>CENV01041179.1_pt1 | contig 15123 bp, 13 predicted proteins | sample 530231 | NCBI WGS metagenome assembly CENV01 (sample SAMEA2619815, study PRJEB7988) | marine metagenome | biome: marine biome (ENVO:00000447); feature: surface water layer (ENVO:00002042); material: "saline water (ENVO:00002010), including plankton (ENVO:xxxxxxxx)" | depth 5 m | reverse complement strand
GTGTGCGCCGCACGATATCGGAGACCACACCGCCGGTGACACGCCTATTCCTCGCTGCAGCCTTCGTTCTGGCCCTCGCCGTCGTCAGCCTGTTCATCGGTGTCTCGAACGTCTCGCTCGCCACCCTGATGTCGGGAAGCGAGGATGGCCGGGCGCTGATGATCCTTCTCGTCAGCCGCATTCCGCGCACGCTGGCCCTCATCCTTTCTGGAATGGGGCTGGCCATTGCCGGCATGATCATGCAGATGCTGGCGCGAAACCGGTTTGTCGAGCCCTCGACCGCCGGCACCACAGAGTCGGCCGGATTGGGCATGCTGGTCGTCCTGCTGTTTTTTCCCAACATTCCGCTGATCGGCAAGATGCTCATCGCCTCGGTGTTCGCGCTGGCCGGGACGGCGCTGTTCCTGCGTATCCTGCGCGAAATTCCGCTGCGCTCGGTGCTGCTGGTTCCGCTTGTCGGCATCATGCTCGGCGGCATCATCTCCTCGATCACCACCTTTTTCGCCTATCGCTTCGAGCTGCTGCAATCGCTCGGCAACTGGCAGTCGGGAGATTTCTCGACTGTTCTGAGCGGACGCTATGAGCTGCTGTGGATTGCCGCCGCCCTGACGCTTATCGCCTGGCTCGCGGCAGACCGGTTTACGGTGGCAGGGATGGGGGAGGACTTTACGACCAATCTCGGCCTCAACCATCGCAACGTCATGACCCTGGGGCTCGTCATCATTTCGCTCATCAGTGCAACGGTGGTGGTGACGGTCGGGGCCATCCCCTTTTTGGGGCTGATCGTGCCCAATCTGGTCTCGATGATGATGGGTGACAATCTGCGACGCTCGGTTCCATGGATTGCGCTGTTCGGCGCGGGTTTCGTTCTGGCCTGCGACATCGTGGGGCGTCTCGTGCGCTACCCCTATGAGATACCGGTCGGTGTCGTCGTCGGCATCGTCGGGGCCGTGCTGTTCCTGTATCTTCTGTTGCGCCGGGAGGCCCGCCTTGGCTGATGTCATCATGATGGCGCGCCGCCGCATAGCGCCCGAATACATTCTTGCCGGTCTCGCAGTCCTGACGGTGATCACCATCGTGTTGTTCATGACCGTCGGGGCGCGTGGAAGCTGGGGGTTCGTTCTCAGTTTCAGGGGCACCAAGGTACTCACAATGGTGCTGGTCGCCTACGCGATCGGGCTTTCCACGGTCATGTTCCAGACCGTGATGCAGAACCGCATCCTCACCCCATCGATCATGGGATTCGATTCCCTTTACGTGCTCATCCAGACCGCAACGGTCTTTCTGTTCGGCGGGCTCGCCGCGGCGACGGTTCACCCCTACATCAAGTTCTCCATCGAACTGGGCGCCATGCTCGTGTTCTCGGGGCTGCTGTGTCTGTGGATGTTTTCCGGTCGCCACCGCAGCCTGCATCTGATGGTACTGGTGGGGATTGTCATCGGCACGCTGTTTCGCTCCATGTCCAATTTCATGGTGCGGATCATCGACCCCAATGAATTCGCCCGCATCCAGGACAGCCTGTTTGCCAGTTTCAATTCGCTCAACACCGATCTGCTTACGGTTTCCATGGTGATAATCGGGTTGGCGACCGTGGTCGCCTGGCGGATAGGGCATACATTCGACGTCCTCTCGCTCGGCAGGGAAACGGCGATAAATCTGGGCGTCCCCTACAAGCGGACGGTCCTGATCATTCTTCTGCTGGTGACGCTGCTTGTTTCGGTGTCCACGGCGCTGGTTGGGCCCGTGACGTTCTTCGGGCTGCTGGTGGCCAATCTCGGTTACCTGATGATGGGAACCTCCAAGCATCGCTACGTGCTGCCGGCGACCATCATGCTCGGCGTCATCTGTTTGCTGGGCGGGCAGTTGATTCTCGAGCGTGTCTTCAATTTCACCACCGCAATATCGGTGATCATCGAATTTGCCGGCGGCCTCGTCTTCATCATTCTCATTCTACGGGGAGCGGCGCGATGATCATCACGTCCGGCATCAAGAAATATTACGGCGAAACCGCCGTGGTCGACGACGTGTCGATCGAACTGCCCTCCCGTGGCATCACCTCGATCATCGGGCCGAACGGCGCGGGCAAATCCACCATGCTTTCCATCATTTCGCGACTTCTGGGCATGGATGCGGGCTCGGTGACCGTCGATGGTCTCGATGTGTCCGATACGCCCAGCGACGTTCTGGCCCGGCGCATGTCGATCCTGCGCCAGGACAACCACATGACGGCACGCCTGACGGTGGCAGATCTGGTGGCCTTCGGACGCTATCCCTATTCCAAGGGGCGGCTGACCATCGAGGACAAGGGCCACATCGACCAGTCCATCGCCTATCTCAATCTCGAGGATCTGCGGGACAGGTTTCTCGACGAACTCTCGGGCGGGCAGCGCCAACGGGCCTTTGTCGCCATGGTGCTCTGTCAGGATACAGATTATGTCCTGCTCGACGAACCGCTCAACAATCTCGACATGAAGCACGCTATGGGCATGATGAAACTCATGCAGCGCGCCTGTCACGAACTGGGCAAGACGGTCGTTCTGGTCCTGCACGACATCAACTTCGCGTCCTGGTATTCAGACTACATCATTGCCATGAAAAACGGCAGGGTGATCCGCCACGGCGGAAGGGACGACATCATCACCCCCGAGGCGCTCAAGGACATCTACGATATGGACATCAATGTCCACGAGATCGGCGGGCACCGGGTCTCGCTGTTCTACGATTGAGCCCTATCGGTCGATGGTACCGGTGGTGAGATAGCGCTCCGCCATCTCAGCGGTTCCCTTTGCGAAACTGGCGTGCAGGCTCTGGGCCAGCTCGGTTTCGGCGTGCGATCCTGTCCACGCCAGAAGCGCCATGCGGCGCAGCATGACCATCGCGTCCAGCATCACCTCATGCTCGGCCCCATAAGGGCGATATTGGCGATAACCTTCGAGCCATGCGGCGCGCAGGGCAGGGACCGTGTCGCTGTCCTCGAAAAACGAGACCGCCGCCCCAAAGTCGTAGCCGAACCAGCAAAACCCGCAATCGTCGAAATCGATCAGTCGCGTGACGCCATCGGACACCAGCAGATTGGCCAACCGCATGTCGGCGTGGATGAGCCCGAACCGGTCCCGTCCCATGCCGTAGTCGGTAAGCTCGGAGCGCAGATGGGCGTCGAGACGATCCAGCGTCGCGCGCACGGTGCCGATAACCCCCGGCGCGGCCCGCCAGTCGCCCCAGATGGCGTCGGGATCGAGAATTGCCCGGTCAGTCCAGACCTGTCGCGCAAATTGGCGCGGCGGCGTCCACCCCATCACATGGGAATGGCATTGCGCCGCAAGCGAGCCGAGCTGTCGGAACACCGCCGACAAGTCTTCATCGGCCTGCGGTTCTGTACCCGCTTCGAAAGCGAAGGCCACCATGTGCCTTGTGCCGCCAAGGAACGGCGCCTCCTGAACAAACCCGCCATCCTTTCCGGGGAGGGGTTGCGGGGTGAAAAGCCCGGCATCGCGCCGCAGCGCCTGCATCCACGCCAATTCGCTCTCGATGGCAAGGCGGGAATGGTATCCGGGCCGGTGTACCCGCACAATGGCCTTGCCGCCATCGGGACAGTCGATGCGAAACGTATGGTTTTCCGAAAGGTTGATGAGCGTTGCCGCGCCCTGCTCAAAACCGGGCCAGAGCAAAAGGGCTTCGGCGAGCCCCATCCAGTCGTCAGTCATGCATATCCCCCTGCATGACCGCCTTATCGGCCACGGTGAGGGGAATTGTCCACGCAAGAATGAGAAAAAAGCCCGGCATGGCAAATGCTGCCGGGCTTTGCGAGGTCAGTGCGACCAGGTCGTGTACCCGATCGAGAGCGAGGACGGCGCTATGGCGTTGATCCGGAACTGGCTGATGCGGCCCGCACCGGTCTTGGCGCAGACATAGGTGCCAACCGAAACCGCTTCGAGCGGCACTGGATCGGCGTCAAAGCTTTCCGTAAAGCATCCGGCAAAGCCGCGGTTGCTGCCATCGCCAAGCGCGAGGCTGGCGCCATTGACTGGGGTGATGAACCGGCTCGAGGGCGTTGCGGCACGGAACCAGATGTCGGTTCCCGAGCCGCCAACCGCACCGGAATCGAGATCGGCCCGAAACGTCTGGGGCAGCTCGATCGGGCCGGTCGAATAGGTCGAGAACGAGGGAACCGGTGTCGGCAGGGGAATCGGCAAAGGCAACGGAACGGGAAGCAGCCCCGTATAGACCCGCAATGACGATGCCTGATTGGCAATCGCCGGTTCGAGAATCGGCGCGTTGGCCGTCACGTTGACGCAAGAGCCGGTCAGATTGACATTGGTGCACAACCGGGCTTTTGCCGCGCCGAACAGCCGGACCGATGAGATTTCGTCGTTGAAGGTCGCGTTCAGCGTGTTGCGGGTGCCAACGCCATAGCAGAACTCGTCTCCGCCATAATTGATGCCGGTGTAAAAGCAGGCTTCATCGCCAGCTGGCGGAGTGGGAGTGGGCGGCGTCGGAGTGGGCGGCGTCGGAGTTGGCGTTGGTGTCCCGCCGCAATTGATCGAAAAATCGGGGCCGGACGGGCCGATGGTGATCCCGAAGCTGCAATCGGGGCTTGGCGGCGTCGGCGGAGGGGTAACGGGCGCCAGGTAGCTGCCGCTAACCCAGCCATTGGGGCCGGAGTGGGTCACATGGCACCAGCCGCTGGGCACGCATTCGGTAACGTCGACGACCTCTCCGGGTGCGAGCGTGTCGAGGACGCCAAAACCGGTCCCGGGGCCGGAGCGAACGTTGAGGGTGGTTGTGGATGCCGCTGGCGCGGCCAATACTGCAGTCGCCGACGAAACAATACTCGTCAGACCGATTGCCACTGAGATAATCGTCTTGAAAGTCGTCACGGTAGCCTCCTGAGTGCGGTGAGCGCCACTTTGGCGCCACATTCCACATCGGTATCGCTTGACGGCTGAACGCCCTCTGAACCGCCTTGTTATGGGGCTTTCAGGAACAAGGGGCCCGATTTCCGGGCTGAAAGCGCCCTCCAGTCGAACAGGCGGCGCCTTACTTTGCCACACATGGGGCAGGGCAGGTAACAAAAAGGGCCCGCGCAACACCAGTGCACGGGCCCTTGAAAAAATGGTCGGAGCGGCCGGATTTGAACCGACGACCCTTTGTCCCCCAGACAAATGCGCTACCAGGCTGCGCTACGCCCCGATTGGCCTCTCACCTATATAATAGCGCTCCATAGCGCAAGGGGTTCGATGGCCAAAAAGCGGTGATGCGGGAACATGTTCGCGCTTGTCCCGTTTCTGCTCAGTTCATTGAAGGGTTGTATGATGCCGATACTTTTGATCGTTCTGGTTGCCCTGCTGATCGGGGCCATCGGTTTCTGGGATGCGCTGGGTGCATTGCTTGGCGCCGTGGCCCTTCTGGCCCTGTTCTGGGCGCTCGTGGCCATAACCGCGGTGATCGCGGTCCTCTGGCTCATCCGGAAGGTCTTTTAGGGGAGCAGGCGGCCCTGAGCCTTGGCCGGACGCGGCGCGGCGCAGACGCCCCAGACAAGCCCCGTTACCAGAAACCAGTGGCGCCAGTGATCGGTGTCGATGATGGCCGAAAGGGCAATCATGGGCACGAAGGTGGCAAAAACCGGAATCAGCAACGGACGGCTCGAGGCGCGGATCAGGGCCCTGCCGCCCGCGGCCAATGTCGAACCGACAAGCAGATAATAAACAAGCGCACCGCCCCAGCCATAAGTGAGCGCGACATTGAGATACGTGTTGTGGGGCTGTTCGGTGATGCGCAGAAAGCCATATTCCAGCGGCCCGATGCCCCAGGGATTGGTCAACACCACGTCGAGCGTGTACCAGATGCGACCGAAGCGGCCCAATTCGCCAGTGTCATAGCTCTGGGTGAGGGAAAAGCGCTGGGTGAACAGCTCGGCGACAACGGGAATCGACAGCAGAACGGCCATGGCGGCCGCCAGTAGCATCAGCCCACCCAGCGCGATCAGCAGCAGGCGCACCTTTTCCCGCGCCGATGCCTCGAGAAAAAACACCATGACAAGGACCAGTAGTGACGACGCGGCCAGATGACCCCAGGCACCGCGCGAAAAACTCACGAAAACGCCCACGAATATCACCAGATAGGCAATACCGTTCCAAAGCGCCGAACGTCCCTTTCCCAAAAGAACGCGCTGCAGGGCAAACATGGCCGGCAGGATAAGAAACGGCCCGTAAACATTGGGATCGTTGAAAAAGGCCTTGGCGCGGCCAAACCGCAGGAAAACGTCTTCGCCCGGCAGAATACCCATATAGGCCAGCGTGCCGACCACGGACGTTATAATGGCGATGGCGATATAGGCATGGGCGATCACGCGCATATGGGTGTGGGGTGCCTGCGCCACGAAATTGGCGGCAAAATAGCTGGTAACGAGCAAGAAGATCGTGACGAGGTTGAAGATCAGCCCGTCAATCACGGGCTGATACTGCATGAAAAACGGCGATATCAGCGCAAAGGGCGTAAACGCGATGACGATCAGCAACAGCGGCAGCGTCTCGCGCCGCAATTGCAGGCCGCCGGCCAGCGCCACGGCGAAGGCCAAAAGGAACATCACCTCATAGGGCGATGGCTCGACGATGACGAACCCGCCCGAAAAAATCCAGATGCCAACGATCAGCCCGAGCACCTGTTTGGCGCTCGCGCCGAACCACGCCCTGCCGCGGTCGGACGGTGCAAGACCTCTCGAAGCGGGCAGGGTGAGGGTCAAAACGCGTTCTCGCTCTTGGTGAACAGAGAAACGGGCGTCATGATCAGAATGTAGAGATCGAGCAGGATCGACCAGTTTTCGATGTAGTAAAGATCGTGATCGACCCGGGCCATCAGTTTCTCGACGGTGTCGGTCTCGCCGCGCCAGCCATTGATCTGTGCCCACCCGGTGATACCCGGCTTGACCTTGTGGCGGGCGAAATATCCATCGACGGCATCGTGATAAAGCCGATTGGCCGCTTTGGCTTCCAGCGCATGCGGGCGCGGTCCCACGATGGACAATTCGCCCTTGAGCACATTGAAGAGCTGCGGCAATTCGTCGATCGACGTCCTGCGGATGAAGCGCCCGACAGGGGTTACGCGCGGATCGTCCCGTGTGACGAGCCGTGCGGCCCTGACATCGCTCATGCCGGTATACATGGAACGGAATTTATAGACAGCGATCAGCTTGTTGTTGAAACCGTGCCGGTCCTGCTTGAACAGGATCGGCCCCTTGCTCGTTGCCTTGACCGCAACGGCCGTCGCCAGCATCACCGGCGAGAGCGCGATGAGCGCAAACACGGCCACCAGTTTGTCGAACACCCATTTGAAAACGAGATTCCAGTCCGATATGGGCCGGTCGGCCATCTCGAACACCGGCAGGTCTCCGACATAGGAATAGGTCTTGTCGGTAAAACGCAGCTTGCTCATATGCGCGCTTAGCCGGATATCGACCGGCAGCACCCAGAGCTGGCGCAACATTTCGAGCAGGCGTGATTCGGCCGAAAGCGGCATCGAGACGATAACCAGGTCGATTCGCGCCCGGCGGGCGAACTCGACAAGATCGGCCACCTTGCCGAGTTTTTTCAGCCCGGCGACGGCCTCGGGGGAGCGCTCGTCGTCCCTGTCGTCAAAAAGGCCGATCAGTTCGATGTCGCTGGTCGCACTTTTTTCGATGGCCGTCACGAGCGCTTCGGCGCCCGCTCCACCACCGACGATCACCGTGCGCCGCCGCAGCCGGCCCCTCGCCGACCAGTCCAGCACCAGGGCCCGCAGCGCCAGCCGGTAGGCGATGAGCACGGCACCGCCCGACAGCGCCCAACTGCCCAGCCAGACCCGCGACACCAGATCGCCCGCCTTGAACAGAAACAGCCCGGCGACGACCACGAGGAGGACCGCGATCCAGCCCCCGAGAACCTGAAGGATCTGCTTGAAAAGCGTCCTGTAGGCCGCGATCCTGTGGGTGCGGGCGATATTGAAGGCGATATTTGCGGCCGCTACGATGCCGAGCGAAAGCGGCACATAAAGCACCGCATCGACGCCGCCCAGATAGAAAAGATAAATGCCCAGCCCGAGGGCCATAAGCAGCACCGCTTCGATCAGTTGCGCAAAGCCCGAGATCAGTTTGTGCGATAGCGTCGGGGCAATGGGCGCCCGGGCGGCCGTTTCCGCATCCACGCCAAGGGTGGCACCTGCCCCGTCTGCGTTTGCGGAAATGTGGGTGAGCACGGCTTGTTTGGGATCGACCCTGAACACGGGCTGGCCTCGCACTGATCGTCATGGATTTCGTGCGCGGGACTATGGGGTGTTCAGGGTGAAGAGGGGTTAAATCTATCCCCTTCAATTGGTCAAATGGTTAGCGACTGGTAGAGAGCCTCGATCTCATCGACCATGTGGACGAGCGAGAAGCGCGACTGGACGAAATCGCGCCGTGCTTCGGCCTCTCTCTGCAGCAACTCGGGTGCGGCGAGAAACGCCGCCATCGCCTCACCAAGCGGGCTCACGTCGTTGGGCGCGATAAGGCTTTGGGCGGTCGGCCCGAAGATTTCCCCAATCCCCCCCACATTGGTGGCGATGATCGGCCGGCCGGCGGCGGCGGCTTCCATGACCACATAGGGCAGGGACTCGGCGCGGGAAGGCACCAGAACGCACCGGCCGCTGGCAAAAATGTCCCGCGCGGGCCGTATGCCGGCCAGGGTGATGCGCTCACCAAGCCCCAACTGCGCGATCCGCTCACGCAGGGCAGCCGCATCCGGGCCATCTCCGGCCATGATGATGGTGGCGGGTCGGCCGTCGGGCGCGCGCAGCGGGGCCAGCGCCTCGACGATCAGATCGATCCCCTTGAGCGTCCGCAATTCGCCCACAAAGGCGAAGTCGGCGGCGTCGGGGCCGGGGGTTATGGGAACGAACTCGGCCGTGGCCAACCCGTTGTGAATAACCTCCTGACGGCCCTGAGGCTGGGCGACATGGGAAGCAAATGTCTTTTGGGCGTAGCGGCTTTCAAAGATCAGCGCATCGGTCAGCCGCAAGAGCGAGCGCTCGATGGTCATGAAGAGCCCGCCCGACAGCGACCGGGGATCGAAATGCAGCGCGCCGCCATGGGGCGTATAAACCGCGCCCGCACGCTTTCGCCCGATGCGCGCCAGCCGTGCTCCGAACCCGCCCTTCGCCCCGTGTCCATGGAGGATATCGGCACCGGTCGACTTCGCCAGTGCGCGAATCCTGGCCGGTGTGGTGATATCGTCGGGACCCAGAAGGCGCGGGATCGGAAACCGGTGGATGCCCAGCGCGGCGAACGGCTCTAGCCCCGCGAGTTTTAAATCGGATTGCGCGTCGCCGCTCTCATCGACGACGATCCCCACCTCATGGCCGCGTTCGGCCAGCGTTCGCGTCAGGTCGGCGACATGGCGGAACAGCCCGCCGACGGGTGCCCGCATGACCTGGAGAACCCGGAGTTTGTCCCTGGCCACAGATCAGATCCAGCGCTCTGCGATGACGATGGTGTCGCCAGGCAGAATGGGGAAGTCGAGTTCCACGCTGCCTTTGACCATTTCATTGCCCTGCCGGCGATAGATTGTTGCCGTGTTGCGGTTGGCGGTATCGCTAAAGCCGCCAGCAGCGCTGATCGCCGCACGCACCGTCATGCCGTAGGAATAGGGATATTGCCCTGAAGACCCTATAGCGCCCTGGATGAAAAAGGGCCTGTATTCAGCAACTTCGACGGCGACGTTCGGGTTTCGCATGTACCCGGCGGCCAGCGCCGATGCCACTTTGAGCGACAGTCCGTCGGTGGTTCCGCCGCGCGCCGCCACGGCACCGACGAGCGGCATCGAAATCGCGCCGGAATCGTCGACTCTATAGGTGTTGGTGAGGTTGGGATCCCCATAGACACTGATGCGCAAGACATCGCCGCTGTCCAGAAGATAGGGACCGCTCTGTTCCACCAGATAGGTGGCGGGGCGTCCGCTGTGCGCGCATGCTCCCAAAAAGAGCGGCAACAATAGCAAGGCAAGACGCAGCCGACCCATCATATTCGTCCCGTTTCATGCAGTGACGTTAGGTCTCCCACGTCATGGTTAAAAAGCCCTTATCGGAAACAGAACCGTGCGCGCTTAACCGAATGCTTACCATGACGGGGCGATAAGCGCTTGACGACGAAGAGGCGACGAAATGAACCAATCCGCATCCGGGGCAGAAAAGTCCGAGGAAAGCATCGACGCCAGCGTCATTTTGAGAGCCGTGGTTTCCAGGCTGTTCCGCATCGGTCTGGTGACGGTCCTGCTGCTGGCGGCGGCCTATGCGGTTCTGCTCTTTGTCCCCCGGCTTTACGAATCTCGGGCCGAATTGCTCGTCGAGCCGCGCAGCACCGCCTATACAAGCGCGGCAAGCAACCAGAACGCCGAAACCTATTATATCGACATCGCGACCGTTTCGAGCCAGATCGAACTCATCAAGTCGCGCGACACCATCCTGGCGGCCATCGAAACCGCGGCGCTGCGCGACGAGCCCGCGTTCGAGGGCTGGAGCGACAGCGAAATCGTCGGCGAAATCGGTGACAATCTTGTGGTGACCCAGGAGCGCGCCTCGCGGTTGATTTCGGTGGCCTATCGCCATACCGATCCCGATCTGGCGGCAAAAGTTGCCAACGCAGTCGTTCAGGCCCATGTCCAGCGTCGGGCCGGCCAGCAGATTTCCGATACAGTCGATGCCACGGCCTGGTTGCAGCAGGAAATAACCCGGCTGCGCCAGGACGTTGTCGGTGCAGAGCGCGCCATTGCCGATTTTCGTGTCCAGAACGACCTGTTTACCGGCTCCAACAACGAGAGCCTGACCAATCAGCAGCTCTCGAATTTCTCGGCCCAGATCACAGCTGCCAATGAGCGGCGCAACGCTGCCCAGTCGCGCGCGCAGCTGATCCGCAGCCTGCTCGAATCGGGGCAGTCGGTCGGTGGCGTTTCCGACGTTCAGTCATCGGCCATCGTCCAGCAATTGAGCCAGGAAATGGCGCGGCTGCAGGGTGAACGTGCCCAGCAGGCAGCAACCTTCCTGCCCAGCCACCCCACGATCCGGGCACTCGATGCCCAGATTGCCGAAATCGACACCCAGATCTCCAATGAAGGCCGCCGTGTCGCCCAGGCCCTCGAGGCGCAGGCCCAGATCGAGGCCGACCTTGAGCAATCCCTGCAGGCCGAGCTTGAACGGGTCAAGGTGACCGCGGGGTCCGATACCATTGAGGGGGTAACCCTTGCCGAACTCGAGCGCGAGGCGGCGGCTCAGCGGGAATTGCTCAATGCCTATCTCTTGCGGTTCACTGAAGCCTCGGCGCGCTCGGACATGGGCTCTGCGCTGCCCGACGTGCGTGTCGTGAGCGAAGCTGTGCCCTCCAGTTCTCCAGCTTCGCCCAAAACAAGCCTTGTCCTGCTCGCTGTCGGCATCGCCGCAGTGCTTTTGCAGGTCGGCGCCGTCATTTTTTCCGAGCTGTTGTCGGGCCGGGCTCTCGTTGAACGCCCCGCCCGTCCGGAGCAGCCCGATCTCGATCAGGAAGACACTGGTGCAGCGGTGCTCGATGATGCCGGGGCCACCGCGGCACCAGAAGCGCCTCAACCCCTTGCGATCACCGGTCACCGGCCCCCGGCCACCCCGATCGATACCGAAATCGAGGCCCTCGCTGCCAGCGTGCTGGCGCGGCTCGATCGGGTGATCCTGGTTGCGTCTGACCACAACGCGCAGGAAAGCCTCGATTTTGCCGAGCGCCTCACGGCTGCATTCGTCGATAACGGCCAGAGCGTGGCTGAAATCGACGCGGCCAGCGGCCAGCAGGGCATCGAGTTGGGTCTCACCGACCTTTGCGCGGAAGGTGCAGAATTCGGCGACGTCGTGCACAGGGGCGCCGACGACCGGTTTGCCTTCGTGCCGTGGGGGCAGGGCACCCGCCTCAACCGCAACACCGAGCGCGTGGCGACGCTGGTCGAAGCGCTCTCCGATATCTACGAGGCCATTGTTATCGTGACCGGCCGGGTCGGCATGACCTCGAGCCTGCCTCTCTTTACCGGCATTGAGGGCAAGTGCGTTCTGCTCTCGTCCGCGGGCACGAGCAACAGCGCCGAAGCCAGAGAAATCGCCGCACTCGGATTCTCCGATATCCGTGTCATTGCGACCGCCGAACCGCAGTCCGAAGTCGCCTGAGGGCGTCCCGATGCCGCCTTACTCAGTTTACAGGGCCGCCTTCGAAGCACTGGCGCTACCAGGGGTGACGGCCGGTCTGCGCAGGTTCTCCGCAGCGCGCGGTCTCATTTTTACGCTGCACAGGGTTGTCCCTGACGCTCCGGCAGAGTTCTCGCCCAATTCAATCCTCCAGGTCCGGCCCGATTTCCTCGAAGCGGTGATTGTGCGGGCGCGTGAGGCCGGGTTCGATATCGTCGATCTCGATGAAGCCATAAGCCGGATTGGCGCAGAGGACGCCAAGCCCTTTATCGTTTTGACCTTCGATGACGGCTATCGCGACAATCTCGTTCACGCCTTGCCCATCCTGCGCAGGCACGCCGCACCCTTCACGCTCTATATCCCGACCGGCTTGATTGACGGAGTGGGGATTGTCTGGTGGCAGGCGCTCGAGGATATCATCGCCGCCAATGACGTGGTGGCATTCGACATGCCCGAGGGCCCGCACTACGGTGACGCCGGGACGCTGGACCAGAAAAACGCGACCTTCGCTCTTGTCTATGAGCGTCACCGCAAAATGGCCGAGCCCGAACGCGAGGCGTCGATCAGGACACTGGCCCAACGCTATGGATTTGACCTTGCCGCGCACTGTCGCGAACTGATCATGGACTGGTCCGAACTCAAGACTTTTGCCGGCGAGCCGCTGTGCACCATCGGCGCGCACACGGTCTATCACTACGAACTGTCAAAACTGCCTCAAGACCAGATGCGGGCCGAGATCGAACAATCGGCCAATGTGCTTGGAGCCCAGTTCGGCAAGCGCCCGCGGCATTTGTCCTATCCCATCGGTGGAGTCGCCGCTGCAGGCCCGCGCGAATTTGCCGCCGCGCGGGATCTGGGATTTGCCACCGCCGTGACCACGCGCCCGGGCGGTCTTTATGCCGAACACCGCGCCCATCTCAATGCGCTGCCCCGGGTCTCGCTCAACGGATTGTTCCAGGAAAAGCGCTTTATCGACGTTTTCCTGACCGCCGAAGTGTTCACCCTGATGCGTCGGGGCAAGCGGCTCGACGTGGAGTAAACCTCAGGCGTCGGGCTTCTGCATCCACCGGATCACCACCATGGCCGGAAACACCCAGCCCAGCCCGAACAGTACGAAAAAGGCCAGGTGAACGAGATTGTGCGCTCCGACCAGCCACAACTCGTAGATCCAGAGGCCCAAAGCCGTCCACATCACAAGCGTCAAAAGGGTCAGTCCGATGCCGACGGCCTTGCGCTGGCGCTGGGTCATTGCTGTCTCCATGCTGCGGCGTTTGTTATCATTGCCATTTGCCGGGCATCCCATTAGCACTTCGGTCAATATTGACAACTCCGGTACGCTTACTGTGTCTGCCATCGTCTCCGCTGGTTCCGCATCGCTCGATTACGACCGCATCCGGCCCGTCCGCATCTGGCTCTACTGCCTTGCCGCGTTCGTGTTGCTGATCGTCGTGGTGGGTGGCGGTACGCGGCTGACCGAGTCCGGCCTTTCGATCACCAGCTGGAAGCCGATTTCCGGCATTATCCCGCCGCTGTCCGCCGCCGACTGGCAAGCCGAATTCGAGGCCTACCAGCAGATTCCGCAGTACCGGCTTGTCGAAAGCTGGATGGGCGTCGATGAGTTCAAATCGATCTTCTGGTGGGAATGGGGCCATCGCTTTCTGGCGCGCATGCTCGGCTTTGCCTTCGCCATCCCCTTTGTGATCTTCCTTATCCAGCGCCGTATCCCCAAAAGCCTCGTCTGGCCGATGACGGGGCTGTTTGTCGCAGGCGCCTTCCAGGGGTTTCTGGGCTGGTGGATGGTCTCGTCGGGCCTTTCCGAACTCACTTCGGTCTCTCAATATCGCCTCGCTGCCCATCTGTGCGCCGCGAGCATATTGATGATGGCGCTCGTCTGGGTGGCCAGAACGCTCGAACCCCCCGTCAGCGGCGTTGTGCCCTCACGCGGATGGACGATCGCCAATTGGGTCCTGGTCGCACTGCTGTTTATCCAGATCGGGGCAGGGGCACTTGTCGCTGGACTGGACGCCGGCTTCATCTACAACACCTGGCCCCTGATCGACGGCGCGATCGTGCCGGGCGGTCTGTTCACCATCGACCCGGCCTGGCGCAACATATTTGAAAACATTCTCACCGTGCAGTTCAACCATCGGAGCCTGGCCTACCTCATCACGATCTACGCGCTGGTCCTGTGGTGGCGCGGTCGCAAGGGTCCCGGTTTTGCGGGCGTTCACGCATGGCTGCCGCGTATCGCGGTGCTCATCGTGCTGCAGGTCGCCGTAGGGATCACGACGCTGCTGTCGGTGGTCAATATTCCCGTCGCGCTCGTCCATCAGGCGCTGGCGTTCACACTGGTGGCGATGGTGGTGGCCTATCTCTCTGATATGCATAGGCTTTCTTCGCGGTAGTATTATACCGCGCCGTTAAACTGTTGTAATATAACAGAAATTACTTTGTGCTTGACGGCGCATCGGGTGGCCTGTATCACCCGCGTCGAAATGGCCATTCGCAAGTCTGGCCGGGGATGGGCCTCCCGCTTTGGCGGCCTTGTCTCGTAAGAGATATCCAAAAGGATCAAGAACAATGAAAACCTACTCGGCCAAGGCTGGCGAGATCGATAAGAAGTGGGTTTTGATCGACGCGGAAGGCCTCGTTGTAGGCCGTCTCGCTGCGGTCATCGCCACTCGCCTGCGCGGCAAGCACCTTCCGACCTTCACCCCCAACCAGGACATGGGCGACAATGTTATTGTCATCAATGCCGACAAGGTGAAGTTCACCGGCAAGAAGCTCGACGACAAGCGCTTTTACTGGCACACCGGCTACCCCGGTGGCATCAAGGACCGCACCATGCGCGAACTGCTCGAGGGTCGTTTCCCCGAGCGCGTTGTTGAAAACGCCGTGCGCCGCATGATGCCGGGTGGC
>CENV01000353.1_pt1 | contig 15143 bp, 14 predicted proteins | sample 530231 | NCBI WGS metagenome assembly CENV01 (sample SAMEA2619815, study PRJEB7988) | marine metagenome | biome: marine biome (ENVO:00000447); feature: surface water layer (ENVO:00002042); material: "saline water (ENVO:00002010), including plankton (ENVO:xxxxxxxx)" | depth 5 m | reverse complement strand
TGTTCTCAAGGGTCCCGGAAGGGCGTCGCGCCCTGAGCCGCTTAGCAGTGAGCCTCCGCGCCACGGGCTCTACGTAGCCGCCACCACCACCCACCCTGGTTCATCGTTGTTCTCACCCGGAACGGTTCCGCTACCTCGAAGCGGAGCTGTGTGGGTGGTGGATTACTGTAGGAGCGACTGGGCGGCACTCCGCTTCAGTCGCGATCCGCTCCGGCGCGATCGTCATCGCGACTGAAGTCGCTCCTACATAATTAAGGGTCTTACGCGGTTCAGGGCGCGCGCCGGTGGAGCGCATTTCCCGACACACCGCGACGGATAAAAAAAGCGGCCACCAGGGCCGCTTTTTTGGGGAGCCGGACGGCGCGCCTAGCGGCGTTCCATCTGGATTTCCTTGACCACGATATCGCCGTCGATAACCACCGGCTCGTCGTCCAGGAACAGGGAGCAATCCCGCATCGGGATGTCCAGGTGGCAGGCGGTGTCGTTGGTGCCGCCCAGTTCGTTGTTGGGGCCGGTGGAGAACATCACGTTGCCGTAGAAGCTGCGCGGTTCCATGCCCATGCCGCCGGGGAACTCGCCCGGGGTCATGCGGTGCCATTTGGCGTCCGGGTTCATGCCCCAGCCCACGTGGCTCATGCCCTTGCCGCGCTCGTCGTTGAAGCTGTCCATGTAGGACTTCACCAGGTCCGCGTCGAGGCCACCACGGATATCGGTGATCCAGCCCTTTTCGATGGTGTAGGTGATCGGGTCACGCACGTACATGTTCTGCGGCAGCAGCACGTCGCCCGGGGCCACCACGATCTGCCCGTCCACGCCATCGTCATCGCCGCCGGTGAACACGAAACCGGAGGGCCAGTGGTCCCAGCGGCCGGGCTCGTCGGTGCAGGCGTATTCCATGATGGTCGGGTAGGTATTGAGCTTGTAGGTCACGTCGGTGCCGTGGGGCGAGGTGATGCGCATCACCTTGGCCTTGGCCAGCAGTTCACCGGCGATTTCCACCTTCTCGCGCAGTTCCTTGGAGGGCAGCATGCGCGCCAGCAGCTCCGGCGGTTCCACGGCGGTGAGCACGCGGGTGCCGGCGGCCTGGATCGCCATCTGCTCCGGCGAGAACAGCAGGAACATGCAGTCGATCAGCATATCCGCCTGCTTGAGCGCTTCCACCGCGTCCGGCAACGCCGCCAGACCGGTCTGGCCCACCACCCAGCCGCCCATCGGCGGCGGCGCCGGCAGGCGCATGTGGTACATGCGCGCGCCGAGCTTTTGCCCGGCGGCCATGAAGGCGTCGGCATAGTCCAGTCGTTCGTTGCCCTGGGTCAGGACAACCACTTTCTCGCCCTCATGGACGCCGGACATCTTGAGCTGGTGCAGGCAGATATCCGCGAAGCTGATGGGATCCATGATATTTCTCCCGGAGTCGTCGTTATGGGGATAACCATTGCCTCCGAGCATAAATTATAATTTCGTATAATTACAAGCCTGAAGCCATGACGCCCTTCCCGCCGGCCCCCGTAGGAGCGGCTTCAGCCGCGATTCAGCCACGAGGTTTCCTGAAAGGCTGAATCGCGGCTGAAGCCGCTCCTACAGAGTCCAGCGTATCGAGCGTGTCGAGCGTGTCGAGCGTGTCGGGCGTGTCGAGCGTGTCGGGCGTGTCGGGCGTGCCGGGCGTGCCGGGCGTAGCGAGGGCGCCGGGGGGAGCGCTATTCCAGCGGCGCGGTCAGCCCGGCGGTGAGGAACAGCACCAGCTGGCGCAGCATTTCGTCCCGGCCCGGTTCGCCGATCTGCCCTTCGGTGAGGTCATTGAGGCGGCCCAGATCATTGAGCATGAACATATAGGTGCCCACCAGGAACGCCATGCGCACGCTGATCACCTGCCGGGGAATGCCGGGCAGCGCCTCCGACAGGGCCTGGATATAGCGGCGCAGGGAGTCGTCGTACACTTCCCGGCGCAGGCGCAGGGCGTACTCGGCGGGCTCCGCGTGCAGGCGCGCCTGCAGCCGCACGAAGGCGGCGCCGCCGGGGCCGCTGTACTTCATGTCCCACTGGGGCTTGAGGTAGGCGTGGATCAATTGCGGCACGGTGGGCCGGCCGTCGTCGGCCAGCAGCGCATCCAGCCGTTCATGGCGGCCCCGGGAGATGACGCCGCCGTGGCGCCGGTAAACCGCGTCGAACAGTTCGTCCTTGGTGCCGAAGTAATAGCGGATCATGTTCTGGTTCACGTCCGCCGCCCGGGCGATGTCGCGCACCTTGGTGCCGGCGAAACCATGCTCGGCGAAGGCCAGCTCCGCCTGATCCAGAATCACCTCGCGCACCGCCTGGTCGTCCTTGGGCCGGCCCGGCCCCCGCCGTTTACGGGTTAGCTTTTGTTCCGTCATGGCCTTGCTCGGCTCCCTCATCAGCCCGTTTGTTCAGCGCCCCGGCGCGGTGACGCTGCACGGTAACGGAGTTCAAGGCAAATTGGCAGCGCGGACGGTGGCTCACCGCGACCGGGGCCGCCCCGGCCGGTCAGGCGACCGCCCGCCGTTACGTTGCGCGAAATACTGAGCCGGCGTGGTCCCCAGAGCCTTCTTGAACATGGTGATAAAGGCGTTGACGGAATCGTAGCCCAGGGCCACCGAAACGTTTTGCACCGCCTCGCCGCTGGCCAGCTCGCGCAGGGCCACCACCAGATGGAGCTGCTGCCGCCAGCGGCCGAAGGTAAGGCCGGTTTCGCGCACGATCAGGCGCGCCAGGGATCGTTCACTCATGGCGACCCGCCCGGCCCACTCGCCCAGGGTGCGGCGATCGGACGGCTCCCTGGTCAGCGCATCCGAGATCAGGCGGATTGTGGGGTTGGCCGAAACCGGCAGGTTAAAACGCTGGCGCGGCATGTCCGCCAGCTCATCCAACGCCACCCTCGCCAGCCGGGCGGCGTGGCTGTCCACCGGGTAATCCGCACCCGCCTCGGCGAGCCAGCCGATCATTTCACGGATCATCGGCGAGACCGACAAGGTGCAACAGGATTCCGGCAGGTTTGCCGCGCCGGGCTCCACGAACAGGTAGTTGAGCCGGGCGTTGGTGGTGGCCCTGGCGCTGTGCGGTATGCCGCCGGGAATCCATACCCCGCAATGGGGCGGCACGATCCAGATCTGGTCGGCGGCGGTGCAGGTCACGGCGCCATGCAGAGCCAGGATCAACTGGCCCTTGCGATGCGTGTGCAACGGCACTTCCGCCTGATGCTCGGTGAAGTCCAGCCGGTGGGCCACCGCCGGCAGAAGCGTCAGGTCCGGGTCGAGAACGGAAACGGCGGACGAGGATGGGGTCACGGGATTGTCTGCTTTTAGTGATTTCTTGTCATGATATCGAATTTACACATTGATGAGAATCATTCAAGAATGTCGGCATGAAAACACCGACACCCCCAAACTCTCCTTCGGCCAAGTCCGCCACCACCCGGCCCCGGGCGTTCACCCAACTGCTTCGCGGACCGGAAATCAGGGTGGACGCGGAGGCCGTGCTGTTCTCGGCAAAGAGCTTTGCCGCCGCCATGCTGGCCTATTATCTGTCGCTGCGGATCGGGCTGCCCAAGCCATTCTGGGCCATCGTCACCGTCTATATCGTGTCGCAGACGTCCGCCGGGGCCTCACTCAGCCGTGGCGTCTATCGGTTTGTCGGCACCTTCATCGGCGCCATCGCGACGGTGGTGATCGTTCCCCGATTCGTGAATGAGCCCATGCTGTGCAGCCTGATGCTGGCCGGCTGGATCGGGCTTTGCCTGTTTTTCTCCCTGCTTGACCGCACGCCCAGGGCCTATGCGTTTGTTCTCGCCGGCTACACGGCCAGCCTGATCGGCTTTCCCAGCGTGCTCGACCCCGGCGCGGTGTTCGAAACCGCCTCCCTGCGGGTGCAGGAAATCTCCATCGGCATTCTCTGCGCGGTACTGATGCACCGCTACGTGTTGCCCCGGCCGATCACCGGCCCGTTCATGGCCAAGCTGGCGGCCACCCAGCGGGACGCCCGCCGGCTGGCCGGCGACGCCCTCAAGGGCAACCCCCGCAACAACCGTCACGATCGCCACCAGCTGTCCGTGGACCTGCTGACGCTGGATGGTCTGGCCACCCACCTGCCCTACGACCCGGGCCCGGCATCACCACGGCGGGAGACCCTGCGGCTTATCCACGATCGGCTGGCCCGGCTGCTTCCGCTCTCCACGGAAATCGAACATCGGGTTCAGGTTCTCGGCATCGGCCAGGGCAACGGTGAGGGCGAGGATGAGGGCGCCGACCGACTGACCCGACTGGTGGCGGACACCGGCGCCTGGATCGGCACCACGGCGGCGCCGTATCGCCAGTCGGAGGACGACGCGGCGGTATCCCGGCTGATCGAACAGGCCCGCTCGGTGCAGCACCACCTGGCCGCCGGCGCGGTCACCCTGAATGACCGTATTGGCGCCAATCTGGCCGGCCATCTGGTGGAGATGATCGGGTTGCTGCATGACGGCGACCGGCTTACCGCAAGCATCGCCGACCCGGTTGCCCGCAAACCGGGCCGGCTTCACGGTCCGAGGCGCGGCAAGGGCTACATCCATCACCGTGATCCATGGATGGCCGCCCGCGCCACCCTGGGCGCCATGGTCGGCATTCTCGCCGGGTGTGCGTTCTGGATCGGCTCGGGCTGGCCGGACGGCGCCCTGGCGGTCTCGATTCTCGGCGTATGCTGCACCCTGTTCGGTAACTTCGACGCGCCGGCCCCCTTTGTCGTCAAATACATCCACGGTTCGGTGTACGGCGTGGCTCTCAGCCTGATCTACAGTTTCGTCGTTCTGCCCCGCACCACCGACTTCGCCGTGCTTATCGCCGTGCTGGCGCCGGCCTGCCTGCTGGCGGGCTCCCTGCAGGCGCGGCTGCAAACCACCTTCATGGCGCTGGGCATCACCCTGACCCTGCCGATTCTGGCCGGCCTCGGCCCCTATTACAGCGGAGACTTCGCCGCCTCCATCAACGCCGCCATCGCCCTGTTCGCGGCGGTGGGCTTCGGCGCCTTCAGCATGTCCCTGTTCCAGACCGTGCCCATGGATCTGGCGGTGGGCCGGCTGTTGCGCCTGAGCCGGGCGGATGTGGTCCGACGGGCCCGGGGTGGAGGGCCGGACGAAGCGCACTGGACCAGCCTGATGGTGGACCGCACCGCCTTGCTGATCCCCCGGCTGCCCGGCGACGGGGAACAGCGGGCCAGCGTGCTTGACGGAACCTTGCGCCACCTTCGTATCGGCCACGTGGCCGGCCGGCTTCGCCGCGTCCTCCCCCACACCGACAGCGAAACCCGGGCCGCCTTGGAGCAGCTTCTGAACCACGTGGCCGCGATCTTCAGCGCCAGGCAACCGCCCGCGCCGGACCAGCTGGCTGGCCTGGAGGACCGCATCGCGGCCTTGATGGGGCGCCTGGACGACAACTCACCAACCCCTCCCCGGCCGCTCCTGGATGCCCTGATCGATCTTCGTTTCGCGCTGGATAGCGACCCGCCAACCCCAGGGAAAAAGACCCACTCATGATCATCGATATGAATATTGGCGGCGTGCTGATTCCCGGCCTGCTGGTTCTTGCCCTGCTGGCCCTGGCCGCCACCGCCGTCACCCTGCGCCTGCTCTCCGCCACCGGCCTGGCGCACCGGTTCGCTTACCCGCCGGTGGTGGAAATCGCCACCTTTCTGATCATCCTCGGCCTGCTTACGCAGTACCCGCCAACCATCGGACCGCTACCGTGAAATCTCTGCTCTCCTTGCTCGGCCGCTATGCCCTGACCCTGGGCGTGGTGGCTCTCGCCACCGTGATCGCCCTGAAAGCCTGGGACCATGACCAACGCACCCCCTGGACCCGTGACGCGCGGGTGGGCGTGGATGTGGTGCAAATCGCCCCGGAGGTGTCCGGTACCGTGCTGTCGGTGCCGGTGGCGGACAATCAGTACGTCAGCAAAGGTGACATCCTCTACCGGATCGACCCCAAACGGCTGGAGCTGGCGGTGGCCCTCGCGGAGGCCGAGGTGGAGGCGAAGCGCCAGGAAATGGTGGTGCGTAAAGCCACCGCCCGGCGGCACGGCAAACTCAAGAACGTGCTGTCCCGGGAGGCCGTTCAACAAACCATCGGCGCGGCGGCGGTGGCGGGCGCCGCCTATCAGGCGGCCCTGGCGGCCCTGGATCTGGCCCGACTGGACCTGGCCCTGGCCACGGTCCGTTCGCCCACCGATGGCTACGTCACCCACCTGCGCCTGCGCCCGGGGGACTATGCCACCGCCGGCGCCACCAAGGTGCCGGTGCTGGATGCGTCCAGCTTCCGGGTGACCGGCTACTTCGAGGAAACCCGGCTCCGGCGAATTCACGTGGGCGATGCGGCACGCGTGCGACTGATGGGCTATGAACAGACCTTGCACGGTCGGGTCGAGAGCATCGGTCGCGGCATCGACAACAGCAACGACACGCCGGGGAGCCTGGGCCTGCCGGACGTGGCGGCCACCTTTTCCTGGGTGCGTCTGGCCCAACGCGTGCCGGTGCGCATCCGGATCGACCCGGTGCCCGCCGGGGTGGAGCTAGTGGCGGGTATCACCGCCACCGTGGAGATTATTCCTGCCGATGACGGGGCCGGCGCGGATCAGAACACCTGATGCTGGCGCCACGAAAAAAGGCGCCCTTCGGGGCGCCTTTTCGATTTGGCGGAGAGGGTGGGATTTGAACCCACGGAGGACGCAAATCCTCGGCGGTTTTCAAGACCGCTGCATTCGACCACTCTGCCACCTCTCCGGTCGGCGCACATGATACCTGAGACGCTCCGGCAGTCAACGCCCGCACGTCAAGAAACCTGCCCTAACTGTGTGATTCAACGGGAAAATCTTGATTTTGGCGCGGGTGTCCCTATTATCCAGGGGAGTCCCCCGAAGCAATGAGCCCGATTATGAGCAACCAGCAGAATCCCTACGCCTCCCCGCTGCGCGGCAGCGGCGTCCAGGTCACCGGCGAGCGTGCCGCTCAGGTCCTGAAGAACACCTACATGTTGCTCGGCCTGTCCCTGATGGCCGCCACCGGCGCGGCCATGTTCGCCATGTCGGCGGGCATCGGTTATGTGAGCCCGCTGATCACCATCGCGGTCTACTTCGGTCTGCTGTTCGCCACCAACAAACTGCGCAACAGCGGCTGGGGCATCGTTGCCGTGTTCGCCCTGACCAGCTGGCTGGGTTTCACCACCGGGCCGCTGATCAACATGTACGCCCAGATCCAGGGCGGCATGGAAATCGTATCCCTGGCCCTGGGCGGCACCGCCACCATCTTCGTGGCCATGTCCGCCATCGCCCTGGTGAGCCGCAAGGACTTCAGCTTCATGACCAACTTCATCATGGTTGGCGTGCTGGTGGCGTTCCTGGCCGGTCTGGCGGCCATGTTCTTCAATATCCCGGCCCTGGCCCTGGCGGTGTCCGCCGCTTTCGTGCTGCTGTCTTCCCTGCTGATCCTGTGGCAGACCAGCGCCATCATCCACGGCGGCGAAACCAACTACATCATGGCCACGGTCACCCTGTTCGTGTCCATCTATAACCTGTTCCTGTCCCTGCTGAATATTCTCACCGCACTCAGCGGGAATGACTGAGTTCAGTCTTCTCGTGACCGCCGGGCCCCAGCGGCCCGGCGCCCTCACCGCCCTGCGCACCGCCCGCGCCCTCCAGGCTTCCCCCTACCCGATCTACCGTTTGTTCTTCTACGGCGAAGGTGTGCTGCTGGCCCACCGGCTGTTGGACGCCGGCGATCCCGCCAGCGAAACCGCCCGTGCCTGGCAGCACTGGGTGCGGGACACCTCGGCACCGGCGACGGTGTGCGTGGGCGCCGCCCATAAGCGTGGCGTCACCGCCGAGACCCTGGCCGGGGGCTTTCAACTGGTGGGCCTGGGCGACTGGGTGGACGCCCTCAATCACGGCGGCCGGGTGGTGCATTTTGGCTGACGGCGTGCTCTATCTGATCCAGGGCGTGCCCGGCCGCGACGGGCGCTGGCGGGAAAGCGTGGAGATGGCGCTCACCGGCGCCGCCTTCGCCCTGCCCACGCGGGTGTGGCTGGCCCCGGAGGTGGTGGCGGTGCTGGCCCGGCGCGCCGACGGCGGGGAATTGCTGGCGGAATTGACCGGCTTTGGCGTGACCTGCGTGGCCGACCGGGCCCACCAACAGGACGGCGCGCCGGCCGCCATCCAATGGCTGGACCGGACCGCCCTGGCCGCCCTCCGCGATGACGCCGAGCGCGTTATCGTGCTGTGACCCTTGATCCGTGACGGAGCCGGCATGCTGCATCTGATTGCCTTCGAGACCCTGGACTCGCCCCTGGCGGAAGCCTGCCTGGGCCTGTACCGGGACGGCGATGTCTGCGTGTTCGCCGACGGCGGCGCTCTGGTGGCAGCGGCGTTTCCGCTGCGCGGGCCAGGCTACCTGCTGGAGGGCGCCGCCCCCTCCGCCCGCCCCGGGAACCTGGAGACCATCGATCATGCCCGCTTCGTCGAGCTGATGGCGGCCCATGGCCCGGTCACCAGCTGGTATCCTTGAACCATGACTGAACATGCTTTTGCCCCCTATGTACGTACCCTGGGTCGCGGCAAGCGCGCCCGCCGGGACCTGACCCGGGACGAGGCCGCCGAGGCCATGGGCCTGATCCTGGACGGCCAGGCCACCGACGCCCAGGTGGGCGCCTTTTTGATGCTGCTGCGCGTCAAGGAAGAAACCCCGGCGGAGCTGGCCGGCTTTCTGGACGCCTGCCGGCCGCGCTGCGCCGAGCAGCTGGCGGATCTGCCGCCGGTGGACGTGGACTGGCCCAGCTACGCCGGCAAGAAGAAACACCATCCCTGGTACCTGGCCGCCGCCCGGCTGCTGGCCGGCCACGGCGTGCGCATCCTGATGCACGGCGGCCCCGCCCATACCCCGAACCGCCGTTACAGCGACGACATGCTGGCGGAGCTGGGCGTCGCCCTGCCCGGCTCGGTGGCCGAGGCCGGCGACCAGCTCCGCGAAGACGGCTTCACCTTCCTGGATCTGAAGCACTTCTGCGCGCCCCTCGCACCCTTGCTGATGATGCGCTTCGAGCTGGGCCTGCGCTCACCGATCAATACCCTGGCGCGCAGCCTTAACCCGGCGGGGGCGCCGCTGAGCATGCAGAGCGTGTTCCATCCCGCCTATCTGGCGCTGCACCTGGGCGCCTCCCAGCTGTGCGGTGACCGGGATCTGCTGCTGTTCAAGGGCGAAGGCGGCGAGCCGGAGATACGCCCTGATGCGCGCACCGCCCTCACCGGCCTGCGCCATGGGGACCCGGCGGAAGCGGTGCTGGACGCCGCCCTGCCCCGCCAGACCCCGCCCGGTGAGGTGTCACCCTTGCACGTGCGCGCGGTGTGGCGCGGCGAGGCGCAGGACGATTACGGCGTGGCGGCGATTCGCGGCACCGTGGCCACGGTGCTGTGGGGGCTGGAGAAGGTGGATTCCCTGGAACAAGGCCTGAAGGCCGCCGAAGCCCTCTGGGGAGCCCGCGACCGCGCGGCGCTCTAAAGCCCCCGGATTGTTGTTGTCGTAGGAGCGGCTTTAGCCGCGATGAAGCTGGCTCCGCCGTTGATCGCGATTGAAATCGCTCCTACAGATAGGGCCAGGGATTGCGGGTAGGAGCGACTTCAGTCGCGATGAAGCCGGCAACGCCGTTGATCGCGATTGAAATCGCTCCTACGGATAGGGCCAGGAAATTGCGGGTAGGAGCGGCTTCAGCCGCGATGAAGCTGGTACCGCCGCTGATCGCGACTAAAGCGGAGTGCCGCCCAGTCGCTCCTACCGCTTCCTTTCCGGCCGGTTTTCAGCTTTGCCCGAACCAGCGATAACGCGGGTGCAGGCTGACCACGCTGCCGACGATGATCAGGGTGGGCGCGTGGATCTCCCGCCCTTCCACGGTGTCCGCCAGATCGGCCAGGGTGCCGGTGATCACTTCCTGGAGATCGGTGGTGCCCCGGGACACCAGGGCAATGGGCGTGGCCGGGTCCCGGCCGTGCTCGATCAGCCGGGCGCAGATCTGCCGCAGCCCCACCAGCCCCATATAGAACACCAGGGTTTCACTGGGGGCCATCAGCCCGGCCCAGTCCAGGTCCACGCTGCCGTCCTTGCGGTGGCCGGTGACGAAGCGCACCGACTGGGCGTGGTCCCGGTGGGTTAGCGGAATGCCGGCGTAGGCGGCGCAGCCGCTGGCGGCGGTGATGCCGGGCACCACCTGAAAGTCGATGCCGGCGGCCACCACCTTTTCCAGTTCCTCGCCGCCCCGGCCGAAGATAAAGGGGTCGCCGCCCTTCAAGCGGCACACTTTCTTGCCCTGGCGGGCGTAGTGCACCAGCAGGTCGTTGATATTGTCCTGGGGCAAGGTGTGCTGATCCCGGGCCTTGCCCACATAGACCTTCTCCGCGTCGGCGCGGGCCAGGGCGACGATTTCCGGCGCCACCAGCCGGTCGTAGAGCACCACCTCCGCCTTGTCGATCAGGTGCAGCGCCCGGAAGGTGAGCAGGTCCGGATCACCGGGGCCGGCGCCCACCAGATAGACTTCCCCGGCGTTGCCATCCGCCGGCGCGGTGGCCTGTTCGATGGCCCGGCGCAGTCCTTCCTCCGCCTCGGATTCATGGCCGGACAGCACCCGCTCCTCCAGCGGCCCATCCAGCTGGGCTTCCCAGAACGCTTCCCGGTCGCGGCGCGCCGGCAGCTGCTGCTCCAGGGGCGCGCGGAAACGCCCCAGCAACGCCGCCAGCCGGCCCCAACGAGCCGGCAGCCAGGCTTCCAGGCGCGCGCGCAAGCGCCGCACCAGCACCGGCGACACCCCGGAGGAACTGATGGCGATAAACAGGGGATCGCGGTCGATCAGCGCCGGGAACACGAAGCTGCTCAGCGCCGGTTCGCCCACCACGTTCACCGGCAGGCCACGGGCCTCGGCGGCCCGGGCCAGATCCCCGTTGACCGTGGCGTCGTCGGTGGCGGCCACCGCCAGGCGCACGCCATCCAGATCCCGGTCCTCCACCGCCCGGCGCAGCCACTGGCCGCCCCCCTGCTCCACCAGCCGCGCCAGATCGTCACGGCAGCGCGGCGCCACCAGCCGCAGGCGGGCGCCGGCCTTGTCCAGCAGCCGCGCCTTGCGCAACGCCGTGTCGCCGCCGCCGGCCACCAGCACGGTGGCGCCTTTCAGTTTCAGCCCCAGGGGCAGAAAGTCCATGGCTGCTCCGTTAGCGCCGGCTCAGGCCAACCGGTCCAGGCCGCGCATATAGGGGCGCAGGGCCTCGGGCACGGTCACCGAGCCGTCCTGGTTCTGGTAGTTCTCCAGGATCGCCACCAGGGTACGGCCCACCGCCAGGCCGGAGCCGTTCAGGGTGTGCAGCAGTTCCGGCTTGCCGGTCTCCGGATTGCGCCAGCGGGCCTGCATGCGGCGCGCCTGGTAATCGCGGAAGCTGGAGCAGGAAGAAATCTCCCGGTAGCGCTGCTGGCTGGGCAGCCACACCTCGATGTCGTAGGTCTTGGCGGCGGAAAAGCCCAGGTCGCCGCCGCACAGCACCACCACCCGGTAGGGAAGATCCAGCTTTTGCAGAATCGCTTCGGCGTGGCCGGTGAGCGCTTCCAGGGCCGCCTCGGAATCCTCCGGACGCACCAGCTGCACCAGCTCCACCTTCTCGAACTGGTGCTGGCGAATCATGCCCCGGGTGTCCTTGCCGTGGCTGCCGGCCTCGGAGCGGAAGCACGGGGTATGGCAGGTATAGCGGCGCGGCAGGCTGTCCGCGTCGAGAATCTCGTCGGCGGCCAGATTGGTCACCGGCACCTCGGCGGTGGGGATCAGGTACAGCTCCCGCTCGCCCTGCATCTTGAACAGGTCGTCCTCGAACTTGGGCAACTGGCCGGTGCCGCGCAGCGCCTCCGGGCCCACCAGATACGGCACATAGACTTCCTGGTAACCGTGCTCGCCGGTGTGGGTGTCGAGCATGAAATCAATCAGCGCCCGGTGCAGCCGCGCCAGTTGGCCGGTCATCACCGCGAAGCGGGCGCCGGACAGCTTGCTGGCACGCTCGAAATCCAGGCCGCCGGCGGCCAGGTGCTCGCCCACGTCCACATGGTCCTTGGGCTCGAAGTCGAAGGCGCGCGGGGTGCCCCATTGGCGCACTTCCACGTTGTCGTCCTCGTCGGCGCCGGCGGGAACTTCCTCCACCGGCACATTGGGCACGCCCATCAGGAAATCGCGGATTTCGTCCTGGATCGCCTTGGCGCGCTCCACCTCGCCGTCCAACTGGTCGTCGATTTCCTTGAGGGTTTCCGCCACCTTGGCCTTGGCCGCGTCCACGTCCATGCCGGACTTGATCAGCTCACCGACTTCCTTGGAGGCTTTCTTGCGCTGGGCCTGCAGGTCCTGGGAGCGCACATCGGCGTCCTTACGGCGGGCGTCCAGCGCCCGGAACCCGTCCAGATCCAGTTCGAAGCCCCGCTTCTTCAGAGCCTCGGCAATGGCTTCGCCGTCCTGGCGCAGCGCGCGGATATCAAGCATGTTCGATCCCCTCGGGAAACAGTCGGTGATTCATGGGTCGGGCGCCTGGGCGCCGGGGAGCAAAGCTTAGCAAAAAGCGAAGCTGCAAGCTGCAAGCTACAAGCCGCAAGCTACAAGCCGTGGACAGGCGTGGCGGGAGTAGCGGGCGGTTGAAAGTTGAAAGTTGAAAGGTCGTGGCTGAAACGCCTTCCCGCGGCTGACGCCGCCCAGCGCCTGAAGCGCGGGCACGGCCGCCTAGACCTCCTGGCGCCCACCCGCGTTTTAACTTTTAACTTTCAACTCAGCAACCCCCTACCCAGCCCCCCAAAACCGCCACCGCCCCCATCGTCCAGCATCAGTCGTCATACCGCCGCCAATCCGCGTCGGCGTTTTGCTGGCGGAGGCGGCGGAGTTTTTCGGCGATGCGGATTTCCAGGCCGCGCTCCACAGGTTGGTAGAGGCGGGTGTCCCGGAGTTCGGCGGGGAAGTAGTTCTCGCCGGCCACGAAGGCGTCGGGGAAGTCGTGGGCGTAGTGGTATTCGGCGCCGTAGCCTTCGTTTTTCATCAGTTTGGTGGGGGCGTTGCGCAGGTGCAGGGGCACCTCGTTGCTGGGGTTGCGGGCCACCAGGTCCCGGGCCCGGTTGTAGGCGTTGTAGACCGCGTTGCTCTTGGGCGCCACCGCCAGGTAGGCGATCGCCTGGGCCACCGCCAGTTCCCCTTCCGGGCTGCCCAGGCGTTCCTGCACGTCCCAGGCGTTGAGGCACAGGGTGAGCGCCCGGGGGTCGGCGTTGCCGATGTCCTCGCTGGCCATGCGCACCACCCGGCGGGCGATGTAGAGCGGGTCGCAGCCACCGTCCAGCATGCGCGCGAACCAGTACAGGGCGGCGTCCGGGTCGGACCCGCGCACCGCCTTGTGCAGGGCGCTGATCTGGTCGTAGAACACATCGCCGCCCTTGTCGAAGCGGCGCACCGCGTCGCGCAGCACCTCTTCCATCAGCGGCCGGTCGATGACGGCGGCATCGCCGCTGCCCTCGGCCAGGTCCACGGCGATTTCCAGCATGTTGAGCAGGCGCCGGGCGTCGCCGTCGGCGTAACCGAGCAGCAGGTCGCGGGCGTCGTCGGCCAGCTCGATGTCGGCCAGTTCCGGCTCGCCCAGGGCCCGCTCCAGCAGCCCGGCCAGGTCCTCGCGCTCCAGGGAGCGCAGGCGATAGACCCGGGCCCGGGACAGCAGCGCGTTGTTCAGTTCAAAGGACGGGTTCTCGGTGGTGGCACCGATAAAGATCACCGTGCCTTCTTCCACGTGGGGCAGAAAGGCGTCCTGCTGGGCCTTGTTGAAGCGGTGTACCTCGTCCACGAACAGCACCGTGCGGCGGCCCTGACCGAGCCGCGCCTTGGCCTGATCGACGGCGGCGCGGATGTCCTTGACCCCGGACAGCACCGCCGAAAGAGTGATGAACTCGGCGTCCACCACGCTGGCCAGAATCAACGCCAGGGTGGTCTTGCCGGTGCCCGGCGGGCCCCACAGTATCATGGAATGGAGCTGGCCCCGCTCGGCGGCCTGGCGCAGCGGCTTGCCGGGGCCCACCAGGTGGCGCTGGCCCACGTACTCGTCCAGATTGGCCGGACGCAGGCGCGCCGCCAGAGGCTGGGCCTCGGCGCGGTGCTGGTTTTCGAACAGGTCGCTCATTGCTGCCGGATAACGTCGGTCCCTTCCGGCGGCTCGAAGTGAAAACGGCCCGGCGTGGGCTCGCCATTCAGCGTCAGATCGCGGAAGTCGATGATGGTTTTCTGGCCGAGCGCATCCTCCAGCCGCATGGAACGGGGCGTTTCACCCTCGAAGGTCACGTCCAGAATATCGAACAGCGGATCGCCGCCCTTGGGCTTGAGTCGGTAGGTCACGCGCTGGCCGCTGCGGCTCTGTTCGCTGATGGAAAACGCCTTGGACACCGCCTGGGGGTCGCCGCCGAACAGCAGCGCCGGGGTCTGGCTCAGGTCCTGGGTGAGCGGGCGTACCACCACCTGTTCCAGGTCCGGGTCATAGACCCACACGGACTGGCCGTCGGACACCGCCAGTTGCTCGTAGGGACTCTCGGTGTGCCAGTAGAAGCGGTTGCCACGGGCCACTTCCAGGGTGCCGGCGCTGTCGCGGGTGCGTTCGCCGCTCTCGCCCACCACGGTCTGCTGGAAGCCCCCGCTCAGGGTGCGCAGCCCGTTCAGCTTGCCCAGCAGGTCCTCGGTGGGACCGGCCAGGGCCAGGGCGGGCAACAGCAGCGCGATGATACAAAAAAGTCGCATATCAGGTCCTTGCAGTGGGCGGCGTCAGGAAGGCGGTGGTGCCAGCACTTCACGCTGACCGTTGTGCCCGGCCTCGGACACAACGCCGGCCATTTCCATGGCCTCCACCAGGCGCGCCGCCCGGTTGTAACCAATCTTCAGTTTACGTTGCACCGAGGAAATCGAGGCCCGGCGGGACTCGGTCACATAGGCCACCGCCTCGTCGTACAGCGGGTCGTCCTCCTCGCCGCCGCCTTCCGGGCTCTCCATGCCGGGCAGCGGCGCGTTCAGGTCGCCGCCGCCTTCCAGGATTTCCTCCAGGTAATTGGGCTCGCCCCGTTTGCGCCAGTCGTCGCAC
>CENV01054651.1_pt1 | contig 15266 bp, 17 predicted proteins | sample 530231 | NCBI WGS metagenome assembly CENV01 (sample SAMEA2619815, study PRJEB7988) | marine metagenome | biome: marine biome (ENVO:00000447); feature: surface water layer (ENVO:00002042); material: "saline water (ENVO:00002010), including plankton (ENVO:xxxxxxxx)" | depth 5 m | reverse complement strand
CCAGACGCGCGGTTTCGACGGTGTTCTGCCGGTAATTGGGGATCGAGCCGATGAACTCGGCGAACCAGGAGAGCTTGTGCCAGCTGGGCTTGGGATTGACCAGCAGCGGCGCATCGCTCTTGAGCATCCACTTGAGGCCCTTGACGATGGTCGACCAGTGGTTCCAGACCTCGGCATTGGAGGCCGACAGCTGGCCGCCGTTGGCGAACGAGGTTTCCATCGCCGCGTAGCGGTGCTTTTCCAGCAGGGTGACCGAGAAGCCGCGCTTGGCCAGGGCATAGGCGGTGGTGACGCCGGTGATACCGCCACCGATGACTGCGATTGTTTTCATTGTTGTCGCTCCAGAACGTCAGGGGGTCATAGCCCGTGCGCCCAACGCGCGGCGGGCGCCCCCTCTGTTCTGGACCTGAGAGATTCACGAGCGCGTGACGGCTCGCTTGCTCCTTCGGTGCGCCCGGCGACGAAAACCGGGCGGCTCTTCAGAGTGTCAGCAGTGATAGCGGTCCTTTTGCCTGAGAGTTTCCGGGGCGGTTGCTCCTTCGGCGCTGCCATGCGGCAGTCTCTCCCGCAATCACATCGATTCGTGTCAGCGCCGGCTGCGGCATTCTGTCGCGATTCGAAGCCTACCCTGCCAGAAAACGCGACCGCTGTAACCCCCACATTCGGATGACGCGGACGGGAGGCTCTCGCCGCCCCATGAAGCACTCCGCGGAACAGGGCTCGCCTTGAGCGGCTGGATCGGGCCCGGCCGCTCATGAGCGCGGCGGTCAGCCCAACAGTCCGCGCATGATGAAGAACAGCAGCGACGGCCCGAGCAGACAGCCCAGTGCGGTGTAGAACGCCGCGGTCAGGCAGCCGTAGGGCACCAGCTTCGGATCGGTGGCCGCCAGGCCGCCGGCCACGCCGCTGGAGGTACCGATCAGGCCGCCGAAGATCACCGCCGAGCGCGGGTTGTTCAGCCCGATGTAAGGCGCGACGAAGGGCGTGGCGACCATCACCACGATCGCCTTGACCAGCCCCGCGGCGATGGACAGCGCCATCACTTCCGAGCTGGCGCCGATCGCTGCGCCGGTGACCGGGCCGACGATGTACGTCACAGCGCCCGTGCCGATGGTTGTCAGGCTGACGGCATCGGTGTAGCCGAATGCGAAAGCGACCGCCACGCCCGCCACGAACGAGGCGAGTACACCGATGAACAGCGCGAGCACGCCGACCATCCCGGCCCGTTTGAGCTCGTCGACACTGACACCGAAGCCGGTGGCGACGATGGCAAAGTCACGCAGCATCGCCCCGCCAAGCAGTCCGATGCCGGAGAACAGCGCGATATCCACCAGGCCCTTCTGCCCGCCGGTTACCACGCCGCCGATGTACGACAGCAGGAGGCCGATCAGGATGGCCACCGCCGAGCCATGCAGGCGGCCCTTTGTGAGCTTGTCCGACAGCCAGTAGGAGATCCACATGGTCGCGCCGATGATGGCGAAGCCGCTGATCAGGCCGTAGCCGGAGATCACTTTCATCAGACATTCGTACATGGATCAACCCCCCGTGGTCAGTGGCTTGGCTTCATCGGCTTCAAGCTTTTTTCGGCCGATCCGGTCGAGCACCGGCACCAGCGCGAAGGCCACTGCGACAGCCGCCACACCGGCGAGAATGGCCATCGGGCCGCCGCTGAGGGCGCCATAGACGTTCTGTTGTGCCGCCATCGCGACCACGATCGGGATGTACACGGCACTCCAGAATTTCACCCCCTGTTCGGTCTCCATGTTGAACAGGCCGCGCTTCTTCAGGTAGCTGCCGAGCAGGATCAGCAGGACCATGGCGATACCCACGCCGCCGACGTTTGCCGGTACGCCCAGCAGCTTGCCCAGCAGCTCGCCGGCGAAAATGCCGGTGAGGGTACACAAGGCCAGGAAGGCCACACCAAAGATGATCATTGTTCTTGTCCTTTTTGGTTGCGCCGCCTGCAGAGGGCTTGGCGCGTGTTGTCGAGGTAGTTGTTTTTATCCATCGATCAGCCGCGAGTAAGGCTTGCTCGCGCTGAATGTGCACGCGGTCTATCGGCTCTGGCTGCCCTCCTGACGCAGCAAGGCGTCCAGTGTGTCGAGCCGGGCGCCGTCGAATGCGGCCAGCGTACCCTGTTCGAAAACCCGTCGTGCCAGGCCGGTCAGTACCGAGCCCGGGGGCAGTTCGATATGCAGACGCACGCCGCGTTCGTAGGCGGTGCGCAGGGTGCCGTGCCAGTCGACGACGCGGCACATGTTGAAGGCCAGGTCGTCGCGCAGACGCTCGATATCGAATATCGGGCGTGCGGACGAGCTGCTCAGATAGCGAACTTGCGGAGCGCGCAGGCTGACGTCGGCGAAGGCTTCGGCCAGCTGCCGCGCCGGCTGCTCGAGCAGCACGCAATGCGACGGCACGCTCATCGCCAGGCGCCGCGCACAGGAGGCGCCGAGGGCCTTGGCGCGGGCGGCGACCGCGGCCATGGCGGCGTCGCTGCCGGCGATGACGAGCTGGTTGTCGGCGTTGATATTGGCCAGGTAGGCGGGCTCCGCGGCCTCCGTCAGCAGGCCCTCGACAGTGCCCAGCGACAGGCCGAGGATGGCGGTCATGCCGTAGCCGTGCGGGTACGCCCGCTGCATCAGCTCGCCACGCAGCGCAACCAGTCGCACCGCATCGCGATAGTCCAGCGCCCCGGCGACCACCGCCGCGGCATAGGCGCCGATGGACAGCCCGGCGACATAGTCCGGCCGCTGGCCATCGCGCATCAGCAGCCGCGCTCCGGCGACACCGGCGATCAGCAGGCAAAGCTGCACGGCACGGGTCGATTGCAACGCGTCGGCCGAATCAAGCAGCAGCGCATCCTCACCCAGCACCGCACTGGCCTGCGTCAGGCATTCGTGCACTTCGGGCTCCTGCGGCAGGCGCTGGAGCATGCCGGGTTTCTGCGCGCCCTGGCCGGGAAAGGCGAACAGGCTGCTCATGCCGCACGCCCCGCTTGCCAGGGATCGCCGACCAGCCGGGGGCCATCCGCGGTCTTGACCAGCACCCGCGCGCCGTCACCGGCCCATTCCCTGAGCGCCACACCGCCCAGCGGGGTCTCCAGCTGCAGGTCGACGCGGCAGGCGCGGCGTTCCAGCAGCTGCAGCAACGGGCGCGCCTCGCTGCGTGGCAGCGGATGCTCGGTTCTGAGCAGCAGATCGAGATCGCTGTCTGGATGCGCCGTCGGCAGTCCGGTGGCGAGCTGAAAGCCCGCCGAGCCGGTGACGCCCCATACATACCCCAGCGCATCGAGCAACGGGCGTAGCTCGGCCAGCACGCGGAACACCGGCAGATCCTCACTGGCCTGACGAGCGAGCAGATCTTCCGGCGCCAGCCGATGACCAATCTCCTCAACCGGCATCAGCGCGGCCAGGCGTTGATCACGCGTCGCCCCGCGCAACCCGACCGCCACCTGCCCAGGCGCGATGACGGCACGCCGCACCACCACCGGCTGGCCAGCCGCGAGCACAGCGACCGCCCAGGCGGGCGCATCGGCCGGCAGTTGCTCGGGACGCATGCCCCAGAGCAGGTCGTGGGGGCGGGGAGTGTCGTGCATCTACAGCCTCCTCGTGATTGTTGTTGTCGAGTCGCTGATGGGTTCGGCGGATACTGTCGCTCAGGTGTTCGCTACCACTGCGCGCGCAACAGCTCGCGCACCCGCGACGACGCCTCGCGGTTCGGCGCACCGAGTCGGCCGCGCAGGTCGCTGCTGCTGCCGATGTCCGCCACGGCCTTGTCCAGGCAGTCGCGCACCCGCTGCAGGTCGTCCGCCGAGGGCTGCTCGATGCTGTCCACCGAGAGGGTTTCCCAGAGCAGGCCGAGGGTCGCGTAGTTGTCGATGTCGTAGGCCATCGGCGGCACCGATTCGGCCAGCGCTTCCAGCTCCTCGACGCTGCGCAGGGTGATGCGCGCCGCGGCGGCCTTGCCCATGGCATGCACCATCACGCCCGGATCGCGCAGGGCGATGATCCGCTCGGCCTGATAACCGTGGGCGAGAAAGGCGCCGGACATGGCCTTGCCCACCAGCAACGCGATCACCGGATGCCCGGCCAGCCGCGCACGGGCATAGCCGTCCACGGCACCGGCTAGCGCCTGGTGAATGCCCAGCGCCTCCTCGCGGCGGCCATAGGCCTGGCTCGGCACGTCGACCACCGCAACCACCACACGCTTGTCCGCCTTGTCGCGATCGGCGGCGATCACCTCGTCCAGCGCCTGGCCCAGCGCCCAGCCTTCGAGCAGGCCGACCTCGCCGTTGCGCGCGCGCGAGAAGGGATTCTCGGCATCCGGCACCACGGCGATATAGCGGGCGGCGCGCTCACCGAGCGTGCCATCGACCACCTTTACCGAGGCCGGATAACCTGCCAGTACCTGACCGCCGGCCAGGGCTTGCAACCAGTTCAGTCCACGGCTCATTGGGCATCTCCTTCGTAGAGGGCACGCACGGCGGCAGCATCGAGCTGCGTGCGGGTATCGACGTCCGCCAGCCGCTGGAGAAACCAGGCGTGGCGACGGCTGCGCGGCTGCACCGGCTTGCCGAGTGCGAACAGCTCGTGCAGCTGCGCGCGGATCGCATCGGTGTCGTCGGCGACATAGGCGTCCACCAGACCCGAGGCGTAGCGCTGCTCGCCGCCGGTCAGGCTCCAGATGAACGGACGGTCACGCGAGTCGTACTCATCGAGCCCGGCTTCCTGTTCGATCACCTGCGGACCGTTGAGACCGACGCGGGCCTCACGGGTGACGACCAGGTAGCTGCACAGCCCGGCGGCGATGGACATGCCGCCGAAGCAGCCGACGGAACCGGCGACCACGCCGATCACCGGCTGGTAGTCGCGCAGCTCGACGATGGCCGCCTGGATCTCGGCGATGGCGGCCAGGCCCAGGTTGGCTTCCTGCAGACGCACGCCACCGGTTTCCAGCAGGAGCACGGCGCGGGTCGGGATGCCCTTGCGGTTGTCTTCGGCAGCCAGTTCCAGCGCACCGGCAATCTTCGCGCCGCCGACCTCGCCCATGCTACCGCCCTGGAAGGCGCCTTCGATGGCGGCGATCACCGCCGGCTGGCCGTCTATGGTGCCTTTGGCCACCACCACGCCGTCGTCGGCCTGGGTGACGATGCCCTGCTTGGGCAGCCAGGGCGAGCTGACGCGATCGAACGGGTCGAGCAGTTCGCGGAAGCTGCCTTCGTCCAGCAGTGCGCGGGCACGCTGGCGGGCACCGAGTTCGACGAAGCTGCGCGACGCGAGTAAACGGGCCACGGTGTTAGCGGACACATCAGTCATGGCCGACCTCCTCCAGTCCCTGCTCCAGGCGCAGACGCACTACGCCGGGTGTGGCCCCAAAATCGTGAATATCGATGTTCAGTGCTGGCAGGTTCTGCTCGCGGAACATCCGCTCGAACAGTTGCTGCCAGCGCTGCTCGGCGCCGTTGACCGAGGTGACCACCTGGATCGCCAGCTTGCCGGCCTGACCGGGTTCCAGCAGCACTTCCAGATCGCCCGAGCCGACCACGCCGACCAGGGCCTTGCCGCGGGCGGGTTGCCCGGCGGCGAATTCGAAAGACAGGGTTTCCATGTTCAGTTGCTCCCAGTCGGCGCCGGCGCATGCGGCGCCAGACGGTCGAGGAAAAGGGTGGAGGCCAGGAGGTCGGCGGCGCCCCCCGGCGAGGCGTTGAGGGCGAGCATGTCGCGATCGAGCAGGCGCAGCTGGCGACGACCGGCGAGGGTCGCGGCACCACCGGCTTCGAGCACGGCGCGGGCACCGGCCTGCATGCGGGTCAGCCCTTCAAGACCGGCGCGATGCAGCACGCAGGTGTCGGTCAGGCTGCTCATGATCGCCAGCAGTGCATCGAGCCTGGCGTTCTGCTCGCCGGCGCCGGCGCGGCGACTGGCCAGCAGCTGCGGCAAGCCGTGCTCGATGACCGCGGGAAAGCCGTGCTGCGCCTGTTCGCGGGCGCCGAGCACGCCGTAGCGACGGCAGACCCGCGCGCCGTGACTGTCCGGGTTGTGCGGCGCGGCCGGGTCGTCCAGCCGCGCCAGGGCGGCCGCGCTGGCGGCGATCCCGCCGGCCGAAGCGCCGCTTTCCAGCATGGCCGCCGCGCTGAGCAGCCCCAGCGCCCAGATCGCGCCGCGATGGGTGTTGACCCCGGCGGTGACGCGCAGCATCTCCGCTTCGCCGTCGCGGCCCAGCTGGCCGAGGGTTTCACGCAGCGCCTGGCTGACCCGACCTTCGCACCGCGCGGCATCGGCCATGGCGGCGAACGCCGGCCACAGCGACTGCGCCGAGGCGTGCATCAGCCCCAGGTGCAGATCGCTGTGCGCGCCACTGCCGCGTCGGTCGACCAGCCCCGGCTTGGGCGACAGGTCGGCCTCATCGACCAGCGCCTGCACCGCCAGATCGGCCAGGCGCTCGGCCGCGGTCGGCGCCTGTCGTGCAATGAGTGCGCTCATCACCAGCTCCTGAACTTGGCAGGCGGGTTGTAGAGGCCGCCGGACCACTCCACCAGCTCGGCGATGCTCTTAGCAGCGAGCAGTTCGCGGGTGGCGTCGTTGCGGCGGATGCCGAGGTCTTCCGGCAGGGCGATCAGCCCTTCGCGGCGCATGCGCTCGGTGTCCTTCGGGTTGTGCCGCAGGCCGATGCTGGTGACGCCGGCCACCGCGGCGATCATCGCCTGGCGTTCCTCCAGCGAGCGGGCCTTGTACAGGTAGGCGATGCCTTCCTCGGTGAGCAGGTGGGTGACGTCGTCGCCGTAGATCATGATCGGCGCCAGCGGCATGCCGCTCTTCTTCGCCACCTCCACCGCGTCGAGCTGCTTGACGAAGGTGGGTTTGCCGCCTTCCTGGAAGGTCTCGACCATCTGCACCACGAGCTTCTTGCCGCGCTCGAGCATGGTCACCGGGGCCTCGCCGCCGGGCATGGCCATGTCCAGCCAGGCCGGGGTCGGATGGCGGCGACCGCGTGGGTCGTGGCCCATGTTCGGCGCGCCGCCGAAACCGGCCAGACGCCCACGGGTGACGGTGGAGGAATGGCCGTCGCCATCAACCTGCAGGGTGGCGCCGATGAACAGGTCCACGGCGTATTGCCCGGCCAGCTGGCACATCATGCGATTGGAGCGCATGGAGCCGTCGCGCCCGGTGAAGAACACGTCCGGGCGCTGGGCGATGTAGTTCTCCATGCCCAGCTCGGTGCCGAAGCAATGCACGCTCTCGACCCAGCCAGTCTCGATCGCCGGGATCAGCGTCGGGTGCGGGTTGAGCGTCCAGTTGCGGCAGATCTTGCCTTTCAGGCCGAGGGATTCGCCGTAGGTCGGCAGGATCAGCTCGATGGCCGCGGTGTTGAAACCGATGCCGTGGTTGAGCGACTGCACGTTGTGTTTTTCGTAGATGCCGCGGATCGCCATCATCGCCATCAGCACGTGCACCGGCTTGATATGGCGCGGGTCGCGGGTGAACAGCGGCTCGATGTAGAAGGGCTTGTCCGCCACCACGACGAAATCGACCCAGCTCGCCGGGATGTCCACGCGCGGCAGTTCGTCGACGATCTCGTTGACCTGGACGATGACGATGCCGTCGCTGAAGGCGGTCGGCTCGACCAGCGCCGGGGTGTCTTCGGTGCTGGGGCCGGTGTAGATGTTGCCGTGGCGATCGGCCTGGAAGCCGGCCACCAGCGCGACGTTGGGGATCAGGTCCACCAAGAGGCGCGAGTAGAGTTCGATGTAGGTGTGGATGGCGCCGACTTCCAGCAGGCCGTCCTCGAGCAGCTGGCTGATGCGCAGGCTCTGCGGGCCGGCGAAGGAAAAGTCGAGCTTGCGCGCGATCTGCCGCTCGAACAGATCCAGGTGCTCGGCGCGGCTGACGCTCGGCATGATCATATGCAGGTCGTGCAGCTTGCCGGGGTCGGCCTTGGCCAGTGAGCGGGAGAGGAAGTCCGCCTGCTTCTGGTTGTTGCCCTCGAGCACCACCCGGTCGCCAGGGGCGATCAAGAGTTCCAGGGCCTCGACGATCCGCTCGCTGGGCAGCACCACGCCATCGGCGAGGCTCTGCACCTGATCGAGACGACGGGCTTTTTCAGCGCGACGACGCGACCACTGCGGCGGTGGGGAGATTGTTGTTGTCATGGCGACTCCACAGGTTTTCCGCTTTGTGGAGCGCACAGTAGGGAGGTGACCGAAAGGTCATCAATCAAGCAGCGGACGTGACCGTTACGATCAGGTTAACGATGTCTCTGAATGGCCTGTTTGCGGAGGCATGCAGCAGGCGCGGCGCATTCACGCCACGCCTCCTGAAGCGATTACTTGTCGCGATCGATATTGAACGGCGACCAGGCCTGGCGGGTGGGCATCACTTCCAGGCGGTTGATGTTGATGTGATCCGGCAGGGTGGCAACGTAGAAGATCTGCTCGGCGATGTCCTCGGCGGTCAGCGGCGTGGTGCCGCGGTACAGCCGGTCGCTGGCGGCCTGATCGCCCTTGGTGCGCACCAGGGTGAATTCGGTTTCGGCCATTCCCGGCGCGATGTCGGTGACGCGCACGCCGGTGCCGAGCAGGTCGCAGCGCAGGTTGTAGCCGAACTGCTCGACGAAGGCCTTGGTCGCACCGTAGACGTGGCCGCCCGGATACGGCCAGTGGCCGGCCACCGAGCCGATGTTGACGATGCTGGCGCCCTTGCCGGTGGCGATCAGCGTCGGCAGCAGCGCGTGGGTGACGTTGACCAGGCCGGTGATGTTGGTGTCGATCATGGTGTGCCAGTCAGCGAGGTCGACCTGCTGCGCCGGCTGCGGCGCCAGCGCCAGGCCGGCGTTGTTGACCAGGCAATCGATCTGGCTGAACTCGCTGGGCAGCTGCTCGACCACCTCCTTCACCGCGCCGGCATGGCGCACGTCGAGGGTGGCGATGTGCACCGGCACCTTCGCCGACAGCTCGCTCTGCAGCGCTTCCAGGCGCTCGCTGCGTCGCCCGGTGAGGACCAGCGCCCAGCCGGCCTCGGCGAAGCGGCGGGCAGTGGCGCGGCCGAAGCCGGAGGTGGCGCCGGTGATGAATACGATCTTCTGTTTCATGCTCTTCCTCTTTTCTGACAGGCCCGACCGTCGTGTAGGCGACGCGGCAGCTCGCTGACCAGCTTAGGGGCGCGCGCCGCGAAGGCAAAGCCTTGCGTGCGCCGACTGGCCGCTACGCTGACCGTCGAAGCTTCACCGAATGGTCATCGCAGGTTCACGGACGCTTAGCGGGACTGCAACAGAGCCTGACTACCTTCTCGTCTAGACAAGTTGGCCGACCTCCCCGGCCGCGCAGACGAGAGGGCAAGACATGAATGCGGCTATTCGAGTCGAGCGACTGAACAAGACCTTCGCCGGCAAGCAGGCGCTGTTCGACCTGGGCCTGGCGATACAGCCGGGCGAGATGGTGGCGCTGATCGGCGCGTCCGGTTCCGGCAAGTCCACGCTGTTGCGCCATCTGGCCGGCCTGGCCTGCTGCGACCGCTCCGCCGGTGGACGCATCGAGGTGCTTGGCCGCGAGGTTCAGGCAACCGGCCGTCTGCACGGCGAGGTGCGCCGCCTGCGCGCCGACATCGGCTACATCTTCCAGCAGTTCAACCTGGTCAACCGCCTCAGCGTGCTGGACAACGTCCTGCTCGGCTTTCTCGGTCGCATGCCGCGCTGGCGCGGATCGCTGGGCATGTTCAGCGACGAGCAGAAGCGCCAGGCCATGGCCGCACTGGAGCGCGTCGGCCTGGCCGAGCGCGCCGCGCAGCGCGCCTCGACGCTCTCCGGCGGCCAGCAGCAGCGGGTGGCGATCGCCCGTGCGCTGACCCAGCAGGCCGAGGTGATTCTCGCCGACGAACCCATCGCCTCGCTCGACCCGGAGTCGGCGCGCAAGGTCATGGAAATCCTCGCCGACATCAACCGCCAGGACGGCAAGACCGTGGTGGTGACCCTGCATCAGGTCGATTACGCCCTGCGCTACTGCTCCCGCGCCGTGGCGCTCAAGCACGGCCGCATCCACTACGACGGCCCCTCGGCGGCGCTCGGCGACCGCCTGCTCAACGACCTCTACGGCGCCGATCTGGACGCCAGCCTGCTGTTCTCCGACCGCGCCCGCGCCGCCGAGCCGCGGCAGCTGCAGCTGGTCAACGGCTGAGCCCCACGCCACCCGACAACCAACGCCACACCCAAGGAGTGACCTCCATGTTGAAACGCTTCAGCCGCGCTCTCGCCGCCTCCACGCTGCTGGCCGGTGCCCTCGCCGGCACCGCTCAAGCCGCCGAGACCATCACCTTCGGCATCATTTCCACCGAGTCCTCGCAGAACCTGCGCAGCGTCTGGGAACCCTTCCTCGCCGACATGAGCAAGCAGACCGGCTACGAGGTGAAGGCCTTCTTCGCCCCCGATTACGCCGGGGTGATCCAGGGCATGCGCTTCGACAAGGTCGACCTGGCCTGGTACGGCAACAAGTCGGCGATGGAAGCGGTGGACCGTGCCGGCGGCGAAATCTTCGCCCAGACCGTCGCCGCCAACGGCAACCCCGGCTACTACAGCCATCTGATCGTGCACAAAGACAGCGCGCTGAACTCGGTCGAGGACGTGCTGAAGAACGCCAAGAGCCTGACCTTCGCCAACGGCGACCCGAACTCCACCTCCGGCTACCTGGTGCCCGGCTACTACGTGTTCGCCAAGAACAAGGTCGACGCCGGCCAGGCCTTCAAGCGCAGCCTCAACGGCAGCCATGAAGTGAACGCGCTGTCGGTGGCGAACAAGCAGGTCGATGTCGGCACCTTCAACAGCGAAGGCATGGAGCGTCTTGAGATCACCGCGCCGGACAAGGCCGCGCAACTGAAGATCGTCTGGACCTCGCCGCTGATCCCGGCCGACCCGCTGGTGTGGCGCAAGAGCCTGAGCGACGAGCAGAAGAACAGGCTGCGCGAGTTCTTCATGAGCTACGGCGCCAAGCCGGCCGAGAAGGAAATCCTCGCCGGCCTGCAGTGGGCACCGTTCCGCGCCTCCGACAACGACCAGCTGCTGCCGATCCGCCAGCTGGAACTGTTCAAGAAGCGCAGCGAAGTCGCCGCCGACAGCAAGCTCTCCGACAGCGACCGCCAGGCACAGCTGCAGGGCATCGACCAAGAGCTGGCCAAGCTGGAGCAGCGCATGGCCGAGCGCGAGCAGAAGAACGCCGCCGCCAAGGCCAGCTGAGCAACGCCGGGCGTGGCGCGCTGGCGCCACGCTCCCGTCCGCGCCGTTTTTGAGAACCGAACATGACCACTCTTAGCACCACACCGCCACTGGCGGGCAACGACAAGCGCAGCTGGCTGCGCCTGTTCGGATGGGGCCTGTGCCTGGCCGTGCTGGCCTGGTCCTGGCAGGGCGCGGAGATGAATCCGCTGCTGCTGATCCGCGACAGCGCCAACATGGCGACCTTCGCCGCCGACTTCTTCCCGCCGGATTTCAGCAACTGGCAGCTGTACCTCAAGGAGATGGTCACCACGGTGCACATCGCCCTCTGGGGCACGCTGCTGGCGATCGTCTGCGCCATCCCGCTGGGCATCCTCAGCTCCGAGAACATCGTGCCCTGGTGGGTCTACCAGCCGGTGCGCCGACTGATGGACGCCTGCCGGTCGATCAACGAGATGGTCTTCGCCATGCTCTTCGTCGTCGCCGTCGGCCTCGGCCCATTCGCCGGCGTGCTGGCGCTGTGGATCAGCACCACCGGCGTGCTCGCCAAGCTGTTCGCTGAAGCCGTGGAAGCCATCGAGCCGGGCCCCGTGGAAGGCGTGCGCGCCACCGGAGCCAGTGCGCTGCAGGAAGTCATCTTCGGGGTGATTCCGCAGGTGCTGCCGCTGTGGATTTCCTACTCGCTGTACCGCTTCGAATCCAACGTACGCTCGGCCACGGTGGTCGGCATGGTCGGCGCCGGTGGCATCGGCGTGATCCTCTGGGAAGCCATCCGCGGTTTCCAGTTCGGCCAGACCGCCGCCCTGCTGCTGATCATCATCGCCGTGGTGAGCCTGATCGACCTGCTCTCCCAGCGCCTGCGCAAGCTCTTCATCTGACGGAGTGAAGGCCCGCGCGGCCTTCGAAAAAACCATGCAGTTGTCTAGACAACCCAGCGAACCGCTCTACCTCGAACTGGCCCAGGTGCTGCGCGGCGAGTTGCGCCACTACCGCATTGGCGACTTCCTCCCCGGCGAGATGCAGCTGGCGCGCCGCTTCGCGGTCAACCGCCACACCCTGCGCCGCGCCGTCGACGAGCTGGTACAGGAAGGCCGCCTGCTGCGCCGCCAGGGCAAAGGCACCCAGGTGCTGCGACGCCCGCTGGTCTATCCGCTGCAGGCCGACAGTGCCTACAGCGATGCGCTCGCCGCCCTCGGCGTGCGCACCGAAGCGCGCCTGCTCGCGCGTCGCCAGCTCAGCGCCAGCGCCGAGGAAGCACGCCACCTGCAACTGGCCGAAGGCGCCGCGCTGATCGAGCTGAGCACCCTGCGCCTGCTCGACGGCGAGCCGGTCAGCCTGATCCGCCACCGCTACTGCGCCAGCCACGCCGAACGCCTCGCCGACTATCAGGGCGGCTCGCTGCGCCGCTACCTCGGCGAACGCGGCCTGCCGCTGACGCGCCGTTTCAGCCTGATCGGCGCACGCCTGGCCGATCGCGACGAGGCCGCACAGCTGCTGATGCCCCTGCGCATGCCGCTGCTGTCGGTGTTCACCCTGTCCTGCGATGCCGCCGGGCGACCGGTGGAGATCGCCCTCTCGGCCAGCCGTTCCGACCGCTTTCAGTACCAGGTCGCCACCTGATGGAGAACCCCATGCACACCCGCGAACAATCCCCCCGCCAGCGCTGGATGGCCGTGCTGGCACGCGCCAGCGCTGCCGAACTGGCGCCTTTCGAGCGCGCCCTGCGCGACTGCACCTACCAGCTGATCCGCCCTGCGGAAATCGGCATGACCCTGGTACGCGGCCGCATGGGCGGCACCGGCGCGCCGTTCAACCTCGGCGAGATGAGCGTCACCCGCTGTGTGGTGCGCCTGGCCGACGGCAGCACCGGCTACAGCTACCGCGCCGGCCGCGACAAGCGCCAGGCCGAGCTCGCCGCGCTCGCCGACGCCCACCTGCAGGGCCCACAGCAGAGCCGCTGGCTCAATGAACTGATCGAACCGCTGGCCGCCGCGCAGGCCCGACGCGCCGCGCAAAAGGCTGCCGAAACCGCTACTACCCGCGTGGAGTTCTTCACGCTGCTGCGAGGAGAAGACTGATGAATCGCGCCCCATCCGACCTGTTGCAGGCCGCATTCGCCGACCCGGTGCTGGATGCACAGAAGAGCTTTCGCGCCGCGCTCAAGTCCCTGGCCGAGCCGGGCACGTGCCAGCCGCTGGTCAACGTCGCCGCCATCGACCATCTGCAGGCCGCCAGCTACGCGCTGTGCCTGAGCCTGCTGGATAACGACACACCACTGTGGCTGGCGCCGGCCTTCGACACCCCGGCGATTCGCGCCAACCTGGCCTTCCACTGCGGCTGCCCGATCGTCGAGGCGCGTGAGGAGGCCATGTTCGCCCTGCTCGACGCCGCCGCGCTGGACGACCTCTCCGGCTTCTACAACGGCAGCGAGCGCTACCCGGACCAGTCCTGCACGCTGCTGATCCAGCTCGACCGGCTCGACCGCGGCCCGGCGCTGAGCTGGCAGGGCCCAGGCATCGACGGCAGCCGCCTGGTCGGCCTGCCGCTGAAACCGGCGTTCTGGCAGCAGCGCGCCGCACGCAATGACTTCCCGCGTGGGCTCGATGCCCTGTTCTGCGCTGAAGGCGAAGTGCTCGGCCTGCCGCGTAGCACGCGCATCGGCGATTCGCTGCAGGAGGTGGCCTGATGTACGTCGCGGTCAAGGGTGGCGAACAGGCCATCGACAACGCCCACGCGCTGCTGGCGAAGAAGCGCCGTGGCGATACCGGCATCGCCGAACTCGGCGTCGAACAGATTCGCCAGCAGCTGCCGCTCGCCGTGGCGCGAGTGATGAGCGAAGGCTCGCTGTATGACGAGGAACTCGCCGCGCTGGCGATCAAGCAGGCCGCCGGCGATCTGGTCGAGGCGATCTTCCTCCTGCGCGCCTACCGCACCACGCTGCCGCGCTTCGCCGAAAGCCTGCCGCTGGACACCGCTGCCATGCAGCTCAGCCGGCGCATCTCGGCGACCTTCAAGGACGTGCCCGGCGGCCAGCTGCTCGGCCCGACCTTCGACTACACCCACCGCCTGCTGGATTTCGCCCTGCTCGCCGAAGGCGAACGCCCCGGCCCGCAGGTGGATGAAAACACCACGCTGAGCAACTGCCCGCGGGTACTCGGCCTGCTTGGCGAGGAAGGCCTGATGACCCCGGAAATCGACCGCGGTGAGCCGGTGCCGGACCTCACCCGCGAGCCGCTGGAGCTGCCGACGAGCCGCGCCGAACGCCTGCAGGCGCTGGCCCGCGGCGACGAGGGCTTCCTGCTGGCGCTGGGCTATTCGACCCAGCGCGGCTACGGCCGCAACCACCCGTTCGCCGGCGAGATTCGCATCGGCACCGCCGAGGTGTGGATCGAGCCGCAGGAGCTGGGCTTCCCGGTCTGCCTCGGCGAGATCGAGCTGACCGAGTGCGAGATGGTCAACCAGTTCGTCGGCGAGAGCGCCGAGCAGGCGCAGTTCACCCGCGGCTACGGCCTGGCCTTCGGCTATGCCGAGCGCAAGGCGATGGGCATGGCGCTGGTCGACCGCGCGCTGCGTGCCGGCGAGTACGGCGAGGAAGTGCAGGGCCCGGCGCAGCAGGAGGAATTCGTCCTGATGCACTGCGACAACGTCGAGGCCGCCGGTTTCGTCTCGCACCTGAAGCTGCCGCACTACGTCGACTTCCAATCCGAGCTGGAGCTGATCCGCAAGCTGCGCCAGCCGCAGACCGAACCGGCCGAGGTAGCCGCCGAGACGCCGGCAAAGGAGAAACGCGCATGAATGCACAGGCCATTCCCGCCCGCGAGGCGGGCTACAACTTCGCCTACCTCGACGAGCAGACCAAGCGCATGATTCGCCGCGCACTGCTCAAGGCGGTCGCCATTCCCGGCTATCAGGTGCCCTTCGGCGGCCGCGAGATGCCGCTGCCCTACGGCTGGGGCACCGGCGGCATGCAGCTGACCGCGGCCATTCTCGGCGCCGACGACGTGCTCAAGGTGATCGACCAGGGCGCCGACGACACCACCAACGCGGTGTCGATCCGCCGCTTCTTC
>CENV01021925.1_pt1 | contig 15285 bp, 18 predicted proteins | sample 530231 | NCBI WGS metagenome assembly CENV01 (sample SAMEA2619815, study PRJEB7988) | marine metagenome | biome: marine biome (ENVO:00000447); feature: surface water layer (ENVO:00002042); material: "saline water (ENVO:00002010), including plankton (ENVO:xxxxxxxx)" | depth 5 m | reverse complement strand
CCCGGCGCCGAGCACTGGCCGCACTTCGTGCGCAACCTGAGCGAGCAGTTCGAGGCACGCACCTCACTGGTGGAAATCCAGGACTCGCCGTCGGTATTGCTGCGCGACATGGCCGGCACCCGCCTGCCCATCGCCGTGGCCCACGGCGAGGGCCGCGCCGAGATCAGCGACCAGGATCTTAACCGCAACATCGAGCAGCGTCTGCTGGCGCTGCGCTACGTGGACAGCCTGGGCAACCCGGCGGAGCAGTACCCCGCCAACCCCAACGGCTCCGCCCAGGGCGTCACCGGCTTCACCTCCCGCGACGGCCGGGCCACCATCATGATGCCGCACCCGGAGCGGGTGTTCCGCGTGTTGCAGAACAGCTGGATCCCGGATGATTGGCGTCGGTTTGAGAACGGGCCCTGGTATCGGTTGTTCGCTAACGCGCGTCGATGGGTCGGGTGAAGGCAGTTGATAGTTGATAATTGATAGTTGATAGCGAAAGGCAAAGTCAAAAGACTGAGCGCTTTCGCGGGATTTGGAGTGGGGGAGTATGGCGGACGAGATGTATAACTATTTCGATATGTTGATTGCGGAGTCGCCGGAGCCTACGGCGGTGTCCGAGCGGCGCCGGGAGTTGGCGGGCGAGTTGAAGGCGATCAGTGAACAGTTGATCCGGCTGGATGCGGATGAGGCGGCGCTGGCGGAATACACCGCGCAGGCGCGGGCGTTGCGTGAGCGTCTGGAAGGCCACGGCCATCGCAGTATGCGTGACATTCTCGGCCGGTTGATCGTCGGCAAGGGCAGCCGCCAGGACGCGCTGGATATGGCCGACTTTGAAATCCTTACCGGCCAGGCGACGCCGCTGTCGCCGCCGCTGGAGCTGTGGCTGGACGGCGACACCGTGCGTGGCCGGGCCACCTTCGGGCGGCTGTTCATGGGTCCGCCGGGCAAGGTGCACGGCGGCGTGCTGTCCCTGGCCCTGGATATGCTGATGGCCAAGTGTCAGGATTTCGTCACCGGCCTGGGCATGACCGGCACGCTCAACATCCGCTACATGGCGCCCACGCCGCTGAACACGGAGATCCGTTTCGAGTCCCGGGTGGCGAAAGTGGAAGGGCGCAAGCTGCTCACCGAAGCCAAGGTGTTCGCCGGAGATACCCAGACCGTGTCCGCCACGGGAGTTTGGATTTCATCCCAGGGCGACTACCAGTTGCGCGACGCTTACGCGCACCTGGCCGAGCCCGCCGACAACGACCGCGAGACCGCCTGAACCCGGGCGGTCCGCCAGGGAGGCCCGATGACCGTCTACAAGCTTTGTTTCTACGTCCCCGAAGAGCATGCCGAAGCGGTGAAAAACGCCGTCTTCGAGGCCGGCGCCGGCCGCATCGGCAACTATGACTGCTGCAGCTTTCAGGTCGCCGGCCAGGGCCAGTTCCGGCCCCTGGAAGGCAGTGACCCCTACATAGGCGGCCAGGGCGAGGTCGAAACGGTGCGCGAATTCCGGGTGGAAACCATCTGCATGGAAGACCACCTCAAAGCCGCCCTCAGCGCCTTGCGGCTGGCGCACCCCTACGAAGAGCCCGCCATCGACCTGTGGCGGCTCGAGGACCTGCCGGGCTAGGTTCGGACCAGGGTGCGGGCATTGTGCGAGCGGGCCTCGCCCGCGAAAGGCCGGCAATGCCGGCCGGCAGGATCCCAGAGAGCTCTCTAACGGCAGCACAAACAAGGTCTCTGGAATCCTGCGGGGCAACCTTTGCCGGGCGACCTGGGTCGCCCTTTCGCGGGCAGGCCCGCTCCCACAAATTCAGTCGTCGAGGGATGGTTTGCGCTTGAGTGGCGGGATGTCCTGGGTGCGTACCGGAAACTCACCGCCGTTGGCGCGGTCCTGGATAAAGAACTTGAGCGTCCGGCCGATGGTCGGGAACGCCAGCTCGTCCCAGGGAATCTCGTCCTCGGAGAACAGGCCCGCGTCGGCGCTTTCGTCGCCCACGCCGTAGTCGCCGTTGACCATCTCGCTGAGGAAGAACATGTAGACCTGGTTGATGTGCGGCAGGTTGAACACCGTGTAAAGGTCGCCGATGGCCACGGTGGCGCAGGCTTCTTCCCAGGTTTCCCGGGCGGCGCCCTCCTGCAGGGTCTCGCCGTTTTCCATATAGCCGGCGGGCAGGGTCCAGTAGCCCACGCGCGGTTCGATCGAGCGTTTGCAGAGCAGGAAGCGGCCTTCCCAGACCGGGATCGCGCCGACCACGATCTTCGGGTTCTGGTAGTGGATCACGCCGCAGTGGTTGCACCAATAGCGGGGCCGGTTGTCCCCTTCGGGGATGGAGAACAGAATCTCTTCGCCGCAATGGCTGCAGTATTTCATTGATGCTCTCGCCTGCTTATGGAGCCTCACCGGAGAGCCTGGCCGCTGGCCGGCATAATGAGGAAACGACAGCCTAATGGCTTGGCGGTGGATCGGCAATTAGGGCGTTTTGCGCAGGCACCGCCGTGAATAGAGGGCATCCGGCCTTGCCCGGTGCGCGACGCCTGTTCAAACTGGTGTTTGAAACAAGACTGGGAGTACTCCGTGCTAGAGAAACTCCGGCAGCGTATGCCGGCCTACCCTTTCAATGACTTACCGGTGGATTTGCCGGAAGCCGCCGTGCTGATGCCGTTCGTGGACCAGCCCGACCCGGAACTGATACTGACGATCCGCGCCCAGGGCATGCCCACCCACGCCGGCGAGGTGGCGTTTCCCGGCGGCAAACGGGACCCCGGCGACCGCGACCTGTTGCACACCGCTCTGCGCGAAAGCCACGAAGAGGTGGGCTTGTCCCAGCGTGAAGTGGAAGTGGTCGGTCAGTTGTCGCCACTGGCGTCCCGGTTCGGTATGAAGGTGACCCCGTTCGTGGGGGTGGTGCGGGTGGGGGTGGATCTGACGCCCGAGCCCGGCGAGATCGAGACCATCTTCCAGGTGCCGCTGAGCTTTTTCCTGGAGGAGGAACCGGAGCTGTCGCCGCCGATCGATTTCTATGGCCGCCGCCTGTGCATGCCCAGCTACTATTACGAGGACAAGCGGATCTGGGGCCTGACGGCCTTTATGATTCTGGATTTGATCAATCATGTGTATGACGCCGATGTGCGTTTCGACCTGACGGGTGAACAATGATCTATAAACTGGAAGGCCGCCGCGTGGAAATGCGCGGTGAGGGTCAGTGGGTGGCGCCCAACGCCACGGTAATCGGCTCGGTGGTGCTGGGCGCCAACAGCAGCGTCTGGTTTGGCGCGGTGATCCGCGGCGACAACGATTTGATCGAGATTGGCGACAACACCAACGTGCAGGAAAATTCCGTACTGCACGTGGACCCGGGCGTGCCGATGAAGATCGGCAACGGCGTCACCGTTGGCCACAAGGTCATGCTGCACGGCTGCACCATCGGCGATAACTGCCTGATCGGTATTAACGCGGTGGTGCTGAACAAGGCGAAAATCGGCAAGAACTGCATCATCGGCGCCCACGCGCTGGTGCCTGAGGGCATGGAAATCCCGGATAATTCCCTGGTGATGGGCGCGCCGGCCAAGGTGGTCAAGGAGATTTCCGACGGCCACAAGGCGATGCTGACCATGAGCAGCCAGCACTACGCCGCCCACGCCAAACACTTCGATGAACACCTGGAAGTCGATGAGCGCTTTCAATAAAGACCCGGATTTTCACGACGCTCCGGCGGCGCAGCAGGATCCGGTATCGCCCTGCGTATCGATCTGCGCCCTGGATGGCGACGATATCTGCGTGGGGTGTTTCCGCACCGGCCGAGAGATCAGCTACTGGGGCCTGTTGCCGGTGGAGGAGCGCCGCGAGGTGCTGGTTCGTTGTCAGCAGCGCATGGCCGGCGAGCCGGTGCCGTGCATGGTGACGAAGGAGCAGCCGTGAGCGAGAAGGAACAGCCATTACTGCCCGCTCGTCCTCGCGTGGGGCTGGCGCTGGGCAGCGGGTCCGCCCGGGGCTGGGCGCACATCGGCATTATCCAGGCGCTGGAAGAGCGCGGCATCGAAATCGATGTGGTGGCTGGCACCTCCATCGGTGCCCTGGTGGGGGGCGCCTACGTGAGCGGCGCCCTGAAGGAGTTCGGTGACTGGGTGCGCACCCTGACCACCAAGGACGTGTTCGGGCTGATGGATTTCACCTTTTCCGGCGGCGTGGTGAAGGGTGAGAAGCTGTTCGGCTTTTTCGAGAAGCTGCACAGCAATCCGAATATTGAAGACCTGGATAAGCGTTTCGTCACCGTGGCCACGGACATGAAAAGCGGGCGCGAAGTGTGGATCAGCAAGGGCCCGGTGCTGGACGCCGCCCGCGCGTCCTGCGCGTTGCCCGGGCTGTTCTCGCCGCTGCAGCATCAGCGGCGCTGGATGCTGGACGGTGGCCTGGTCAACCCGGTGCCGGTGTCGGCGGCGAGGGCGTTCGGCGCCGACGTGGTGATCGCGGTGAACCTGAACGCCCAGCTGGTGGGCGCGCATCTCTCCCGGCAGACGCCGCCGGACGGCGGCGACAGCGAAGAAGACCGCAGCCTGTGGCAGAAGATGACCCACTACTTTTCGTCCCAGGACGGCGGCCCGCCGGGCTTTTTCGATGTGGTGGCGTCCAGCGTCAATATCATGCAGGACCGCATCACCCGCTCGCGGATGGCCGGTGACCCGCCGGAAGTCACGCTGATTCCGCTGCTGGAGGATTTCGCGCTGATGGATTTCCACCGCGCCGGGGAAGCCATCGATGAAGGCTACCGGCTGGTGGAGCGGCATGAGGGGGATATTTTTGCTTGGGTGGGGGCGCCGGACGCGGATCGCGTTTAGGGGGCGTCGGGTTCGTTTGAGGCGTGGCGGACTTTGGCGGCTTTTACCATGTTGTCCTTCACCTGCAGGATTTCGATCAGGTAGTCGCCGATGCGGATCGAGATGTTGGCGTCGGGGATGTCCTGCAGGTATTCCAGGATCAAGCCGTTGAGCGTGCGCGGGCCGCCGGTGGGCAGGTCCCAGTCCAGCGAGCGGTTGATCTCGCGCAGGTGGGTGGCGCCGTCGATCACATGGCTGCCGTCCTCCTGGGGGTGGATGTCCTGGCTGGTGGCCGCCAGGTCGGTGGTGAACTCGCCGACGATCTCCTCGAGAATGTCCTCCAGCGTCACCAGACCCAGCACGTCGCCGTACTCGTCCACCACGATGCCGATGCGCCGCCGCGCGTTCTGGAAATTGATCAGCTGGCGGTTCAGCGAGGTGCCTTCGGGAACGAAGTAGGGCTCCACGGTGTGCTGCATCAGCTCCGCTTTGTTGATGTCTTCCTTGAGCAGCAGCCGGCTCAGTTTGCGCAGGTGCAGCAGGCCCAGCATGTTGTTGGGGTCGCTGCGGTACACCGGCAGCCGGGTGTGCTGGCTGGCGCGCAGGGTGGCCATGATCTCGTCCATGTCGTCGTCGATGTCCACGCCCACCATTTCGTTGCGCGGAATCATGATGTCTTCCACCGTGACGCTTTCCAGATCGAGGATGTTGAGCAGCATCTTCTGGTGCTTTTCCGGAATCAGGCCGCCGGCCTCGTTGACCACGGTGCGCAGTTCCTCGGGGCTGAGGTGATCGTCGTCGCTGTTGCGGGCCTGGGCGCCGGCCAGCCTCAGGAACATCATGCTGATGCCGTTGACCAGCCACACCAGCGGCGCCAGCAGCACCTGCAGGGGCTTGAGCACCACGCTGGCGGGGAAGGCAATGCGCTCCGGCTTCAGGGCCGCGTAGGTCTTGGGTGTGATCTCGGCGAACACCAGCATCACCAGGGTGATCACCACCGGCGCCACCGCCGCGCCGCTGTCGCCCAGCCAGCGGATCGCCAGAATCGCCGCCACCGTGGCGGCGAAGTTATTGACGAAATTGTTACCGATCAGGATCACCGACAGCAGGCGGTCGGTGCGGCGCAGCAGGCCCTCCACCCGCACGGCGGCGCGGTGCCCCTGGCGGGCCAGATGCCGCAGGCGATAGCGGTTGATCGCCACCATGCCGGTTTCACTGCTGGAGAAGAAGGCGGAGCCGAGAATCAGGATGATCAGGGCGGTGATCAGCCACCCGTCGGAGAAACTGTCCAAGAGGAAGTCGTTTCGTTGCTTATTGGCAGCACATTGTTTGGGGGTGGGGAAGGGCTGTCAAGCTTAGCCATGGCCCAGCCAGAGGGCGGTCAGCTCCGCGCGGCTGCGCACATTGAACTTACGGAACAGGGTTTTCACGTACTGGTGGGTGGTGTGCGGGCTCTGGCCCATGGCCTCGGCGATGTTCTTTTCGGCGCTGCCGGCCAGCATATGCTTGAGCACGCCGCGCTCGGTGGGGGTCAGCGGCGCGTCGGCCATCAGCTGGCCGTAGCTGAGGTGAACCTGCCGGTTCAGCCAGCCCAGGCTGCGCAGGGCGTAGCTGGCGATTTCCAGGTCCTGCGCGGTGAAGTCGGGCTGATCACGCAGCCGGTCGAACATAAAGTAGCTTTCCACGTCCTCGTTCACCGGCATCACCACGAACAGGCGGTCGGTGATGCCGCGCCCCAGATAATGGTGGATGGCGGTCCGTGTCTCCTCATCGATGTGCATCCCGCCCTCCCTAGGTTTTGTCGAGAATCACTTCCAAAACCAGTTGGGAGCCGAAGAACGCCACCACCAGTACCGCGAAGCCGGCCAGGGTGAAGCGCACCGCCGTGCGGCCGCGCCAGCCGCGCAGATGGCGGCCGCCCAGCAGCACCGCGAAAATCACCCAGGAAACCAGCGTCAGCACGGTTTTGTGCACCAGGTGCTGGGCGAACAGGTCGTCCACGTACATAAAGCCGAACAGAATCGCCAGCGTCAGCAGGCTCTGGCCCAGCCAGATGGTGTCGAACAGCATCGACTCCATCACCTGCATGGGCGGGAACAGGCGCATCACCCCGCGGATGTGGCCGTCCTTGAGCTGGCGGTCCTGGACCATCAGCAGCAGGGCCTGGCATGCGGACAGCACCAGCACCGCGTAAGCCAGTATCGACAGCAGCACATGCAGGCCGATGCCGTGTTCCAGCGGGTGAGCGTTGTAACCGGTGTCGATCCACAGGCTGGCGGGGATGATCAATGCCGCGAACGGAAACACCAGCGCGCCGATCCACTGAAACGGCCGGTACAGGCTGGACACCAGCACCAGCCCGGCGCCCACCGCCGCCATGCAGGAGGCCACCGAGAACAGGCCCAGGCGCAGCCCCTGGTCGGTGACCAGCAGGAAATACAGCCCCACGGCGTGGGTGGCCACCGCCAGACCGCCGGGCAGCATCAGCACCGCCCGTGACGGCGCCGCCTGACCGCGGAACTGGCGGTACAGCAGCAGCGACGAGAGCGCGTATAAAAAAGTGGCGATCAGGCCCAGGGCCTCGGCAGCAGTCATAGGGTGCGATTTCTCCGAAAAAGCCGCCGAAGTCTGGCACAGGTACCCGTGCTTTTGAAGCGCCAGCCATGACGGGCGGGGCATCGGTGCCCTATAATCGGCGGCCTGTCGTCTCGGCGTGCGCGGTCAGCGCCGCCGAGCGCTCGAAATCTGGAGGTTGATGATCATGTTCGAGAATCTCACGGACCGCCTGGGTCAGTCGCTGAAAGGCCTGGCCGGCCAGGGGCAGCTCACCGAAGACAATATCCGCGACACCCTGCGCGAGGTGCGCAAGGCGCTGCTGGAGGCCGACGTGGCCCTGCCGGTGGTCAAGGAGTTCGTGGAGCAGGTCAAGGAAAAGGCCCTCGGTCAGGAGGTGTTGAAAAGCCTTAACCCGGGCCAGGCGTTCGTCAAGATCGTCAACGACGAGCTGGTGCACACCATGGGCGACGCCAACGACGCCCTGAATCTGGCCTCCAAGCCGCCGGTGGTGATCATGATGGCGGGCCTGCAGGGCGCCGGTAAGACCACCTCGGTGGCCAAGCTGGCGCGTTTCCTCCAGGAGCGGGAAAAGAAGAAAGTGATGGTGGTGTCCGCCGACGTCTACCGCCCGGCGGCCATCGACCAGCTGCAGACCCTGGCCGGCGAGGTGAAGGCGGAATTCTTCCCCTCCACCGGGGACCAGGACCCGGTTGATATCGCCAACAACGCCCTGGCGGCGGCGCGCAGCAAATATATGGACGTGCTGATCGTCGATACCGCCGGCCGTCTGCACGTGGACGAGCAGATGATGGGTGAGATCAGCCGTCTGCACGGCGCCATCAGCCCGGCGGAGACCCTGTTCGTGGTCGACGCCATGACCGGCCAGGACGCCGCCAACACCGCCCAGGCCTTTAATGAGGCGCTGCCGCTCACCGGTGTGATCCTCACGAAGGCGGACGGCGACTCCCGGGGCGGCGCGGCGCTGTCCGTGCGCCACCTCACCGGCAAGCCGATCAAATTCATCGGCATGGGCGAGAAAACCGACGCCCTGGAGCCCTTCCACCCGGACCGGATCGCCAGCCGGATTCTCGGCATGGGCGACGTGCTGTCCCTGGTGGAGCAGGCCGAGCGCACCCTGGACAAAAAGAAAGCCGACAAGATCGCCAAGAAGTTCAAGAAAGGCCGGGCGATGGACTTCGAGGATCTGAAGGATCAGTTCCAGCAGATGCGCAACATGGGCGGCATGGCCAGCCTGCTCGACAAGCTGCCCGGCATGGGCGGCATGATGGAGGCGGCCCAGAATCCGGCCTCCATGAAACAGATGAAGCACATGGAAGCCCTGATCGACTCCATGACCCCCAAGGAGCGCCGCAACCCGGACGTGATCAAGGGCTCGCGCAAGAAGCGCATCGCCGCCGGCGCCGGCCTGGAAATCCAGGATCTCAACCGCCTCATGAAGCAGCAGAAAATGATGGCGAAGATGATGAAGAAGATGCGCGGCAAGGGCGGCATGAAGAACATGATGCGCGGCATGGAAGGCATGATGGGCGGCGGCTCCGGCGGTCCCGGCGGCGGCATGCCCCCGGGCGGCATGGGCGGCGGTGGCGGCATGCCGCCCATGGGCGGTGGCGGCGGTGGTCTGCCCCCCATGGGAGGCGGCCGCTAGGGCTTTATCTCGGCTGCGGATGGGCGTACAATCCGCACCCTTCGCGACCCGACCGGGCCTTTTTTCACGGCGCCGGGCGGGTTTTCAAGCGGATACGATGGCCGGCGGCGGGCGCCGCGGGCCGGGAAACCGGATTGAATTAAGGTAATTGAATTATGGTAGTTATTCGTCTCGCCCGCAGTGGCGCCAAGAAACGTCCCTTCTATCACATCGCCGTGGCCGACAGCCGCACTTCCCGCGATGGCCGTTTCATCGAACGTCTGGGCTTCTACAACCCGATCGCCCGTGGCGGCGAAATCCCGCTGCGCATTGATCTGGCCAAGGTTGACGCCTGGGTCGCCGAGGGGGCTCAGCCCTCCGAGCGCGTTAAGGCGCTGGTCAAGAAAGCCCGGAAAGAAGCCGAGAAAAGCGCGTAAGGCGCGCGTAGCGAGCGCCTGAAGATGGCGGCAGCCGATAACGCCCTGACATCCGAGCAGGTGTTGGTGGTGGGCCGCGTAATGGCGGTCCATGGCGTCCAGGGGTGGGTGAAGGTGTATTCCCACACCGACCCGATGGAAAACATCTTCGAGTATCAGCCCTGGTATATGCGTCGCGGCGAGCACTGGCTGCCGGTGACGCTCACCGGCAAGCGCCGGCAGGGCAAGGGGCTGGTGGCCGGCGTGCAAGGTTGCAACGACCGGGACCAGGCCCAGCAAGAGCTGGTCGGGCGGGACATCGCCGTCCCCCGCGACCTGCTACCCCGCTCCGGCGGGGGCGATTATTACTGGCGCGATCTGATCGGCCTGCGGGTGAAACTCGCCGACGGCCGGGATCTGGGCCGGGTGCACAGTTTAATGGAAACCGGCGCCAACGATGTTCTGGTGGTGCGCGGCGACGGCGACAGTCTCGACCGGGAAGAGCGGTTGCTCCCCTGGTTGCCCGAGCAGGTGATTCTGGATGTGGATCTGGAGCACGGCGAGATGCGGGTGGACTGGGACCCGGAGTTTTAGCGAACCGGCTCTAACGGGGGCAAGGCCATGCGGATAACGCTGATCACCCTGTTCCCGGACATGGCGCGGGCGGTCACCGACTTCGGGGTCACCCGTCGCGCGGTGGAGAACGGCCAGCTGGTGCTGGACACGGTGAACCCGCGGGATTTCACCGAGGACCGCCACCGCACCGTGGACGACCGGCCCTTCGGCGGCGGCCCCGGCATGGTGATGAAGGTGGCGCCGCTGGAAAAGGCGCTCGACCACGCCCGGCAACGGGCCACCGGCGGCAAGGTGATCTACCTGTCGCCCCAGGGTCGCCCGCTGACCCAGGCGAAAGCCGAGGCGCTGGCGGCGGAGCCGGAATTGATTCTGCTCGCCGGCCGCTACGAAGGGGTCGACGAGCGGTTGTTGGAAGCGTCGGTGGACGAGCAGATATCCATCGGCGATTACGTGCTCAGCGGCGGTGAACTGCCGGCGCTGGTACTGATCGACGCGGTGACGCGTTTGTTGCCCGGGGTGCTCGGGCATCAGGATTCGGCGGCCCAGGATTCGTTTTCCGGCGACATGGAAAACCTGCTGGACTGCCCGCACTACACACGGCCCGAGCTGTATCAGGGCCGGTCGGTGCCTGAGGTTCTGCTCAGCGGCGATCACGAACGGATCCGCCGCTGGCGTTTGAAGCAGGCACTGGGACGCACCTGGCGGTGGCGTCCCGAACTGCTGGAGGCCCGCCGGGAGCGGGGCTTGAGCAAGGAAGAGAGCGAGTTGCTCGACGAGTACATCCGCGAGTTCGAAGCGCGGGACGACGGGCAGCAATACAGCGATCAATGAACCGAGGAGCCTGCCATGAGCGGCAAAAAACCCCTGATTCAGGAAATCGAACAGGCACAGCTGAAAACCGATGTGCCCGAGTTCGGCGCCGGTGACACCGTCACCGTGCAAGTGAAAGTGAAAGAAGGCACCCGTGAGCGTCTGCAGGCGTTCCAGGGTGTGGTCATCGCCCGCCGTAACCGCGGTCTCAACTCCGCCTTCACGGTGCGTAAGGTGTCCCACGGTGTCGGTGTGGAGCGGGTGTTCCAGCTGCACAGCCCGATCATCGATTCCATCGAAGTGAACCGTCGCGGTGACGTGCGTCGCGCCAAGCTGTACTTCCTGCGTGAGCGTTCCGGTAAGTCCGCACGGATCAAGGAAAAAATCCGCAAGTAATTCAACTTGCGGTTGTGCCGCCGCGAGCCATGTCGTCTCAGCCTTTGCTGTAGGGCAATTCGGAGACGACCTCTGGTCCGGCGGACGCTCCCAAAAAAAGGGCCACCCCAGGGTGGCCCTTTTTTATGCGGCTTGCGGCTGCCTCTATTTTGACACCGCCCGGAACACCGCCAGAATCACCAGAGCGCCGATCACCGCGGTCACCAGGCCGCCCAGGCTGAACGAGCCCACCGGGCCGCCGATGCCGGCCATGGCGCCCAGCCAGCCGCCGACGATCGCGCCGATAATGCCGAGAATAGTGGTGAGAATAAATCCCCCGCCGTCGCGGCCGGGCATGATCCATTTGGCGATGATGCCCGCCAAAAGCCCCAGTACGATCCACGATAAAATGCCCATAAAACGTTCTCCTTGGCCGATTCATTGATCACTTTCAGTATGCCTGCGCAAGCCCGCTGGGGCCGGTAATAAAAGGTAAAACCGGAACGTGAAAAGAGCGCGAGGACGGCGATTGTGTTTTCCGCCGCGATTGCCAATACTCGCGGCATGAACTCTCCCCGCACGCCCCTCAGCGACACCGACCGGACCCTGGTCGACGCCTGGCTGGACAACCAGTGGCTGGAGCGCGGCCTGAGCCGCCACACCCTGGAAAGCTACGGCCGTGACCTGCGCCAGTTCGGCGAATGGCTCGCCGGCGGCGGGCGGAACCTGGGGGGCTGTGACCGGGAACGCCTGCTGAGCTTCCTGGCCGACCGGCACCGCCAGGGCGTCGGCGCACGCTCGGTGGCGCGCCAGTTGTCCGCGTTGAAAAGCTTTTTCCGCTGGATGAAACGAGAGGGGCGCATCGTCGAGGACCCGACCCTGAACGTGGCCCGCCCGCGCACCGGCCGGGCCCTGCCGAAGACCCTCTCCGAGGCCGACGTGGAGGCCCTGTTGCGCGCCCCGGACCTGGACGACAGCCTGGGCCTGCGCGACCGCGCCATGCTGGAAGTGTTGTACGCGTCCGGGCTGCGGGTGTCGGAGCTGGTGGGCCTGACACTCAGCCAGGTGAACCCCCGCCAGGGGCTGGTGCGGGTGATCGGCAAGGGCGACAAGGAACGGCTGGTGCCGCTGGGCGAGGAGGCGCTGCACTGGCTCGAACGCTACCTGCGCGATGCCCGGCCGGCGCTGCTGGGCGAGCACCGCGAAGTGTTGTTCCCGAGCCGGCGCGGCGGCTTCATGACCCGCCAGACATTCTGGCACCGCATCAAGCAGCTGGCGGTGCGCGCCGGGGTGCAAAAGCCGCTATCGCCCCATACACTGCGACATGCCTTCGCCACGCATTTGCTCAACCACGGCGCCGATCTGCGCGTGGTGCAGATGCTGCTGGGGCACAGTGACCTGTCCACCACGCAGATTTACACCCACGTCGCGCAACAGCGGTTACAAGAGGTGTACCAACAACACCACCCGCGCTCGGGAACCTGAGGGCGGCCCCGGGCTCCAAACGGCCTGGGAACCCGAACAACTGGAGAACAATGATGAAAGCGATTGTAAGTGCCCGTATGGCGACCCTGGCGGCCACGCTGCTGGCCGTATCCGCCGTCGCCCAGGGCGCGGGGGAGATCGACGAGAAAACCTTCAAGAGCAACTTCCAGGATGCCTTTCCGCGCACTGAAATCACTGATATCCAGCCCGCCGCCGAGGGCCTGGTGGAAGTGGAGCTGAACGGCCGCGAGATCATCTACGCCTCCGATGACGGCCGCCTGGTGTTCACCGGCGACGTGATCGAGCTGCGCGACACCGGCCCGGTCAACCTCAAGGAAGCCCGCTACCAGAAAGTGCGCAACGCCGGTCTCGCCGACCTGGACCCGGACGCGTTGATCACCTATCCGGCCAAGGGCAAGGAGAAGGCCGAGATCTACGCCTTCACCGACATCACCTGCGGTTACTGCCGCAAGATGCACCGCCACATCGAGGAATACAACGACGCCGGCATCACCGTGCATTACCTGGCGTTCCCCCGCGGCGGCCCGCAGGCCGGCAGCGCCGAGGACATGCGCCACATCTGGTGTGACGCCAACCCCGACGAGGCGCTCACCGCCGCCAAGCTGAATAACACCATCTCCGACTCCGAGCTGGCCGAGTGCGCCGCCGCCGTGGACGAACAGTATCAGCTGGGGCTGGAATTCGGCGTGCGCGGCACCCCCGCGGTGTACACCGCCGAAGGCGCCCAGCTGGGGGGCTACGTGACCCCGCAGCAGCTTAACCAGCGCCTCGGTCTGTAGCCGGGCCGCCCGCTCCAGGCCCCGCCATACGGCGCTTTGCGGCGCCGTTCACCGGTTCTTTACATTGACGGCGCAGGGTTGCGCCGTTAATGTGTCCGGCTTCCAATGACCCCGCCCAAGGTGACGCCGTGGAAGCTGACTTTCAGCGCATCAAGCGCCTGCCCCCCTATGTCTTCAACATCGTCGGCGAGTTGAAGATGGCGGCCCGTGCGCGCGGCGAGGACATCATCGATTTCGGCATGGGCAATCCGGATCAGCCCACCCCGAAGCACATCGTCGACAAGCTCACCGAGACCGCCCAGCGCGGCGACACGCACCGCTATTCGCAGTCCAAGGGCATTCCCCGTCTGCGCAAGGCGATCACCGACTGGTACCAGCGCCGCTACGACGTCAGCCTGGACCCGGAAACCGAAGCCATCGTCACCATCGGCTCCAAGGAAGGCCTGGCGCATCTGGCGCTGGCCACCATGGGCCCCGGCGACACCGTGCTGGTGCCCAATCCCAGCTATCCGATCCACCCCTACGGCTTCGTGATCGCCAACGCGGACATCCGCCACGTGCCGCTGGTGCCCGGTGTGGATTTCTTCGAGGAGCTGGTGCGCGCCATCAAGGAAGCCTGGCCCAAGCCGAAACTGCTGGTGCTGAATTTTCCGGGCAACCCCACCGCCCAGTGCGTGGAGCTGGAGTTCTTCGAGAAGGTGGTGGCCATCGCCCGCGAGTACGGCATCTGGGTGGTGCACGACATCGCCTATGCGGACATTGTCTTCGACGGTTACCAGGCGCCCTCGATTCTACAGGTGGAAGGCGCCCGTGACGTGGCGGTGGAGTTCTTCTCCCTGTCCAAGAGCTATAACATGCCCGGTTGGCGGGTGGGGTTCTGCTGCGGCAACCCGCAACTGATCCAGGCCCTGGGCCGGATCAAGTCCTACCTGGATTACGGCACCTTCACGCCCATCCAGGTGGCGGCCATCGCCGCCCTGGAGGGCGACCAGAGCTGCGTGGGCGAGATCCGCGACATGTACCAGCGGCGCCGCGACGTGCTTTGCGACGGCCTGAACGAACTGGGCTGGACGGTGGAGAAGCCCCGCGCCACCATGTTCGTCTGGGCGCGCATCCCCGAGACCTACCGGGCGATGGGCTCGCTGGAATTTTCCAAAAAGCTGCTTCAGGAAGCGGGCGTGGCGGTGTCACCGGGCATCGGCTTCGGTGAATACGGCGACGACCATGTGCGCTTCGCACTGATCGAAAACGAACAACGTACCCGGCAGGCGTTGCGCGGCATCAAGAAGATGTTCCGCGCCGACGGCGTGTCCGGCGAATGAAGAGAGAGGATGCCAAGGTGAATGCGGTAAAGGTCGGCATAGCAGGTCTGGGCACGGTGGGCTCCGGCACGGTCAACGTTCTGCAGCGTAACGCCGGGGAAATCGCCCGGCGCGTGGGCCGCCCGATCGAGATCGCGCATATCGGCGCCCGCCGCGACAATCCGGCGTGCGACATCAACGGTATCCGCGTGTCGCGGGATATCTTCGCGGTGGCCACGGACCCGGAAATCGACATTCTGGTGGAGCTGATCGGCGGCACCGACACCGCCCGCGAGCTGGTGCTCACCGCGATCAAGAACGGCAAGCACATCGTCACCGCCAACAAGGCGCTGATCGCCGAGCACGGCAACGAAATCTTCCAGGCCGCCCATCAGAACGGCGTGGACGTAGCCTTCGAAGCGGCGGTGGCCGGCGGCATCCCGATTCTGAAATCCCTGGGTGAAGGCCTGGCCGCCAACCACATCAACTGGGTGGCGGGCATCATCAACGGCACCGGCAACTACATC
>CENV01015434.1_pt1 | contig 15308 bp, 18 predicted proteins | sample 530231 | NCBI WGS metagenome assembly CENV01 (sample SAMEA2619815, study PRJEB7988) | marine metagenome | biome: marine biome (ENVO:00000447); feature: surface water layer (ENVO:00002042); material: "saline water (ENVO:00002010), including plankton (ENVO:xxxxxxxx)" | depth 5 m | reverse complement strand
TGGACGCCGCCTATATAGGGGTGCAAATTGCGTTTGCATACCCCTTGTGATCGCCAACACGACATTTTTTTGACACGCGCCGAACTGCGTCCGTCTGTCCCCGAGATTGCGCTTTGCATCCACCCCGGTTACACATGGGTCAGAGGCTCTGCCCTTTCGTTTTTTCTGCAGTTTTCAACCACCTGGATTTCCCTCATGCAACAGCGCACGCTCGGTCGCACCGGCATTTCCGTGAGCCGCATCTGCCTTGGTTCGATGACCTGGGGCGAACAGAACACCGAGGCCGAGGGCCACGCGCAGATGGACTATGCGCTCGACAACGGCGTCAATTTCCTCGACACCGCCGAGCTTTATTCCACGCCCGGCCGCGCCGAAACGCAAGGGTCGACCGAAACCATCATCGGCAACTGGTTCGCCGCCAACGGCCGCCGCGCCGATTGGGTGCTGGCCTCCAAGATCGCCGGGCCGGGCAATGCCTGGATCCGCGATGGCCGCCCCATGGACGGCAAACAGATCGTTCTCGCCCTCGAAGCCAACCTCAAGCGCCTCAAGACCGATTACATCGATCTCTACCAGCTCCACTGGCCCAACAGGGAGCATTACAATTTCTCCAAATCCTGGACCTTTGATCCCTATGGCCAGGACCGTCAGGCCATCCGCGACAACCTGCTCGAAGTCCTCGAAGCGCTGGGCGCCCAGGTCAAGGCCGGAAAAATCCGCGCCATCGGCCTGTCCAACGAAACCAGCTGGGGCACGTCCGAATACATAAAGCTCGCCGAAACCCACGGCCTCCCGCGCATGGCCACCATCCAGAACGAATACAATCTTGTGCGCCGCCATTTCGACCACGACCTGGCCGAAATCTGTGCCTTTGAAGATGTCGATCTGCTCGCCTATTCCCCGCTTGCGGGCGGCCTGCTCAGCGGCAAATACAATGACGGGCAGATGCCGGCCGGCACGCGCGGCGCCCTGGGCACCATGTGGCGGCTCAACCCGCAATCGGAAACCGCCACAAAGGCCTATATCGAGCTCGCCCAACAGCACGGCCTCGATGTCTGCCAGATGGCGATCGCCTGGTGTCTCACCCGCCCCTTCATGGGCTCGGTCATCATCGGCGCCACCTCCATGGACCAGCTGAAATCCAACATCGCCGCCCACGATCTGGTGCTCTCACCCCAGATCATTGCGGCCATCGAAGACCTTCACCGCCTGTACCCGCGCACCGTCGCCTGACGCACCCCAGGCGGCCGGCCGCTCCCGGCTTGCCGCTTGTGGGTTTTCATGCTATGACCAAATGACGCAATTCGTCATAGCGGCTCACCATGCCCCGCCATTTCACAGCCGCCGACAATGAGCTGATCCGCACCCAGCTTCTCGCGTCCGGTCTTGCCCATTTCACCCAATACGGTCTGCGCGGCATGCGCGTCGAAGATGTGTGCAAGGACGTGGGCGTTGCCAAAGGCACTTTCTATAAATTCTTCGAGCACAAGGAAGCGCTGTTTCTGGCCATCGCCGACCAGCGCGACCAGATGCACAAGGCAGAAATCATTGCCTTTTTCTCCCAATGCGACGGTCCGGTCGCCGACCGGGCGGGGCGGTTCTTCGATCAGCTCGTCGAAAAGCTCATGTCCGATCCCCTGGTGGCCATCATCGCCGTTCCCGACGATTTTGCCGCACTCCTGCGCAAAACACCCCCAGCGCGCCTGACCCATGAGGAAGAAAAGGACCTGCGCTTTATCGAAACGTTCTGCGCCGGGCTCAAATCCGAGGGTCTGATCGGGGACGTCGACCCGCACGATATCGCCGCCATCCTCACCCTTCTGGTTAGCCTGGTGCTGCAAAAGTCCCTGTTCAGCGCCGGCCAGTTCGCGGCAAGCTGCACAATCCTTCGCGAAATCTTCGTGCAAAAACTCACCGCCAGCGCGCCATGATTTCGGTCTCGGGCCTGACCTTTACCTATAAGGGCGCCTCGGCCCCGGCCCTGAACGGGGTCTCGTTTGAAGTTCCCTCCGCCTCGGTCTATGGCCTTTTAGGCCCTTCGGGCGCCGGCAAATCCACCACCCAGAAGATCCTGATGGGATTGCTGCGTGGTTATGGCGGCACCGCCAACGTGTTCGGCGAAGCGCCCGCCCGCTCCGGCCGCGCCTTTTACGAACGCATAGGCGTGAGCTTTGAATTGCCCGCGCTCTATGGTCGGCTCACCGCGCGCGAAAACCTTGCCCTTTTCGCAGCCCTCTATGCCGATGCCCCGCTCGCGCCCGAGGCGGTGCTCGATATGGTCGATCTGCGCGATGCCGCCGACCAGCGCGTCGAGGGCTTTTCCAAGGGCATGAAGATGCGGCTCAATCTCGCCCGCGCCCTGCTCAACGACCCTCAATTGCTGTTTCTGGACGAGCCGACCACCGGGCAGGACCCGGCCCGCGCCCGCGTCACCCGCCAGCTGATTTCGGACCTGCGCGCCCGCGGCAAGACGGTGTTTCTCACCACCCACAATATGAGCGAGGCCGCACAGATCTGCGATTGCGTGGGCTTTCTGGTCGATGGAGCCATAGCGCTCGAGGGCACCCCCGCCGATCTCATGGTGCGCTTTGGAAAGCCCGAACTGGTGGCCACCGCCCGCCGCAACGGCACCCTGGTCACCGAGACCTTTGCCATGGACGGGCTGGCAACCGATTCCGCCTTCCAGGCCCTTTTGCAGACCGGCGACATCGTTTCGCTGCACACGCGCGAAGCCAGCCTCGACGATATTTTCGTCGCCGTCGCCGGTGGCAGACAATGAACGGGATCCCCACCCTTGTGGCCCATGATTTGCGGCTGCAATACCGCTACGGCATTCACGCCGCCTACGGCACGGTCATCGCGCTCTATGGCGCGTTTCTCGTTTTCGCCGGTCCTCATTTGCCCGACTGGGCGGTAGCGCTCGTGATCTTTTCCGATCCTTCGGCTCTGGGCTTTTTCTTTCTCGGCGGCCTCATGCTGCTCGAAAAAGGCGAGGGGGTTCGTGCCGCGCTGTCGATCTCCCCGGTTTCGGCCCACACCTATCTGCTGGCCAAAACCATAACGCTCACCGCTCTGGCGCTTGCTGCCGTCATCGTTCTGGGGGTAGCAAAATCGGGAGCCGTGAACTGGCCGCAGCTTCTGGTTGCCGTCGTCCTCACCTCACTGTTTTACATCGGCATCGGGGTGCCCATTGCCCTGCGATTCAAAACCGTCAACGCCTACCTTTTGGGCTCGGCGCTGTTTTTGGGCCCGGTGCTCGTTCCCGCGGGGCTGGCGCTTGTCGATCCCCTGCCCACGCCCCTGCTCGCCTTCCCTCCGGTGGCCCAGTTCCGGCTGACCCTGACCGCCCTTGGTTATGGCAGTGCCACCCGCCTTGACCTTGTCGCCATGTACGCCTCGGCCCTGCTCGCAGCCACCGCCGCCCTTTTTTACGCCCACCGGGTGCTTCAATCCGAGCTGGGCCGCAAATGAACCTCTTCCCTGCCACCATCGCCGGTCTGCTGCGCGCCGACGCGCTCAACGTCTCGCGTGATCCCATGCTCATGATCGGCATCGTCATGAGCCTGCTGCCCGTCCCCCTGATCGTGATTTTCGGTCCGCTGGCCGAGACGGCGGCGCACGAAACCTTCGGCATAACGGGCGTGGCCCGCATGCTTGGCGCCCTGGCCGTTCTCATGCCCGGTGCCATGCTCGGCTGGGTCACCGGCTTCATGCTGCTTGAAGATCGCGACGAGGCGGTTCTGATGGCGCTCGAAACCACCCCTGTCGGTCGCAACGGCTTCATCGCCTACCGCCTTGTCGTAACGATCGTCCTCACGCTGATCGTGTCCGCCGGCATCGGGTTTTTCGTGTTGCCCGACCTGCCTTGGACGACGGCTTTCTTGATGGCGATAATAACCGCCGGCCACGCCGTTCTCACCGCCCTTTTCCTTCTCGCCTTTTCCGCCAACAGGGTCGAAGGGCTCGCCCTGACCAAGCTGATCAATCTGGCCCTGCTCGCCCCCCTGGCTGCGCTGATAGCCCCACCCTGGCGCTACCTCGCCGCCATAGTGCCCGCCTTCTGGATCGGGGAAATGGCCGGGCTATCCCCTGCCACCCTCTCACCGCTGCCCGCAACGCTCCTTGCCCTTGCCACCGCCGCGCTGTTCGTCATCCTCCTGCTGGCTCGCCTGCGCCACCGCACCGACTGACCAAAATCCCCCTGCGCTGCCCCGGCGAAAGCCGGGGGCCATGTGCCTTGCCACCGGCACCGGAGCACCGGCAAGGCTGTTGGGTCCCGGATCGCGTCCGGGACAGCGATGGTGGTTGGGCTCGGTCTTCACCCCACTGTCATATGAGGCTTGCCCCCTCTCGGCTCCATCCCCGCCGCAAACCCCACCCCCATCGTCATCCTCGGGCTTGACCCGGGGATCCGCTGCCTCGCAACTGGCACCGCGGAAATGGTTGCCCACGGACCTCGCGGTCACGCCGCACCGGAATTTGCACCATCCCCTCCTGGGGCGATGTCACCGGATCAACCCCTGACCCAACCTTGCGATGATTTGCTGTCGCCACAGCGCGACACAGACGCTATCGTCAGCCCAAAAGACAACGGGAGTGATGATTTGGTGCAGATAAACGGCTTTGCGCTTTTTGCGTCCATGCTTCCGCTTCTGGCGCTCTATTTCTACGGTTTTGCGTCGCGCCTGCTGGACCAAAGCCGCCCGTCGCTGTCGGCGTTGATGAACGAGCAGCGCTTCAACTGGGTCACCCAGGCCGCCCGCCGCGATTCCCCGCTCGATGCCATCCTGTCGGGCAACATCATGAGTTCGGTCTCGTTTTTTGCCTCGACCACCGCGCTCCTGATCCTGGCGCTCTTTACCGTCATCGGCCAGTTGCAGGACTTTCTGCCCGCGCTGTCATCGATAACCTTGGGCCCGGCCTATACCGAGCTGGACCTGCAGATGCACAATGTGGTCTTGCTGTTCCTGTTCGTTTACGCGTTTCTCGCCTTCACCCTGTCGCTGCGCCAGTTCAACCATTTCTGCATTCTGATCGGCGCGTTCGATCACACAAAGCCCGCTCCGGCCGAGGAAATCAGGACCGTCGCCCGCATCAACGCCATGGCCGCCCAGCGTTTCAATTCCGGCATCCGGTCCTATTATTTCGCCATTCCGATGGTCGCCTGGTTCGTTTCGAGCTGGCTCGCCATCATCGTCACCATCGGCACAGTCGGGCTGCTGCTCCACCGCGAATATTTTTCCAACGCCCGCTGGCTGGTCGCCCGCATAACACCGCACTAGGGTCCCCACCACATCTGCTGACAACGAACTGACAGGACAATCCCATGAAGGCACTGACCATTGCCGTTTTTATGCTCGTCGCCCTGCCCGCCACCGCTCAGGACTCGACCACTTTCACCACTGCGGATGCCGACCTGATGACGGCATGTCTGGCGGACCTTTCCGATCCTTCGAGCAAACAGACCGATTGCATCGGCGCCGCATCGAATGTGTGCATGGACACCGAGGAGGGCGGCTATTCGACCATCGGCATGGTCCAATGCACGGCACGCGAAACCGATTGGTGGGACAGCCGGCTCAACACCAGCTACACCAAGCTCGGGGAAACCCTCGACGCAGACCTGTTCACCACGCTTCAACAGGCTCAACGCACATGGATCGCCTATCGTGACCAGACCTGCGGATTTGAGTATGATTTCTGGGGCAACGGCTCCATGCGCTCGATTGCGCACGCAAGCTGCATGCTCGATGAAACCGCCCGGCGCGCCGAGACGCTTTGGCGCTATCTCAACCCTGAAGGTTAAGGCACAGGAACGCCCATCTGGAGGCCCTTATGAACAATGACGCCGACCATCCCTGGTTTCGCCCCATGTGGCGCCGCGTGCTCATGGTCGCCATCCCGGCCACCATTGCCGCGGTCGACATCTATCACGGCAATTTCGGCTGGGCGCTGATGTTTGGCGGGCTGGGCGCATACGCGGTCTATATTTTCTTCATCGCCTGGAACAAGGACCGCCCCAAGGCACCCGACGACACGCAGGAGTGAACGGTATTTTTCACCCCTGCGACCAAAGCTGACGTTGACAATCACCTTTAAGGCCGTATGTATGGGGGGTCAAACCTGAGTGTTCACCTCACAATACGTTCGCCATGCTTGTTTGCCAGTGCAATCTGATATCGACAACCGACATCGAAAACATCGTCGTCGACATTCTCGACGAGGACCCCTGGCAGCTCGTGGTGCCCGCTCACATCTATCGCGAGTTGGGCAAGCGCGGACAATGTTGCGGCTGCGTGCCGAACATTGTGGACATTATCGGGAAGGTCACCGAAACTTATCACCTCAAACTGGCCGGGAACGCCGCCAATCTGGTAGACGTCAGGTCGAAAATGAAAACCCTGCGCAAATCCACGCGCCAAGGAGGTGAAAGTGAAAGGCGACGCAAAGATCATCGAGCGGCTTAACGAAGCGCTCTTTCTCGAACTGGGGGCCATCAACCAGTATTGGGTTCACTACCGTCTGCTCAGCGACTGGGGCTTCAAGCGCCTGGCCGAAAAGGAGCGGGCCGAATCCATCGAGGAGATGCACCACGCCGACAAGCTTATCGACCGCATCATCTTCCTTGAAGGTCATCCCAACCTCCAGCGCGTCGCGCCCTTGCGCATCGGCCAGAACATCAAGGAAGTGCTCGAGGCCGATCTGGCCGGAGAACTTGACGCCATCGCCTCCTATCGCGAGAGCCGCAAGCTGTGTAACGACCTCGGCGACTACGTCACCCAGCGCCTGTTCGAAGACCTGCTGACCGACGAGGAAGGCCATACCGACTTTTTGGAAACCGAGCTCGATCTGCTCGACAAGATCGGCGTGGAAAAATACGGCCAGCTCAACGCCAAGCCAGCCAACGAAGCCGAATAGGCGACAAATCGATTGGCATTTTATGCCCCCGCATCGCTTCCGGTGCGGGGGCTTTTTCATGCACCGTCATTAAGGTGTCAATGTTTCGCAATCTTGTGGCACCGAACGCTCAAGTCCATAGCTTTTGCGCCCATTGTTGACCCCACGATGCATGCATGGAAAGATTTCGGTGCCTGAGACGTCCATTGCCCACAATTTCGCTTTTCAGGGATCGCGCTTGCCTGTAATGCGGAAATCGACCTTTTTATGCCTAGCGGTCGGGCCAGGGCGCGGAGCTTGCTCCTCGTCTCCGATTGGTGAAGCGGCGAAGGGAGTGCCGTGTGGTTGACGCCGCCAAGAGCGAACTCCGGAGCAGTCGCACGACATTGTCACCATCTCTTTTTCTTTTCGAAAGGGACCTCCGTCACCATGCACAAGCCATTGATTTTCCTTAGCCTTACCGCTTCCCTGCTGGCCACCGCCACCATTGCGCAGGACCAGACGGTCAACATCTACAACTGGTCCGACTACATCGCCGAGGACACCCTCGAAAAGTTCACCACCGAAACCGGTATCGCCACCAATTACGATGTCTTCGACTCCAACGAAATCGTCGAAGCCCGGCTTCTGGCTGGCTCATCGGGCTACGATGTCGTTGTTCCCTCAGGCTTTTTCCTCGAGCGCCAGATCCCCATCGGCCTGTTCCAGCCGCTCGACAAGTCCATGATCCCCAACATCGAAAACCTCGACCCCGCCATCATGGAAATCGTCGAGGCGCACGATCCCGGCAGCCAGTATTCGGTCCCCTACATGTGGGGCACCACCGGCATCGGCTACAACATCGGCGCCATCACCGAGCGTCTGGGCGAAGACGGCCCGCTTCAAAGCTGGGACCTGCTCTTTGACCCCGAAATCGCCGCCCAGCTGGCCGATTGCGGCATCTCGGTCCTCGACGCACCGGTCGAAATGGTCGCCGCCGCACTCAACTATCTCGGCCTCGACCCCAACTCCGAAGCCCCGGAGGACCTCGAACAGGCCGAACAGCTGATCGGCTCGATCCGCCCCCATATCCGGTCCTTCCACTCCTCCCAGTACATCTCCGATCTCGCCAATGGCGAAATCTGTCTGGCCGTGGGCTATTCCGGTGACATCTTCATCGCCGCAGATCGCGCCGCCGAGGCCGACCAAGGCGTTGAAATCGCTTACGTCATTCCCGAAGAGGGCGCCTCGATCTGGTTCGACATGATGGCCATTCCTGCCGATGCGCCGAACCCCGAAGCGGCTCACGCCTTCATAAACTTCATCCTCGAGCCACAGATCGCCGCCGACATCACCAACTACGTCTGGTACGCCAATCCCAACGCAGCGGCCGATGAACTCGTCGACCCGGAAGTCCTCAATGACCCGGCGATCTATCCGACCGAAGAGGTGATGGCCAATCTCTTCCCGCTCAAGGCCCGCTCGCCCTCATACGATCGGCTTCTGACCCGCGCCTGGACCCGCATCAAGACCGGCGTCTGAGCGACGATATCTTGCATGGCAGGGCGCATTATGGTGCCCTGCCAATTCTTCTTGTTCGGGGATGGGGAAATCCTCTTTTGAAAAAGCCTCAAATCGCCGCTGATGCGCGCCCCTGGCGCGATGCGGGCGCCAAGCCGTTTGTGCGCATCCGCAACGTCACCAAGACCTTCGGCGACGTCTATGCCGTCGACGACGTCTCCCTCGACATCTACAAGGGCGAGCTGTTCTGCCTGCTCGGCGGATCGGGATCGGGAAAATCGACGCTTCTGCGCATGCTGGCCGGCTTTGAATCGATCACCACGGGCACCATTGAGATCGATGGTCAGGACATGGCCAACGTGCCCCCCTATCACCGCCCCATCAACATGATGTTCCAGTCCTATGCGCTCTTTCCGCATATGAGCGTCGAAAACAACATAGCCTACGGCCTCAAGCGCCAGGGCATGGGACGCTCCGACATCTCCGACCGCGTGGCCGAGCTCTTGAAGCTCACCCGGCTCGAGCCTTTCGCCAAACGCAAGCCCCACCAGCTCTCGGGCGGCCAGCGTCAGCGCGTCGCCCTGGCCCGCTCGCTGGCCAAGCGCCCCAAACTGCTCCTGCTCGATGAACCCCTTGGCGCGCTCGACAAGAAGCTGCGCGAGGAGACCCAGTATGAACTGGTCAAGATCCAGGAAAGCCTTGGCGTGACGTTTATCGTGGTCACCCACGACCAGGAAGAGGCCATGACGCTCTCGACCCGCATCGGTGTCATGAACGATGGCAAGATCGCCCAGATCGGCGAACCTCAGGAAATCTATGAGTTTCCCAACACCCGCTTCGTCGCGGGGTTTGTGGGCTCGGTCAATATGTTTGAAGGCGTGGTCACCGAAGATGAGGACGACCATATCCGCATCGATTCCTCGGCCGAGGCCGGCTGCGACATTTATGTGTCGCACGGCGTCGATTGCGCTCCCGAGCAGACCCTGTGGTACGCCATCCGCCCTGAAAAGATGGTGCTCTCGCGTGAACGCCCCGAAGGCGGTGCAAACATCACCCACGGGCTGGTCGAAGACGTTGCCTATCTCGGCGATATGAGCGTTTTCCGCATCGTTCTCGACAGTGGCAAGCGCATCCACGTCTCTCAGACCAATTCTTCCCGCTACGCCCCCGAATCCATCAGCTGGGACGAAAAGGTGTTCGTCTCCTGGGAGGCTGATGCCGGCGCGGTGCTGACTTCGTGAGCATGGGGGAAATGCAGCCCCGGCGCAGGGCGTGGACCTTCATTGCCAACGGCCTGTACCGGCTGGGCATTTCCGGACGCTCCGCAGTGATTCTCGCGCCGACGCTGTGGCTGGCGGTATTCTTCCTCATCCCGCTCCTGGTGGTCTTCAAGATCGCGCTCAGCGCTTTTGCACTGGGTCAGCCGCCCTATCTGCCGATGTTCATCTGGGGCGCCGACGGGTCGCTTTCGATCACCCTGCATTTTTCGAACTTTCTGTTCATTCTCCAGGACGCGCTCTACGCCAACGCCTACATCAACTCGGTGCGCATCGCCGCAATCTCGACAGCCATTTCGCTGGTCCTTGCCTATCCCATGGCATGGTTCATTGCGCGCTCCGACGACAAATACCGCAACCTGCTGCTCATGCTGGTCATCCTGCCCTTCTGGACGTCGTTCCTCTTGCGGGTCTATGCGTGGATGGGATTTCTGGGTCGCAACGGCATCATCAACAACGCGCTGGTCGGGCTCGGCATCATCGATGAACCGATCACCATGCTCCAGACCGAAGGCGCTGTCTTTGTGGGCATCGTCTATACCTACCTGCCCTTCATGATCCTCCCGATCTATACGGCTCTGGTTAAACTCGATCAGAGCCTGATCGAAGCCTCGGCCGATCTGGGCGCGCGGCCCTTTATGACGTTTTTGACGGTTACGCTTCCACTTTCCATGCCCGGCGTGATTGCCGGTTCCATGCTGGTCTTTATTCCTGCCATCGGCGAATTCGTCATTCCCTCGCTCTTGGGCGGCGCCGATACACTGATGATCGGCCGTGTGCTTTGGGACGAGTTTTTCGCCAATCGCGACTGGCCCGTGGCCTCGGCCGTCGCCATCGTCATGCTGGTCATCCTCGTGGTCCCGATCATGCTCTTGAGCCGTGCTCAAAATGCCGTGGTGGAGAAGGACGCATGAAGCGCGGATATTTCACCACGATTATGGCGGTTATCGGCTTTGTGTTCCTCTACGCGCCCATCGTTTCGCTGGTTGTCTTCTCGTTCAACGAAAGCCGGCTGGTGACGGTATGGACGGGATTTTCCCTGCGCTGGTACGCCTCGCTGTTTGGCGATTCCCAGGTTGTCGCGGCCGGGCTCTTGAGCCTGCAGATCGCTGCCGTCAGCGCCACCATCGCCACGGTGCTCGGCACGCCGGCCGGCATCGCCCTCACCCGGCTCGGCAAGTTCCGCGGCAAGACGGCGCTCACCGGCATGGTCTCAGCGCCCCTTGTCATGCCTGAAGTCATAACCGGGCTTTCGGCCCTGCTGTTGTTCGTTTCCATGGAAGCCCTGATCGGCTGGCCGGGCGGAAGGGGCTTTACGACAATCACCATTGCCCACTCAACATTCTGCATGGCCTATGTCACCGTGGTCGTGCGCTCACGCCTCGTGGACATGGACCGCTCGCTCGACGAAGCGGCAATGGATCTGGGCGCCACACCCCTACGGGTTTTCTTTGACATCACCCTGCCCATCATCGCGCCCGCGCTGATTTCGGGGTGGCTCCTGGCCTTCACGCTATCGCTCGACGATCTGGTGATCGCCAGTTTCGTTTCAGGGCCCGGGTCATCCACCCTGCCCATGGTGATTTTCTCGAAAATCCGCCTCGGCGTCTCTCCTGACGTCAACGCACTGGCCACCATCATCATTGCAATCGTTGCCATCGGCGTCGTCGCCGCCACCATCATCGGTGCCCGCCGTCAAACCAACACCTGAGCGAAAGACCACCATGTCCGCCACTGCCCGACCGCAGGTTTCGGCCCTCTCATCCTCGCGTATCCGCGATATCGCCAACGCCGGCATGGGCCGGACCGACATCGCACCCTTCTGGTTCGGCGAAGGCGACGAGGTCACGCCGCCCTTCATCCGCGAGGCGGCACAGAAGGCGCTGGCCGATGGAGAGACCTTCTATGTTCACAATCTTGGCCTTCCAGAACTGCGCGAGGCCGTTGCCGGCTATGAAAGCAGGCTGCAAGCCATACCTTCCAGCCCCGAACAGATCGCCATTACCGGTTCGGGCGTGTCGGCCCTGATGATCGCAAACCAGCTCATCGTCTCGCCCGGGGACAGGGTCGTTGTCATCACTCCCATCTGGCCCAATATCGCCGAAGCCCCACGGCTTCTGGGTGCCGAAATCGTCCGCTTTCCCTTGAGCGTTGCAGATGGAAAATGGTCTCTGGATATCGAGCGCCTGCTCGATACGCTCACCCCCCAAACACAGATGGTGATCATCAATGCGCCCAACAATCCAACCGGGTTCACCCTTGATCGGGAGGCGCAGAAAACCATCCTCGAGCATTGCCGCAAGCACGGGATCTGGGTCCTCACCGACGAGGTTTACGAACGGCTGATATTTGACGGCAGCGACGCAGCGCCGTCTATGCTCCGGCACGCCGAGCCCGACGACCGCATCGTCCGCGTCAATTCCTTTTCCAAGTCCTGGCGCATGACCGGCTGGCGATTGGGCTGGCTGACCTTGCCCCAGGCTATGATGTCCGACGTCCCCAAAGTCATTGAATACAATACCTCCTGTGCCCCATCCTTCATCCAGAGGGGCGGCCTTGCCGCGCTGACCGACCCGAGAGGAGAACAAACGGTCGCCGCGCTCAGGTCCGGCCTGGCCGCATCGCGCAGCGCCTTGCTCGATGGCCTTTCGCATATGGGCCGCATCGAAATCCCCGAGGCGGATGGCGCCATGTACGCCTTTTTCCGCATCGACGGCGAACCCGACGACATGGCGACGGCCAAAACCCTCGTCGCCGATTATGGCCTGGGTCTGGCGCCCGGCAGCGCCTTCGGGCCGGAGGGGGAGGGCTGGCTGCGCTGGTGCTTTGCCGCCGGGCCCGACAAGATCGCTGTGGGACTTGAGCGCCTGGAGCGCTTCCTCAAACGCTAGGGAATCGGGTCCGAGACAGCGTTGGCGTCGAGAAACGCCAGCACATCATCAAGCACCCGAAATCGCCAGCGCAGTGGCATCGCCATTGAGACCAGCGTATCGGCGTGATTGGCGCCCTCATAGATTTGGAGTGACACATCGATACCGGACTCGGTCATCTCTTCGGCCAGTGTCACCGAATTGCGCAGAAAAACCGTCTCGTCCTTGTCCCCGTGCCCCAGAAAAACCGGCGGCAGATCTCGCGACACAAGGTTGACCGGCTGGGTTTGCTCGGGCTGTGGAAAATCGCCGAACGCGTTCTGCGATTGCGACACGTCGAAGGGATAAAAATCGTACGGCCCGGACAGCCCCACTATGGCCCTGACATTTGACAGATCGACCCCGAACTCGGGATCGAGCGCCAGCATCATGACATTATAAGCGCCCGCCGAATGCCCCATGAGAACCATTCGGCCCGGATCGCCGCCATAGCTCCCGATCGTGTCGGTGACCCATTGAACGGCCAACCCGTTGTCGGCGACAAAGTCGGGATACACAACGTCGGGCACCAGCCGATAGTCGGCGATGACCGTCACATAGCCACGGGCCGCCAGCGCCCGGCCGACAAAGCTGTACTCTTCCTTGTCGCCGGATTCCCAGCCGCCGCCATAGCTGAAATAGATGACCGGAAGTCCGGTCTCGTCATTGGTGGGCCGATAGATATCGAGCTTTTGCCGCGGGTGAACACCGAACGGTATGTTGCGCTCGATTGTAACACCGCCATCCTTGGGAACCAGCGCGTTGAAGACACCGACGGGCGAAAACGCATTGGCAAATCCGAAAAGCCCCGAAATCGCCCCCATCATCAGTGCTCCCGCCCAGACAAGGGCACGCGTTTTGAAATCCATGCCCTTGTTACGTTTGAACGGGCCACATGGTTTCATTCAGTCTGGTCCCCAAGCCGGTTTGACCGCCTTAAGAGTCGAGCGCCCCGAGGCTGGAGAAGAAGTTGACGACATCGTCGAGCACCGGCGCGCGCCAGCGCAGCATCGCCCCCAGAGCGGTAACGATCTCCATATGCCCGATCCCGTCATAATAGCGCTCATCGACCGGCACGTTGTTTTCGCGCAGCTTTGCAGCAAGAGCCGTCGTGTTGTCGGTCTTGACGATCAGATCGAGATTTCCCGCCGCCAGAAACATCGGCGGTGCTGCTGGAGTTACAAGCCGAACCGGCTGAGTGCCCTCAGGGTTGGGCGCATAGCCGAACGCTTCTCGCACCTCGTTGAATTCGAATGGATAGAAATCGTAGGGGCCGGCAAGACCGGCGATGCCGCGCACCTTGAGGGTCGATCCCGCCTCGCGCAGGAAGGTCGGATCGAGCCCCAGCATCACCGCGTTATAGGCTCCCGCCGAATGTCCGGCCAAAAACAGCTTGTCGGGATTACCCCCGAAGGTCGCGATATTGTCTTCCACCCATTTGGCCGCGACCGCAATATCGTAGAGAAAGGCAGGATAGGTGACTTCGGGAACCAGCCGATAATCGGCAATGACCGTAACAAAGCCCCGCGACGCAAACGCGCGACCCACGAAATCATATTCCCAACGCTCTCCCCGGCTCCAGCCGCCGCCATAGATGAACATCACGACCGGTGCGTTGCCTTTGGGGTTCTGCTGCACATACACATCGAGCTTGCCACGCGGTCCGCCAGCATAGGCTATACCATCCCCCATTTTCATCACCCCGCCATCGACCGCCGTAGGCAGGTTGAACGGATCCATGAGAGATACGGCCTGCGCTGCGTTTGGGAACAGGCCTCCGGCGAGCGCAAACGCACCAGCGGTGCCCATAAAATGGCGACGTGAAACTTTCATTGCAGCCGTGACGATTTGAAGAAAACTGTATCGAGTGCCTGTCCTGCCGCACGATCGCGACCAATTTTGGACAGGAGAAGGGCAGATGCGGCCACAGCGCTTAAGGAAGCCTTACCGTCCGACTACCGGTCGCAGCATCTCAAAGACCGATGTGACCTCCACATAGTCGCCACGATAGCCGCACCGGGCGATTGTCCCTGCCTTTTCAATGTCGAACAGGCCATCGGTGAGGTAGTCTGCATCGATATGAACCCGCACCACCTGCCCGATCACAAGTTCGCGCTCCAGACGGTTTCCATCCAGATCGACCAGCGCCTTGACCTCGAGCAGCTTGCATTCAAAACTCGCCGGCGCCCCACCAACCCGTGGCGACCCGACGGTCTCTGACGCAAGCTTTTCAAGTCCGGCCTCGTCGAACTCATCGACGCCGGGAGCAAACGACCCCGAACTGATATTCATCGCCTCGGCCTGCCTCCGGGTCGCCAGATTGTAGACGAATCCCCCGGTGGCCTCGATGTTGTTGATCGAATCCTTTCGCCCTTCGCTGCCGAAAATAAGGATGGGCGGCGCCGAACAGAAGATGTTGAAAAAGCTGTAGGGCGCAAGGTTGGGGTGCCCATTCTTGTCGAGCGAGGATACCCAGCCGATCGGCCGTGGAGCGATGATGGCCTTGATCGGATCATGGGGCAGTCCATGGCCCTCGGCGGGGTCGTAGGAATGGTAGCGGGCCATTGTATGTCCTCTGGGTGGTCTCATTCGTAGGCCCGCAATAAGCCGGTTTTCCGCCATTGCCAACCTCACTATCGTACCGCCTCGCGCCGCGGTGCGCGATGCACGCAAATGAAACGGGCCTTGCTGGCTTGCTCGGTTTGTTTGGGAGTGGGTGGTCTTA
>CENV01023333.1_pt1 | contig 15309 bp, 11 predicted proteins | sample 530231 | NCBI WGS metagenome assembly CENV01 (sample SAMEA2619815, study PRJEB7988) | marine metagenome | biome: marine biome (ENVO:00000447); feature: surface water layer (ENVO:00002042); material: "saline water (ENVO:00002010), including plankton (ENVO:xxxxxxxx)" | depth 5 m | reverse complement strand
GTTGGCGCCGATGGCGGGCAGCGCGGACATGTCGCCGGCGAACAGAAACCAGTCAGCGTGGAAGTCCACCAACTTGGGCTTGCCCGGCCCGGCGAAGCCGACCCGGTCACCGGGCCGGGCATTGGCGGCCCAGCCGGAGGCCGGGCCGTGGTCGGCGTGCATCATGAAGTCGACGATCACCTCACCCCGGGCGCGGTCAAAGTGGCGCAGGGTGTAGGTTCGCACGAAGGGTTTGTGTTGGTCCGGCGTGTCGTTGAACGGCGGCAGGGCAATGTCGGCCTGGCCGGGCCGGGGAATCAGCAGTTTGAAGTTGGCGCTTTCGTGGTGGTCGGGAAAATCACTCAAGTCGCCGCCGCCGAGCACCACCCGTTTCATGTTCGGGGTCAGGTTCTCGGTGCGCAGCACCTCCAGGATACGGGGCGCGGGTCTGGGCATGGGTCACCTCAAGGAAAACGGGGGCGCTTGTGACGCCCCGGCAATTAGTAGACAATATCAACCATAAATTCACTGGTTGATATTGTCAACCAATCACATCATGCCGAAACCCATGCCACACCAAGCCGATATCCGCCAGGTGCTCTGGCAGCTGGCCTTCCAGTTCAAGGTCAGCAGCAAGCGCGCGATCCGCGACTACGATCTGCCGATCAACGGCATGCACGTGCGTCTGTTGCAGATGATTCACCGCCAGCCGGACTGCACCGCCCAGCACATCGCCACGGTCACCGGCCGCGACAAGGCGCAGATCACCCGCGTCATCAAGGAACTGGAGAGCATGGCGCTGATCACCCGCACCCCTGATCCGGCGGACCGCCGCAGCCAGTTGCTGGCGCTCAGCGAAACCGGCCAGGGTCTGATGGCGCGCATTCAGCAGGCGGAAGACGAGGTCAGGAAAACGCTGCTGAAAGGCATCCCGAAAAAGGATGTGGAAGCCTTTATCGAGATCGGTAACCGGATGTTGGATAACTTGCGGGAAGAGAGTTAAAAGTTAAAAGCTGAAAGTTAAAAGGGGTGCTAATTTCTTGGGCCCTCGCCCATTCGCCTTCACTTCAAGCGCGGGCACGGCGGAGGGCCTCGAGCAGACCCTGTCCGCGTTTCAACTTTCAACTTTTAACTTTCAACTCAAAAAAAAGCGCGGCCTGCAACCGCGCCGAACCATAACCTTTTTTCGCGGGCTAGCGCTCGTACTCCTTGAGTTTCTGCATGGCGATGGTGCCCACCACCGGGCCGATGGCCAGCAGGCCGAAGGCCGCCGGCCAGCCCCAGGCGTTCTGTACCACCGGAATCAGCCAGAGGGTCGGCACCGTCAGCACGAAGCCGATGGCCAGTTGCAGGGTGAGCGCGGTGCCCACGTATTGCTGGTCGCCCAGCTCGGTGATCACGGTGGAAAACTGCGCCGAGTCCGCCACCACCGCGAAGCCCCACACCAGCCCCACCAGCAGCACCAGCGGCAGCGGCGCGCTGTGCAGAAAGCCAATCAGTAGCGCGCAGGCGCCGGACACGATCATCGACGCCGAGGTGGTGTTGCCACGGCCCCAGCGGTCGCCCAGCTCACCGCCCACCCAGCAGCCCACGGCGCCGATGGCGATCACCAGAAACGCCAGCAGCGCCCCGGTGCCGCCGGGCTCCGCCCAGCCGTCGTTGTGCAGCACCTGGGTGATGAACACGGAGAACCAGGCCCACATGGCGTACAGCTCCCACATGTGGCCGAAGTAGCCGATCGACGCCAGCCGCACCGGCCGATCGGAGAAGGCGCGCCAGGCCTGGCCCGGGTTGAACGGCGCGCGGGGAAAATCAAAGGGCCCGTCGCGGCCGAGAAATTCAGCGATCACACCGCCGGCCAGGGTCAGCACCGAGGTGGCCAGGATCACCAGGCGCCAGTCCAGCCCGCCCAGGCCGTTGACCAGATGGGGGGTGGCGGAGCCCAGCGTCAGCGCCCCCACCATGGTGCCCAGGGCGGTGCCCCGTTTGACCTTGAACCAGGTGGCCATGGCTTTCATGGCCGGTGGATAGACGCCGGCCAGAAACAGCCCGGTAAGGCCGCGCAGCAACATGGCGCCGGTGACCCCGGGCTCGATGAGCAACAATAGATTGGCAAGCGCCGCGCCGATGGAGCCGAACAGCATCAGCCGGCGCGGCGGAATCAGATCCGCCAGGTTGAACAGGGCTGAGCCCAGGGCGCCGACCACGAAGCCCAGCTGCACGCTGATTGTCATCCACGCCGACTGGCCCGCCGTCAGCGACCACAGCTCGCGCAGTTGCGGCACCACCGCGGTGGCGGAAAACCAGGTGGTCATGCCCAGCAGCATGGCGCTGGCGAGGACCGTGAGGCCCTGCCAGCAGCCGCGCGGATCACGGCGGATAACGGCGGCCGGATCCACCGCGTTCATCGCGGCAGCGCGGCGGTGTAGGTCACCGCTTCACCGCTGATGCACACTTCACCGTTCTGGTTTTCCACGGTGGTGCGGATGGTGCAGAACGGTTTGTCCTCGCGCACGTTGAGCACTTCCACCCGGCCGGTGATGGTGTCGCCCACGTACACCGGCTTGGAGAATTTCCATTCCACGCTGAGGAACACGCTGCCCGGGCCGGGCAGGTCCTCGGCCACCACCGCGTTGAGAATGCCGGTGGTGACGCCGCCCTGCACGATCAGGCCGCCGAAGCGGGAGGCTTCCGCCGCCGCCTTGTCGGTGTGCAGCGGGTTGTAGTCGCCGCTCATTTCGCTGAACAGCTCGATGTCTTTCTCGGTGACGTCCTTTTTGCGTTCGGCGATTTGGCCTTCGCGGGGCATACCGTGACGGGTCTCGGTCCAGCCGTTAACGGCCTTGGATTGATCATTGGCGCTCATGGGTACTCCTTCTCTCTCGTTGTTCATCGGGTTAAGCAAGACGTTCCAGCACCACCGCGTAGCCCTGGCCGCCACCGCCGCACAGGGAGGCCACCGCGTAGCGGCCCTGGCGGCGGTGCAGTTCACGGGCGGCGGTGAGCAGCAGGCGGAAGCCGGTGCCGCCCAGCGGGTGGCCCAGGGCGATGGCGCCGCCGTTCACATTGACCTTGTCGGCGGGCAGATCCAGGTGCCGGGCGCTGGCGATCACCACCGCGGCGAACGCTTCGTTGATCTCGAACACGTCGATGTCGTCCAGGCGCAGGCCGGCGCGGGCCACCGCCTGCTCGATGGCGGCGGCGGGTTTCAGGTGCAGGGTGTTGTCCGGCCCGGCCACTTCCGCCCAGGCGCGGATACGGCCCAGCGGGGTGACGCCAATGGCCTCCGCCTCGGCCAGGGAACAGACCAGACCGGCGGAGGCGCCGTCGGTCATTTGCGAGGCGCTGCCGGCGGTGATGGTGCCGCCTTCCTCGAAGGCGGCGCGCAGCCCGGCCAGCTTCTCCTCGCTGCTGTCGGCGCGGATGCCCTCGTCCCGATCAAGGCGGGTGGTGCCGTCGTCGAACGGCAGAATCTCGCCGTCAAAGAAGCCGCTTTCCACGGCGGCGGCGGCGCGCCGGTGGGAGGCGGCGGCGTAGGCGTCCTGCTCCGGCCGTTGGATGCCCAGGTCCCGGTTGGCGCGCTCGGACAGCGGGCCCATGCCCTCGTCGGTGAGCGAACACCAGAGCCCGTCGTTCATCATGATGTCGGTGAACGCCAGCTCGCCGGGGCGCCGTTCCGCCTGGCGCATCAACCGGGCGTGGGGGGCGCGGCTCATGGAGTCGCCGCCGCCGACGATATAGTGGCGGCCTTCGCCCAGGCGGATCCGCCGGGACGCATCGGCGACGCTGGCCAGACCGGCCAGGCACACGTTATTCAAAGTCAGCGCCGGCACCCGCCAGTCAACGCCGGCGGCGGCGGCGATCAGACGCGCCGGGTTCTGGCCCTGGGCGGCCTGCAGCACCTGGCCGAGCAGCACGCCGTCGGCGCGCTGAAAGGCCGGGTAACGGCGGATCAGTTCCGCCACCGGCGCGGCGGTGAGTGCCCGCGCCGGCACCGGCGCCAGGCCACCCAGGTAGCGGCCGAACGGCGTGCGCAGGCCGTCCAGCAGCACCGGTTCATGGTCGGCATTCATCATGCGGTCTCCTCGGGAATGAATTTGGGCAACACCTCACCGCCCTGCTCCACCCAGTGCACCCGCACCGGCTGGCCGATGCGTACCTGGTCCGGCGCGCAGCCCACCACGTTGGAGAGCATGCGCGGGCCCTCTTCCAGGTCGATCAGCGCCACCACATAGGGCACCTCATCCTGGAACGCCGGGTGGCCGGGTTTGTGCACCACGATGAACGAGGCCACCGTGCCCCGTCCGCTGGCGTCGCGCCATTGGAGGTTGGTGGACCAGCTGTGCGGGTCCAGGGCGCGGGGGTAGAACACCCAGCGGTCCGAGTCCGGGCAATACTGAAGGCGCAGGCGGCGCTCACGGCAGCCGTCCCAGAACGGTTGCGACAGCGGGCTGGCCTGGGGGCCGGGTTTGCTGAGAGTCATGGTTATTGCTCCCGGCGCAGCACCAGAGCGGTGGCTTCGCTCATGGTGGCGCCATTGCCGGTGATCAGGGCGTGGCGGGCGTTGGCGATCTGCCGGCCTTCGGCCTGGTGGCGCAGTTGCCGCACCGCCTCGATGATGTGGGACATGCCGCCGGCCAGATCGGCCTGGCCGAACGACAGCTGGCCGCCGTGGGTATTCAGCGGCTGGTCGCCCTCCGCGCTCAGGTCGTGGGCCGCCAGCCAGGGGCCGCCCTGCCCCGGCGGGCACAGGCCGGCGTCTTCCACGGTCACCGCCAGCATGATGCTGTAGCAGTCATACAGCGACAGCAGGTCCATTTGCCCGGCATCCACCCCGGCCTGCTGGAAGGCCCGGGCCATGGCCGGTTTGAGCGGACCGGAGAGCAGATCCGGGGCGCCGGAGATGGCCCGGTGGGTCACCTTTTCGCCGGCGCCGGCCAGCAGCACCGGCGGCTGCCGCAGGGTCCTGGCCCGGCGTGCCGAGGTGACCACGAAGGCGGCGCCGCCGGCGCAGGGCATCACCACTTCCAGCAAGCGCAGCGGCTCCGCCACCCAGGGCGAGTTGAGCACGTCGTCCACGGTGATCGGCGCGTCGCGGAAAATCGCCTGGGGATGGCGGGCGGCGTTACGGCGCTGGGCCGCCACCGCCGTGGCCAGCTGCTCACTGGTGGTGCCGTAATGATGCATGTGCGCCTGGGCGATCATGGCGTAGGCGGCGTTGGCGCCGGAGGCGCCGAACGGCACGTCGAACTCGCGGATCGGGTTGCGGTTGGGCGAGCGCGGCGGCGTTGCCTCGCGGGTGTTGGCCAGCACGCACAGCACCGCCTCGCACATGCCGGCGTTGATCGCCGCCGCCGCCCGCCAGGCCATGCCGGCGCCGGAGGCGCCGCCCAGGTCCACCACATTGCTCATGGTGGGCCGCAGGCCCAGGTACTCGCTGACCGTGGCCGGCACGTGCTGGGGGGTCTCGCCCACCTGGGGCCCCACCAGCAGGCCGTCGATGGCGGCGGGCTCCAGGCCGGCGTCGGCCACCGCTTCCGCGCTCACCCGGGCGATCATGCCCAGGGTGGTTTCACCCTCGGTGCGGCGCGTCGGGGTCAGCTCGGCGATGCCGGCGATGGCGCAGTCCCAGTGGCTCATGCCCGCACCTCCGCCACCGTCACGAACTCATCCAGACAGTCCGGATTGAGCAGCGAGCCTTTGTTTTTCACCGGCTTGCCGGTGAGCAGTTGCAGCACCGCTTTCTCCACCTTCTTGCCGTTCAGGGTGTAGGGAATTTCCGCCACCGGGAAGATGCGCTTGGGCACATGGCGGGGCGACGCTTCGCTCAGCAGCGACGAGCGAATCCGTTGTTCCAGGGCGTCGTCCATGGCCTGCTCCGCCCCGGTGACCACGAACAGCCACAGGTCCATGTCGCCGCCCTCCGCCGGGTAGCCGATCACCAGGGAATCCTCCACGCCCTCCAGCGCTTCCACCACCCGGTAGATTTCCGAGGGGCCCATGCGCACGCCGCCGGGCTTGAGCAATGTATCGCTGCGGCCGGTGATGACGATGCCGCCGCTGGCGGTGAAGTAGGCCACGTCGCCGTGGGTCCAGATGTCGGCGCGCTCGCCAAAATAGGTGTCCAGGTAGCGCTGCCAGCCGTCCTCGCCCCAGAACCCCAGGGGCATGGACGGGAACGGTTCGGTGCACACCAGGTCGCCGTGGCGGCCGAGCACCGGAATGTCCCGCTCGTCGAGCATGGCCATGGCCATGCCCAGGGCCGGCACCTGGATTTCGCCGGCACGCACCGGCCCGGCCGGGTTGCCCATCACGAAGCAGCCGAGGATTTCGGTACCACCGGAAATCGACGCCAGGCACAGGTCCGCCTTCACCGCGTCGTAGACCCAGCGGAAATTTTCCTCGGTGAGCGGCGCGCCGGCGCTCATCACCATGCGCAGGGCGGACAGGTCATGGTCATCGCCGGGCCGCCGCCCGTCCTGCTCCAGCAGCGACAGGTATTTGGGGCTGGTGCCGAAATGAGTGGTGCCGGTCTCGGCGGCGATGCGCCACAGCACGTCGTGGTCCAGGGTGCCGTCCTGTTTCGGCAGGGCGGCGCCATCGTAGAGCACCAGGGTGGCGCCGCTGGCGCGGGCGGTGATCATCCAGTGGTACATCATCCAGGCGGTGGAGGTGTAATAGAGGATGCGGTCGCCGGGCCCGATATCGCAGTGCAGCATGTGCTCCTTGCGATGATTGATCAGGGTGCCACCGGCGCTGTGCACGATGCACTTGGGCAGGCCGGTGGTGCCGGAGGTGTAGATCACATACAGCGGGTGATTGAACGGCAGCGCCGCATAGTCCGGTTGCGCCGGCGCGCCCCGGGCCAGATCGTCCAGCCGCTGGCCGGGGACGTTGGCGCCGGGGGCCTCGCCGTCGCCGCACAGCAGCAGATGGGCCACGTTCAGTTTATTGGCGATCTCCGCCACCCGTTCGCCGATGTCATGCTGGCGGCCGTTGTACCGGTAGCGGGGCACCGCCACCAGCACCTTGGGTTCGATCTGACCGAAGCGGTCGAGCACGCCGTTGACGCCGAACTCCGGCGCGCAGGCGGACCAGATCGCGCCGATGGAGGCGGTGGCCAGCACCAGCACCAGGGTGTCCAGGGTGTTGGGCATCAGGCCGGCGACCCGGTCGCCCTCGCCCACCCCGAGCGCACGCAGGGCCTGCTGGGCGCCGGCCACCCGCTCGCGCAATTGCGCCAGGGTCACTTGCCGGCCCACGCCATCCTCGCCGGTTTCGATCACCGCGATGTCCGCGTCGTCCCCGGCCAGCAGGTTCTCGGCGAAGTTCATCCGTGCGCCGACGAAAAAGCGGGCGCCGATCATGCGGGCGTCACCGTCCCGGCTCAGCACCTGATCGTAGTCGCTGGCCAGGGGCGCGGCGAAGCGCCAGAACTCGGCCCAGAAGTCTTCCAGGCAGGTCACCGAGTAGCGATGCAGGTCGGCGTAGCCGGCGCCTTCCAGCCCCACCTGCCGGGCGAAGCGGGCGATCTGCGTGCCGGCCGCCTGTTGCGGGGTGGGCGTCCAGCACAGCGGCGCCAGGTTTTCCGTGTAACTCATTGATGCACTCCTGTTTTTTCTCAGGGAAAACTCAGCCGAACAGCGGCGGCAACAAGGTGATGCCAAGGCCGAAGATGGCGAATGCGAACAGCATCATCACCGCCGTATAGCCGACCACATCGCGGGCCTTGAGGGCGGTGACGCCGAGCAGCGGCAGCATCCACATGGGCTGGATGGCGTTGGTGAGCTGGTCGCCGTAACCGAACGCCAGCACCGTGACCGCGTTGTCCACGCCCAGGCTTTGCCCGGCCTGGATCAGCAACGGCCCCTGCACCGCCCATTGGCCGCCGGCGGACGGCACCATCAGGTTGACCACCCCGGCGCTGACCATGGCCAGCAGCGGAAAGGTGCCCGGCGTGGAGATCGACACCAGCCAGTTGGCGAACACCGTGACCAGCCCGGAGCCGGCCATCATGCCCATGATCCCGGCGTACAGCGGAAACTGGAGCACGATCTGGCCGCAGGCGCGGATGCCGTCGTCGATGGCGTTCACATAGGCCATGGGGGTGCGGTAGGCGATCAGGCCGAACACCAGCAGGGCGAAATTCACCAGGTTCAGGTTCAGGTCGAAGCCATTGGTGTAGAAGTGCCAGATCAGGTAGCCGAGACCGGGAACCACCAGCATCCAGTTAAGGATGGCCGCGTTCTCCAGCTTTTCCGCCAGGGTGGTGGTGCCGTCTTCCTGGCCGGCGTCATTCGGTTGCTCGGCGACCACCTCGTCGTCGCTGACTTCCTGCACGTCTTCCGGGTTCGGATGCATGGCCCGGTAGATCAGCGGAATCACGATCAGATAGGCGAGGAAGGTAATCAGGTTGGCCGGCGAGAAGATGGTTTCCGACACCGGGATCAGACCGATCTGATCGGCCAGGAAATGGTTTTGGGTATTCACCAGCAACGGCGCCGAGGCGGACAGCCCGAAGTTAAAGATGATCAGCCCGGAAAAGCCGGCGGCGGCGGCCAGCGGGTAGTGCACCTTGATGCCACGGGACTTGGCCTGGCTGCACACCTCACGGGCGGCGATGGCGCCGACGATCAGGCCCAGGCCCCAGCTCAGGAACCCGAACACCACCGCCAGCACGGTGACCAGCATCACCGCCTGGCCGGCGGTGCGCGGCAGTGCGGCGGCCCGGCTCACCGCCCGGCGCACCGGTGGCGAACTGGCCAGTACATAGCCGAACAGCAGGATCACCACCATCTGCATGGAAAACTGCAGCAAATTCCAGAAGCCGTCGTACCAGTGGCCGACCATCTGCGCCGGGCTCTGATGGGTAATGACAATGCCCATCAGGTACACCACCGCGGACAGCAGAATGGCGAAGATAAAGGGGTTGGGAATGAATTGACGGGAAACGCGCGCGCATATCGCGCCGGCGGCCTGAAGCATGTTGTTGTCCTCCACCTGTCGTGTCGGTTTTATTATTCGAACGCTCTTGTTGGGTCGGCCGGTCCGGCAAACACAGGACTGTACCGACTGGTCCATACACTAGAATGACCAGCCGGTCGCTGTAAAGCCCGCCCTCTGATCCGCCGAGTACCCAGTCGAAGCCCGATCAATAAAGGCTAAGTGATTGATATTTAATAAAAATTAGAAAATACAATGGAAGCCGGCAACCTCATTGGCTTTGCCAATGAAGGGCCGGCAGGCCCCGGGATTACCGGGTTTGGAGGGAAATCGCCTGTACCGATTGGTACATCAAAAGGCGATAAAAAAGAAAATTCTAGTATCGAAAGGGTCTAATCGCGGGGGCGTTTCAGGCCGTTCAGTATCAGATCGCAGAACGATTCGGCGATTGCCTCCGGGCTGCGGTGGCCATCCGGGCGCAGCCACAGGTAGCTGTAGTGATGCATGCCCAGCACCGCCTTGACCGACAGGGAATCGGTTTCCTCGAATTCACCGCTGTCGAAACCGGCGCTCAGAATGCGCCCCCAAACCCCTTCGTACTGGCGGTGCAGGTCAAGCAGCGCCTGGCGGTTGTCGCCGGTGACCGCGTGCATTTCACGGAAGCACACGGTCAGCTCCGACAGGTCGTCGGCGACGCTGCGCATCACCGCCCGGGAAAAACGCCGCAACCGCTGCTCGGCGGGCATCTCCTCGCCCAGCAACCGCTCGCCCAGGGCCACCAGCTCGCGCAAATAGCGGGTGGTGATCTCGAACAGCATTTCCTCCTTGTTGGAGAAATAGTGATACAGGGAGCTGCGCCCCAGGCCGGTGGCCTTCTCCAGGTCACTCATGCCGGTGGCGTGGAAACCCTTGCGGGCGAACAGATCCGCGGCGGCACGCAGCAGCCGGGTACGATTGTCGTTCATGGGCCCCCGAGGTGGTCGCTGAAGAATCACGGCCGCTCATTATAAGGCCAACACCCGCCGGGTCCATGGCGGACCCGTCCGTCAGGGGAGCGCGGAAGCCAGCGCCTTGCCGATTTCGGCGATGGCGGCGTTGCGCTGGTCCATGGAGGCGTCGGCTTCGGTGAGGTAGATGGCCGCCAGCACCGGGCCGTGTTGCGGTGGCCACATGACGGCGATGATGCTCCGGGAGCCATGCCCACCGGCGCCGGTTTTATCAGCCACGGTCCAGTGGTCCGGCACACCGGCGCGCAGCAGGTCGTCGGCCACCCGGTCGGCCTTCATCCAGTCCAGCAGTTGCCGCCGCGAGTCGGCGCTCAACACATCACCGAACAGCAGCGTGTGCAGGGTTTTCAGCATGGCGTCGGGCGTGGTGGTGTCGCGCAGGTCGCCGGGGGCGCCTTCGTTCAGTTCGGTTTCGTAGCGGTCCAGGCGCGTTACCGTATCGCCGGTGCCGCGCAGAAAGGCGGTCAGCCCGGCGGGGCCGTCGATGGCGTTGAGCACCAGGTTGGCGGCGGTGTTGTCGCTGAGGGTAATGGTCGCTTCACAGAGCGCGGCCAGGGTCATGCCGTCTTCCACATGCTGCTCGGTGGTCGGCGAGTAGGTCACCAGGTCGTCCTTGGTGTAGTGGACCCGCCGGTTGAGTTGTTCCTCGCCGGCATCCACCTTGTGCAGCAGGGCGCCGCAGGCCAGCACCTTGAAAGTGCTGGCGAACGGGAACCTCTGGTCCGCCTGATAGCGCCACCGGCGGCCGCTGTCGGTATCGGATATGGCCACTCCGACCCGTGCCTGCAGCCGGTTTTCCACCTGCTTCACCGTATCGATCACCGCATCGTCGGCCCGCGCCGTGGCCGCCAGCACCAGCAATCCCAAACCGACCATCAAAACCCGACCATTCAACACAACCACTCCTTTTATCAATGTAGGAGCGGCTTCAGCCGCGATCAGACAGCGTGTTCGGTCAGCACCTGATCGCGGCTGAAGCCGCTCCTGCATTATAGCGGTTCAGCGCGTCTCGGGATCGTCAGCCGGCAACGGCGCCCCCGCCAGCGTCCGATAAATGCCAACCATGGCCAGGGTTTCCGAGGTGCGGCTTTCGATCAGGCGGTCCCGGGTGTCGATCAGTTCCTGCTCGGCGGCCAGCACCTCGAAGTAACCGATGTAACCCTGCTCATAGCGGGTGCGGGCCAGCTGCGCCGCCCGGCCGGCGGCGTCGGTGGCGTCTTCCAGGCGGGCGCTGCGCACCCGCGAGTGCTGGTAGCGCGCCAGCTGGGTCTCGGTTTCGGCGAGCGCTTCCAGCACCGTCTGCCGGTAGTCCGCCAGGGCCGCCCGGCTGGCCGCGTCGGCGGCGTCGATGCGGCTGCGCACGCCGCCGAAATCCAGGAAGGTCCAATCCACGCCCAAGGCCACGGCGCGGGATTCCGCCGGGCCGCTGAACAGGTCGGAGGAGTCCGCCGCCACCGAACCGATCAACGCGTCCAGACTGAAGCTGGGGAACAGGTCGGCGGTGGCCACGCCGATGCGCGCGCTGGTGGCGGCCAGCCGCCGTTCCGCCGCGCGGATGTCCGGACGGCGGCGCAGGGCGTCGCCGGGGCTGCCCACCGGAATCACCGGCAGGCTGTCCGGCAGCGACCCGGGCAGGGTCAGCTGGCCAAGCAGGGCCCCCGGCTCCTGGCCGGTGAGCACGGCGATGCGGTACATGCGCTCGCGGATGCCCGCTTCCAGGTCCGGCAGGGTGGCGCGGATGGCGTCCAGCCGGGCGCGGGCACGCACCCGGTCGAACTCGGTACCACGGCCGGCGTCCAGACGCGCCTGCACAATGTCCAGGGACTCCCGCTGATTGGCCACGTTGCGGTGGGCCATGCGCAGCTGTTGCTGCAGCCCGCGCAGCTCGAAGTAATCGCTGGCCAGGCGTCCCACCAGGGCCACCCGCAGGGCGTCCAGGTCGGCGCCGGCGGCGTCCAGATCCGCCTGACGGGCCTCCCGGCCCCGGCGCAGGCGACCGAACAGATCCAGCTCCCAGCGGGCGGCGGCGCCGACCTGGTAGCGGGTGACCCGCTCCCGGTCCGGCTCGGCCCGTTCCACCCTCGCCAGATGCTGTTCGCCGGCGGAGCCGCTGGCGCTCAGGGTCGGATACTGGTCGGCCCGGGCACCGCGCAACAGCGCGCCGGCCTGGTCCAGCCGGGCCAGGGCCGCCTGCAGATTCTGGTTGGCGTCCAGGGTCTGTTCGATCAGGTGCGCCAGCAGCGGGTCCTGAAAACCGTTCCAGAAGCGGCGCTGTTCGCCCTCGAAGGCGCCGCTATCGCGGGCCTCCTGGAAGCGCTCCGGCGCTTGCAAATCCGGGGCCTGGTAATCCGGCCCCACGGCGCAGGCGCTCAACAACAGCAGCGCCGCGCCGGATAGAAATACGTTACGCATGGTTTTCTCCCGGCAGGCCATGGGCCTCGCCGTCCATGGTGGAAACATGATCGCTCTTCAGCGGCCCGGCCAGCTTGCGCAGGGCCACGTAGAACACCGGGGTCAGGAACAGCCCGAACAGGGTGACGCCGATCATGCCGGCGAACACCGCCATGCCCAGGGCCTGACGGACCTCGGCGCCGGCACCGTGGCCCAGCACCAGGGGCACCACGGCGGCGGTGAAGGTGATCGAGGTCATGATGATCGGGCGCAGCCGCAGGCGGCAGGCTTCCAGCGCCGCTTCCACGGTGTCGCGGCCCTGCAGTTCCAGTTCACGGGCGAATTCCACGATCAGGATGGCGTTCTTGCAGGCCAGCCCGATCAGCACCACCAGCCCCACTTGCACGAAGATGTTGGTGTCGCCGCCCATCAGCCAGACGCCAAGCAGCGCCGACAGCAAACACATGGGCACGATCAGGATCACCGCCAGCGGCAGGGTCCAGCTTTCGTAGAGGGCCGCCAGCACCAGGAACACCAGCAGCACCGCCAGCGGGAACACCACCAGGGCGGCGTTGCCCTGGGTGTGCTGCTGGTAACTGAGGTCGGTCCATTCGAAGTCGGCGCCGGCCGGCAGCACCTGTTCGCCGATGCCGGTGAGCACGGTCATGGCCTGGGCGGAGGACAGCAGGCGCGGGTCCGCTTCGCCGGCCAGGTCCGCCGCCGGATAGCCGTTGAAGCGCAGCACCGGGTCCGGACCAAAGCTCGGCCGAATGTCGACCATGGAACCGATGGGCACCATTTCGCCCCGGTCATTGCGAGTGCGCAGCCGGGCGATGTCCTCGACGCTGTCCCGGAACGGCGCGTCCGACTGGGCGATCACCTGCCAGGTGCGGCCGAAGCGGTTGAAGTCGTTCACATAGGTGGAGCCCAGGTAGGTTTGCAGGGTCATGAACAGATCGGTCACCGCCACGCCCTGGGCCTTGGCCTTGAGCCGGTCCACTTCGGCATCCAGCTGCGGCACGTTGGCCTGGTAGCTGGTGATCGGATAGCTCATCCCCGGGGTTTGCATCACCGCGCCCTGGAAGGCGGTGACCGCCTCCTGCAGCTGGCCGTAGCCGAGCCCGCCCCGGTCCTCGATAAACAACTGATAACCGGAGCCGTTGCCCAGCCCGAGAATCGGCGGCGGCATGAACGAAAAGGCGATGCCGTCCTTGAGGCCGCTGATCTTGGCGACGATTTCCGCGTTGATTTCCTCGGCGCTGCGGTCCCGCTGGTCGAAGGGCTCCAGGGTCAGAAACGCCAGGCCGGTGTTGGCGGTGTTGGTGAACTGCAACGCATTGAGGCCCGGGAAGGTGATGGCGTGGGACACGCCCTCGGTGTTCATGGCGATGTCCACCACCTGGTTCAGCAGCGCTTCGGTTCGCTCCAGGGACGCGCCCTCGGGCAGTTTCACGCCGGCCAGCAGGTACATCTTGTCCTGCACCGGAATAAAGCCCGGCGGTACCAGCTTGAACATGGAGCCGGTGGCGGCGAGCAGGATCAGATAGATCACGAACACGGCGCCGCGCCGGCGCAGGCTGCGTGAAACCGCACCCTGGTACTTCTCCGAACTTTTGTTGAAGAAGCGGTTGAAGGGCCGGAACAGCCAGCCGAACAGCCCATCGATAATGCGCGTGAGCCGGTCCCGGGGCGCGCCATGGGGTTTGAGCAGCATGGCCGCCAGGGCCGGTGACAGGGTCAGGGAATTGATCGTGGAGATCACCGTGGAAATGGCGATGGTCACCGCGAACTGACGGTAGAACTGACCGGTAACGCCGGACAAGAACGCCATCGGCACGAACACCGCGCACAGCACCAGACCGATGGCCACGATCGGGCCGGACACTTCCTTCATGGCCTGGTGGGCGGCGGCCCGGGGCGCCAGCCCGTCCTCGATGTTCCGCTCCACGTTTTCCACCACCACGATGGCGTCGTCCACCACGATGCCGATGGCCAGCACCAGGCCGAACAGGGTCAGGGTGTTGATCGAGGAACCGAGCAGGTAAAGCATGGAGAAGGTGCCCACCACCGATACCGGCACCGCCAGCAACGGAATGATCGAGGCACGCCAGGTCTGCAGGAACAGGGTTACCACCAGCACCACCAGCAGCACCGCTTCCAGCAGGGTCTGGATCACCGACCGGATCGAATCGCTGACGAAAATGGTGGTGTCATAGACGGCTCGGTACTCCAGCCCTTCCGGGAACCGTTGCGCCAGTTCGTCCATGGTGGCGACCACCTGTTTGCGGATTTCCAGGGCGTTGGCCCCCGGCGCCTGGAAGATGCCGATGGCCACCGCGTCCTCGCCATCCAGGGTGGCGCGCAGGGTATAGTCACCGGCGCCCAGCTGCAGCCGGGCCACGTCGCGCAGGCGCAGAATCTGGCCGTCGCCGCCGACCTTGAGCACGATGTCACCGAATTCCTGTTCGGTGGTGAGCCGGCCCTTGGCGTTGATCAGGGTAAGGAAGTCACTGCCGGGCATGGGTTCGGCGCCGATCTGGCCGGCGGAGACCTGCACGTTCTGTTCGCGCATGGCCGCCACCACGTCACCGGCGGTCAGGCCCCGGGCGGCGATCCGCTCCGGGTCCAGCCAGGCACGCATGGCGTAGTCGCCGCCGCCGAACAGCTGGGCCTCGCCGACGCCGGCGATGCGCGCCAGCTGGTCACGCACATGCAGCCGCGCGTAGTTGCGCAGATACAGGGTGTCGTAGCGGCCATCCGGCGACACCAGATGCACCACCATCAAAAAGGTGGGCGACTGCTTCTGGGTGGTCACGCCCTGGCGGCGCACCGCTTCCGGCAGCCGCGCCAGCGCCTGGCTGACCCGGTTCTGCACCCGCACGGTGGCGTCCTCGGCGTTGGTGCCGGGGCGGAAAGTGATGGTCATCTGCAGCACGCCGTCGGAGCCGGCCACGGACTTGAAGTACATCATGTCCTCGACGCCGTTGAT
>CENV01079031.1_pt1 | contig 15326 bp, 28 predicted proteins | sample 530231 | NCBI WGS metagenome assembly CENV01 (sample SAMEA2619815, study PRJEB7988) | marine metagenome | biome: marine biome (ENVO:00000447); feature: surface water layer (ENVO:00002042); material: "saline water (ENVO:00002010), including plankton (ENVO:xxxxxxxx)" | depth 5 m | reverse complement strand
CAAAAGAAGAAAGTCTTTCTGCGCTCGCATGAAAGGCATGAAGAAGAGATTAACTAGCGCCAAGACTGCTAGAGATCCAAACTCTAGAATCAACAAGGCGCTCCGTAAATGGAACTGCTGAGATGAGAACTAGAAAGAAGCCAAGTAAAAGATCGCTCGTCAAGAAGCTGCAGAACGGAGGCACTGGCGATCCCAAGAAGCCAGTAGTCACACAGTCGGCTGCTGGTTTTCCGCTGTTCAAAGAGGACGGTAAGCTCACGGCTACGCCTGTATCATCATTCTATACAAAGACTAATCAACAAGGCTACTACGAGGGCGTACCTATCCTGTTGCCTGAGGCCGAGATTGTGGCAGATTCTGATGATGCACTTGGGTCTGTGGACAAGGTTGTAGAGGAGCTGGGTGGCGGCATCTTCGGAGACTATGCTGCCCTACCTTCAGAGGAGAGGGAGAAGTTTGAAGACGGAGTAAGAGATGCTATTGGTGAGGGAGGCAAGATTGCACTCATTGCTACCTCTCCATTGCTCGCCATCGCCGCAGCACCGATGCTTGCCTCGGGTTTGCAAGGATACAGTGCCGTGTCCCAGTTGCCACTTGTTACTCTTGAAGGACAGACTGCAGTAACGGTTGGGGGTGGCCTTGATGCCCTGGGCGTGGGGCTCTCTGCGAAGTATTTGCCGCAACACATCAAAGACTTCAAAGAGAACCCGTCGCTTGGCAATGCCGCGTTTATAGGCTTAGATTTTATGGGTTTTATGCCAGCAGGAAACGCCGCACTGCAATCATACAGGCAGAGCTTGAGGGCTGGGACATCAACCCCGCGCACACCAATCACCTTGGCATCGGGAGAAAGCGCAACGACGCGTGCGGCACTTGAAGGGTCAAGGGTTCAGCAGGCTTCGCTCTCCATGAACAACGTCATAAAGAACGAGATCGCCAAGATTGATAAGATGACTATCAGTCCTGCAGAAAAACAAAAGGCGATTGATGAGACGCTTGAGTTTTACAATAACTATCTATCAAACCCAGCTGCTCTTGAAAAGATCGTTGAGCAGAAGGAGTTCCTAGAGGCGGTGCGTCAGGCTAGAACGGGAGACATCTCTGCTCTGCTTGGCGACATCGAGGTGCCCATGGCTCCATTTGAGAGTGCAGGTGAGCGCTCCGTGGCGGCAGTAAGGTACATGCAGAACCCACCATTCTTTTCCAAGTTCAACGTTTTAGGTGAACGCCTTGACCCCGACATGAATCTCGTTCGCAACATGAGAGTTGTAGAGGGGGTTGACGGAGCGCCCGAGGCTCGAGTTGATTTCTTCAGCAACACTCCTTCTGGCCGAAGGCTTTCTGCAGAGGCGCTGCTTGAGAACTTCAGGACTGGATCTCAGTCAGCTAAAAATGTTATCCTTCGTACAGTGGAGGACATGAAGCGAGTGGTAGGAGCTGAGGCTCGTGGTGCCGTCATGGCGCCACCAAATATCACAGGTCGAACAGAGATGGTCGGAGGCGTTCCACTTCCTCCAGAAATCTCTGGTCCATACGGACTCGATCTATCTAGAGCACAGATAAATATGCTACAGACTCTGTCCCCAGAGCAGTTCCTTTCTACTCTGGTTCATGAGACTAATCACAACATGCTCCTGCCATTTTTGGATCAGCTAGCAGATGCCCAGATCATTGAGATGCACACCATTGTTTCTACCGCAAGCACACCCACTATAGTTGGGGGTCGGCAGGTCGCGGCAACAACTACGGCCACTGGGTTTAGATCCGCAGACCAAATCAATGATAACGTGATGAACTTCTTGACGAAGTATAGCAATGACTCTAGGATTAAAGACGCTGGCGTTAACGACAATGGTATTGTCGCATACCTGGAGGACATCGCAAAGCCCCAAGAGGTACAGGCCAGGCTGTTTGAAATCAAGAAACAGTTTGCGAACATTGCATCGAAGCAGGGTCAGAAGTTTGAGGATTGGATGTACAACTTTACACCCGAGACTGCCCGCCAAGGATTCGAGGCATGGAAAGCAAGTAAGTCTAGAGGTGCAGTTGGCCTAGGTGAAGTTGAAGCCGACATGTTTCTTGACTTGATGGTGGGTAACAACCAACAGCAAAAGTTACAGACCCTCGCGTCTGTACTCAACAAGACCTTCACCAACACCGCACTTATCGGGGGCACCGCTGCTGTCGCAACGCAAGCAGACATCACAGGAACTACCACGCAAGGACCAGGTCTCAAGCGCGGAGGGTTTGTATCCAAGAAGAAGAAGCGGAAAGGATTCCGATCTAAGAAATCGTACAGGTATGGACAGAACGGAACTAAAACTCCCAAAGGGGAATATGTAGACCCTACTCCATTCATGCAGCCAGAGATGTCTAAGTTCATCAGAGGTGGCGCAAATGCAGCGCAGTTCAGTGATGACTATAATGAAATACTCAAAGGTCTAGTTCAACTCAGAGACAGTGCTGAGAATGGAGAAGGCTCTAAGGCATCCAAAGAAAGCATCAGTGCCAAAGACATCGCACAATTGGCAGACGAAAAGGCTGGTCCTGATGCTAAGTACAGCTTCTATGATCTGATGGGTAGCACATACTGGATAGAGTCGCGCAATAGAAACATAGAGCAAGACGCACCACAATTAAACAAGAGAAGCAGAGCCAATATGGAGGGACAGCTAGAGCCAGGTGCGATCAAGGCTGCAAACAACTACGCTAACGCCATCGCAAAGGCGATTGGAAAGGACTGGGAAGGATTGACCAAGTCTGAAATTGAAAACCCTCTTACCATACCCAAGGAAAAGCGAGACGTACTATCATTTGCTTACATGTATGGACCCGAAGGAACTCCTACCTCTCAGTATCTAAGAGGAGAAGTTCCGTTCGGTGAGTTCTGGTCCAAGCACTGGAACAGAACTGGTAGTCCAACGAGGGCTGCTGAAGCACAAAGAAGGCTTGACGCTACGTATCCAGGAACTGAATCTATCTTTCCTGAATACATGGATTGAGGCTTGCGTCAGTTTAAATACTTCACCAGCACCTCGTTACGCTCTGTGTTGCGCAGGCGTCGCAATGCCATCTCGCGTATCTGACGCACACGCTCTGAGGATAGGTCAAACATCTCAGCCATCTCTGCATTGGACATAGGTTGCACGCCGTTCAGTCCGAAGGAGTAGCAAATAACTGCCCTCTCCCTGAAGGAAAGTTTGTCCATGCAGAAACCAATGTCACCCATCAGGCTCTCTCTTTGAAGGCCTTCATCGGGGCGCTCTGTGTCAATGTTCTCTATCATGTCAGCCATAGTCATAGAGCCGTTGTCATCTTTGTTCAACGGATTGTCTAGGCTTGAGGCTTTCAATGCGCTCTTGACGATAAGCTCTATGTCTTGCACCTTCATGTCCAAGGACTCAGCGATCTCAGATGCCGTGGGTGCTCGCTCAAGCTCTTGCTCCAGTCGAGAAAAAGCATCTCTCACCTTGAGCATTGCAGAGATCTTATTCTGCGGCAGCCTCACGATTCTAGCCTTGTCAGATAGCGCAGCCAAGATGTTTTGCCTAATCCACCAGACAGCATACGAGATAAACTTGAAGCCACGTGTCTCATCGAAACGCTGTGCGGCTTTGATCAAACCGAGGTTGCCTTCGCTAATCAGGTCAGACAGAGACAGCCCTTGGTTTTGATACTGCTTCGCAACCGACACGACAAATCTCAGGTTGGCTTTTGTCAGCTCATGCAGCGCATCTTGGTCGCCTGTCTTAATCATACGTGCTAGCTCTATCTCACGCTGTGGCGTAATCAAAGGTTCTCTAGCTATGTCTGCGAGGTATTTGTCCAGGGTACCATCATCCCTGTTGGTGATCTGCTTTGTAATTTTAAGCTGCCTCATGTTGTGCCTGTGTTTTTAGTTGGTTCATTAATTGTTCTCTTCTGTTCATGAGCTCATCTATCCTCTCGCTTAAGTTATCTATCTTGAGTTGCAACAGATGGTCCTGTAAGTTTTGTCCTATCTCTTCGCTAACCATCTCGTAAATCTCACGATAACCCTTCCAATATTTTAAATTCTGCACATGCTTGTTGGTGTAGTGACTAATGCTTGACCTATCTCTGTTAAGTGCGGCGCCAATCTCATATGTATTGCAGTAAGACGACAAGGCTACCCCAATCGCTGCGCGAATCTGTATGTGTAATTTATTACGTGAGTTGCATGGCCGCACACCAATGGCTTTATACGCTTGGTTGACGGCATGCAATATTGCTTCTGATCGTTCCATTAGATTGTTATTGTATTGTTTGTCAGAGGATGAACGTAAGACGCCTTGTATTTAATTACCTCGTAACTCTTGAGTTTCTGAAGGTCACTCAGTACGAGCATGCTGATCTTGTCTTTTCTGTTTCGTCTCTGATATATTTTTCTGTATGCATCACATTTGTATATAACGCTTGTGGTGAAGTCAACGTTGCATAGACACCAGTCTAAAAGTTCTTCTCTTTCTACGCGGACAAAGCCGCCAAGCTCACACATCTCAAATGCGATCCACTTGGCGTCACCCATCATCCATCCGAACTGCCCATGAACATTGCGAAACTCTACCCATATCTCATCAGGTAGGTTGTTCCCCTTCACATCAACCCCATCGTTGCCATGCCAGAAGTCTATGTGAAGTTCTATGTCTTCATCACGACTTGACTTCCTAATATCTTTGAACACCCTTGCGTACCTGCTAGCACTGACGCCTCCATCCTTCCACGATTGTTTTCTTCTTTCGTTACTCGGTCCGCTTTGCATTGTGTTCGATAGATTTTTTAATCTCCTCTATGGCTTGGTCTACTTGCAGTCTATTCTTCGCCAGGTATACATCACACTTGATGTCATTGTCCATCAGGTACTTTAAGAATAGCTTCCATCGCATAGGGAAGTCATGATGAGATGGTATAAATCCTTTAGTCTCAATCACCCAAGTGAAGTCCTTACAAACAAAGTCAGGTGTGTATCGTATGGGCTGCTGGATAGAGTTGCTTCTATCCGACATGTCCTTACGGCGAGCCGTCATCTTAAAGTACTTACTGCTAAACCTAAAGGACTCTACCAGCGTGAGCTGTTGCTCCTCATAGGTAAAAGGTATGCCGTGTTCACGAAGCTTACACGCACAATACTTTTCGATTGATGATTTATACTTTCCTAATTGTTTTTTTTTAGACTTGGAAGTCAACTTCCTCCTCTTCTTTCTCATCATAGATCGAAGTTAACCCCGATTTAGTTCTTAGACGTGAAAGCACGAGAGAAATCGATAGCTTCTTGTTTATCTGATTGGAAATGAATTGATTGAAACAAAGGCTTCTTCAGCATCCACGATGTGAATCCAGTCTGTGATGAGTTCATTATCATCAGGTATGGCTCCTCGATAGGTGTGGGGTAGCCGCCAGTCTCTGTCTCTCTTACTTTGCGTATGTGTAACTCAGTGAGTTTCCGTATGTTATGGTCGGGCGATTGAACCTTTCGATGAATAGTGAGAAAGCAATCAGCCCTGTTCACAAACTTGCCACCACCCTCTGTGTCTTCAGCATAGGGAGCAACAGGCAGTCCGTCTGCACCTTTGCGGCGTTGCGCTTCGGTGAAGGCGTGGGTGTTCAACCATACCGCTACGTTGCGTGCCTTCGAGAACGTTAGAAACGAACTCGCTGACTCATAGTGGTAGTCGTGAACACCGATGTTGCTGCCCTTCATGTCCAGCTTCAAGCTGTTGTACGGATCAATGAACACCGCATCCACAGGCTGCTGCTTCATGATCTTCTCCATGAACAGAATCAAATCGCTGTAGCTGTATACCTGATTGTTGCTGATAACGGTGAAGTACTTGTTCACCCATTCGTAAGCAGCCTTGCGCTCGTAGTAGTTCATGTCAGATATCTTTTTGTCTGACGCAAACTGCATGAGCTGCATCTTGATGGATGCCGTCCTGTTCTCTGATGAGTACAGCACCCAATGCCACTCATGTTTGATGGCTGAGTTGACGATGAGGTACAGAGCTGAGGTGGTCTTACCCACGTTGCTGTGTCCGTTGATAATGACGAACTCCTTCTTGTATCGGAAGTGTTCATCGAGACGGGCGTCTCCTGTCAGCAGGCCCACCTCAATCTTCCCTTGCGAGAAGTCATCAATCCACCTGAAGTCCTCGTCATCTGACGAGATGAATGACATGTCGCCATCGTTGATGAGAAGGTCACGCTCCGCTGCTTGCTCGTTGTCAATCAAGGCTTTGATGGGCATGGACTTGCCCTTCTCAATACCGCTGAGAACCGTCACCCTAGCGTGCTCAAGAGAATCAATATCTCTCTTCTCAATCTCACGCATCAGTATCCGTATCACCTCGTCCTCCTCCATGCGTCCAGCAGAGATATATCCACCGCACAAGATAGAAGCCTTGTTGAGTGTCATCCATTTCTCCCCGTCCTGTGCGTTCCGTATCATGCGGGCTGCAAGGTTGAGCTTCATGTAGTCTGTGTAAGAGTACGCTTCGTTGTCAGGCGTCTGCTCCTTTGCAAACTCTGAGGTGAATGCCCCGAACTTCTTAGACGTATCCTTGATGACGATGTCAGGGTCATACGATTCGAAGCACGCCCTGGATTCATTGATGCCAGATTCGTCAACCTCCAGGAAGTATTGCTTGTGGAAGTATGTACACAGCGCCCTGAAGTGATCGCGATGACGCTCAGGATTTGTGATGCGAACCAAGGCTTTGATACCATCACCACTCGGTGACACCCAGCATGAGTACACGTACTCGTCAGTAGCTAGTGCCTTCTTCACCTCATCGACGGCGACGTGGTCAAAGTCTAAGATGATGTACCCCGAATGCTCAAAGAGTGCATCATCGCTACGTGATGAGAACTCACCACTAAAGCATACGAGTGGCAACTCTTTCTTCTTTGGCTTATCTCCTGCCCGTACCTCAGATATAAGTGATCTCGACTTCCCCTCCTGTATGCGTCGTAGGGCTGTCTGCAACGCGATGTGGTGTGGCGTCTTCGTATCTCTTATATTCTTGAATATTGTTACGGTCATCGTCTATGTCAATCGTTAGGGTGATTCTTATTTTGCCTCTTGTGTTCATGCTGTGTAAGGTTGGAGTATGATATGAACTCCTTGTCCAATATCTCTCGGATAATAATCTTCTTCTCTGACTTGGCATTCTTTCCGTACAACTCTTGACCAAGCCTCGTCATTGTCTTGGTGTCATACGTAACAATGTCCGCTGGATTATCAAAGACGGATACAATCCACATGACACGCTCGTGTACTGCCTTCCGTTTCTTGAAGGCGACACGAGCGTGCATTAAATAGATGGGTGCCTTAGAAGGGCATGTCATCAGCGACAGCCTCCTTCTGTGCTTGCTTCTCAGCTCTCTTCTCCTTGGCGGCTTCGCTGTTAGGATCGTAGACTGTAGTGTATGGCTTGTCATTCTTGGACATAGCCAACTTCAACCATACGTTGCCACCCTCTCCGTTCTGTTGAACAGGGGTTGCATACTTGTCAATCATTTCCTGCAGCTCATTGATCTTGAGCTTGACAGTAATGCTTGCAAACTTGCCATCGTAAAAACGTGGCTCTTCGGTGTACCCTACGAGTACTGAATCATACTTAGTATCACTCATCATAAAAAATTAAATTGTTAAACCTCGAAGACTGCGTAGTGCGACTTCGTTTCTTGACCACGGGACAACCACTCCTTGATGTTCGTGACGGCCTCGTGAAATTTCATCTCTCCCCGAAGCATAGTCTCTTCGGTACACTTGATTAACGCAGGGAAGTATGGGTCTGTTTTCTCCTGTGCCACCCAGTAAAAGTCTTGCATGTCAAATACACTGCTGTAGATGTACGCCTGTATGTCGTAGCACCACGTGTTCACATCGTACTTGAACTTGTTGACACTCCTAGTGCTCTTGCTGTCCGTGATAAACCCATCGCCCAGGCAGTCCAGGAATCCTTTGACTGGCACACCATCAAGGTCCACGTTGAACTCCACTTGATACTCACCCTTCAGGTATGTGTCCAGTAGCCCACAGGCATCAAGCCTTTTGATCATGGCGTTGGCCTGTTCAATATCCTCCTGCGTGACAATCTTCTTGCCCGCATCTTCTGCGGCCTGTATAGACTCAGCCCTCCACTCCTTGTATCTCTTCGTCATACGTGGGCTACGTCCACCAATCTCCGCACAGATTTCTGCATCGTCCAAGGTGTAGAAAGCATCCGCTGCTTTCTCAGGCTCGAACAGCAGCATGTCGTATAGCGTACCAAAGTGCAAGGCTTCTGTCTCCTTCTTGAGCTCACCCCTCATGTACATCTCCCACAGACGCATGTCTCCGAGGGCATACTTGATTGATGAGTAAGATAAGTGACCCTTACCTACTGCTTTTGTTAGTTCATCTCTCATTGTTCAGGTCGCTCCAGTGTCTTGTTAATTCAAATATATTTATGCCGTTCCGCATCATGGGACCCCATGTAAAGTGTGATTCAACAGCTCCTCTTGCGTCTTCGTTGCACATGAGCTTCACGTTTTTGTAGTAGTCCCAAAGGATAGCCCGTTGATCATCCAGTCGCTTCTCCCATCTCTCGTCCAGCGCGTGTCGTATAGATGAGTTCATTAGATAAACTTCTTGAGTCCCGCTTTCTGCTTGTCTGTGAGTTCATCACCATACTTGGCAAGTACGTTGTCAAAAGCTTTCTGCTTATCCGTAGCTGACTTGATGTATCCCACTGCGCTGTCCATGATGTTGACTTTCGCTTTGGGCTTGGCCTTTACCTTGGGCATGTTCTCTTGCTGATGAATAGCATCTGCCACCTCACCCGCCGAAGCCATCGAATCGTCTACGCCGATGCCCATCATAGCCAAGGCACGACCGACAGCAGAGGTCTCACAGTTCTCGATGTAAGATGTCTTGTTGATGTTGCCGTTGGCTTGCACTTCGTGTGCATGACCTGTGGCAATGACGCGCTGCTCAGGATCTGCGATGGTTGCCTTGCATACCGCTTGCTCTGCATCCAAGATTGGAAACTCTGTAGCGATGGTCCAGTTGTCGTACTTCGCTTCTGCGCGGAAGTACTTGACGCGCTCTTTGACCTCGACATATTGCTTGCCTCGGATGTTTACTGTTTTGAACTTGTGTGTTCCCATAATGAATTGAATTGTGTGTAAAAGTACGAATGAAATGTTAGCGTCACGCCTCTTGTTGTATTCTTTTTTTCCTGTTACGAAGTATATCTATCTGTCTATCAATGTATTGCACCTGAAGTGATGTGGATGTGATCCATCCCTCGGTCACCATCTTGATACCTACATTCTTCAGGCATCTGTATAGCTGCTTGAATATTTTATCTCTGTGTTTTATCCGCTTGCCTTCCCTGTGTAGTTCTCTTAAGTGGTGTAGGGAATAGTCCTTGAAGTAACACTTGATGGCTTGGTTTGTATCGTTGCCGTATCTGTGCATGTGCTCATGGCAAAACAGAATGAACAGCATGTATGCTTGCCTCTTGAACCTGGACCCCGTGACTTCTTTACGCATGTCGAACTCTCTTGCAAGAGCCATCGTCATCAGCGAATTGATTTCTTTTTCAATGTCTTGGAAGTCTTTGATTGCGCGTGGTGTGAGATCTTTATCTGTCATATAGAGAAAGTTTTAGGTATTCGTGGATAGAGATATACTTGACCAGCACATTGAACATCCTTGCGGAAGCTATCGCCAGTCTCTTTGATGTCTCAAGCGTTTCTATTCTGTCTTGGTCAACTCCAAGCACCTCATCAATTAGAACCTCGCCCGCTTGCTTAGAATTAATCTCTTCAATGAGGTCGTTCACTGCATCCGCAGTCATCTCTGCAAACGCGGAGGCCACGTCTAAGGAATCCCATTGAAGCCAATCGTCGAAGCCCTCAGCTTGTATGTCGTGAATGCATAGGTCGATGGCCGCATTGTTGGTTTTATTTCCCTCCATGCGCATGCCTTCGATGCGTATCAGTGCTTCTTCTTGTGTCATGGTTCGATTTTGTAAATAGCTCTCCACTCCTCGCCTTCGTTAAATTCTTCCATGGTTTTGTATTTCGTATGCATTACCTGGTTCCAATTGCGGAGGTAATCGTCCATGTCGTCGATGATTACGCCGTTGTAGTACTCATCGTACTCGACAGCGATGTATAATGATTTGTCCATTCGTGTTGTGTTTTGTGATCCCACAGGGACTCGAACCCCGAACCTGCACATTAGAAGTGTGCTGCTCTATCCAGTTGAGCTATGGGACCTGACCAATTAGTGCATCACCAACCCCACCTTGTTGGATTGATTGAACCACTTGGTCGCCATGACATCTGACTTCATAGCATTGACATACCCCGCCTCCTCCAAGGCTTCTACATCGTCAAAGATTCTGCAGTGACGATGCTGTGTGTAGTCAATGAGATCATCTCGAGTACCCCCCTCGCTGTAGATGATGTCGAAGTTATCAGGCATGGTAATGTGTAGGAATAGAGGAATAGATTTCGTGTATGAATAGAACCGAATGTGTGGCATGGCCTCAGCAATTGCAATCCACTTCCTGATGTACTTCATGGAGTAGTAATCGCCAGAGTCATGGACACGCAGTATGTCTACACGCTTCTTGCTCAACTCAGCCACCATCTTCTCAACAAAGCTGTCGCACTTGGTTGCCAGGTATCGGTGCTGAAAAGCAGGAGCGACATTGCTCCACACATACGCACCCTTTTGTGCATAGCAAAACTTGGCACACTCACCTGCAAAGGGACAGGTTCTCTTGCCATCAGAATCTTCGAAGGCAGGGATACCAAAGTTGTAGACTCGTTGACCAATGATGTCACTGGTTCTTTTGAGCTTGGTGTTTTGAGTAATGAGATGTGGCATTGAATTGAATTGTATAAGAGGGGTTTGTAATATATATCTCTCAATTACATTGAGATATATATTACTAAACCTCTCTAATGGTTTGACTACTTTCCAGCTTTCTCCTCGTACTTACGATCCCACTCATCCAACGGGTCAACCTCAGGTTCGCCTGTGAATTTCGGGGACGTCTGCAGTACGTATAGTGCAATCAGTTCTTCCATTTCGTCTACCAGTTCTTCAACGTCACTTTGTGTGAGGTGAAACTCATCTTTCAATAGCTTTGAGAGCCTCACGTATGGGCTCTCAACACCACCCGCCAGGGAGTATGCTATGTTGGTGGCGTTGAAGCAATCGCTTACTTGTTGTGTGATATGTTGTTTGTCAGTCATTGTCTTTTGTTTGTTGGTCATCGATCCCGTGGATACGGCACTCGAACTTCTCGGTTGCACACAGGTTGTTGAGGCAGTCCACAACCCACTCTTCGTCGGCGTTGTCAACAGCCGCGCTACGTAGGAAGTCAAGGTCGAGGTGGTCGGTGAGGTCAACGTACATGCTGAATGACACCTCGAAGTTCCCAACGTGGTCGCTATCCTCCACCATGATGGAGTCTGCATTGTCAAGCTCATCGCATACGTTGCTTGCACCATAAGCCATACCCTCACGGAAGATGGCGATTGCTACTGCCTTGGGGATGACGGGCATGGTAGGGGTGCTTTCTGAGAGCTTGGCCTTGAGGTGCTCGATGGTTTTGCGCGAGGCAAACGCGGAGTCCTTCATCTCATCAATACGCTCCGTAAGAAGGGCACCCTCGGACTTGAGTTTATCGACCTGATTTTGTAGAGCTTGCTCACGTCCTGTCTGCTCTTGATAGGCCGAGTCCATGCTGTCGATTCTGTCGAGCACCTGCTGTGTGTCGTACTTGATGTCCGCAACCTTGTCGCGGAGGTCTTGGATGTTGTAAAGATTCATTTCAATCATGGGCGTTGAATTAAATTTAAAAGTTTGTAGCAGAGGGTGGAGTCGAACCACCACACAAGCTCATACTCGTTGCCATAAGCCCTCGGTAAAGGGTAGAAGGAGTAGCTATTGCCGTGTACACACCGATACGATGCCTCCATCGCTAGTGTCTCTGCCATGTATAGAAGGGAGGTTGGGATTCGAACACAACTGCCGTCATTGGGAGTGGGGAGTTTCGGCGTAAGCCTCATCCCAGATAGCCACCCAAAAGACGTACGCACCGACTGCGCTCCCTTGTGGTCTACATCCTTACTTGTTTACCACTTTGTCATCTTCTTTCTTCTTGCGTCTTGGCATCTTCACGAGGTTGATTACGTGCCTGTTCATGGCCTTGTTGTGCATGTCAGCCAACTCTTTGATGAGATTGAATTGTTTGTCGTCTTTCATTGCTTTGGTTTACATATTAGCAGCACCCCACATTGAACTCACCGAAGTGGTCTGTGACGGCGTCTTGGATTTTGTGGTCATCATCGAACTCTACGCGGATAAAGTATTCGCCGTCTTCGAATTCGGTGTTGTCAATAACCTCCAACCAATGGCTTTCAGGCATGAACCTGCCGTCCGAATCACGCAACTCGATGGTGTCCCATCGGCTGTGTCGGTTGTAGGTTCGGATGATGTCTTTGATGTCTCGCTTGGCTTCTGCGAGCTGTGAGGGGTGGATTTGAATGTCAATCATGTCATGTAGTGTGCGTTATTCATATTGATTTTGTGGGTCTCTTCAACCCACGCCTCGACGTCCTCAGTGCCCTCGGGGTACGTGAATACGTGAGTCAGTTGCGTGGTGTAGTCCAAGACTACGACTTGATTTGGGCCGATAGTTAGTGTCATGAGTACTTGTCGTTGATTCGTTGTTGTGTGTCCTCACAGCAGGAGACCCATGCCTCCATGTTGATGAGGGAGATACGCCCGTCTTCACGGGACTTGCTGTGCTCTTCAAGGATTTGCTCCTTGTGTGAGATGTAGTGGTCAAGACCACGCTGAAGGCAGTCCATGATGACCATCTGCACGAGTGCCCCGTGCTTGTTGTACCCCGTCATGAGGTGTGACATGAACTCGTCGTTCGTCATGTCTTTGGTTGTTTTTAGATGCTTCATGCTGAAAGAGTTTTTGCGATTACTTCAAGGTCTTTGTCTGTGAGAGGGCCGTGCTGTTGGACGTGGCGACCAACAAAGTATTCAACCTTTTGTCGGTTGCCCTGTGCCATGTGGTAGGCAATCTTTGGAAGATAGCCGTTGGGGTACTTTGGATTTCTCATGGTTTTGAAGATTTAAGTTGTACTAATCAATAAGAAGAAGACTCATTCTGAGTCTTTCTTCTTCTTATTGATAGTACTACTAAGGGTTTATCGATTTCTGGAAATTGTTGTCTCCCATCGTGAGGCGTGTCCGTTCATCACGTCCGTGTAGTACAGGAGGGACATTGGCTTGTAGATTCTGTTGGCTCCGCGATAGTTCGTGATGGCCTCTTTCATCTCCACCTGTGTGAGCATGTCACCCTTGGGGGTCTTGAAGGAGCCGTCCGTGTACACGATTCCATGGTACGTCTGATGCTTAATATCTTTCATTTGTCTTTGTTTTTCTTTGTCGAATCCATGCCCCACCATTCGATTTCTTCGTCGTGGAGTCGGAAGCTATTTGCATCTCCCATGCTGTCGTTCCACACCATGTCAATCCACACGCCATGATCGTTAGGTGCGCCCATCACGTGAGAGGCTTTGAATCCTTGTTGTTGCAGTGCTTTGACTGCACGTAAGCATTTTTCTTGTGTCATGTTCATAGGTCAATGATTACGCCCTTGGATTCAAGAGCATCGGTGATAAATTCAGGGAGTTCGAAGCATCCATCGTACCCCGTGAGGCGTACCTCTCCGTTGTCATCCCAGTACACTTCGAGTATACCACCTGCATAGAAGCGGTCTCCACCTGACTCGAGGTCGTAGGTTTCGTACCACCCACCACTATGGTGGTTGGGGTCAATCGCGATGGATGTGTCCATCTCTACGTTGGTGGCTCTGTCCTTGTCCACGTCGTATGCCGTGGTCATAGCTACGTGTGGTAGCGTTGTTTTGAAGTCAATTTGAAATTTCATGAGGGGTTTTTTGTGTTCGTGTACATTAGTAATAAGCCGCGCACTCGGTGTTGCCAACAGGGTTTGCGTACTTCGTGTGTGAATCATACGTCGTACAGCTTTGCAAAGCGACTACGGCCATCAGTGCCGCCATCCATGCGAGGAACGCAAGGAATGCATAGTTAACTCGGTTCTTCATGTGAGGTCAAACATTGTTCCTTTGAAGGCCTCTTCCAGGCGTGCCTTGTTGCCTGAGTCTGCGGCGTACCATGCGTCGATGAGCCTGTACTCAAAGCTCCCGCAGTTCTGCTGTCGCAGTTCAAGTCTTTCGTGTTGTGTCATAGCGCTTATAAATTGTATTCGTATTCGTCTTCGTCGTCCCATTCCGTGTAGTATGCGTAGTCCGTCTGGAACGCGATGGTCATGAGGTCATGGTCGTCGTCCCTGTTTTGCAGGGCGCGGTCTCGCGCTGTCGCGAACTCATCCCATGCCGCAGGGTCCTGTAGTTCTTCAGCGGTCACGTTCTCGATGTCGTGCAGGATAGAGTCCCTGTCTCTGCGGCACTCAGCCAAGGCATCTTTCTCGTACTTGGCGTAGAATACGCCGCATCCGAAGACCCATCCGTTATTCATTCCTTCGCCCGTCACGGAGCATTGTCTTGCATACTTCATTATTCTTGGGTTTCAGAGTCAGACAAATCGTGGCACATAGACGCGAGGAGGTCGCGCAAATCGTTCGTGCCCAAGTAGTAGTAGACGTGCTCGAGCATCGCGTTGGTTCCAAGCACTTCTTTGACGTCATCGAATACGTCCGAAAGTTCAGACTTGGGTATGTACTCATTCTTCGTGAGCCTTTCGTGTAGGTTGGTAAACTGCATCGTATGTGGGTTTAGGGTTTGACACAGACGCCTCACGGCGTTTCGTCCATTCAGGACTCATCAGTGTGCCTTGTGGTCTGCTTCGAAGTACATCTTTGCCATGGTATCTCGTTGCTTTGCGGTGAGCGGACCATATACGTCCTCCTGTCGTTTCACGAAGTATTTGACCTTATCGATGTTGCCCTCCAACATGTGATGGACAATCTTGGGGAGGTAGCCGTTGGTGTATTTTGGCATGGGGCTAAAGTTTGAGGGGTTTTTTGTGTTCGTGCGCCTTGTGTTATGCAAGGAGCTTCTCGAGTTGGGCTTCAAGTCGGGCCACCGCTGCATCTGCACGACGAGCAATGGCCTCTTGCTCTTTGATTTCTTCCTTGGTCTCAGCAATGAGCCGAGCCTTGGACGTTACGAAATTCAGGAACTGCTTCTCCACAGGGGTAAGGATGATGTTGGAATCTGACATCGGAAAGGATTTGATGAT
>CENV01030470.1_pt1 | contig 15396 bp, 18 predicted proteins | sample 530231 | NCBI WGS metagenome assembly CENV01 (sample SAMEA2619815, study PRJEB7988) | marine metagenome | biome: marine biome (ENVO:00000447); feature: surface water layer (ENVO:00002042); material: "saline water (ENVO:00002010), including plankton (ENVO:xxxxxxxx)" | depth 5 m | reverse complement strand
GCTGATGGCCGGCAACCGGCTGCGCCGCAACGACGTGCGCGCCTTCCTGGACAAGAGCGGCGCCGAACTGAACATGCACGGCGTGTTCGTGGCCCGCGAGCGCAGCCATATCGACAATCAGCTGTGCGTGGAGCACCGGGTGCCCGACTGCACCTCCAATCAGGTGTACCGGGGCCTGGCCGGCGAAAAAGGCCGGGCGGTGCTGAACGGCCGCATCCATATCCACCCGGGCGCCAAGGGCACCCTGGCGGAGCTGAGCAACAAGAACCTGCTGCTCAATGCCGGCGCCGAGATCGACACCAAGCCGGAGCTGGAAATCTACAACGACGACGTGAAGTGCGCCCACGGCGCCACCGTCGGCCAGCTCGACGCCATGCAGCAGTTTTATCTGCAGTCCCGTGGCATCAGCGCCGCCGAGGCCAAGCGCATGCTCAGCCTGGGCTTCGTCAACGAACTGATCATGGGCCTGCCGGACCAGGCGGTGGCCGATTGGGCGCAACCCTGGATCGCCGCTGAACTGGGCGAGCGCCCGGTGGCCGACGGGGAGGCCGCATGAGCGTCGATGTGCGGGCCCTGCGCGAACAGTTCCCGATCCTCGAACAGACGGTGAACGGCAAGCCGCTGGTGTATCTGGACAACGCCGCCACCACCCAGAAGCCACGGGCGGTGATCGACGCGGTGAGCGCCTACTACCAAGGCGTGAACAGCAATGTGCACCGTGGCGCCCACTACCTGAGCGACAAGGCCACCGCCGCGTTCGAGGCGGCCCGTGCCACCGTGGCCGGGTTCCTCAACGCCGACCGGGAAGAGATCATCTGGACCAAGGGCACCACCGAGAGCATCAATCTGGTGGCGCAAAGCTACGGCCGCGAGCGGCTGCGGCCCGGCGACGAGGTGCTGATCACCGCCCTGGAACACCACGCCAATATCGTGCCCTGGCAGCAGGCCTGCGAGCGCACCGGCGCCACCCTCAAGGTGGTGCCCCTGCGTGAGGACGGCAGCGTCGATGGCGATGCCTTTTACCGGCTGCTCGGTGAGCGCACCCGCATCGTCGCCCTGTCCCACGTCTCCAACAGCCTGGGCACGGTGAACCCGCTGGACCAGTGGCTGAAGGCCGCCCGCGATGCCGGCGCCGTGACCCTGGTGGACGGCGCCCAGGCGGTGGCCCACTTCCCTGTGGATGTGCGCGAGCTGGGCTGCGATTTCTACGCCTGCTCCGGCCACAAGCTGTTCGGGCCCACCGGCATCGGCGTCCTCTATGGCCGCCGCGAACTGCTCGACGCCATGCCGCCCTACCAGACCGGCGGCGAAATGATCGAGACGGTGAGCTTCGAAAAAAGCACCTGGAATCAGCTGCCCTATAAATTCGAGCCGGGCACCCCCAATATCGCCGGGGTGATCGGCCTGGGAGCGGCGGTGGACTGGCTGAACCAGCAGGACCGCGCCGCCCTGGCCGCCCACGAGGACGCCTTGCTGGCCTCCGCCACCGAGCAGGCACGGGCCTTCGACGGCTTGAAAATCATCGGCGACGCCGCCACCAAGGTGGGCGTATTGTCGTTTTTGCTGGACGGCGCCCACCCGGCGGACGTGGGCACCCTGCTCGACCAGCAGGGCGTGGCGGTACGCACCGGCCATCACTGCTGCATGCCGCTGATGGACGGCCTGGGCATTCCCGGCACCGTGCGCGCCTCGTTCTCGATCTACAATACCCTGGAAGAGGTGGATGGCTTGTTCCAGGCGCTGAAGAAGGTTCAGACTTTTCTTTGAAAAAAGCAGTTGAAAGTTACAAGTTAAAAGTTGAAAGGCCACCCGGGAAGCGCGGCGCCCTGCCTGCCCGGCTGGCAATGCCGCCGAACCGCGTTGTCACTTTTAACTTTTAACTTTCAACTTGCCCTTCGCAAGGTGATGCTATGACCGTACAGACATTCGTGCCCGGCCAGGCCGAGATTCACATGACCGAGGCGGCGCGCGCCCAGGCCCGCCGGGAGATCGAGCGCGCCGGCGCCGACGGCATCCGCCTGGATCTGGATGAATCCGGTTGCTCCGGCTATATGTACGAGCTTAATTTCGTCCAGGCCCCGGAGGACGGCGACCGCCGTTTCGAGGTGGATGGCGTGGCGCTGTACGTGCCGGAAAAGTGGCTGACCATGCTTAATGGCCTGGAAATCGACTACGTGAAGGAAGGCGTCAACAGCCTGTTCAAGTTCCGCAACCCCAACGCCACCGGCGAGTGCGGGTGCGGCGAGAGCTTCACCGTCGAAGACGTGGACGAGGTTTGATTTGAACATCCCTGCCGGCGGCCGCGCCACTGAACAGCGCACCGTGGTGGTGAGCCGCGACGTGCCCGCGCGCCTGGTGCCCGACGGCACCCGCATCACCATCAACAAGAACAGCTTCGTCAATCTGCGCCAGGCCCTGGGCGGCACCTACACGGTGACCCTGAACGGCAACATGGCGCGCATCGACGGCACCGACGCCGACGCCATCGGCCAGACTCCGCTGGAGCTGGACTTCGAGCCGCCGGCGGAAGACGGCTCGGTGCGCGACGACGAGCTCTGGAAAACCCTGGCCACCATCTACGACCCGGAAATTCCGGTGAACATCGTCGATCTGGGCCTGGTGTACGGCTGCGACGTGATCCGCCGTGATGACAACAACGTGGTGCAGGTACGCATGACCCTCACCGCCCCCAACTGCGGCATGGGCCCGGTGCTGGTGGGCGACGTGGAGGACCGGCTGGCCAAGGTACCGAACGTGGACGCGGTGGAAGTGGCGTTGATCTTTGATCCGCCCTGGAGCCGCGACATGATGACCGAGGAAGCCCAGCTCGAACTGGGATTATTTTAGCTGCAAGCTTCAAGCTACAAGCTGCAAGCTTTGAAGAACCGCCGAGCGCGGCTTGAAGCTTGTAGTTTGCGGCTTGTAGCTTGCGGCTCCGAAGGAGCCGCACATTGTCTGATTTTGATATCCGCGACATCAAACTGGGCCGCGACGTGACCGCCGAGACGGTGTGCGAGGACCTGGAATTCCTGGACGACTGGGAAGAGCGCTATCGCTATATCATCGACCTGGGCAAGCAACTGCCGCCGATGCCGGAGGAGCTGCGCACCGAGGACCGTTTCGTGCGCGGCTGCCAGAGCCAGGTGTGGCTGGTCACCGACTACGACGCGGACAGCAACACCCTGTATCTGGCGGTGGAATCCGACGCCCTGATCGTGCGCGGCCTGGGCGCCATCGTCGTCACCGCGCTCAACGGCAAGACGCCCGGGGAAGTGGCGGACTACGACATGGACGCCTTCTTCGAGCGCATCGACCTGCTGCGCCACCTGAGCCCCACCCGGGGCAATGGCCTGCTGTCCATGGTCGGCCGCGTCAAGCAGGAGGCCGCCGCCCTGGCGGCCTGAAAGCCCTCAGGCGCGGCTGCGTGCCGCGTCGCGCAATCGCGTCACCACCGCCACCACATCCCGGCCGGCCCGGTCGATGCCGGCCTCGTCGGTGAAGCGCCCCACGGAAAACCGCAGCGCGCTCTGCGCCAGCGCATCACTGAGCCCCATGGCCTTGAGCACATAGGACGGCTCCAGGGAGGCGGAGGTGCAGGCGGAGCCGGTGGACACCGCCGCCTCGGTAAGGGCGGTGAGCAGCATCTCGCCATCCACGCCCTCGAACGCCACATTGAGATGGCCGGGCAGGCGCGGCGCGGCGCCGCCATTCAGGTGCACCCCGGGCAGCGCGCTCAGATGCTCCCACAGCCGATCCCGCAGACCGCCGATGCGCGCCTGCTCCGCCTCCCGATCCGCCATCGCCAGCGCCAGGGCTTCGCCCAGGCCGACGATCTGGTGGGTGGGCAGAGTACCGGAGCGCATATTGCGTTCGTGGCCGCCGCCGTGGATCTGCGACACCACCCGCACGTCCGGGTGGCGGCGCACGTACAGCGCGCCAATACCCTTGGGCCCATAGATCTTATGGGCGCACAGCGACACCAGATCCACCGGCAGCTCGCGCACGTCCAGCGGCAGCTTGCCGGCGCTCTGCGCCGCATCGGTGTGGAACAGGGCGCCGTGCTCCCGGCACAGGGCGCCGATGGCGGCGATATCGTTGATCACCCCGGTTTCGTTGTTGGCGTGCATGATCGACACCAGCACGGTGTCTTCCCGCAACGCGCCGGCCACCTGCGCCGGGTCGATGCGGCCATCCGCGCCGGGCTTCAGCCAGGTCACCGTGGCCAGCCCTTTCCGTTCCAGCCAGGCACAGGGGTCCAGCACCGCCTTGTGCTCGGTGGCGGAGGTGATGATATGGCCGCCGCCCTTTTGCTCCAGCACGCCCTTGAGGGCCAGGTTATTGGCCTCGGTGGCGCCGCTGGTCCAGACGATTTCGCGGGGGTCGGCGTTTAGGGCATCGGCCACCTGACGGCGGGCGTTTTCCACCGCCTCCTCCGCCAGCCAGCCGTACAGATGGCTGCGCGAGGCCGGGTTGCCGAAGTTAGCGTCCGGCCCCAGACAGGCCGTCATCGCCGCCACCACCCGGGGGGCCACCGGGGTGGTGGCGGCGTAATCCAGATATACCGCTTGCGACATGATGGGAAGACTTCGTTGCGGGTTAGAGAGTGCTCACCGGGACCCGGTTCTGGTGGGCATCCTGCCGCTGGGCCACCGAACGCACTTCGTGGCGCGCCACCAGTTCACCCAGGGTGATGCCGGCCAGAAAATCCTGGATCTGGTCGGAGAGGTCGCACCACAGATGATGGGTCAGGCAGGTATTGCCCTCCTGGCAGTCGCCCTGGCCACCACAGCGGGTGGCGTCCACGGACTCGTCCACGGCGGCGATCACCGCCGCCACGTCGATATCGTCGCTGTCCCGACTCAACCGGTAGCCGCCGCCGGGGCCGCGTACGCTGCTCACCAGCTCACGACGGCGCAGCTTGGCGAACAGCTGCTCCAGATAGGAGATGGAAATACCCTGGCGCTCGGAGATATCGGCCAGGGAAACGGGACCGGCTTCCGCGTGCAGAGCCAGATCCAGCATCGCGGTCACCGCATAGCGGCCCTTGGTGGTCAGACGCATACCCACACCTTTGGTACGTGATTAACGCGATAGATTAGTGAAAACCAACTAAATCAGTCAAGTATTACCGACACAATAATTGATAATCATTATCAAGTAAAACAGGAATGTACAAGAAATGGACGCCCGAACCCCGCCAGGGGTTCCCCGTCTTGACAGGCGCGGGACGCTCGCGGACAATTCGCGACCTCTGTGGCAAGGTAGCTCAGCTGGTTAGAGCACAGCACTCATAATGCTGGGGTCGGCGGTTCAAGTCCGCCCCTTGCTACCACAACATGGAAAGGCCGCCCAAACGGGCGGCCTTTTTCGTTTGCGGAGCCGCGTTCCCAACAACACGGCCGACCCTGCTTTTTATATGCTGGGCCCGGCGCAGGATGGCCTGCCCGTTCAAGTCCGCCCCTTGCTACCACTCTTCCCAGAAGCCGGCCATTTGGCTGACTCCGTGCTCACTCCGCCTCTGTAGGAGCGGCTTCAGCCGCGATGGGTTTGGCGATGAACCATCGCGGCTAAAGCCGCTCCTACGGCGACGGGCGGCAAGCCCGCCCATTGCTAGCGCAACATGGATTTCCGGAGCCCCGTTGCCGGCCATTGGGCTGACTCCGTGCTCATTCCGCCTCTGTAGGAGCGGCTTTAGCCGCGATGGGGTTGGCGATGAACCATCGCGGCTGAAGCCGCTCCTACGGCGACGGGGGGCAAGCCCGCCCCTTGCCAGCGCAACACGGATTTGCAGAGCCCCGTTCCCGGCCATTTAGCCGACTCCGTGCTCATTCCACCTCTGTAGGAGCGGCTTCAGCCGCGATAGGGTTGTCGATGAACCATCGCGGCTGAAGCCGCTCCTACGGCGACGGGGAGTGGGGTACGGTGCCGGAGGGTGGGGAATGCTCGCCGAGGACCTGGCCGTTGACGGTTTTGCCGTATTCGCCCTGGTGCTGGTGGAAACGCTCGGCGGTCTCTTTGACGGAGCCGTTGAAGCGCGGGTCCTGGGGCCGTTCGTGGCTGTTGATGAACAGCGCCACGTCCCAGGCCTGCTGGTCGGTGAGGTCCGGTTTGCCCAGCGGCATGGCCGCTTTGATAAAGGCCGCCGCGGTGTTCACCCGGTGCATGCCGGCGCCCCAGTTGTAGGAGCCGGCGCCCCACAGCGGCGGGAAGCCCGGGGCGCCGCCGGCGGCTTTCTGGCCCTGGCCGTCATCACCGTGGCAGAGGGCGCAGTGCTCCTGGAACACGGTTTCGCCACGGGCGTAGGACGGTGGCTCGGCGGGATCGGCCACTTTCGGGTAGCCGCGCACCTCCGGTTGCTCGCCGGTGGGCATGCCCTTGGCCAGCCAGAACGCGTAGGCCTGCAGGGCCTGGATCACTTCCCCGTCCCTGGGCGGCGCCTTGCCGTTCATGCTGTAGGTGAAGCAGCCCTGCAGGCGCTCGGCGAAATCGTTGACGTGTTTGTTCTTGCCGCGATAGGCCGGGTACATGGGCCAGGCGCTGCGCAGCGAGGCGGTCTGGTCATAGCGGCCGGCGTCGAAGTGGCAGTTCTGGCAGCTCAGGTCGTTGCCCACCCAGTCGCTGGCGAACTGGCCCGGGTTGGCGAAGATCTGTTCGCCCTGGCGCACCAGCTTGCCGAATTCATTATCCGGAATGGCGCTGCGCGGCGGCGCCGACGTGGCCACCGGCGCCGCCGGCTTGGCGGGTGCGTCCTTGGCCGCCGGGGACGGCTGTGACGCCGCTTCCCCGGCTTTCCCGGCCTCCCCGGCCGACTTGCCGGCGGTCTGGGCCGGCGGCGCGGACTGGCCGGCATAGCGCTCGGCGTAGTCCTCCGGCCCCCCGGTAAGCCCCATGGCGAACAGCCAGGCGGCGCTGCCCAGTACGGCGCAGCCCGCCACCACCATCAATACGGATTTATTCATGGCCGCTCTCCTTCGGTGCCGCCGGCAGGGCGGCGAAGTACTGGGCCACCGCCTTCAGGTCGTCGGCGTCGAGCCGTTCGGCGATGTGTCCCATCAACCCCTGGGGCCCCGCCGGACGCTGGCCGGCACGCCAAGCTTTAAGCTGGTCTTCAAGATAGCCGGCGGGTTGGCCGGCCAGGGGCGGAAAATCCTCGCCGATGCCGCGCCCGTCCGGGCCATGGCATTGCACACAGGCCGGCAGTTCCTGGTCCCAGCGGCCGTGCACCGCCAACTCCCGGCCGGGACCGTCGGGCGGCTCGGCGCTGGCGGAATCCGCCGGCGCCATTTTCAGGCTGCTGAAGTAGGCGGCCACCGCCTGCCGTTGCGTTTCGGACAGACCGGACGCGACCGGTTTCATGGTGGCGTTGGCGCGCTCGCCACTGGCGAAGGCGTCCAACTGGCGGCGGATATAGGCTTCGCCCAGGCCGGCCAGATGGGGGAAGGCGGCGGCGCCCTGCCCCTGCTGGCCGTGGCAGGCCACGCAGCTGCCGGCGGCGGGCGGTGGGGTCTGTTGGGCGAAAGCGCAGGAGAGAAGCAAACACAATCCCAGGGTCACGGACAAACGTGCCATACCGGGTTCCTCTTCAATGCCGGGCGGGACCGGGTCAACGCCGGTTCGATGCCGGCTTTTCCACGGCGGAGGGTAAAAAGCCTAGCACCACCGGTACCCGCACTACCAGTGCGGGTACCATGCCGGGGCGGTTAGAGCAGGACCAGGTGGTTGGGCAGTTCGTTCTTCTGTTCAGTGGCGGGGATCTTGAGGATCAGTTCATCGCCGCAGGAGGCGATGCATTCCAGGAAGCCATTCAGCACCTCACCCTGTTTCACATGGCCGGTGAAGGTGTCGACGATGGATTTCCAGCGTTCGTCCGGCACCTTGGCGGCGATGCCCCGGTCGGCCAGGATCTCCACGTAGTGCTCCGCTTCGCTGACAAAGATCAGCAGGCCGGTGCCACCACTGGTGTGGTGCAGCCCCTGGTCGAGAAAGGTGCGGCGGGCCAGGTTGGCGGCGCGCCATTGCTTCACCCGGCGCGGCACCAGGGCCATCATCAGCGGTGGCCAGCGGAACAGCAGGGCCAGCAGCACCAGCACGGACCATTGCGCCAGCAGGGTTTCCAAGGCGCTCAGCCAGATCGGCAGAAACGCCAGCACCAGCGGCACCAGCAGCGACAACAGCGCCGCCCACAGCAGTGGGATATAGCGGTAGTCGTCGGCCTGGCGGGCCAGCACCGTGACCAGTTCCGCGTCGGTGTCTCTTTCGATGGCGGCAATCGCCCGGGCCACCCGTTTCTGGTTCTCGTCGTTCAATAACATCTACCAGCCTCCCGAGGCGCCACCGCCCCCGAATCCACCGCCGCCGCCGCCGAAGCCGCCGCCGCCAAAACCGCCACCACCGCCGCCGCCGAAGCCACCGCCCATGGGGACGAAGGCGCCGCCACCACGGCCACCCCGACCACCGCCGCCAAGGGCGCCGAGTGCGAGGAAAATGGTGATGAATACCAGCACCAGCAAATAGACCAGCACGCTGCCGAGCTGCCCATTGCCTTTTTTGACCGGTTCCGCCTTGTACTCACCGGCGATGGCCGAGCGGATGGCGTCCACCCCGGCATTGATGCCAGCGGCGAAATCACCGGTGCGGAAGGCGGGGCGGATTTCCCGCTGAATGATCACCGAGGAGAGCGCGTCGGTAAGCGCCCCCTCCAGGCCATACCCCACCTCGATGCGGATCTTGCGCTCGTTGGGGGCAATGATCAGCAGCACGCCGTTGTCCTTGCCTTCCTGGCCGATGCCCCACTCGCGGCCGAGCTGGTAGCCGTACTCCTCAATGGCATAGCCCTGCAGGTCCGGCACCGTCACCACCACCACCTGGTTGGAGGTGGCCTGTTCCTCGGCGGCCAGCTTTGCGGTGAGCGCCTGTCGCTGGGCCGGGGTCAGCAGGTTGGCGTTGTCCACCACCCGGCCGGTGAGGGCGGGAAAGTCCGGTGCCGCCCAGGCCGCCGCCGTGAGCAGCAGCCCGAGCAGCAGGGCCAGTCCGTTTCCAGTCAGTGTCATGATTTACTCACGATCCGGTTCACTCAAAGTTGACGGAGGGGGCCTGCTCGGCGTTCTCCGTGGTGGCTTCAAAGTTCTCGCGGGGCTCCAGCTCACTGTAGAGCAGGCTGTGCCAGATGCGGCCCGGGAAGGTGCGAATCTCGGTGTTGTACTGCCGCACCGCCTCGATGTAGTCCCGGCGGGCCACGGCGATGCGGTTCTCGGTGCCTTCCAGCTGGGATTGCAGGGCCAGGAAGTTCTGATTGGATTTCAGCTCCGGGTAGCGCTCCACCACCACCATCAGCCGCTGCAGGGCCGAGCCGAGCTGGCTCTGCGCCTGCTCGAACTGCTTGAACTTCTCCGGGTTGTTGAGGATGTCCTCACCGGCCTGGATGGAGCCCACCTTGGCGCGTGCCTCGGTGACCGCCACCAGCACGTCACGCTCCTGGGCGGCGAAGCCTTTCACCGTGTTGACCAGGTTGGGCACCAGGTCGGCACGGCGCTGATACTGGTTTTCCACCTGGGACCAGGCCGCTTTGACCTGCTCGTCGTAGGTGGGGATGTTGTTGATGCCACAGCCGGCCAGGGTCATGGCCAGCCAGGCCAGCACGAACGCACGCCAAAGGTTCATAAGGGTGTCCTGAGTTGAGAAGTGTCGGCAGTCAAGCAAGTCCCGGCGCCGTTGGCAACCGTGACCGCGCGGATCAGGCGCTCCTTGCGCGCCCGGGTGAGCCCCTTGAGCCGCGCTTCCAGGCGGCCGGCGCGGGCGCGGTCGGGCACCTCCACGCACAGCACCAGGGTCACCGGCCGCCGCACCCGGGTATAACGGGCGCCCCGGGGTCCGCCATTGTGCTCCTTCCAGCGCCGCAGCACATCGGTGGTGACGCCGGTGTACAGCGAGCCGTCGGCGCAGCGCAGCATGTAAACCCACCAGCCCGTGTCCTGTTTCACGGTTTTACATCTCCTTGCGATCAAGTTGCTATGATCGGGTGGCAACCTATAACGATATCCTGAAACAGGGAGTTTCGCATGATCACCTATTTGTATTGGTTTGTGTTGGCGGCCGCCATCTTTCTGGTGTTGTTCGGGGTTGGCGTGCGCATGGGGAAATGGAAGCCGGCGCTGATCATCGCCGTGATCATCTGGCTGGCGGGCACCCTGCTCTACTATTTCTGGCTGGAACAGATTTTCGTCAAACGCCTGGGCGGCACCATGAACCTGGAAGTGCCCCAGGGCCAGCAGCACATTGCCGCCACCTGGAAGGGCGACAATCTGTGGATCGAGAACTACGACCCGGAAACCAACCGCTGCGTGTTCCGTGAGTACTCCCGGGGCAATCTGCTGGAAGGCCAGGTGGTGATCAAGAACTGTAACCCCCTGCGCGCCGGCAACGGCGGCGGCACCGGCATGGCCATTCCGGACGGCCCGCGCACTCCGCTGTGACGCGCACCCCGCCGTGAAAAGACCCGCCGGCCACGGAGCCGGCCTTGAACACCTTGGCGCCGCCTTGACCGGCGGCGCCGCATAGTAGTGGCTGGCAGCTTCCCCGAGGAAAATCCGATGATCCATTTACGATGGTGCTTCGCGCTGGTTCTTCTGCTCAGCGTGTTCAGCCTGGCCCTGGGCACCAAGGCCCGCGCCGACCAGTGCGCCGCCCGTTTCGATATGCAGGTGCGCAAGCTGCACAGCAAGCAGGACCTGGACCTGTGCGCGGCCACCGCCGGCAAGGTGGTGCTGGTGGTCAACACCGCCAGCCAATGCGGCTTCACGCCCCAGTTCGAGGGGCTGGAAGCGCTCTACAACAAATACCGGGATCAGGGCCTGGTGGTGCTGGGCTTCCCCTCCGACGACTTCCGCCAGGAACTGGACGATGAGGGCGCCACCGCCAAGGTCTGCTATATCAACTACGGTGTCACCTTCCCGATGATGGCCACCTCGCCGGTGCGCGGCGACGACGCCAACCCCCTGTTCCAAACCCTGAATAAGGACGCCGGGGAACCGCGCTGGAACTTCAACAAGTACCTGGTGGGCCGGGACGGCACCGTGATCAAGCATTACCCCTCTTCGGCCAAACCGCTGGGCGGCGAACTGGAAGAGGCGGTGGGCGCGGCACTGAACTAGCCCGCCGGGCGCGGCCTTGCTATGGTTGAAGGCTCGCCCACCGCCCCAAAAGATCCGATGAAAGTGCGCAACAGTAAGGAACAGCAACGCCAGCGCCTGCGTGAGGACATGGAGCGGTTTCTCTCGGGCGGCGGCCGCATCAAGAAAGTCCCCAGCGGCACCAGCGGCAATGCTCCGGACCAGCCCGGGGATCGCCGCTCCTTTCCCTTTACCCAGGGCCCGCCGGCCACCCGCACCGACCTGTCCAAGGTGGCGGCCACCATCGACGCACGCAAGAAGGCGCGCCGCGCCCGGCGCCCGGCGGCCAAGCGGGGCGGCCCGCGCCGCAAGCTGGTGTACGATGATTTCGGCGAGCCGATCCGCTGGGTCTGGGAAGACTGATTCCTCCCCGTTCGTATTATTCACCTTGTCCGTATTTTCACCTTGCCTGTAGGAGCTCCACCATGAAACGCCTGACCGCCTTCCTTTGTCTGTTGCTGTGCGCCGGCGGCGCCACCGCCAAGGTGATCGAGCAGGACATCAAGCTGCCCGGCGGCGCCGGCGACGGTGTTCTGTTCATGGACGACGACCTGGACCGCACCACCGCCGGCGTCATTGTGGTGCATGAGTGGTGGGGTCTGAACGACTACGCCCGCAACCGCGCCCGGCTGCTGGCCAGCGAGGGCTATGTGGCCCTGGCCGTGAACCTCTACGAGCAGGGCCAGGTGGCCAGCCATCCCAAGGACGCCAAGGCGTTCATGGAGCAGGCACAGGCCCATCCGGAGCGCACCACCCGCCGCATGGACGCCGCCAAGAAACTGCTGCGCGAGCAGCAGTACGTGGACAATGACCGCATCTTCGCCGTGGGTTACTGCTTCGGCGGCGGCGTGGTGCTGGAACAGGCCCGCCAGGGCAGTGATCTGGCCGGCGTGGCCAGTTTCCACGGCCCCCTGGGCACCGAGCACCCGCTGCAGGCCGGTACCTTCAACGGCAAGGTGCTGGTGGTCACCGGCCAGGCCGACCCCATGGTGCCCGCCGAGCAGGTCTCCGCTCTGGTGGATGAAATGACCGCCGCCGGCGTGGCCTTTCAGCTGCTCAGTTTCCCCGGCGTCAAACACGGCTTCACCAACCCGCGGGCGGACCGGCTGGGCCGGCGTTTTGAATTGCCGCTGGCCTACGACCGCCATGCGGACGACATCAGTTGGGGCGCCCTCAAGGACTTTATCGACACCCCCTGACCCGACCCGCCGTGCCCCACCCCGGGGCACGGCGCACCATAACGGACCTCCTGCAGCCCCATCGCGGCCCAATCCGGCCCCCGGCTTACCCGGCTTCCTCCTTGCAAATCAGCGGCTTGCCCACCCTGGCACCGGACTTGCGTAGTTCCATCCAGGAATCGAATGGCACAGTCGCCATCACGACTCGGACAATTTGGAAAAATGGATCGCTAGGGTTCCGGTGGGCTGCGCCCACGACTGGTCCGAGAGCGGTCGGCCTTCTAGCAAGGTTACACGGCGGGACAAAAGCCCGGGAGGACACCATGACGACCGTGTCATTGGATTCCTCACCGTCATAGCCTGAAGGAGGTCGACATGACCCGTATTCTGACTGCTTGCCTTTCCGCGGCCGCGCTGCTGGCGCTCTCCGCCCTCCCCAAACCGGCCCTGGCCGCCACCGAACGCGAAGATTTCAAAGTCTGCTGGTCCATCTACGTGGGCTGGATTCCCTGGGAGTACGGCAATGCCCAGGGCATCGTCGACAAGTGGGCCGACAAGTACGGCATCAACATCGACGTGGTGCAGATCAACGACTACATCGAGTCCATCAACCAATACACCGCCGGCCAATATGACGGCTGCACCATGACCAACATGGACGCCCTCACCATCCCCGCCGCCGGCGGCGTGGACACCACCGCCCTGATCGTCGGTGACTTCTCCGATGGCAACGACGGCATCATCCTCAAGGACAAAACCAAACTGGCCGACATCAAGGGCCAGAACGTCAACCTGGTGGAGCTGTCCGTTTCCCACTATCTGCTGGCCCGGGCCCTGGAAACCGTGGGCATGAGCGAGCGCGACGTCACCGTGGTGAACACCTCCGACGCCGACCTGGTGGCCGCCTACCAAACCAAGGACGTGACCTCGGTGGTCACCTGGAACCCGCTGCTCAGCGCCATCGCCGAACAACCCGGCGCCCACACCGTGTTCGACTCCTCGGACATCCCCGGTGAGGTCATCGACCTGATGGTGGTCAATACCGACACCCTGAAAGCCAACCCGAAACTGGGCAAGGCCCTGGCCGGCGCCTGGTACGAAATCACCGCGCATATGGCCGACGACGGTGAAACCGGCAAGCAGGCCCGCGCCGCCATGGGTGAGATCGCCGGCACCGACCGGGCCGGCTTCGAGGCACAGCTGGAAGCCACCCGCATGTTCTATAAGCCCGCCGACGCGGTGAAATTCGTCAACAGCCCGGACGTGAAAACCACCATGCAACGGGTGGCGGAGTTCTCCTTCGACCACGGTCTGCTAGGTGAAGGCGCCCCGGACGCCGGCTTCGTGGGCGTGGAAACCCCCTCCGGCGTGTTCGGCAGCGAGAGCAACGTGAAGCTGCGCTTCGACCCGACCTACATGCAAATGGCCGCCGACGGCGAGCTTTGATTCACCTGGCCGGCCGGGAGCCGTCATGAAGAAGCTGATCAACCGTCAAGCCGGCCCGGTGGGCCGCTGGGCCCTGGGCCTGCTGCCCTTCGTGGTGCTGGTGGTGCTCTACCTGGTGGCCTCCGATGCCCGTCTGGCGGCCAACCCCAACGACAAGCTGCTGCCGGATATGGCCAGCTTCGTCGATGCGATCCAGCGCATGGCCTTCGAGCCCAGCAAGCGCACCGGCGAATACCTGCTCTGGCAAGACACCCTGGCGAGCCTGGGGCGGCTGGCCCTGGGCGTGGTGATCAGCGCCGGCATCGGCCTGGTGGTGGGCATCGCCACCGGTGCCCTGCCGCTGTTTCGCGCCGGCATCTCACCGCTGGTCACCGGCCTGTCGCTGGTGCCGCCGCTGGCGGTACTGCCGATCCTGTTCATCGTGTTCGGTCTCGGCGAACTGGCCAAGGTGATGCTGATCATCATCGGCATCACCCCCTTTCTGATCCGTGATCTGCAGCAGCGGGCGGAGGAAATTCCCACCGAACAGATCATCAAGATGCAGACCCTGGGCGCCAATACCTGGCAGATCATTACCCGCCTGATATGGCCCCAGGTGATGCCGCGACTGATCAGCGCGGTGCGCCTGTCGCTGGGCTCCGCCTGGCTGTTCCTGATCGCCGCCGAGGCCATCGCCGCCACCGACGGGCTGGGCTACCGCATCTTCCTGGTGCGCCGCTACCTGGCCATGGACGTGATTCTGCCCTACGTGGCCTGGATCACCTTCCTGGCGTTCGCCATCGACTTCGCGCTCAAGCGCTATTCCCAGTGGCGCTACCCCTGGTTCCACGGCGCGCAATAAGGAAACCGATATGGCTGCCATCGAGATCAAGAATCTTTGGAAGGAATACGGCCAGGACGTGGTCCTGGAGCGTCTTAACGCCAGCGTCGAGGAAGGCGAGTTCGTCACCGTGGTGGGCGCCTCCGGCTGCGGCAAGACCACCTTTCTGAAAATGATGCTGGGCACCGAAAGCGCGACCCGGGGCGAACTGCTGCTGGACGGCAAACCGATACCCGACGAACCGGATGAAACCCGGGGCATTGTGTTCCAACGCTATTCGGTGCTGCCGCACCTCACCGCGGTGGACAACGTGATGCTCGCCGGCGAACTGGAAAGCAGCCGCTGGCTGGGCCGGGTATTCGGCGGCAAACGGCGCGCGCTGCGCGAACAGGCCGAGGAAATGCTCGCCTCCGTGGGCCTGGATCACGCGCTCAGCAAATACCCCCACGAGCTCTCCGGCGGCATGCAGCAGCGTCTGGCCCTGGCCCAGGCGTTGATCAAGAAGCCGCGCATTCTGCTGCTGGACGAGCCCTTCGGCGCCCTGGACCCGGGCATCCGCCGGGACATGCACGAGTTGGTGCTGGACCTGTGGCGCAAACAGGACCTGACCGTGTTCATGATCACCCACGACCTGGCGGAGGGCTTTTTTCTCGGCACCCGCATGTGGGTGTTCGACAAGGAACGGCTCGACCCGCAAACCCCCGGCAGCTACGGCGCGCGCATCACCTACGACCTGCCCGTGGGCAACAGCGACAAAGGCACCCTGCAGTCGATCACCCAGAGC
>CENV01079767.1_pt1 | contig 15397 bp, 14 predicted proteins | sample 530231 | NCBI WGS metagenome assembly CENV01 (sample SAMEA2619815, study PRJEB7988) | marine metagenome | biome: marine biome (ENVO:00000447); feature: surface water layer (ENVO:00002042); material: "saline water (ENVO:00002010), including plankton (ENVO:xxxxxxxx)" | depth 5 m | reverse complement strand
TTGGGAGAGCCGGCAAGCAGAGGTAAAGACCATGAACACACTCGTCTTGGAGCCAGGCCGCGCCGTGCAAGCCCCGACAAAGACCGCGCTTTCGGCGCTGCGCAAAATCCTGCGCAAGACCGAGCTCAATTCAAAGGCGCTGATGCGCGAAACGGGATTGACCCCGTCCCAGCTGATTTTCATGCAATTGCTCGATGACGGGCTCGAACACACAGCGGGTTCGGTTGCGGCGCGCATGGGGATTACTCAGGCGACCACCACGGCGCTGATCCAGAAGCTCGAAGCGCTCAACATGGTCGCGCGCCGCAAGGGTCAGACCGATCGGCGGCAGGTCTGGCTGAGCCTTACAGACAAGGGGCGCAAGGTGCTGGAGATCGCGCCCGACGGCGCACACGCCCAGTTTCACGACGCGTTTTCCAGTCTTGAGGAGTGGGAACAGCTCATGCTGATCGCGGCACTCGAGCGGGTGGCCTCGATGCTCGATGCCGAGGACGACACCGCGGCAGCCGTGCTGGCATCCGATCCCGTGCTGGCCCCACGCGCCGAGTCCGGCGCCTGAACTAGAGCGCCATGAAATCGTCGAACGTGTCGTCGGCGTCCGGGGCGGCGGCGGTCGTTTCAGGCGGCCCGAAAAGGGCGTCATGAACGGCGCGCTCGGCCTCCATTGTATAGAGCCGGCGCAACCCGGCGATGAGTCCGGCCAACTCGGCGGTGTGCTCTGAAGGCACCTCGCCAGGCGCCAGGCCGGCGATCTGCATTCTGATATCGTCCATGGCTTCGGACAGCGCGCCGAGGCCGTCCAGCCCGTTTGCCGCCATCTGAAGCAGTGCAATGACCTTGGTGCCATCGGTATCGAGGCTCGACAGGGCGTTGGCCAGTTTCTGATCGAGCCCGGAGAGCAACTCCAGTGCCTTGGTCGCGCCCTCTTCGAGCCCCTTGCCCTGCCCCGCGCCGTCAGCCGAAGCGGTGGCGCCGAAGGCATCGGCCAGCGCCGCGGACTGGCTGAGCCATTCGACGGCGCTCTCGGCGGCCAAAACAGTCTCGCTGGTCAGCTCACGCAATTGGGTGGCAATGACGGTGAGCGAAGCGCCCCTCGGGCCGAGCTGGGCGCAGCGCACCGCGGCGTTGAGGCTGACAAGGCGCATATTGGCCTCGACATCCTGAACGGCTTCGACATGGCCGAGCAATACGCGCACCGTGCGCTGGACCGTTGCGGCCACCGCCTCAAGCTTGGCCCGTTCGGCTTCGAAATTGCGCAGAAGGGATACGGCGGCCCGCAACTGGTCGCTCAGGCTGGCGATGGATGACGATTTTCCGGCGTCCGAGCCATATTGCCCGCGACTGCGCGCCATGATCGTTTCGGCATCGGCGGCAAGTGCGGCAAGGGAGCGTTCGGCATCGCTTACCTCGACGCCGAAATCATGCGCCGTCTCGGCCAGTTGCGCCTGTTCGAGCGAAGCGATTACCCCAAGGGCCTGACTTTGATCTTCGGGCTTTAACTCGATATCGAATGCCGGTTCGCCCGACAGCACGCCGGCGAGATGACCGAGACCGGCCTCTATATGTTCGAGCCGCTGGCGAGTGGCATCGCCGACCTGCAGAGCCATCACCGCGCTGCCGATCTGCCCGACGATCTGGCGCGAGAGCCGGCTGGTTTCGGCACTGCCATCGACCGCCGAGGCGCGCTGGCTTTCCAGGGCGCGCAATGTGGCGGCCAGCCGTGTCGCCAGATCGGAAAGCGTATGGGCATGGGCGCCCTCGAAGCGATTGCGCTGACTGACTGCGGCATCGACTTCAACGACGAGCTGGCGATAGACCTGCGAAAATTCCTTGAGCGTGCGGGTGGCGGATTCCGAAAGCGTTGCGATATCGGTGGTGAACACATCGAAATCGTCGCTGTCCTGGGCGATGCTGGCGGCGGTCACGCGCGCATTTATCGAAACGATGCCCATCATCTTGATGGTTCTGTGCAGATCGGAAATCGGGAGATGGGCGGCGCGAACCACTTCGAACAGACGTTCGAGATCGATCCTTTCCTGCCCGAAGGCGTCCGAGAGGGTGGCCGCGCGGCTGGCGACCGCCTGGAGGTGGCCCGTCGCCTGTTCGACCTCGGCACCCTTTAGGGCATCAGGCAGCGCATCGAAGAGCTTTATGAGTTTGTTGAGGAGCGAAGCGCCCTCCGAAAGGCATCCGCCGACCGACACGAAGGCGGTTTCGATCTGTTCCCGGTGCCCGGCCAGATCGGCGGCAAGCTGATTTATGGCGGGAGGTGTAGCGGACATGGTCATAAAATTCATTCTCCGGGCCGTTTGGCCTTGTGGCCGAACGCCACGATTTCATCGCCGATTTTTCCGAGCGGAAGGATTCGCCCTGCGGCGCCGCGCTGGATGGCTTCCTTGGGCATGCCGAACACCACCGACGTTTCCTCGTCCTGGGCGATGGTGGGGCTGCCCATTTCTCGCATTTCCAGAAGACCGCGCGCGCCATCATCGCCCATACCGGTCAGGATGATGCCCAGTGCGTTGCGGCCGGCCGTCTGGGCGGTGGAGCGGAACAGCACGTCGACCGATGGACGGTGGCGCGATATGTGAGGGCCGTCGGTGATCTTGACAGTGTAGCGCGGGCCGTTGCGCACCAGCATCATGTGGTAATTGCCCGGTGCCATCAGCACCTGACCGGGCCGCACGAGCTCGCCATCCTGGGCTTCCCTGACCGAAACTGCACAACCGGCATCAAGGCGTCGAGCGAAGGCGCCGGTGAATTTTTCCGGCATGTGCTGAACGATCAGGATGGGCGGGCAGTTCGCCGGCAGGCCCTCGAGAATTTCGCGCAGCGCTTCGGTGCCCCCGGTCGATGCCCCGATGGCGACGATCGGTTCGGTCACCGGAATGCGCTCGATCAGGCTCTGGCGGCGGGTTTCGGAAATGGCGGGCAATATGGCATCGGCGGTGAGCTTGGATTCGACCGCGAGGGCCGGAGCCTGCTTTTTCATTCCCCGCATCTTGGCGTGGGCGGCGCCCTTGGCCGCATCGCAGATGCGCATGCGCGATTCATTGAGGAACTGGGCCGTATCGACGCGGGGCTTGGCCACCACATCGACGGCGCCGGCCTCGAGCGCCTGCATGAAGGTGTCCGACCCGGCTTCGGCCAGACTCGAGCAGATGACCACGGGGATAGGCCGCTGGGACATGATCTTGCGCAGGAAGGTCAACCCGTCCATGCGCGGCAATTCGATGTCGAGGAAAATCACGTCGGGCACTTCCTGGCGGATGCGCTCGGCGGCGACATAGGGGTCTGAGGCCGTGGCCATAACCTCAAGGTCGGGATCGGCGGAAATGATATCGCTGAGCGTTAAGCGCACCGAGGCGCTGTCATCGATAATCAGCACGCGGATTTTCTCGCTCATGGCTAAGCCCCCGCCTTCTGGAACACGGCGGGCGCCACCTGACGCATGGTAACCGAGGTGCCGATCATCGATTCCGAATGACCGAGCAGCAGATATCCGCCGGGCCGCAAATGGCCCACCAGACGGTTGATAACCGCTTCCTGATCGGACTTTTCAAAGTAGATCAGGACGTTGCGCAACAAGATGATGTCGACGTCACGATCGAAGGGATAGGTCCCATCCATCAAATTGAGGCGCTGGAACCGCACCAGACTCCGCAATTCGGGCACGATACGCACTTCGGGGCGCGGCCCGGTCCGCCGGGCGAACATCAGATAGCGGCTCTGCTTGGCCGGCGGCACCGGCGCGATCTGTTCGGCCGGATAGACCGCCCTTCGGCCCTGATCGAGAACGTCGGTGGAAATATCGGTGCCCAGCAGCACAAAGCGGAAATCGCGGCGCTGGGCGGCAATATCGGCCAGCACCATGGCGGCCGTATAGGGCTCGGCCCCCGTCGAACTGGCGGCGCTCCACACCTTGAGGAGCGGCATGCGCTCGTTGCGTCGAGCTTCGAGCAGCTTGGGGACCATGAGCTTTTCCATGAGATCGAAATGTTCGGGCTCGCGGAAGAAATCGGTCTTGTTGGTGGTGACGGCGTTGATGAGATAGGGCAGTTCGGCTTCGAGCCCGCCCTGCCTGAAAAGATGGGCGCCATAGGCCGAAAAGCTGGTCATGCCCAGAACCCGCATTCTGCGGCGCAGTCGCCCTTCCACCATCAGGCGTTTGGTGGGCGGGAGCTTGATGCCGACCTCACGGCCGATCAGCGCAGAGATGCGCTGAAAATCGGCTTCGCTGAGGCGGTCGTCTTCATCGATATCGTTGGAAATGCGGGCTAGGGCGGACAATTCAAACTCCATGGCGGGCGGCTGGCCGGGGTGCCCGGCCAACCGAAAATTTTGTCACGCTGCGAGGATCGGCTGCTTGACGATGTCACCGAACAGACCGTCGAGATCGAGCACGGTAACAAAGCTTCCATTGCGGCGGCCGATGCCGGCAATGCAGTGCCCGCTCCAGCCGGAACTGACGGCGGGTGCCGGATCGAGCGTGTCGGAGTCCAGCACCGTCACCTCGAACACCTTGTCGGTTCGCAGGCCCAGGGTCACCGGACCGTCAGGCCCGTTGATGGTGAGAACCACGATACGGGTGTTTTCGGTATCGGCGGCCGGCGCCATGCCAAGGGTCAGGCGCAGGTCGAGCACCGGCACGCCCTTGTCGCGCACATCGATCATGCCGAGCAGGTTTTCGGGCGCGCGCGGCAGGCGGGCGATGGGCAGCATGTCCAGGATTTCCTGGACCGTGGCCACCGGGGCCGCGAAGATTTCCTCCGCGACACCGAGCGTTACATACTGAATTTGCTCAGCCATGACAGGTCCCGATCAGGCCGCGCCGCGGCGGGTGAATTGGGAATCCAGATCGTCCTGGCCTTCGTCCAGATCGAGATCGAACCCGCCACCCGAAGAAGACGAACCCTTGGCGGGCGCCTTTTTCATATGGGGTGCCCTTGCCAGAATCTCGCGCTTGAGATCGGGCCTGGCCGAAGGTGCGGCGACCGTATTGGCCGGCGCGGGCATGGCGTTTCCATCGATACGGAAATACCCGATGGCAGCCTGGAGCTGTTCGGCCTGGCTGGCCAGTTCCTCGGACGTCGCCGACATCTCTTCGGCAGCCGAGGTGTTTTGCTGGGTGACCTTGTCGAGCTGCTGGATGGCCGTATTGATCTGGGCCGCACCGGCATTCTGTTCGCGGCTGCCGGCCGAGATTTCCTCGACGAGTTCGGCTGTACGCTGAATGTCGGGGACCAGCTTGGAGAGCATTTCGCCGGCCGACTGGGCCGCCTTGACGGTATCGCCCGAAAGGGTCGAAATTTCGGCCGAGGCCGCTTGGCTGCGTTCGGCGAGCTTGCGCACTTCGGACGCCACGACCGCAAAGCCGCGGCCGTGTTCGCCTGCACGGGCCGCTTCCACGGCTGCGTTAAGGGCGAGCAGATCGGTCTGACGGGCGATTTCCTGGACCACCATGATCTTTTCGGCAATGGTCTGCATGGCGCTGACCGCATTGTCGACAGCTTCACCCGAGGCGATGGCATCGGCCGCGGACTGGCGGGCGATCTTTTCGGTCTGGGAGGCGTTGTCGGCCGACTGCTTGATGGTTGCGGCCATTTCTTCCATGGACGCGGAGGCTTCCTCGGTCGAAGATGCCTGTTCGGTGGCGCCCTGGCTCAGCTGTTCGGCGGTTGCCGACATTTCCTGAGAACCGGCGGCAACGTTGCGGGTTGCGGAGGTCACCTCGGCAACCACTTCACGCAGCTTGGCGGTCATGGCGTTGAGCGCCTTGATCAGATCGCCCACTTCGTCATCGGACTTGTTGTCGGCACTGGCGTTGAGATTGCCGGCAGCCACTTCATCGGCCAGACGCACGGCGCTGGAGAGAGCCCGCGAGATCGAAACGACGATCCAGATGGCAGCCAGAAGCGCGATAAGAGCGGAACCGACAAGCAGCCCGATCAGCAGCATCATCGAATTCTCGTAGAGTGCCTGGGCCTCGGCATCGGCCTGAACCATGATGTCCTGATTGCGATCGATCATGGCCTGCAGGATGGAATCGGCCTCCCGGCGCAGAACGCTGGCGACTTCAAGCTCTTCCATGGCAAAAAAATCGCCATTCTCAACGCTGATGGCCACGGCGCTGTTCATGGCGGCGACCATATCCTCATAGGCGTCGCGGGCGGCGTTGAACAACGCCATGTCCGACATCGGCATCGTGCGCTGCATGTCCGGGATTCGTCCGGCATTGGCTTGCACGCCGGTCAAATAATCGGCATGCCATGTTTCCTGGAGCTCACGGTCCTGCGATGCGGCCAGAAGCACGTTGCGCTGCTGGCGGAACATGTCGGTACCGGTCAGGAACATTTCAGTGGCGGCCCGATAGGCGGGGAAAGCCGAAAGATCGCCAGCGTCAACCTTGCGCTGCAACGAGGTCCGTAGCGCCGCCATGGTCTCCTCGAACACGCCAAGCGTACCGCTGCCATCACTGCGGCTGACGGCGAGCGCGGCCGCATCGGAATTCTTGAGCGTCAACTCGGTCGCCCGGTTGACCGAGGCCCACAGCTCTTCGAGCTTTGTGCCGAATGCCGGCAGCTGCTCACGGATGAAGGGGTCTCTTGCATTGGCATCGAGGGTGGCAAGTCCATCGACCAGTTCATCGTAGTCGCTGCGGATCGAGGCGACATAATCGTCCTTTACCACGGGGTCGGTGGTCAGTATCTGGGCGCGGATGCGCGAGCCAAGGCTTTCAAGGCTGGTCTGCATTTCCGCCGAGGTGACCAGATTGGCCGACCGGACATTGACAATGGTTTCGAGCTCGGTGTTGAGCTGCCCCAAATTCTGCAGGGCAATGAACATGCTTCCTGCCGAAAGGGCAACGACGACGCCGAAGACCGCCGCCAGTTTTGTCTTGATAGTCAGTCTCACAATGCAGACCTTTCTTCTGATGCTGCAGCGGGCGAAGTTCTATCGCCCGGTGTTTCGAATATTTTTTCCATGTCGGGAATGATGATGAAGCCGCCATTGCGCTTGCCGATGCCCTTGACGAACTCGGGCTTCCAACGCATGCCGACCTTGGGTGCCTCTTCAATCGAGGCGGCTTCGATGTCGGTGACATCGTGGACTTTGTCGGCAAGGATGCCGGCAATGGTGGGTTCACCGCCGATATTGACTTCCATGACGACGATTCGGGTTTCCTCGTCGGGCTCGGGCCGTTCCATGCCGAACATGACACGCAGGTCGGCCAGCGGTACGACGCGTCCGCGCACATTGATCAGCCCACCGACAAAGGCGGGTGCGTTGGGCACTTCGGTGATCGGCACGAGGTCGAGGATTTCACGCACCTGGCTTGCCTCGACGGCAAACAGCTCGTCATCGAGGCGGATGGTCAGGGCGTTCATTGAAATGGCTGGCGCGCTCATGCGGCTCTCCCGCTCAGGCTGTAACTGTCGCCCTGGGGCTGACCGGAAGCGACCAGATGGGCGGTGTCGAGGATCAATGCCACCATGCCGTCTCCGAGAATGGTCGCACCCGAAAAGGACTTGATGGACGAGTGCAGCTTGGAGAGCTGTTTGATGACCGTCTGGTTGTTGCCGATGATCTGATCGACCACCAGCCCGACACGGCCCTCGCCCGAGGCGACGATGACGACTTTCTGGAACGGTTCGGGTGGAGCAGAGGTGCCGAACACCTCGCGCAACCGCAGATAGGGCACGAGAGAGCCTCGGATATCGAGGAAATTGCGCCCCTTTGCGTGTGCCTCGATGCCTTCGGGCAGTTCCACACATTCCTCGACGGCGGCCAGGGGAATTGTGTAGCGGCCATTGCCGACCCGCACGAGCATGCCGTCGATGATGGCAAGCGTTAAGGGCAGGCGCAGTGTCGCCGTCGTACCCTGGCCGGGGACCGTCGTGAGATCGATGGTGCCGCGCAGCCCGTCGATCGTGCGCTTGACCACATCCATGCCCACGCCACGGCCCGAGAGCGACGTCACCTCCTTGGCCGTCGAAAAGCCCGGCGCAAAGATCAGGTGATAGAGTTCCTGCTCGGTGAGTTTGGTCTCTGGGGTTATCAGCCCGTTTTCCTCGGCCTTGGCGCGAATGCGCGCGGGATCGAGCCCGGCCCCGTCGTCGGACACCGAAATGGCGACTTCGGCACCCGAATAAACGGCCGAAAGCCGCACGGTGCCCTTGGCGGACTTGCCCGACGCCGCACGGGCCTCGGCGCTTTCCAGACCGTGATCCATGGCGTTGCGGATCAGATGAACCAGCGGGTCGGCCAGCCGCTCGATCATTGTCTTGTCGAGTTCTGTGTCTTCGCCGGCGGTCACGAATTCGATGGGCTTGCCCAACTCACCCGAAAGGTCGTGCACAAGGCGCCGGAACCGACCGAACAGCGACCCGATGGGCACCATGCGGATGCCCATGGAGGTGTCGCGCAGTCCCGAGGAGAGCCGTTCGAGTTCCTCGGCAATGGTTTTGAGGGCCGTGTCCGAGCTTGTCGCAGCAATCTGGGTCAGCCGGGCCTGTGCGATGACCAGTTCGCCGACGCGATCCATGAGTTCATCGAGCCGTTCAGCGGGCACGCGCAGCGAGGTGGCGGCAGTGCGGTCGGGCTCGGTCTTTTCGGCGGCCTTCCCCCGTTTGAGGGCAGGGGTAGGTGCCGGGTTGGAGACGGCGGGCGTTTCGGCCACGACCGGGGCCGACGCGGTATCCGGGGCGGCTGGTGTCTCAGGCTGCGCCGGAGCCTCTTCGAGCTCGGACAGGCTCAGTTCCATGCTGTCGCGCAGGAACATGAAGATGTCCTCGATTGCCGCGGCGGGATCGGCGGCCTCGATATCGACCTGCCAGCCGATATGGGGCACTTCGGGATCGAGAATCTCGAGATCGGGGATGCGATCGGTCAGCGCGAGTACCCGATTGGGCCCGAGTTCGGCGAGTTCTTCGAGCAAGAGGATCGGATTGGTGCCAAAGGCAAGACAGTCTGAGGGAAGATAGAAGACCAGCCGCCACCATTTGGCCGCTTCGGCCGAGGGCGTACTGTCGGCAAGCGGCGCTTCGACCAGCTTGTCGCTTTCCTGCACGGGGGCGCCACCATCTACAATGAGGCGCAGCGCGGCGAGGATTTCGTCGCCACCGGCCACTTCGGCTTCGGGGTCTTCGATCAGGCGGTGGATATGATCCTTGGCGTCGAGCGCGACTTCGATGAGCGCCTTGTTGGCCGCGCTCTGTCCCTTGCGGACCCGGTCGAAGGCCGTCTCGAATTCATGCACGAACTCGGCGACGTGCGTGAAGCCGAACATGGCTCCGGACCCCTTGATCGTGTGCAGAGCCCTGAACGCGAAATTGATGAGATCGGAATTTGCGGGATCCTGTTCGAGATCGAGCAGGCCGGCTTCGAGTTGTTCGAGAAGCTCGCGGGCCTCCTGGCGAAAGGTATCTGTGGGATCGGACATGCTCATGCGCCTACCACCTTCTTGATGATGGCCAGAAGCTGATCCTGTTTGAAAGGCTTGACGATCCACCCGGTAGCCCCGGCCTCCTTGGCCTGGCGCTTGAGTTCATCGTCGGACTCGGTGGTCAAAAGAATGATCGGTATCCCCTTGCTTGCGGGGTGGGTGCGATATTTGCGCACGAACTCGATGCCGTTGAGGACCGGCATGTTGAGATCGGTGAGCACCGCGTGAACCGGCTGGGCGATGGCCTTGTCGTAGCCTTCGGCACCGTCGGCGGCCTCAATGACCTCAAAGCCCGCCGCCGTCAGGGTCATGGACACCATCTGGCGGATGGATGCGGAATCGTCGATTGTCAGGATTGTCTTGCTCATGGTCAGTGCCCCGCCTGCTGTTTTGTGACCCCGGTCCAGAACCCGGCGTGCTCCTGGCCGGAACCGAGAAATCCGGCGGACACAAGTACGGCACTCAGCGGTGCGCCGATGGGCGCGAGCATCTCGAGCGTCTTGCCCGTCTGCTCGGCTTTTGCCCGCGCGGCCAATAGCGTTTGAACTGTGGTGATGTCGGCCCCGGACAGCGTTTGGGTATCGAGCGCGATGTGGTCATGTTCGGAAAGGGCCTGGGCCAGGCTGGTCGCGACGTTCTGTGCGGATTTGATGCCTGCATCGGCGCCCAGAACGAGCGTATAGCAGTCTTTATCGGGCATGGGCGGTACCCGATAGGCGTAGGGGTCTGGATGACATTCTGTCTCTCCTGCCGTTGCGATGGCCGGGAGCAGAAGGCGCAAACCATTCTTGCCGACAGTCGCACCACTCCAACGCAGCACCACCATCAACCGTGTATTCCCCCGGAATGTGGAAATACACTTGCATTCAATTATTAAACAACAGTTACAATTTTACAGTTCATCGGAGTACTTTGCTTGCCAATTCAAACATAAAAATTAAATTAAACGAGAGTATTACTTTCCTTCTCTGGAGTCGTCGCAGAATCTAGCCACGCAATCTCAGAGTCTTTCGGATTTTGATTCCGAATCGACTCGGAAAAGACACATGCGGAATACTTTGTCGTGCTCTTGATTCTCGCCCCGGACATGGGCCTGGCAGCCGGCTCAATGCTTTGTGGACAGAACCGCATTGCCTGCACGTCTAAAGCAACCGCCAGGCGACTGACGCGCCGGCATGTCCAACTGCCATGATCTGCGCGGACGCGGATCATCCCGGCTAAAAAAAATTTTGGATTGGAAACATCAACGGGCCGGCGACGGCCGGCGCGTTAGGGAGCGGGGCTAAAAGCCTGCGGCCTCGGGCAACTCGGTGCCGCCGATGAGCGCATTGATCTCGGACCATTTGGCGCGGAAGGCGGCAACGCAACCGGGATCGAAATGGCTGCCGCTGCAGCGGATAATTTCGGCATAGGCGGCTTCGACCGTCCAGGCAGCCTTATAGGGGCGTTCGGAACACAGGGCATCAAAGACATCGGCGATGGCCACGATGCGGGCCTCGACAGGAATATCGGTGCCAGAGAGCTTGTCGGGATAACCGGTGCCGTCCCAGCGCTCGTGATGGCTCTGGGCAATCAACTCGGCAGTCTTGATCAGATCGGAGCTGCCGCGCTCGAGAATGCGCGCGCCGATTGTCACGTGCTCCTGCATCGTGGCGAATTCGGCAGGCGTCAGCTTGCCGGGTTTGCTCAGAATGGCATCGGCGATGCCGATCTTGCCGATGTCGTGCAGGGGTGCGGCCAGGTAGATCATGCGGCATCTGTGCTCGGGCAGCCCAATGCCCTCAGCGATGAGTTCGCTGATCTGGGCGACCCGGGAGACATGACCGCCCGTATCGCCGTCGCGATATTCGATGGCGCGGGCCAGCCGATAGATGATTTCTTCCTCGCGGGCCAGAAGATGGGCAGTGGCGCGCTCGACTTCACGGGCCAGCCATTGGGCCCGGTCGGCAAGTTGGACCTGTGCCTTGCGCAGGGCCAGAAGATTGGCAACGCGGGCCTGCAATTCGGTGGGATCGAACGGCTTTTGCAGAAAATCGGACGCGCCGGCCTTGATCGCCTCGATGCGGACCGTCTTGTCGGCATCGGACGTCACCATGACGATGGGAACCAGACTGTAAGCAGGCCGGGCGCGCAAGGCCGCGGTGAACTCGACGCCGTCCATTTCGGGCATTATGTGATCGACGATCACCAGATCGTACTGGCGTTCGCGGCAGAGCTGGACCGCCTCGCGCGGATTGAGACACAGCTCGATCTCGCCGGGCACCACTTCGCCGATTATCGCTCCGATAAGCGCAAGGCTCGATCGGCTATCGTCAACAATAAGCAAACGCATGCACTGCCCCCACAGCCACTGACACAGCGACTATGAGGGGCAACTCTTAGGACAAGCTTAATTGGCAGATCGATTGGTGCGGCAGATCTCTATTGCCAGTATCTCGCCAGCGTCGTTGGGGTGTGCATGGTGCCGTAAAGATAGTGCCAGAACCGTTTGCGCTCGGAGGCGGGCACCTCCTTCCAGACCTTTTCCACGGCCATATCCCCGCACCAATAAGCATAAACGAAGGGCGCTCTGAGATCGTGATGGAGGAAGGCAAGCCGCCCCCTGACCGTTTCAGGGGTCTGATAGCCCTGAGCGGCGATGGTCGGCACGATTTCCTCGATCGATTTTTTCTCCTCGTGCATCATCCATGCCGCATTGCAGCGCAAGGCGCTGCGGAGGCGCTGCAGCGCGACAGCGATCTGGTCGCCGGGGGTATCAAGCCAGTCGAGAAAGGCCATGCCGTTGTCGGCAATACCTTCAAACAATGCGCTCGAGGCCGAACTGGTGACCACCTGCGCGCCGTCGAGCGGCATGGAACCGTCCGCGACATAGCGCTCGCGCAGCCCCAGATGCACAAGATGCCCCGGGAACGCCTCATGGGTCGCCAGATGCTTGAGGGCATAGACCGTATACGGGAAATCGAGGTTGAGCAGAACCTTACGCCCCGGGTAGTCGCAATAGGCGGCAAAGGGCTTTTGGGTGACGCCCACCGGCTCGATCCACTCGTGGGAAAAATCATACATCGCCGCGGCGCGCTGGCGCGACTGCCTGAGAAAATCCTCAAGCACGACGATGACCGTGTCGCGCGGCACTATGGTGTCAGTCTCCCAGCGGGCGATGTCGGCCGCCAGATCGCCGTCGCGATAGCCCAACTCGTCGAGCCCGTTGCGGATCGTTGCGCGGTAGGCATCGAGGATATCGTCACCAACCAGCGTGGTGTCGACCCGGATCTGTCGCCTGAGCCGCTCGGCAAAACCGACAGGCTTGCCCTCGAACGTGTCCATGAGGACGTCAAGGGAATCGATCATCTCGGCGAGATAGTCACGGCGCAACTGGGTGTCGACGGCGCTATCGAGCGTTTCCGAGAGCTTTGCCAGAGCGTCGCGCGCCTCGGCGTAGTCGCCAAAACTGCGCGGCTCAACGGGGGCAACGGCGACCGGGATCAGGCCCTCGGCGTCGAGAAAGCCTTCCCCCTGCTGCTGGTCCCTATAGAGCCGGTCGATCCCGGCGGTGATTTCAGCCAGGTCTTGTCCCGGTTTCATCTTCAACTCCTCATTCCCTGTCTCGCTCTTTCGAACCGCAAAACAGGTTCTGACTTTTGCTGAAAGCGCTCTAAATATGGCCGGCCACAGGCTTGGGCCGATAGGGCGCTTCCATGAGCGCCACGTCCTCGTCGGACAATTGGACTTCGAGCGCGGCAAGGGCATCGTCAAACTGGTGCAGCTTGGAAATGCCCACGATGGGCGCCGTAATGCCGGGACGCGAGGCGACCCAGGCATAGGCGATCTGGGCCATCGGACGTCCATGGCGCTCGGCGACGGTGCGTACCGCGGCAATTACCGCTTCATCCTGTTCAAGCGTTGCATCATAGAGCGCGTTGGCGGTCTTGTCGGTCTGGGAGCGGGTCGTTGCCTCCCCGCCGCGTCCGGCCAGGCGACCACGGGCCAAGGGGCTCCAGGGGATCACGCCGATCCCTTCGGAGCGGCAAAGCGGCAGCATTTCGCGTTCTTCCTCGCGATACATCAGATTGTAGTGGTTCTGCATGGACACGAACGGCGCCCAGCCATTGGCGCGCTGGATGCCAATGGCCTTCATGAACTGCCAGGCATGCATCGAGGACGCGCCGAGATAGCGCACCTTGCCGGCGCGCACGACGTCGTTGAGCGCATCGAGGGTCTCCTCGAGCGGGGTATCATAGTCGAAGCGATGGAGCTGGTAGAGGTCGATGTAATCGGTGCCCAGGCGCTTGAGACTGGCATCGACCGCCTCGAACACATGCTTGCGCGACAGGCCGCGGTCGTTGGGGTCATCGCTCATGGCGTTATAGAGCTTGGTGCCCAGCACCAATTTGTGGCGCGGCACCGATTTGAGCGCCTCGGCCACCACGGTCTCGCTCTCGCCCAGCGAATAGACATCGGCCAGATCGAAGAAATTGATGCCCAGATCGAGAGCCTTGTCGATGATGGGGCGCGAGGCCTCGGCGCCGAGCACCCAGGGCGCCCAGTTCGACGAGCCGAACGTCATGCAGCCCAGAACGAGGCGCGACACTTTCAGGCCGGTTTTTCCGAGGTTGATATAATCCACTAGTACACCCTTTCATCGCGATAAATCAGAAAGCTGCGGCAGCATGGAGCCCTGTGTGTCAGTGGGATGACCACCATCGGCCCCATCTTTGCCTAGCGCTTCCGGCATAAATGCACAAATAAATGGCGTATGCAATTTGTGTACAAAAATTTCTCACACCCTCTTGCGCTGAAAAAATTACCGTGCAACCGTTGAGGGTGTACTGAATGGATAGCACACATAAATGTTCACGCTAGACGCGTCCAGCATCGACAAGTCGCTCCCCGTTCCGGTGGGAACGCAATTGCATGGCCTGCTGGCCTACATGCTCAGCTTCGGCGACATTCCCGATGGTGCAAAGCTGCCTTCGGTGCGCACGCTCGCTGCCGATATCGGCATCGCGCCGATGACCGTTGCCCAGGTTTACAAGCAGCTCCGCGATGAAGGCCTTGTGGAAATGCGCCATGGGCTGGGCGCCTTTGCCATTCAGGACCCAAAGATAGGGCTGTCCGGCTCCAACCCGCTCGATGCCTTGCGCTCCGATATCGGCGCGCTGATCGAGAAGGCCGACAATCTGGGCATTTCAACGTTGTCGCTGATCTCGATGATCAACGCCCAGTCACAGTTTCCCCGAGGCGGCGACGGGCTGAGCATCGTCTTTGTATGCATATTCGAGGGCCCGGGCCGCGATTATGTCGAACAGATCCGCCCCGCCCTTGCCCCCGAAGACAAGGTGCGCCTGATAACGCTCGACAGTCTTTCGGGCTCGGACACCTTGCGCGAAGCGTGCCGCAAGGCCGATCTGGTGCTGACCTTCGTCAATCGCGAGGCCGAGGTGCGCTCCCATGTCGACAGCGACAACATCCTGGGGCTGCGGTTCATTCCATCCGAGCAGACGCGGCAGAACCTGGCGCGGCTCGACCCGCGCACCAAGGTCGCCGCGATTACCCACTTCAAGGAATACATCGCCATCATGCGCCCAAGCGTGCGCGAGTTCGCACCCCATGTCTCCGACATCAAGGTGACCTGGTCCTCTGCGTCCGACCTTGAAGAAACGCTAGCCCAGTGCACCGCCGTGATCTTTGCCTCTGGCGCCGATCACGTCGCAGAGCACGTGCCCGATGGCATCCCCTGTTTCGAATACCGGCACGCGCCCGATCCGGGTGCCGTCGAGAATGTCCTTGCGCCGCATCTCGCTGACTTAAGACGGCAGAAGGCGCGAGGACTAAGCGCAAGTCATCCATCCCAGAAGGTGGCAGCAAGACCCATGGGAAACTGAGTTCCATCCATCACGGCTGATTTAACAAAGGGAACAATCATGAAGGCATTTCTCCTTTCCACCACAGCGG
>CENV01038246.1_pt1 | contig 15399 bp, 18 predicted proteins | sample 530231 | NCBI WGS metagenome assembly CENV01 (sample SAMEA2619815, study PRJEB7988) | marine metagenome | biome: marine biome (ENVO:00000447); feature: surface water layer (ENVO:00002042); material: "saline water (ENVO:00002010), including plankton (ENVO:xxxxxxxx)" | depth 5 m | reverse complement strand
ACTGTTGTTGAATAAGCAGTTACGTTTCCATCAACGTGCAAGTCTCCATCATCTTCAAGACGCATTTCTTCCGCTCCAGCGGTAAACCAACTAATGCCAACATCAGCATCATAAAAAGTATAATCATGTGCATTGCCAGAATAAATATCTGTTGAGTTTGAACTGCTACGTCTATCATCTGGAAGTCTAGCAGCGGGTAAACTACCACTTCCTATGTTACTTGCATTTGTGGTATCAGTTGTTGCTGAAGTTGCTAATGCAGTACCATTTACTGTGATTGCATCTGCCTCTAAAGTTCCATCAATATCTGCGTCACCTGAGATATCAAGACTAGCTGCTGTGACTACACCAACTGTTATTGCTGGTGTACCTGATAATCCAGTGGCGTTACCAGTTAAAGCTCCAGCAAAACCTGTTGCAGTCAAAACTCCTGAAGAAGAATTAAAAGTTAAATTTGTTCCTGATTTAGGTGCTAAATTACCTGTCGCTGCTGTAGAAAATAAAGGGAAACAAGTTGTATCACTTGATTCATCAGCGACTGTAATAGTAGTTGCTATTGCTGCTGTACCTGTAGTGTCTTGATTCAAGGTGGCTACTCTTGCCGCTGCTACTGTTCCAGAAGCAATATTACTTCCATTCAAATCAGTCAGTGACCCTCCATTGATTGCTGGTAAAGTTCCAGTTATGTTAGCTGCTGGAATTGCAGTTAGGTTTGATGCTGAAGCTGCTGGTAGGGTTGCTGGAAATCTTGCGTCTGGAATAGTCCCTTCTCCAAGATCATTTGCATCTAAAGATGCGTATTCTAGTTGACCGATTGCTGTAGCACCAGAGCCACTTATACTCTTCACTTTTAAATACTTATCAGCAGTAATATTATTGTCAGGAAAAATAATTGTGTATGATTGCCCATCTGAGTGGGCTGGAGATCTTAGTTTAATTCCATGACTATTAGCTGTGCAATTTAACTGCATAGTTCCATCAACAGAGCCAGATGAACGTACTTCAAATACACCAGTGCCATCTGGTGTTGCTTTTATGTTTCCATTAGTTGTGCTTGTTGTTATTTGACTGCTTTGAACATCTAAATTTCCTCCTAGTTGAGGTGATGTATCATTTACAAGATCACTTGCAATACCTGTTAAGTTAGAACCATCAATCGCTGGAAGCGTACCTGTTATATTAGCTGCTGGTAAAGCTGTAAGACTTGCACCTGATCCTGAAAAAGTTGTTGCTGTACACGTTCCTGTTATACTTACACCATTTGAACTTGTCGCCAGCTTGGAACTTCCACTGTGTTTTAAAGCAACACTAGAATCTGAAGCTAAAGATATTGCGTCATTGGAATTACCAGTATGTTGAATATCTTGTACTTTTATTGTTGACATGGAATTGAACTATTTGTTTTTATATTAGTTTAATTTTAACCTTTGGGCTAGTTTTAGATAAATTCATAATTATAACATTAAAGAAAATACATAGTTGAACCAGCCGTAATAGTTAAAACAGCACCAGAGGCTATAGTTAGTGGACTTAAAGAAAGATAATTTTTACTAGCTGTTGTTGCATAGCTAGAATCCATCTGATTTTCTGCTTCAACAAATAATTGTTCACTGCCACCACCAACTAAACCACCTGTTGATGGTAGATTAGTTAAATTAGCACCTGATATAGCTGGTAATGTTGAAGGGAATCTAGCATCTGGTATTGTGCCAGAACTTAAGTTAGATGCGTTTAATGCTGAACCGTCAATATATCCAGCACCGTTAGTTATAGCGTTATTATTAAGAGAAATATTTGCTGAACCGTCAAAACTAACGCCAGCTATATTACGAGCAGTTGCAAGTGTAGCTGCGGTTGTAGCTGCAATTCCAAGAGCATCTATATCAGATTTTGTTTGATCCGCAGTAGCACCACTCTCTATTGCATTTAGTTTTGTATGGTCAGCGTCTGTAAAAGTATTAGAATCTGAAGCTGCTTCTACTGCTGCTGCTATCTGTGCAGCCGATATAGCTCCTGTATTACCATTAACAGATAAAACCTGATCTGTAGGAGTTAATAACTCTGTAAAATCTGCCATTGTGCCAGCAGTTCCACTATTTCTCACATAAGACTTATTTTGATCTGATCTAACAACAATATCCCCTTCCTGAGTCGTAAGAGCTAAATGTGCAGATTCATTTGCTGCTGTCTGAACAGTAGTAAGTGCTATTTGATCGACATTAAAAGTAGTACCAGATAAACTTAAACCTGTTCCAGCTGTATAAGTTGTGTCACTACTATTAGCAAGAACATAGGCTTTTACCGATTGTTGTGTCGGTACTTTAGTATCGCTGTCAGATGCCATGTTATCTTCATCAATAACAAAGTTCATAGCAGCGGTTGTAGTATCGGTATTCATTACCGCACCAGCAGCGTTTACATTAGTTGCATCTGTGACATCTGCACTAGCTTCAATCGCATCTAATTTAGTCTTATCGGCTGCACTCATTGAACCAGCAGCAGATGTAGTAGCTGCTGAAATACTTATAGCTGGAGTCGATCCACCTGATGAACTTATTGGTGCGGAACCTGTAACTGAAGTAACACCACCAGCAGAACCAGACGCTGCGGCTGTAATCCTTCCTTGTGCGTCAACTGTGATATTTGTATTTGTATAACTACCAGCAGTAACAGATGTGTCAGCTAATTTAGCAGCGGTGACAACATCATCATCAATAGTAAAAGTCGCACCAGAATTACTTACAACAATATCTCCCTTATCTCCATCAGAAATAGCACCATCTTGTCCGTCTTGCCCTGCTGGCCCCTGCGCTCCTGTATCGCCTTTAGGGATAGTAAAGTTAAAGGTAGCAGCACTTGACGATCCAGAATTTGTTACTGTAGCACTCGACCCCGCACTTCCTGTGGTCACTGTGCCAACAGCTATTGTCGCAGCAGCACCAGCACTTCCAGCAACACCCTGTATTCCTTGACTGCCAGTCGCACCAGTATCTCCTTTCGGGATTGTAAAATTAAGTGTTGCTGCACTAGATGTCCCAGAATTTGTTACTGAAGCGTTAGTTCCAGCATTGCCTGTTGTTGTACTACCAATTGCTATAGTTGCAGCCGCACCATCACTCCCATCATTTCCCGCTGGGCCTTGACTTCCAGTACTTCCAGTTTCACCTTGAGGCCCTGCTGTAGTAATTTCTACAGTAGTTACTTCATTTACTTGACTAACTTCAACTTTATTAGGTGTAGTCATTCTGAATAGCCCTCATTTACAAATAGTGTACCTCGCAAATATTGAAATTTCTGTCCATTTGGCTGCGTTAACTGGACATCATATTTTAATTCATGTTTGTTAAAAGTTGCGGTCTGTGTATCTGTCAAAGCAATATCAACAACACCGCCTGTTCTACTTGTGTAGGTGATTGACCAATCAGCATATTTTGTATCTCTAAAACCATCTGAAGTTTCGCTATAAACTTCCGCATCAACTGTATAACCTGTTAAATTTATTAGATTGCTGTTTCCATCCCTAAAAGTTAACGTTAAAGGGAAATCACTGCGTCTTGCAACGTCAAAATCTTGTACAGCAGCGATAATAGCCATTAGCCAGCCTCCAATGCAGCAACTTTAGTCTCTAATGTCTCTATCTTAGCAACTGCTTCCTGTAATGCTTTTGTTAAAACAGAAACGATTGCATCTATATTTAAAGTCTGTATAGCATCACCATCTTTTTCATCATTAACTGCACTTGGTATTACTTCAGCTACTTCATGTGCTACAAAACCCTCTCTAGCAACACCATCACCATCACCTTTAAAAACGCCATAATCTGTATATTCATAATTAACTGGTCTTAATAATTTTATTTTGTCAATTCCTAGTGCTGTTTGTGTAGTGATATTTTTTTTAATTCTATAATCTGAAGTAAGAATACTTACTTGACCTTCATCACTTTCATCAATCCATAATTTTAATGCTGTTCCTGTCCAGTAAAAATTATACATATTACCAGATGTAAGGGTTGCATGGTTAGCCCCTCTTTTACTGGCTAAACCTTTTGGTAATATGACACCACTTTGATTTAAAGTTTGATGGAATCCTCCTGTTACATTAGTTTCATTATGTCCATTCCAAATATAAGCACCTACATTAGTATATCTCCATCTAGTGAGTAACGTACTATTTGAATCAACACCTAACTTAAATTGTATTTCTCCACCATCTAGTGCAATTAACTCTAAAGCACCTGTGCCTCTATGAACTAATTGAGAAATTGTGTTTGCTCCTGTAGAACCTCTTAATAGACGTAATCCATAATCTGTATATGTTGTGTCAGCTACAAAATCTATATACGCATCTTCATTATTAATGCTATTGGTTTGCACTTGTATATAAGCTTCACCACTTGGGGGTGCAACAGTTAACACACCTTTAATATCTGTTCCTGTACTTTTAAATAATGCTGTATTTGTACCACCATTAGAAACCCCTATTTCATTACTAGCACTTCTGTATAAACCTGTACTTGTACTATTTGTAAAGGTATATGATGGATTTGACGCAGAACCATTAGGGCCAAAGAAGCTGCCATCCGTCAAACTGATAAAATCTAATTTATCTGATGCGTTAGCTTTATAAAATGACATCTTACCTGAAGATGTATCCGCATACCACATATATTTGTATTTAGTGGTGGGAACAGAACCAAAACCATTATTGATACTTATTGCATCAAATAAATTATTCAAATCAGTTCTTACATCTGCACCTGAAGCATTAGCAACAACGAAATCTGCTGGTTTTGACATTTTACTTCACTTTTTTACCTATTATACTACCCTTCACCATATCCGAAAGCACTATATGTAAATGATCTCTGAACAAAACTAGAGCCGTTTTTAATACTTACTACAAATTGAGTTGAGGTAACACTGTCAATAGTAAAGAAATCACCTGATTGCATATTATTAATATTTATAAAAACAACTGGTTTAAACGCTGTTGTACTTCCCCCTACTGCGGATGTTCCTAAAAAGAATTTTTTATCAAAAGTAACAGTAGTCGCTCCACTGCTAGAACTTGTTAAAACTCCATTTGTTGCACTTGAATTATCTATACTTCTTTCTGTTCTTGGTCTAAATATTATATTCACACCTAGCTCTTCAATATCTACATTTTCATAGGTGCTTGTATTTTGCACTAAAACTTTAAATGATAATGTTCTGGCAATAATATCAGTATTATCAAAAGTTTCAAAGGTTGTACTAGCAGATGCTGTCTGGCTTTTAGCAACTTGAAATACAAGATCTGCACTTCTATCAACAACAGTCGTACTTGATGTAAAAATATCAGGCCAATCATCCATAAGATCTGTATGACTATCCCATAAACCAGAGGGGCCAAGAGTATCGAATCCAGATTTTTTAAAATGTGGTTCTATATGTAATCTAAAAGCAGCACCTAGATCAATATCATTAGCAGCAAACGTATAAGTGCCTTCACTAGGAATACCACTACCACCTCCACCTGTGACCAAATCTAATGAAGCAAATGTTGTGCCATCAGATAAGGCAAGAGTATTGAAATCTGTAAGTGAATCAAAGGTTACTGCACTTGACAGTTTCAAGCCACTAATAGAACTGTCATATTCTAAATTTACTTTTGATCCAGCAAAATTATTTGTATGTTCTCTTATTTGTGCAGCAACTAAATTATTTGAAGTAATAGTTCTATTAACAACAACTGAAGTAGCAGTATCTGATTCATTGCCTTCTACATCAACAAATCTCAAGAAATACTCACCACTTTGATAATCATTTATAACTATTTCATCAAAATTACCATCAACCTCTTTCAAAAAGTTGGCATCACCTACAGTAGCAGTGCCATCAAAAACTAAAGAATACTTAACCTTTATTTTCCCCCCAAATAAAACATCTTTATCTGTAGAACGATCAAATTTTAAAATAAGATTATCACCACTTTCTTCTGCTCTTAAATTAAGTACAGGGTTTGGATTTGCACTTAAACCTTCTGCAAGAATTGTTTGTGTAGAGCCTACCCTACTGAGTACATGAGCAGAATTTAATGATTTTACAGTAAATTCATAACTACCCTCTCTATTATTTAATAAAACAAATTCTGTTTCTGTTGTAGTAGTAACTATAGGTGAACCGCTATTAAATTTATAAACAACCTGATATTTTTTTGCTCCGTCTACATTACTAAAATTTAAAACTATCCTTGTAGTAGCCCTACCCCTAACAACAATAAGTTCTTCGCTTAAATTTTGTATTGCTGGAGCTGGTAATCTATCTAATAAAGTTGTCGGACTTCTACCTAAACCAAGAGTGCTTGTTTCGTCATCAATAAAAGTATATTTGTTATCGTCATAAACTATTGCTGAAATACTAAATACAAAATTATTTTTCTGCTTAATATTTGTAATTCTATATTTTCTATGTTGTACATTACCAGTTTTAACAGCCCAAATAGTACCAGCTTGAGGTAATGGATCTAAAGCACTCGTTAATGTAACCGTACTGCCAGACACCGCATCTATTGTTCTTTCTTGCACCCCTCCTTCTTTGTCAATAATTAAAAAAGTATCTCCAACTAAACCAACAGTAGTATCTGTACTATCATCAACCACCACCACTGTAGAACTTGTCACTGTATTTATTCTGCCACTAGCTCTAATAGTTTCTTTTAATCTATCAGCAACTTTAATAACATCAAAAGGTTCTAATATAGCAGCAGCCTCCAAACCACATTCAAAAGATACAATCTCTGCCTCCCGACTTGAACTGTAAATTAATGATCTGCCAAGACGCTTTGCTTGATCTCTGTCAGTTGTATATAAAGATTGAATATTAATTTGATTTAAACCATAATTTTGTTTTAAAGAAGCATCTAAATTATCTGAACTAACTGAAATTTGATCTAATTCTTGTATCTCGTTGTTGAAATATGAAACATTTATTTGGGTGTATTTTTTATCTTTATCAGTTCCAGAATAGGTAAATGCTCCATCTACTACATTTGCATTAGTAAATAAATAAGAAGTAACAGTTTCTGGTTTATCTAAAGCAATTTTTATAGAACCATTTTTATAATAAACAGTTGCTCTCATCAGACCAGCTACTTCTTTTATTAAATCAAGAGCTTTTTTTCTTTGGTTTATAACTCCGTTAAAAGAATATCTAGGTTTACCAGTGTTATTAAAATCTGAACAATATGCACTTGCCGCATAAAAAGATGCCTTATTAATTTTTGAATCATCTATATTTAGACCATAATCTTCTGTTAACAAAGCATACAAAATCCAAGCTGGATCAGATGTCCAAAATTTATTTCCTTCTTGATTTCTTGTACCTGTTAAGGCAGCAAATGAATACCCTGATGGATATATAATTCTACCTGTATCAGCAGTGTCTATAGTCACTCCAGTTGGTATGCGGATCTTAATTCCTCTAACAAGATACTGCCTTGTGGGTATGTTTGGGAATTGCTCTGCTGAGTACCTCAAACCTATATATGCTGATTTTGGAAAGTTTGTGACTGTTTGTACTTGTGGTAAAACTCCTTGTAGTCCTGAAAAGAAAAATTCAGTAAATCTTCTATCACCTTCTTCATGCACATTATTACCATTACTATCATTTGGATCGCTACCACCATTAGCCCTAAATTCTAAATCTTGTCTTATAACATCAACACTTATCGGATAATGATTACCAACTACAGTCATATTTTGAAAATAACTTGCTGGAATATCTACCCTGTAATCTTTACTAAATTGACCTCTAGACACTCCATTAACAAATTCTTCTCTCCTATATATTTCAACATTATTTTTATTTCTTAATCTTAAAAGTATATGCACATCACCAGTTTCTCCTTTTCTATGGCCTGTATTTAATTCTAAAGCAACCGCCGACCCATCATCCGCACTCGTTTGAAAAATCCTTTCCCATGTCAAAGTAATTATTGCTGCTCTTGGAGTGCTGTTTATATCAGTTCCAGCATTAAGAGTACCTGTTACTTTATTAGCCTCCGCATCACCATTATTTAATACTTTAGCTGGACTTAAATTGCCAGCAGCCCTTAGTTCGTCTACTCCAAGCATAATATTTTGGTTCTCAGTACCAGTTCTTAGTGCAAGAGAGGTATTTTGTATATTTTCAGCACCAGCAGAGTCTCTTATAGCACGACCATCTAAAAAAATATCTTTTTGTGCTTCTTGTATATATGTTCTTTCGGCATCACTTGTAAGCGTAGTATCTTCTGCACTACTTGGAACTAATAAACTTGATGGTATAGATAAATTATTTTTTGATGGTGTGGCAAATCCTTCAATTTCTGCTCCGTCAGAAACTAAATCTAAGAAAGTAAAAAACTGTTCAGCTTTTAAAAATCTATGAGGTAAATCCTCCGATAATTTTTCTAGCCTTATGCTACCTAGTTGTTTTGCCATTTTTATGTCGTACTATCATCAACCTTTAATGTATCAGAACCAGCACTAATAACCACAGATCCGACTAGACATTCTCCAAATATTAAAGGGGCTGGAACACCAGATTTCGTGGTATTAGCAGTTTGATTACTAAGAAAAGAGGTTACTTGTGGATCTGCTGTAGGATCTTCAGGAGTGGGAGTAAGTAAATCTGCTAAAAATGTAAGACCTACAATAGCTGCTGTATAAAGTAAAGCTGCGGTAATAGTACCATAAGTAATAAATCCTGTGATAAATGGAATAGCAAAAGGTAAAATGTTACCGCTTATCAAAGGAATAACTTTAATATCTCCTTCACCCTCTATAGATAAATTTGCAAATGTTATATCGACATCATTCATAACAACACTGTATGTAGCGTCAGCTAAATGTTGCTTACAATCTGGATAGTTGACCTTAATAAAGCTAAATACTTGATCTACATTATAAACATCAGCCTCAAATTCTTTTACACCACATAATTTCCGTAAAGGCCCATATAATTTTATTTTTCTTGTCATAAATCTGTTTCCATAAAGTGCCAATTATCGTCTTGAATCGAATAAATATACCAATCCATCATGTATAACTTACAATTATTTATATCAGCTTCAGAGGGTTCTGCACTACCTTCTACATGAGAATGAATAACAGCTAATATATCCGCACCACTATCTTCACAGGCTGCGAAATCTAAAGGATTAATAGCAAAGGTTATATCATCTTGTACATGAGAAACAATGTTTTTACAGGGAAAGAAAAATTCATTACCACCTCTTTCTACTAACAAACCACAACCCTCTGCTGGTTTGCACTTTAAAAAATGTTTTTTTGCTTCTTCTTTCCAGTTCATACAAATACAAAACTACCAGCAGCAGGGAATCTATCTTTTGTTATTTGATTTCTAGGCAATGTTAAATCTTCAGAATCAATGGTGTTAACAAGTTCAAAGCTACATACTTGATTATTTTCAATAATTTTTTTATTTATTTCAAATGTATCATCACTTAATTTTTTTAAAGGATCTGGTGTGCCATAAGGATTATTACCTGTAAAATTTGCGTGATCTAAAAACTGTGCTAGTGTTCTAATTCTTTTAATTTGTGCTTTTTGTAAATCATTAAAAGGGGTTTGAGCATTTACAATCTCTAATATTGCAGAAAAATTGCCAACTGTATTTGCAAAAGTCATAGTAGGTCTTGCCATTGTTGTATTATCGCCACTTTCAAAACCTTCAGCCTGACAAGCAATAGCTGTATAAGAGTTACTATTAAAAATTATATCTGTATTGATTTCGTTTGTACCATTATGAAATCTATATAAAGTAGTTATAGAAGTATCTCCAGTTGCAAAATGAATTGGATCAAAAAGTTGAAGTTCAAATAATTCAATAATTGTTATGCTATCTAATTTTTGTAACTGCTCAACTGGTATCGTCATGGCTGAAACACCTCCTCAAATGTTGCTTGTATTGTAACTCTATTTAGGTAAGTGTTTGTTCTAGGATATTTTTCACAAATAAATTGTCTTGCTGTGCTTGTTGCTGGTGGTGTAAATGTAAAACTTGCACTGTCTTTAGCTCTGGCATCAAAAAAAGCTAAAATCTTATCACCATCAGAAACAGAAACAACAAAAGTCAAACTATATAATTTAGGGTTTTGATTCAGGCCAAAGGCATTGCGAGATTTGTAGCCATCCCCAAACTGGACTGTGATGTTTCTCGGTGATGCGTTTTCAACAGAACTGTAAGTAGGTGTAGTTGCACCTGTAGTAGTACCAAGTGTTGAATCATCAAATGTAGCCATTATGCAAGTAAACCTCCACTACGTTTTTGCTTTGCTATTTCTAACTGTATTGCAGTTGCAAGAGCCTCACCAAACTGCTGACCATCACCATCACCTTGAACAGATGAACCAGAGGCATCTACACTAATACTAATATTATTTGTAATAGAAGAACCACCGATTTGATCGTTTGGAATAATAGTACCTGCTCTAGAAGGAACAAAAATTTCAGGGCCTTTTTCGCCCACGAGTGAGGGACGACCAACTGGCGGTCTGCCACCTTCAGCAAAACCCAAAAATTTGCCAACCTTAGTTCCTCCCAAAACATTTGATAACATTGAATTTATACCAGATCTTAAAAGTTGATTTGAAATATCTCTTAAAATATTACTTGCAGCCTCACCTAAAGATTTTGTTCCATTTATAGCACCCACTAATGCGTCAGTAATTCCAGAACCTATAGATTCCCCTATCTCTTCAAATTTTGTTTTTATCTTTTCCGTTGTATCTGAAAGAGTTTTTGATGCTGTAACAGTGCCTTCAGTAGTTTCTCTTACTATTTTAGCTGCTTGTGCCTGTTGCACCAATTCTGATGTTTTTTTTGTTTCGACATCAACTTCTTCTTTTTGTGATGTTTGTGGTCTTCCAGTTATTTTACTTGCTATTTTGTTTATTCTTTGAAAAATTTTATCTATAGCTTGTACACCTTTTGTAGCAAAATCTAATGCTTTTTTTATAACTGGCTCTAAAACCTCTCCTATAGTTCTTGCTAAATTTTGTACTGCATCTAATAAAGTTGATAATTTTCCATTTAAAGTATCTGCTTGTGCTGTTGCACCACCAAAAAAAGCTCCACCTTCATTTGTTAAATTAACTAATGCTTGGTTAACAAGATCAGCACCTATTTGACCCTTTCGCATGGCGGAGGCAAAAGCCTCACCTTGTAAACCTGTAATATTTTTTAGTTCGGTTGTTATATCAACTCCTCGTTCTAATAACTGTAAATTTTCTTCTTGTTGTAATTTTCCTTTTGCCCTAATTTGTCCGAAAGCTGTAGCAATACCTTGTAAATCTGCTCCAGTTGCACCAGCAACGTCTGATAGTCTTTTAGTTGTTTCAACTAACTCATTTGTTTCAAATCCAAAAGCTTTAAGTCTTTTTGTTTGTTCTATTAATTCACTACTGGTAAATGGTGTTACAGCACCAAAATCTTGTAATTCTTTAATTATTGCATTAGTTTGAGATAGTGAACCTGTAAGCACCTCTAAACTTTTTCTTTGAGTTTCTAGTTCTGCACTTTGTACAAATACAAATCTAGCTGCTGCTGCCACTGCTAATGCTTTAAGTAAAGGCCCTAATGAAGCAGTAAGTGTCCTAACACCCCCTGCCGCAGATTTAGCAGCTGCCCCTTTACTTCTTAAAGACCTATTAGATTTATCTAATCTGCCTTTTAATTTATCTGTACTACTGCTTAAAACTTTTGTGGCATTGTTTGTTTTTTGCAATGCTTGTATAGCATTTTGAGCATCAACTATTAATTTAACTGTTGATTGTGCCACAGAAACAAATAACCTTTATTATATACTACCTTGTTTTAGCTTTTTGACGATTTATTTCAGCCTTTTCTCTTTCGTTCTTTAAGTCATAATATCCTGCCCAAAAAACAAGTTCTTCATCAGTAATTAATGTTCTTAACTCTTTTAATGTTTTACCTAATTGTGTAGCGAGAAAAAACTCAAAATTTAACCAGTTATCTCGCTTTAATCGTTTTTTGCTTGATCTGGATTTATTTGTATATTCATCATAAACAACTCAAGATCATTTAAAACAGACTCAGGTAAAAATCTTTTTAGATTCTCTGCATCAGCAGAGGCAAAGGCTTTTGAACCATCTTCATTTTGGGCTAATTGGCAAAGTAATCTTGTAGAAACAGCAAGACCTTCATCTGTTCCAGCAGCTGCTTGTGCTTGTATTCTGTCGTATCTAGTAAGTGGAGGGAAAAATATTTCTTTTAATAATGAGCCATCTGGCTTATTTAATATATATTTTCTTCTAGCTGTCATTACATCACTAAAAGCTTCAGTGATAAGGTCTACGTTTCTTTTTGTTGCCATGAGTAAAATGCGAAGTATTTAAAATTATTATACAGCCGAAGTAATAGTGCCTGTCATTGTGAATGTAATGGCAATCTCCTCAATCTCACCAAGAGTAGCTGAATGATCTGCATTTGTAATAATGCAAGACCCACTAATTTTTTTTGCTGATTGAGCAGAGTCAGGGAAAAGTTCAATCAAAGCGTCACCAGCATCACCTGTAGTTAAGACATCATCAATAAAAGCTTGATAATCTGAGTTGCCAGATGCGTTATAAAGCAATGTTGCACCGCCCTCTGCTGAAATTAAACCACCAACAAAACTTTTAAATGTATCACCCATTTTCGTGGTTTCTTGTGTGTCTTTAGTTATTGAAAGGTTCCACGCCCTAAGATCACTAACATCAGCTTCTGTTCCGCCAGCGTTGTGAAACATTAATTTACCTACATCACCTTTAGTAGCCATAACAAAAAAAAGTATTTATTTTATATTAACCTTTTTTAGTATTTTTTACATCTTTTTCTATTTTTTGTTGTGCCTCATAGTATTTTCTACATTCTGGATCCCAATACTGTGGCTCTCTTCTGCCTTTGACTGCTTCAATTGCATCAAGCATTTCATTTGTAATAACAAGTTTTGACATAATTAAAATTGTTCGTACAATTCAAACGTTACTCGAATTTGTGTTTGAAATTTGCCTTCAGGATTTGATTGTAATACTTCAGGGCCTACTGGTGGATCAAATCGCACACCTGAAACAGTAATTCTATTGTATAAATCTCGCACCTTTTTGCCAATAATAAAATTAGCCCCTGCTCCTAATCCTTGAGCCGTATATATATTAAAAGTAGTAAGACCCACAATAAGGTTTGTTGAAGTAGTGGCAGAATTTGGTGCTTGCTGTGTAAGGTATTCACTTGATCCAAAACTTGTAATACATTGAATGTAGCGGTCAACTGTAGAGGCATCAAAAGGAACATTATTAAAAACTAAAGGGATTTTTTGACCAGACCTAAATTCATCATTAAGTCTTTTTTCAATAGTTGCTCTTACTGTATTTAAGTTTGTAGCTGCCATTACATACCTCTAAGTTGATTGATTACATACTGTTCTAACTCTTTGCCTATTAGTTCTGGAAAGCCAGCAACAGTTCCTTGTCTTGTTCTATATTGACCACCCCATGATGGAGGTAAGTTTACACCAAAGCAAACAGGTTCTGCGTATTCAAGATTATTAGTCACTTCTCCTTTAAATTTTTCTATTTTTGTCTGCCAAGCATTTCTCAACTGACCACCGCCTGTAGGCTCTCCTTGATATACAATCCTTACTGGAGTTGCTTTTTTTACTCTTCTCGTCCACTCAAGAGTCGTAGCTTGAACAAGATCAACAACAAGATCTTCAAAGAAATCATCAATTTCATCTACTCTGATTTGTCTGGCCATAATTACCTCAAGAAAATATCAAAGCTGATAGCTGTATTTCCTTGCTCATTTGTATTGATCTGAACTATCTTATGTTCTGTTCCATTTATAACAACCCGATCAAATGTTGTTGGAGTGAAAGTTATATCACCAGCAGATATTATTAATCTTTTATCTTGACTAGAAACTAAGTCAGTAACTTCAGCTTTTGACACATTAGATACCACCCCCTTTATACTGACATCTGTCTTTACTTCACTCATTGAGCCAGTAGTAGGGTTATATATACCAGTGGTCACTCTTCTATAGGTTATAGATCCTCCAGTAGCCTTGATTGCCGCTGAAGTTGCTTTCTTAAGTGCTGATGCAATACTCATAAGTAATAAGCTATAACCTGACCACTAGCCAAAGTAATACTTGTGATAACACCACAAACTTCAGATGAAGCCTTCATAGTGATTCCGTTTATAGTTGAAGATCCATTTTCTGTAATGTTTTCTGCAACAAAAGTTGCACTTGCATCTGTCAGGCAATGAACCTTTCCAAATCTGCCAGTGTGGGCATTTGTATCAGTAATGATAATTGCTGCTGGGTATTCGTATGCCATTAGTTAAGACCTCTTAATTGTTAGATTAGCACTTCCCCCTATTCTAAGACCTTTTAAATACTGGTCAATAATTGGTGGGATCCGATCAATACCAGTTCTACCATAAAAATTAGGAGTCACGTTTATATTTCCAATACTCATAGCTGAAAAATCCTCCAAACCACTCAAACCGATACCGTCTTTATTGTTGTTAAGATAAACAGCAAGTTCGATTTGTGCGTCTTTTACTTCTTGTGGGATTTCTGTGTCTGTATAGTAATCAGCCATAATCCTGTTAGGGAAAGATAGGCCATAAAGGTTTGTGTATTGGTCAGGAACACGAACACCGCTTCGTGGCCACTGCCTTGCCTGTGTATCAGATACCTTTGCACCTAAAAATTTTTCACGATCAATTCTTCTAGTGCTGGAAAATAATGCACGATTCTTTTCGTCATCAGTGCTAGTTCCCCACGCTACAACATCATCAGACTGAGTAAGACCTTCAACAAATGAATTTGCTTCAGCTAATGTTGCATAGCTATTAGCAGTCGCACTACCGACTGTCGCTACTATTGTGATCGCCATTTAATTTAACCTTCTTGGGTTTTGTTTTTGGTTTTGGCTTATATGTGGAAACTGAAGCCGCCTTTTGAGCAGCTTCGTTCTGTTCCCTCATACGCCTAAAAGCGTACATTCCCATTAACTTGAAGCACCTTTAAAAGCTACAAAGTTAATTACAATCGCTTCACTTAATGAGCCAGCAGATACGTTAGCAACAGTCACTTTAAAAGATCCTGATGCCATTGTATTGGCGTTCACTAAATATGAACCAGCAGTTCCAGCAGATCCATGACAAGCTACAACAACATCAGTTGCTGCAATCTTGCTATTTGTCACTGTGAAAGTTACTTCAGCCGCAGCCGCTAAAGCTGCATTGTTCAATGTGATTTGACCTGACTCTGTGTTTAGAGTTACACCTGTTGATTTGTCAGTGGCCTGAGTTACAGTGCCGCCTGTTGTTGGGCCTACTAAA
>CENV01070525.1_pt1 | contig 15417 bp, 33 predicted proteins | sample 530231 | NCBI WGS metagenome assembly CENV01 (sample SAMEA2619815, study PRJEB7988) | marine metagenome | biome: marine biome (ENVO:00000447); feature: surface water layer (ENVO:00002042); material: "saline water (ENVO:00002010), including plankton (ENVO:xxxxxxxx)" | depth 5 m | reverse complement strand
GGATAGTGATAGTAGTTGTTTCGCCAGTAGTTTCATTAAATATAGTCATTGTAATATTTATACCGTCTGTCGTCCAAGTTATCAGATTATCAAACAAAGTAAAAGATCCTTCACTTGCTGGGTTTTCACCAAACAACTGATCAACTAACTGTCTAGATAGTTGTGCATAAACTCTTGATTCAAAGTTTCTAAGGAACCTGGCTAAGGTTGTGTTATCAGCATCTCTTTGCAGTTCATCTTGTAAAGCTTTAATTTCTGCTTCTAATGCTTCCTTTCTGTTAAATTCTTGATTTTCTATCGTTAGATAGTGTGCTGATGTACCTTCACCGTTAAATGAGGGCGATTTAAATTTAAACTTTATTTCGTCAGCAAAGAGGGGGAACGCTAAGCACGGGATCAAAAACCAAGCGCACCCCATACGTTTGTATTTACTTAAATAATAATCGTCAATCTTTTCTTTGGTCATCTCTGTCTGCCTTAGCTATCTTGTTGCTATCAATTAATTGTGGCACACCTAATATAGTCTTAATTAAAGTGTCCTGTCTAATGATCTCGTTGTCAAGGCTTCTAATCCTGTCAATCAAAGCAACTAATATACCGTGTTGTGAGTCTAGTTTAGTGCCTAGTCTTTGTTCCATAGCGGTTATCTGCTCAGCTACTTTTTCATCAACGACATCTAATTTATTTTCCATACCGTCAACAATACGCATTATTAGTTTATAGATGAACCAACCTAATCCGAGAGCTGCTGCTATTGGAAATCCTACCTGTTGGATTATGGTGACAATATCTTGCATTTAGGTTTTAATCGTCTTTTTTATGGGATGCACCAAAATAAAAAGATATGACTGCACTAGCTAAGCCGCCTAAATAACCTAAAACTAAATTAATTAAGGCTTCACTATTTTGTTCTGGCGGTTGTATTGTTACTAAAAATATATAACCCATGAAACCACCAATAGTTACGAAGCCTAAAATTTTTGAGGTCCAATCGCCTGAGAAAGCAGTACGAGCGTTCTGCACATCTTGTGCTTGTATTTTGTAAATATCTACATCTAACTCTTTCATTTTCACTTCGAACTCTTTCTCTGCTTTTTTAAGCTCTAGTAATTGTTCAGGCGTAGCGTTTTGCATAGCTTGTGCAATTGATTTTGGTTCAGCTTTACAGCCTAATACACTAGCTATCATGTTTGCTGCTGCGCCACCTAAGGGGCCACCTACTGCTTGGCCTAAAGAAGGTGCTACAGTAGCTAAAGTATTTTTTAATATATCTAACATAGTCCTATTTCGTTCCTATCCATTCCTAATGGTTGATTAGATATACAGTTTATCATATGTTTTGGAATATATGCATACGGCTCATTGTCGTCATCATACTCAGGTGATTGTGATAAATTCATCATAATTTCATATTGATGGTTTTGATCCCATTTGTGATAGTACAAACCGTCTGTCATAGCGAATACAATTATGAAAGGAACATTTGTAGCTTGTGCAAAAGAAGCTCCATTTTTAAGTTTTGCTACAGAAAGTATTAGGCTTTCATACTTGTCTATTGAAAAAGTCCTGACTTTAACCTCGCACCAATAACACCTATCTTTAGATTCTATCCAATAGTCTAATGAATAATGAACTGGTAATTTATGACAAGTAACACCCCAGGCACCTTCTAAATATCCTGCAACTCTTTCTTCTCTTTTTTGATCGTCTATAGTTTCTAAGCTTGGTTTTTTCATTCTTTAATCCTCATAGTAGGTTGGATCGACAGCAACAAATCTTTTTGTGGGCCTACCTTTACCACCAATTTTTACTTCGATTTCTTGGATCTCTCCAGCATTTCTTAATCTTTCTATAATCTCTTTGACTTCGTATGACTTCATAGATCTAAATAGTTCATGTCTATCAACTTCTCTTTTGCTTATTCCCTCTCCACCACGGGACCTTATATAAGATAGAACAGACTTGATTTTTGCTTCTGTAGCAGAGGATGATACTTTGTCTCTACAAGTTTCTATGAATAACAAATCGTAGTATCTGACATAATCTATTGCCCACTTTGTATATTCACCTTTAATTGTTTTGGCACCTACGTCGTTAGCCAAAGCACATATTAAAGACAAGCGCATAGCTTTTTCTCTAGACCTAGATAACAAAGGTTCTAAATTATTTTTTTCTAAAACGTTTTGTCTTTTGACGACCTCTTCTGCAAACTCATTTAATAGTTGTCTACTATCATCATCAAAAGAGATAACGGTTTGATCTACATTTACCTCTGAGTTTTGTTCTGCTATGTCACCAAAATCAGATCTAGGTCTTCTAATAGCATTTACCCAATCTATAATCAGTTGCGGTGGCTTTTTGTATCTTTTTAAAGCACTTACTTTTCTTGGCTCTTTGGATTCTACGATTATAAATCTGTTCAAAAACCCATCTGCTACTCTTCCTGAGTTCAAAGCCCCATAAAAATTCTTTGGCACAGAAAGACCTACAAGGGTAATTGCAGGTTTGTAGCAGATACGGTTCATAGCTTGTTCTACATATTGTTCAGGTGTGTTCATAAGTGAATAGTTATCAGGTCTTAAGGTACCGTGACAACGGCCCCAAGCTTCCATTAGTGTTTGAATACCGTCTTCTCTGTTAGTGTTTTGCTGTGCAGATATGTTTTCCAAACGTTTGCCAAATTCGTCCATGACTGTAATTTGTGTAGGTCTATATTTAAGAATTGAGTGAACAGCGCCTGAAGATGTGTAACCGTCGCCTACAACTAATCTAGCGTGTTTAGTTTTGTTTAAAACTGACTCAACAAAAGTCTTTATATTTTCTTTACCTTGTCCTGATTTAGCGACACCAACAAAATATAAACTGCTAAAATTGTTCATATCGGTCCTGAACATTCTGCCACAAGCAACACTACCTAGAGCCAAAGCTCCTACTAATGAAAGTTCAGGCTGACTTATTTGTGCTATTTCTTCAGCGAACTCAAACATATTTTTTAGAACGCCTGGTGGATTGTACAGGTTTTTAGGTGGTGCAATATCCTCTTTAGTGTGTACAAATAAAGGGGCTTGTTGGTTTTTTCTGTCGTGTGTTTTTTTTACATTATCTACTACGGAAATAATTTCATGTTTAGGTAAGGGTGGTGAATTTTGTTGATTCCAACTCTCCATAAAAAATTTTGCAAAGTCTAAGTTAAGATTTTTTGAAATTAAATAACCAGCTAACCTGGCTGCTTGATCGTTCCTAGAGCCCTCATTGACTCCATCTAAAGAGAAGGGTGTGACATTTGACTGACCATTAGTTTTTTTGTTACCAGTAATTTGTATCCATTCTTTTTCGGTAAAATCTGGTAAATCCTCAAAACCCCACAGATCCCAATTAGGGTTAATCACCGGCTGATAAACTTGTCCGTTTGCATGTGTATTATATGGAGCAATTATTAAACCACCGTCTCCCCTGATGTCAATGTGTCTTTCTATTGGTGTGTCGTTTAATCTTTTTGTAGCGAATGTAGTGTAATTTTGTGGATTGTTATAGTAGTAATGCATACCTTTACCAGTTCTAACTTTGTAAGGTGTTTGTGGTATGTTTTCTTCAACCCAGTTCATGGCTTCAGGTGTGTCTGCATCTACAACGATAAACTGACCACAAACTAAAGCGACAGTCATATCGTCCCTGTCTTTAAACCAAGTTTCTACTTCTTCTCTTTTTGGTCTTTGCTCTTTGAACTGGGCCCAGCCTTTGAAAAAAGCAGGTGGCTTTTTGGATTTACGCAATAAAGGCACTACATCAAGCCCCTCATCGTAATATGCCATGGCTAACTCATAGACACTTTCTTTGCCGTTGAAGTTAATAGAAAACACTATTTTATTTCATTTGGACAACCGTAAATTGATTCATAGTCTAATCTTCCGTTGGTTGCTATTATTATTTTTTTTGCTTGTTCTACGCTTGGGCGTCTATAGCCCCATCGCCATGACCTAATAGAGGCTAAAGAGACTTCAAACTTTTTGGCTGCTTCTTCCATACCAATATGTTTAATCATTTCTCCTAACGTATAAGGTCTGACATCTTTATGTTCGAATTGTGGTTGAAGCCCTTGTTCTTTGAGCTTTTTAAGACGGTCCTTATTTATTTCTGTCAAACGATGACAATAATTAACGAACCATTCTGCATCTGATTCCATCAGTTTCCTCCATTATTTATATTGACAAATCGTAACCCTTTGATAAAATCTTGTCAACTACGGAGATTATTTATGAGTATATTAAAAAATGTAGTAAAGCCTGACCAGCTTGTTAATAAACAAGGTGCAAAGATCCTAATTTATGGTGAATCTGGTGCAGGTAAAACTTATACATGCTCAACGGCTCCTGGCAAAGTGCTTGTAATAAGCATGGAAGCAGGACTTCTATCTATTCGTGATAAAGAGAACGTTGATGCTATAGAAATAAAAACTTATGAAGAGTTGAATCAAATATATGGTGAGCTCAAATCGGGTGAACATGACTATGATACAGTATGTCTAGATTCAATATCAGAAATGTCAGAGATTCTTTTGGACCACGAATTAAGTGTAAATAAAGATGCTCGTAAAGCTTATGGAAATGTTCAGATAACATGCACAAATGTTATGAGAATGTTTAGAGATTTACCTATGCACGTTATATTTGTTTGCAAGATGGCAAAAGAAAATAACGATGGTGTTTGGTTTTTCCAACCAAAAATGATTGGTACTAAGCTAGGACAATCTATACCTTACTTTTTTGACGAAGTTTTATGTTTAAGAGTAATGGAACAAACAGATGGAGATGGTAAAGCAGTACATACTAGATGGTTGCAAACTACTCTTGCTGAGGGTTTTGTCTGTAAAGATAGATCAGGCAAACTAGAAGCTTTAGAGGAACCGAATCTTTCGAGTGTCATTACCAAACTTGGTTTTAGCAACCAGGTAGAATCGGCCCCTACTAAAATGGAGGTAGCTAGTGAAGCATCCATCTAATTTTGTGCCCGTCAATCCTGATTTTCCTGACGAAGAACAAATGTGGGAAGAAAAATATGCGGATCTAAAAATGTTTGATGAAACTGAAAGAAAACGTTTTACAGACATAGATTTTGAAGAAGCTACATATGAATATACAGATATTCTGTTTGAGAATGAACAAAGAATTAAACAAGCTCAAATGGATATCTATGAGATTTTGTGTAGAGATTGTGACGATTTAGAAATGGATCAGGAAAAAGATCTGAACATTGTATATCTAAACTTAACGAATCTATTTTCAGAAATAGCTAAATTAAGATTTAGAAATTTTAAAATCAAGAGTAGAAAATTAATTCTTGAACAACTTAGTAAAGGGAGAAAGAAATGAGCGATTTTGACGGCGTAGATTTTTTTAAAGATGTAGGAACTGCATCTGAAAAAACAGCAGCACCAAAAGGTGTACATGAAGCCTGTATTCTTAAAGTTGAGGACCACACTACACAAAATGGTGATAAGGCCCTTAAAGTAATTTTTGAGATAGCAGGTGGTAAGTATTATGACCAAACCGAGTATTACAACTTGTGGCATAGTAGTGAAAATGCAAAAAGAGTTTCTAACGAAATTTTTTCATCTTTGTGTTTAGCTGTAGGTTTTGATGCATTTCCTAACAAGAAAGAAGAACTTGTAGGAAAACTGCTGAGAGTAGCTATTGGTGTTAAAGATGTTGATCAACCTGACGGTGGTGTTAAACAATATACCAACGTTAAAGGTTACATGGCATCCGCTAATACAGGTTCTAGTGGGTCTGGCTCTGCCGTTGGAGCTAAACCATCACTAGGAGGTTGATTGCATTTTAGACATAATGTAATCTAAATGTGAAAATTTTAAATTTTTCATTTATATCCTGTGGCCCCTCTTCGGAGGGGTTTTTTTTTCAAAACTATTCTGTATAATTTTAGGAAAACTTATATACGAAAGTTGTAGGTTTTCTCCATATTTAATTTCATTGGTACTGAGGGGCTTTGGCCCCTCTTTTATTTGAGTTCTTTAATAATTCTTTTGATGTAAAACATACTTTTTTCTAGATCCTGTATGTCTGTACCTTTATGTTTATATCGCCACAAGTATTTCATAGCGTTGCCTTGGCACCAAGATTTAAAACCCTCCTGCCCTAGAGCTTCTCTAACCGCTTCAATAAATTCAATTGAACCCTTAGTGTAATGCGGTGGAGTGTTCACCATATCTGTTTGTTTTTTCATATGTCTAGCTCTATAACATTTGGGCAGTTGTATGCTTGTAGATTTTGTACGGCTCCTTGCATAATTTTTTCATAATTTTGTATTATGTATTCTAGTTCTATCCAATACTTTTCTAAATCAGCTGTATCAAATTTAAATATTTTAGAGGCATAAGGGCTAGTTTTTTCTTGTGCTACAAAAACAAATTCTTTGACATTAAAACCAGCTTTTTGAAATCCTCTTGTGTACCAAGCGGCTTGATATTGATAGCCGTATTGTTTGATAGAGTTTACAAATTTATCGGGATCGCATGATTTTGTGGTTTTGTAATCCACCACAATTAGATCTTTTGTATTCGACATAGGAGCATCTGGGTGTCTAATGACATCGGCTTTTAATTTGCAAAGTGTGTCACCCTCCCACCAGTATAAAGCTCTTTCATATGGGTAATTGAAATGTTCACTCGGATATTCACTTTCGCTTGGATGTAAAAGTTTGTCTCCTATAGGCAACATATTTTCAGACATAGCTTTAATAGTTGAAAAGTCTTTTTGACTTATGCAAGTAATTCCTTTTTCTTCACATTCTGCTATAAGGTCCTTATTAGCTGCTGAATACATACTGCCTGATATGATTGCTACTTCATTGGCAAAACTTTGTTCACCCTCAACAATATAAGCATGAGCAGCTGAGCCAAACCGTAGTGCTGGTGTGCTTTCTATTTCTTCTTTGACAGCATGAAGTTCAGATACACCAAACTTTCTTATAGTAGATGAAGATACGCCGGCAGAGTTGTGATATTCGTGATTAGAAATGTTAGGAAAATAGATTGCTTCTCCTATAACATGATGGTCGTATTTGCTTAAACTTTCTGGTAATTGTTTCATAAGGTCCTCATTAAATTAATTTACATTTAGTAATTGACATTATATTGCAGTTTGTTAATATTTCAAGTATGAAATTAAATAGAGATAAAATTCATCCGTTAGCGTCAGATAATATGGTTGCTTTAGAAAGTATTGCAGCAGATCTTTCGCACACTACTACGCAGCTGATAGATTGCATAAAAGATATATCCAATCTGTCTGCTGATCAGCAAAAACATACAGCTAATGTTTTATCAAAATTAGTTGAGACACAAAGAGGTAATCGTGAGCAAGACAAGTAGATGGCATCTTGAAGAAGAGCAAAACCTTTTATGTGATGACAAGCGTTGTCAAGCTTTTGAACAAGCTTTTAAAGACGGCTACGAGTGTCAAGACGAGCTGTATAGTAACTACATCAATAACGTATATAAGCTTACTGGTGTAAAAATTGATAGGACCGAAGCTGTATGGGACTGCACAACTTTTGATATTCATTTTGATTTAGCTTGTGATCCATACAAACACGGGGTTTAGTATATAGGGCAGTATTTTTCATGTGGTTTACCCAAATACTCCTTGGCTGCCCTATATCTTTTTTTGTCGCCTCATTGACAATACTCTCCTCAATAGAGAAGTCGGCGGACTTACGGTTTCAGAGCAACCTTAGCGACAAAATGCTCTGCTATAATTAAGGCATGAAGTACAAGATCGAAAAAAATATTGAAATAACACCACGAGGGGAACTCAATAAAGTTGTTACAAAAATGCAACCAGGAGACAGTATCGTTGTTGATACAAAAACTGAGCGTGATAACTTTGCTGCTTTGTGCTACAAGTACAATTACGATTATGCAACACGTAAAATACCTGATACTAATAAGTATCGTTGTTGGATACGGCCGGAACAAGATCTTGCCGAGAAAAGAAAAATTACAACACCAGTACGTGCAAGAAAGCTACCTGAGGTCTTATTAGGTGATGATGGTTTTACTAGACCTAATCAAATATCCGGCGCTTTGCCTGAAGATATTGAACCAAGAGGTGTCTTCCCGCAAGAAATACTTAATGAAGCTATAGAGCGCCAACGAGAGACTATATGTAACAGATCACACGAAAATCGTTATTGGCTAGAAGAAAAAAATAATACTAAACAAGACGAAAATTATGATGATAAACCCTTAGACTTCAACGATTAAAATTATGAAAACACTTAAAACAGACGCAATAATGCAAAAAATGATGAACAAATATGGGTTTGATGAAACTACACCTATTGGTCTATTACCTGTGATTATCACAGATCGTATGCATTTACAGTTATATCTTTTACATTTAAGAAGAAAAACTGCAACAAAAAAAGGCGGTAAGTTTAAAATAAATAAAGGGGCAAAGTCTCAAATAAATGGTAAATTTATGTGATGGTCAAGCGTAGAGATCCAAAAAAAGGTACAGGTAAAAAACCTAAGGGTTCAGGTAGAAGGTTATATACAGACGAAAACCCAAGAGATACAGTTAGCATTAAGTTTGCTACGCCTACAGATGCTCGTAAGACAGTTGCTAAAGTTAAAAGAATAAACAAACCTTATGCACGTAAGATCCAAATACTTACAGTATTAGAGCAAAGAGCCAAAGTCGCAGGTAAACCTACACAAGCAAAAATAGCCAAAGCTGGTAAAGAAGCGATTCGGAAAGCACACAAGAAATAAATTTTGAAAGTACTTAGTTTGTTTGATGGTATGAGTTGTGGTCAAATAGCCTTAGATCAGCTCGGCATACCTGTTGAAACATATTATGCAAGTGAGATAGATAAGTATGCTATCCAGGTAACACAAGCCAACTACCCTAACACTATACAAGTGGGTGATGTTACCAAGTTAGATCCTAAAAATTTTGCAGATGTAGATTTAATATTCTTTGGCTCACCTTGTCAGGGTTTTTCATTTGCAGGCAAGCAGTTGGCTTTTGATGATCCTAGATCGGCACTATTCTTTGAGGCAATAAGATTGTTAAAAGCGATAAAACCAAAATACTTTTTAGCAGAGAATGTCAGAATGAAGAAAGAGTTTTTGGATATTTTTTCGCAAGAGGTGTCCAAGTGTTACCCAGAAATAACTTTTGGTATAGAACCTATACTTATTAATTCTGCTTTAGTTTCTGCACAATCAAGACAGAGATACTATTGGACTAACATACCTAACATACAACAACCAAAAGATAGGGGCATAGTTTTAAGGGATATATTAGAAACTGATGTTGATGATGAATTGTCATTAGAAGCAAAAGATTATATGAATAGAAGCTCAGACAAATGGAGTGGTGGTAAGACTAGAAAAGATGTTTACATTAAACATGAAAGTCAAAAAGGAATGTGCCTAACAGCTAACATGCATAAAGGAGTGCCTTATGGTGTCATAGCTGTAGATAAACCTAAACAGGTTGGTAGTATTAAAAATGGGGGGCAGGGTAATAGAATATATTCACAAGATGGTAAATCTTCTACATTATCTGCTCAATCGGGCGGTACTGCTGGTTCAGGTAATACGCTAGTTGAAACAAAGCCAAAACAGCTTGGTATGGCTGCTGACATCAAAGGACACGATATACTAAGAAGAGTGTATAGCCCAGAAGGTAAGTCTCCAACATTAAACACTATGGGTGGTGGTAACAGAGAGCCAAAGGTAGCTCAAGAAGGTTTAACCTGGCGTAAGCTAACACCTTTGGAGTGTGAAAGGTTGCAGACAGTTCCGGACAACTACACTAATCATGTGTCTAACACGCAGAGATATAAGATGTTGGGTAATGGTTGGACTGTAGAAATTATCAAGCATATTTTGCAGAGTATTGAGGCATAATTATTTTTGTCCTATTATTGTCATGAAAGTCATGACATGGGAAAGCATGATTTTTAAAGGGCTAGACTATTTTTTTATTTTTTTCATTTTTGTCACTAGACTGAGAAACAATTGTACTTTTTATGAGTATGGTTACTTGACACTAAATTAAAGGTTCTGTATGCTCTTTCTGATACTCTTGGGAATGAGTAGGGGATAGTCGTATCTGTAACACAGATTAGACTACTATACTTTACTTCTACAATCTGTAATTCTATAATTCGCATTAATGGTAGCTAAATGGAATAATGCTAAGGGCCATACACCAGTATGTGGTGTAAGAGGCAAAAAGACTTCTATTGGGCGTCGCAACGTCGGTACCTCAAGCATGAACAAGACTACCAAGCGGGACTTTAAAAAATACAGAGGACAAGGATGAGCAAACGTTTCAAACTTAAAACCCCAAAACCTAAAGCTGAGTATCAACCTACTATCGCAGACGAAAAAAACCCACCAATTGAGTTCTTTGATGATTCTGATTTAAATCGCAGACAAAAAATATTTTGTTGGACTGCTGTTAATAATCCAAGGATGTCATTTACAGAAGCTGCTCGGGTTGCAGGGTATAAAGATCCACGCCAGGCTTCTTACCAACTCATGCGTAATCAAAAAGTGAAACAAGAGATTAACTTTCTGATGTCGGAAGTTAAAAAAAAATATGAATTAAACCACGATCGAGCTGTTCAGGACTTGTACGATATTCGGGACGAGGCTTTAAAGTCTGGTTCTTTTAATGCGGCGATCGCAGCTCAAAACGCTTTACTCAAAGTTGGTGGACTGGTAGTTGAGAAGAAAGAAGTTAGGTTCGGTAAGATAGATCAGATGTCGAGAGCAGAGGTAGAGAATCGCCTCAAGCAACTTATGGGAGAAGAGCTACTTGAGGTTGAAGCTAAGGATCTTGTTGTTAATCCTCAGGACGTTCCCCCAGACTTGCCAGAAAAGCAATAAAGAATACTAGTGCAATACTAATTAAAAAATCCATCACTTTCTCCCACAAAACTTAATAAAGAAGTCTACTGCTTCCATACGGCTAACAGGACGGTAGTTATTGGTACAAGCTCCATCATTAGCATATCTTTCACGATTTAACTCGTGCATATATTCCTCAAAGTTTTCTTTGAGTGTTCTAGATCTATCTATACGATAGTTCGAATTTTCTCCATAATATGTTGCCATAATTAATCTCCATATAAAGTATCTATTATCTGTAAAATTAATTTTTTACCACGAGTGATACTTAACTCGTCTAAGTTCTCACCTATTTCTTCAAACCTGGCTTGAAAAAATGCTTGTGTTTGTTGGTTCGTAGTAGTGATAGCAACCACACCACACCAAACAAAACATTCGTAATCAGATTCGAGATCCATTTCTAGTAAGGGTAGTTCTGTTGCTATTTTCATACTCTGATAATCCCCTGGTTCCAATTCTCAGCGACATTCTCTGCCCAAGATTCTGAGTGATCCCAAGCTTCTACTATTCGCACTCGCTTTTGTGCTTCAAACAACTCTATTTCAAAACCTCTAACGGTTTTAAATATCCTAGCACTACGGTTACGGTCATTACTTACCATAGTACTGATTAAGTTTTTATCTTCAGATAATTTTTTATCCGATACAATTTGCCAAGTCATAATATTTCTCCCGTAGATAATTGTTCTAATTGTTCTCGAGTGTTTTGCAAAGCACACAAAGTATTCATAGTAGGATTAAGTGCTATCCAATCTTTGTTAGCAATACAATCCTCAATCCATTTTGAATTTATAAATTCATAGTAATCTTGATGTTCAGATACATCATTTATAATTTTATTGAGTTTATTTAGTTCTTGCTTAGTCATGATACTTCTCCTGTTACACATTTACGCATATAAGTCTTAGTGAATTTGAAATCTTTGTAGTCAAACTCATCAATACATTCTAAGCCTATATGTCCTAGTTCATACATTTCGACCCAACCTTTATTTTCATAATCGCCATTGATGAAATGTATAAATACATAACGACCTACAACACCAAACTCTTTGAAGTCTCGGTTTTCTAGATCCATACCTCTGTTGCCAAAGTACACTACAATATCGCTTTTAGTCATAATTTTTCTCCTTCAATTTTGTGTTTCTCTCTGCTTCTGTTTTAAACCAAGACCATTGAACGATTGTTCCATCATCAATATCACAAGCGTCATCTAACTTTTGATTTCCATACCACTCTACAAAGCCATAAAGATAACCATTGTTATCATCTCGGTTAAATTTATATGCTTGTGTGTCATACCAATTAAACTTTTTGTAATTGACTATATCGTAATTAATTTTCATAAATAATCTCCTGTAATACTTTCATAATCTGCTTGTATGTCTCCTAAGTCCATACTTTTAAAATTGCCATAGACAGTTTCAAATACATGATCTCTTAATGAATCTGTATCTGAATTTTCTACCCAACTTATGATCATTTTCACATAGTTATCCACTATTGCATTTTCCATTTCTTCTCTAGTCATTATTCACCTCATTACCCCAAACATCCCAACCCTCTGTCTTGTGACGAGCAAATAGTTCTATTTTTGGTAAGTCTTTACACATTAGTACTATTCTTCTTCTAACTTCTTCGGGTTTTTTACTATGTTGGTCTCTTATATCTGCCACAAGACCTTTAATATCGTCTCGGGCTTTAATGTTAGCAAGTTTACCTTTCATACCTATCAAACAAATTTCAGTAGATTTTAAAAGATATGGTGAGAAGTTATAGCAAGTAAAACCACTTGCATAATGTTTCACCCAGGTAAAACCAATAGTCTTATAGTCAAAGCCCCAAGACTTGATAACATTCAAACCCTCCTGTAAATGGCTATCTGTTACCCACATGAATAAGATACAGTCACTTGCGGCAATATTTTTTACGGGTAAATTGCAAATGTCTTGTTCTGTCATAGTATCATAGTGTTTTTCGAGACTGTGAGTGAAACCTCTACCCTCTTGGTGGATACGGCTATTAAATTGCCAAGGTGGATCTGCGTAAATTATGTTGTATTTTTTATTTGGAAAGTCAATCATCATTCATCTCCTCAACATTACAACATTCCCAATCTTTAGAAGCATCACGACCTATAGCCATCTTCAATTCTTCATAAGCTAAATCCCCCGCTTCATCTTCGTCCTTTGCTTTTACAACATAATCGTATTGCAAAGTTTCATAAGGTATAAAAGACACCCTGTATTCTTTTGGTTTACTCATTATTTATCTCCTCTAAATCTTCAATAGTCATATCTTCACAAAGATATTCAAGCGGTTTTAATCTGCCCTTGCAGTAAAACTCTTTGATACTGCCATCTGCATTTGTGAGTTCGTTGCCTTCTTCATCACAAACATAAAACTTAATATCTAAAACATTTACATATTGATTACTCATCATTCACTCTCCTCTTGTCTGTTACCATTCATATCAACAGTTGAAAATAATTCTATAAATGGTTCGTCATAATCTAAACCCTCAGCATGAATCTCAAATTCATTTGAGCTTAAATCTTCAGGGTGGTCTTCCCATATATCGTAGGGAAAATATAAACGGATATCGGCATCTGGATTTATATCCTCTAGCTCTTTAATTAGCTGTTTAACTTTCATTATTCATCTCCTCGTATTCTTTATCGGTTCTTTCATCCGACCACAAGCCCTCAGTCGAGCCACATGACAAACAAGTATTAGTAGTAGTATTTACATTCCTACTACCACAACACATACAACACAACGGCATATTAAGTAGCTCTGCATAACTATATGATTTATTCATTTCTTCTCCTTTTAATTTCTCTTTCTTCTACTTTTTCCCATATCTTTGAGAATCTGTATAAAAATAAAAATTGTTCTCTGTTGTGATAATTACCCACGGCTAAAGAATCAGCAACACACATACATTCAACATTAGGATTTTCTTTCAAAAAGTTTTGATGTATTTCAATCATGTAATCAAACAAATTAAATTTACTCATCTTTTTACCCTCACAAAGTCTATATAATTAAATATCTTCATTTCTTCTCCTTATACACTTGCTCGTTAATAATTAAATCTATTAATTTTTCTCGTGTGCATTCCTTGAGATATTTAGAATCATATCTATCAGCATATTCCCGTTTTAAGTCAGTTTCAGTAATGTTATGTTTTATGAGAATATTTTTTATTCTGTTGTTTTTTATTTGTCTTTCTTGTACCTTTTCCCAAATTTGTACAAACCTATACATAAATAAATATTGCTGTCTGTTATGGTAATTACCTGTTTCTATACTTTCTTGCATACAGACAGGTTTTAACTCAGGGTTTTTATCCCAAAAGTTATCAGCTATATCTATCATATGATCTAATAAATTAAACTTATTCATTTTCCATCTCCTGTATGTCTAGGGTAAGTGAAGCAGAAATCTCTAAGGCATACCAAACCAATATATTTTTTAGCTCTTCGTCATTAGTTACGAGATCCCCACCATTTAAGTTAGCGATATACTGTAATGGTGTTGTATCTGTTCCGAATATATCGTCTTGTATCAAAGACCAAATATCTTCTTTTAAGAAGTCGTAAAGCTTTGTAGTTTCTTCAAATGTTTCTAGTCCTTGAATACCACTAGAATCGCCTGTACATTCAGCGATAGTTTTAATATCTGCTTCGCTAAAGTTTTGTCTTAGGTAGTCGCTTATGTTGTCTATTGGGTGGCTCATGCTTTCTCCTTTCATTAACATACTGATAATTCCTCTAGTTCTATATAACTGTCATTTTCTAACAAAAATTCCACAACCTCAGACCATTCTTGAAACGGCTCTTCTGTCTCATAATTCCAATTCTCATGGATTTCTTCAAATAAACTTGAAGTAACAAGTATGTTACATTCGTCATTTAAAACTCCGTAGCAATCAATCGCATAATCTCCTGCTGGTGTTTTGTGTTTAATAGTTTCCATATCTATAATCTCCTTAGGTATATATTAACTACAAAATGTATACTATTTCAATAGTTAGATCAAAATTAACCCCTATATTTTTCGGTAGTTAATAGCATTATTCTCACTACTCAAAGAGCAGACGCTAACAAAATCGGGAACGCACAATAAAAAAACGAGTATTGAGCTTGTCGGGAGTGCCTAAAAAAACCAAGCACACACACAATTATATCATTTTTGCTCAACAAAGAGACACACAATAAAAGCCTTTAAAAATGCAGAGATCCCCTTACCTGGGACCATAAAAAAAGTAGTTATATTTAGCCAAATAAGCTTGTTATAGTTTACAAAGTGTAGTTAAATAATGTTAAGGAGATATTAATTATGCTTATTGATAAAAATAAAGAGGGCGCTTGGCGCATAAAAGACATAATAAACGGTTACTGGGAAACTAGACTTTATTATTTCTATACTAAAAAAGAAGCTTTGGAATTATTCAAAGAAGAATTTAAAA
>CENV01012717.1_pt1 | contig 15423 bp, 15 predicted proteins | sample 530231 | NCBI WGS metagenome assembly CENV01 (sample SAMEA2619815, study PRJEB7988) | marine metagenome | biome: marine biome (ENVO:00000447); feature: surface water layer (ENVO:00002042); material: "saline water (ENVO:00002010), including plankton (ENVO:xxxxxxxx)" | depth 5 m | reverse complement strand
TTGATGAGGTGAAGTGAATTGTAAAACAAATGCGAATGAAGTGAGGGACTGTCACCCAAATAATGCCAGACTGTTATGTCTTATTCCTTGACTATTGCATGCTGAAAAGCCATAAAGGAACATTGTGTTTTACTAAATAATTGTGTCGTCAGGTACTTCATTTCTATTGGAAAAAGGAAGCAAAATGCGGAAGGTGTTTGCGAAAGAATCCATCAAGTTTCTCAAGCTTGGTGTTGTTGGGCTATTACTCATCATCGTGCTGATTCTGGCAGGTGAAAAACTAAGCGGCGTAGAAGCGTTGATATTAGGGTTGCTTCCTTATGTGCTGTATCAGATTTACACGGTCGTCCAGTCAGCAAAGAAACACAAAAAGAAATAAGGAGAGCTTTTGTTATGGTGAGCCAGTGGTCAGACGGACAGGGGAGTTATCAAAACAAACTTGCCTTAGGTTGGTTTCGCTAGAGAGAAATTATTTTTACCCTGACGTTTGACATCATACATTGCACTGTCAGCGACTTTGAGGAGATTATCCAGAGTTGTGCCATGCTCAGGAAAAAAAGCAATGCCGATACTGACACCTATGCTGACTTGTCTGGTTTCATTGTCTGAGGAAGTGAAGTCGATGGGGAGCTTTAACCCATCAATCAGTTTTTGAGCCACAGTTTCCACATCACTACGATCCTTGAGATCATCAATCATAATAACAAACTCATCACCACCAATACGTGCTAACTGATCCGCCTGGCGTAATAAACCGCTAAAGCGATGTGCCACATTCCTCAGTACCTGATCACCTGCATTGTGTCCCCAAGTATCATTGACCGATTTAAAGCCATCCAAGTCTAAGAACATTACGGCAATTTGTTGTTGCTGACGCTTAGCTTTAGCTAAATAGTCCGTGGCATGTTGTTGTAAATAATGCAGTGAAGGCAGGCCAGTAATAGCATCGAAATGTGCCTGTTTTTTTAATTCAATTTGAGCTTGATTTGCAGCGTCCAAGGCTTGATGCAGCTCACTCACATCATATTCCGTGACCAACATTAAAAACTCTGCCGTTAATGGGTGGCGTGTGATGCGTATATCCAGCGTATGCTGACGTAAGCCTTCACTAGTCTTCATCATATGCGTCCACCGTCCAACCCGCTTTTCAGTGGCATCTTTTAGTCGCTCAATGCCTTCTTCTAGATGTTCAAAGCGGGCAGTGAACGCATTTTTATCACTATCAAGTTGTTGTGGAATGATGTGTTTATAGGCTTCTGTTGCAGCTGGGTTTTCGATAACGATGTCACCAGCAAAAGTAAACGTGCTTACCAATACCGTTGTATATCGCATCGCTTCAACGAGTAGCAAGTTTTCAGGTGTTTCCCCGAGCTCAACCTGTTCATTCACATAGGCGATAATGGCGCGATGTCGTTCAGGGCCGATTAAAACAGCTTTATGCAACATATACAGTGTTTTAGCTTTACCGTTAGGATAGGTCGTCCACGGGTCAATACTCAGACCATTTTTCGCGGCTAATTCAAAGGTTTGATGAATTCTATCTCGTGCACCCTGGGTATCACCCGATAAATCTTTATGGACCAGCTCATCAACGGTGCTCAATCCCCAAAAAGTCAGTGCCGCGTCATTTCCCCACCACCAGCCATGTCTATCAAGATCAAAAATCCAAACCACAGTAGGAATCAGTTCGTAAAGATGAAGCTCATCTATACTCTTGATATGGGTAAGGTGACTGTAATCTGCGGTCATAGAGGGTGAAATTTACCGTTTGTAAGCTGTTGAATTTTTCAGCGTTATTATCGCACATTCACAAATACACATAAGTCAGAAGTCTGGCTTGTGTGAGATAGTGATTAATTACACATGAAAATGCATTACTTTTCTGGCTATTGTTCTCCCCCTGTATCCTTATGAGAGCATTTAGTCTATTTACTCTGTCTCTTAGTTGAAAATAATAGAGTAATCCCACACCTTTAATTAAGACTCTCATTATTAGTGGATACCTGTTTCATGAATGACACAATTAAATTGCTAAAAAATCATCGCTCAATTCGGCAGTTCACATCGGACCCCGTCAGTGATGAAGTGGTACGTGAGATTATCGATGCAGCTGGCTGGTCAGCCACATCTAACTTTGTTCAGGCATACACGGTTATAAGAGTCAGAAATCCACAAACACGTCAGCAGATGGCAGAGCTAGCCGGATCACAAAGTTGGGTGAAAACCAGCCCGGTATTTTTAGTGTTTTGTGCTGATCTCAAACGCAACCAGGCTGCCTGTGCTTATGAGAATATGGAAATGGTCTCCGGTTATACCGAGCAGTTCATAATCGCTACAGTAGATGTGAGTCTAGCTGCACAAAATGCGATGATAGCTGCAGAATCGCTTGGCCTTGGCGGTGTTTTTATTGGCGGTATTCGTAATAACCCTGAAAAAGTGTCTGAGCTGCTTAATCTTCCTGAGCAAGTTTATCCAGTGTTTGGCATGTGTCTTGGTCATCCGGCTGCAGCGCCTGAGCAAAAGCCTAGGCTACCTGTCGATGTCGTTTTGAAAGAAGAGTCTTATCAAGAAGATGAATTAGAACTTGGACAGTACAATGAAACGTGCAAAACCTACTATCAAAACCGATCCAGTGGTTCGCGTGATGAAACCTGGACACATCAAATAGCCACGATGATGAGCAAGCCAATGCGTCCACATATGAGAGCGTTTCTTGAGAAAAAGGGCTTGAAGTTTAAGTAAATATTTGGAAAGTCATCTGAGTGAAAGTCCTGCCAACATAGAGTTCCAGTAATGGTTTTTCATATCGATACTATTATTGAACAATTCAAGTTGGTTTTGGTCTCGCTATTTCAATGCTTGAATTTTGTTCATTGAGTTCAAGAGCAGTGGTCGAGATTATTTGCCCGTTGGTAATGATGCAAAAACTCTTGCATAAAAAAGGCTAAATCATCATTGATGTCACGGACGTTGATAATATTTTTGGCGTAACGTCCCCATACATAGCCCCATGTACTCTGTATGGAGTCATCAACAGGAAAAAACACATGTCGATGAAAGTCTGCATAGAGCAGGAAACGACCAGCATGCTCCTCAACCCGAACAATTAATCTCGCATCATCACGCTCAGCTAATGTCACAGGTAAAGACTGAAAAGCTGCTGACACAACCGAACGAAGTTCAGCTTCATTAACCGCTTCAGGCTCTAGTAGATAGCCAATAGCCACTTCACAAGGATTGTTTAAACGTAACGCGGTATCTGCCTGTGCTTGTTGGGTGATGAGAAATGAAGATAGGATGCTTACCAGAAGGGAAGGTAGCCATTTCATATGTGGAGTCCGCTATTAAAAAGCGTTTAGCATACTATCTAATTCAGCTATTTTGAGATGCGTGCAGTAATCAGGGAAAAACTCATACCTTCGATCAAGTGACGTTACCTCGATAGGCTCTTTGGGGTTCATGCTTCTACCCAAGCCACGCTCTTTGATTTGTGCACTTTTAAATATACAAACCTATCTTGTATTTATTATGCTTGGCTTTCTAGCAAATATATAAAAGTGTGTGGAGCTTAACAGGGATATGTATGGAAAAGATTGAGGGATTATTAAAGTTAGCTGCAACAGCGGTAGCGCTAGTTGTGCCATGTATTTTGTTGTCTGGCTTTAGTTATCATATTGGTCATATTTTTGCATTTGGATTAAGTCACGAACTCATAGATAAAGACATGTCTGATGTCTTGGTAGAAAGTTGGTACATCGGTGTTTTAGGTGCAGGGTGGTTACTCTCTAAATGGCCTTATTTTCTTGGTTTCTTTGTGTTTCTAGTGGTTAGTGGTGTAGCAGCAATTTTGTTTGCAAGACATGCTAAAGAAAATGGTAAAGATTGGTTCTTTGAAGAATTGAGCAAGGAAAATCAAGGTAGAAAAATATTAACCATCACTCGGTGGCAGTGGAGTCAATTAGGAGGGATGATTAATGAACTTTTTTCGTGGTTAGCCTATCCCATCTTTATTGTTTCAATCGTATTAGTTTTGGTGGGATTTTCTTATCAACGAGGCCAGCAAGATGCCGAAAAACAAATGAAAATATTTGTAGAATCAGGTTGCCAGAGTGAAGAAAAAGTTGGCCGCTGCACTTATTTGCTCGATACCAGTAAAAATAATCTAGTGATTGCAAAAGGCATTCTTATCTCAGCCAATGATAAGAAAGTCGCTCTATATAACAACAAAGTAGAAATCTGGCCTTTATTAGATAGTTATCTAATTAGAAAAGATAAATAACGTACTTGTAGGTTGGGTAGAGCTATAGCGAAACCCAACAAGTTATGATTTAAGTAATTTGTTGTTATTTGAGGGGGCATTTGTTGGGTTTTATGCTTCAACCAAACCTACGAAAGATATCAATGTTTGTTTGTAGGTTGGGTAGAGTGATAACGACACCCAACATGTCTAAGGAGGGTATAAAACTCAATTTCTCTCACCAAATGTTTTCATATCAACACTCTCATCATATCCCCAGTTTCTATCAATTATTCCATCACGAACAAATTTATGAATGCTGGAATAAGGCCAATCGATGGCTTGATTGACATAACCATGTTTAACCGGATTGTAATGAATATAGTTAACATGATTTATATAATCTTTTTCGTCACGAATTAAGTGTTCCCAATATCGACGTTGCCAGATACCGCGTTCATTTTTCGAGTGCCGGGTTTTGTTGATATGCTCATCCTTGGGCAAGCCTCTCGAAAATGTCGATTTAATCAATCGCCAACGCATTGCAAAATCAGCATCAGTTTCAGGCAAAGTCCAAATGGTATGTAAATGATCGGGCAAGATAACAATGGCATCGATGTTAAATGGATGAGCTTGTTTGACGTATTGGAAAGATTGTTTTAACAGAACGATATTATCCGTTAATAACGTTTTATAGCGTTCCAATAAAGTGACCGTAAAGAAAAAGGTACCACCGTCCACAAAGCTGCGTCGATATTGCATTGTTCACCATCCATGTGAAACAAAAAGTAACCATTATTGTAGGTTGGGTTGAGTGATAACGAAACCCAACATTTTGATGATATGAGAGTTGTTTAGATATTTGAGGCGTGTTTGTTGGGTTTCATTCTTCAACCCAACCTACGGGCTGAAGAATGTTGTTGGATATTAAAAATATGCTCACCTCGAAGGAGCTTGCTATATGCTCGCAGTGACATCCATGCATATAAACCAAGTACAGGCACAGTAAAAGTCAATAAAGAAATAATTTTTGAAATTTCTAATTCAAGTGCCGATGAAATTATCCAGGGTGATAACGCTCCAAATGCCAAGATAAAATATAGAAATAAGTACATCTTCTTTCTCCAATCTCTCGAGAGGTCAGATTTATATTTGTCTTTAAATATAAGCTTAAAATCATCATCTGTATCCGATCTTTCAAAAAGTTGCTTGGATAAAACAAAATCATTGATGCATTGGATAGGATTTTCGAGAGATAAAATATACTCTATTTCATTTGCTTTTACTGTGGTTGTTCCCGCAATTGCCTGATAGCCCTTGCCTAGAGTATATGGATGGAGATTTTCTTTACTTGTCTCATCTATAAACTCTTTAGCAAATTTATACTCTTCCCTGTAGTTTGTTCTTTCCACAAGAAAAACATCAAATAAAACCTTGCCTGCGGTAAAAATAGCAGCCATCGCTATGATAAGTTTGGTAAATAGCTCCCATTCCATATGAAAAGCTTAAGGGAGCTCTGCTCTTCGAGTTAGTTTGATTCCAATTTTCATTGCTGGATTTTCAATCATATATCCCTGAAGAATGAACTCGTTACGTTGAGGTTTTCCCGATAAGCTTAACGTAAATTCGTCAATATCACCGAATATAGATTGGAGTATTTTTCTATCATTAGTACATTTGACTTCGGCCTTAATTCTTAATTATTCCGTTTTCGAGCTTATAATTACCTACAAAAACAAATGAAGAATCTCCGCCAAGAATACGTTCAGTTTCTAGTACTACAACTCCATACCCAGCATCATTCATGTTTGATTCAAACTCAACTCCGTACAAAGCTTCTATCATGTCAGACTCCATTAGCAACCACTAAAACAAAAAGCCGACATAAAAGTCGGCTTTTTTCGTTGGATCTCAGATAAGTTGAGATAATGACAGCGTTGAGAAATATATAAATCAAAGGGTTACGTCACTTTCGATTCATAAATATTACATCGAATTTCATAAAAAATGAGATTAATCGTTGAGAGTTTCAGAAAAGTTGATGTTGGATAACGTGCCGATATATTTGAAGAAAAATGTTTATTTCAACCGTTAGGAAAAAAATCGAGTCTGATATACCACTGTAGAGATATTTCTATCCATTCTAAGTACTCTCTGGGAGAGATTATGAAAACCAACCGCATTCTTCCCTTGGCTATCAAACGCCATTGGAGTTTGCTGCGGCCAATCGACTCGAGAAAAATAATTCACAAACCACGGGCATTACTAAGCTGAGATTCGATTAAAGACAGGGGGCAGGTCACCTTTTGATGAGCGAGGTTTTCTGTACCCAACTTGCGCTTTGATGCCTGCCTGTTTCATCAGACGCAACACGCGGTTCGGACCACAATGCTCACCATATTCGAGTAGGTCGCTGTAAATCTTTCGATAGCCATACACCGCACCAGACTCTAGCCAGAACTGTTTAATAAGCCCTAATAACCGCTGGTCAGCTATCGCCCGGCTTGATTTGGGTGTTTTGAGCCAGGAATAAAAACCACTGGGGTGAACATCCAGCAACCGACACAATTTCCTGACCGGCCAAATACGCTGGAATCGTTTGAAAAACGTGTTGCGTTGACAGGTTGAATCTACAACGGCTTTTTTTAGGATGTCTCGCTCTTCTGTAACGCGTTTCAGTTCTTTTTGGATGCGTTTTATATCAGCATCGGCATCCGCTTGTTGCTGAAAATGTGGTGCTTCCGGACCTTACTTCTTGAGCCAGGCGTAAAGGCTATGCGCCGTGACGCCAAGTCGACGTGATACATCAGCTACTGAGTAACCTCGGTCTGTGATTTGACGGACGGCTTCGATTTTAAATTCTCAGGGATAACGTTTGTTGCTCATTTGCACCCCTCTGATTGCCATTTTGAATGGCTGAAAGGTGTCTAGCAAATCGGTGACTATTCAATCATTAAAAGTAAGCAATGAGGAAAGTGGCTGAAATTGTGTCACAGTCACTATTGCGATAGAGTTAACATTTTTAATTGCTAGGATGGCGCTCTGCAAAGACAGGATAGCTAGCCATTCAGGTAACTGAGTAACAGTTCATCAAGGAATGGCTAATGTCATCACACTTAGAAAATTTCCTGCGTTCCCTAGAAATTGCAGGAGTAACCTCATTTTTTCTCTATGCCATCCTCGCAGCTTTTATTGTTGCTGTTGTCGCACTGGTATTTAAGAGACTCCGTAACTATACAAGCTTCGTTCCTACACTACTTACGAGTATGGGTATTCTCGGTACGTTCGTCGGGATAGTCATTGGTCTGATGGGATTTGAAATAGCCAATATCGATGGCAGCATCGAAAAACTATTGGCCGGTATGAAAACCGCATTCATCACTAGTCTTTGGGGAATTACTTGGTCTTTAATTTATAGAGGCGTCGCTGTTCCAATAATAATGGCGTTTCAAAAAAGTACGAAAAGAAGCTCTGATAGTGTCAGTCCTGCTGAAGTACTCGCTGCTATAGAAGCTCAGGGGCAATCCCTTGATAGCCTATCCCGCACAATTGGTGAGGAGAGTGAGAGTAGTGTTATTGGACAGCTAAAGCTTATGCGTTCTGACATCAACGACAATAGTAAAGCTGCTCTCAAGAATTTAGAAAATATAGACACACATGTAGAAAAGCAGTCCGAGGCTTTTTCTGAGTTCGAGAGTAAGCTTTGGATCAAGCTTCAAGACTTTGCAGATATGATGTCTAAATCTGCCACAGAGCAAGTTATAAGTGCATTAAAAGAAGTTATTACAGACTTTAACAATAATCTTGTTGAGCAGTTTGGTGAGAATTTCAAACAGTTAAACCAGGCTGTGCATGAATTAGTTGAGTGGCAAGAAAACTATAAAGCCCAACTCCAAGACATGCGCGAGCAATACGACAATGGTGTTAAAGCAATCACTGCTACTCAGACATCCGTCGCCAGCATAGAGACTCATACCGAGAATATTCCGTCGAACATGAAACATCTGGATACGATTATTAAAACTAATCAGACCCAAGTTGAGGAGTTATCTAGGCATTTGGAGGCATTCAAAGACATACGTGATAGAGCTGTTGATGCTGTACCTCAGATCCGTGATCAGATTGACCTCACCTTGAAGGGAGTCAATGATGCAACTGGTGAGTTATCCAAGGGATTAACTGAGAGCAGTGCAGAATTACAAAAAGCCATAAATGATGGTGCTCAAGTGTTCGTAGATAACAGTCAACGCGTCAATGAGTCACTGCAGACATCTTCAGACTACATCAGTAAAAACAGCTCTGATACAAAAGAGCTCATGGAAGATTCTATTCGGGATCTTAGTTCAGAGTTAAGAGTTCTCATATCAGATATATCAGAGGGCTCAAAAGCCATTACCACTCAAATTGAATCTGCTGGTAAGAGTGTGATTGACGAGACAAACAAAACATCACAAGCATTTCGTGACCAGATTGAAGATATTCAGAACAGACTTGATGAGTCCATCAGAAACACCACAAGCCATCATGCATCAGAGGCGCAAAAGATGTTGAATGGTCTATCTGAGACAATACAAAAGTCTCTCAACGATACTGGGGAATCAGTTGAGAAACAGGTGAGTATGATTGACAGAACTATGCAGGAAGAAGTTAACCGTGTCATGCAGGAGATGGGGAGGGCTCTTACAAGTATTAGCGGACAGTTCACTAACGATTACCAACAGTTAGTGGGACAAATGCAAAGTGTCGTAGCCAACAATGGTAAATACTAATGTTTTCGAGTGGACACAACGATTCATCCCACACTGAAGATTCTCACTGGCTGTCAGTATCAGATTTGATGGCTGGGCTGATGATTGTATTTCTGTTCATAGCTATTTCATTAATGAGGAATGCATTCATTGAGAGAGACAAAATAAAAAAAGTAGCGGTCGCCTATCAGGACACACAAGTTGCAATATACGACGCCTTGATGGGGGAGTTTGATAATGACATAGATAAATGGAATGCAGAAATTGATAAGGAAACAATTACGTTCACTTTCAAATCACCGGATGTGTTGTTTGAGAACGGCGAAATTGCTTTGAAAGAAGAATACAAATACATCCTGAGTGATTTTTTCCCAAGGTATATGGAGACTTTGGATAAATTTTCTGAATCGATCAATGAAGTGAGGATTGAAGGTCATACAAGTAGTATCTGGAATAACGCTGTCAGTAATAACGAAGCTTACTTCTTGAATATGGAACTATCACAAGGTCGTACTCGCTCAGTTCTCGATTATGTATACAACCTCACCGAATTGGAGGATAAATACAAGCCCTGGATTAAACAGAACATCGCCGCAGTTGGTCTTTCCTCATCCAGAGCCATTTATGAAAACGGTGTGGAGAATGAAGATAAATCACGAAGGGTCACTTTCAGAGTCATAACTAACGCTGATATTCGTATCAAGCAGATATTGGAAGTGGATGCGTGAAACTCGATGTAGACCTATCCCATCTATGGAAAGTTGTGAGTGCAATGGGTGCTGAGATCGTAAATGAGTTTCACCTAAACCCACAAACTGATGACATAGAGTTTGATATCGATAAGGAGTTGAGCTCTAACGAAGGTAAATCAATTACACTCGATGAGCTTGATACCTCTCAGGGAATATTGAGTGTAGAAGGACGGCAAGTCTTACTTTTCATACCTGATCAAAGCTTCAGGATAAGTGAAGTTATTGAGGATCCATCTAAAGGCAGGAAGTTTCATGTGGCTGACTGCAAAACGCTCAAGTCAATGAGACAAAAAAATCGGTTTGACAGATACAGCGTCACGAATAATCTCTCAGGGTTGTTTAGAGTCTTTGGTACCGAACAAATAACAGGCAAAGACGTTGATGATGAGGTAGAGCTAGAAGTTTGTAAAAACTGTCTGGCCTTTCTCAATTACGAAAATTACCGTAACAGTTCAAGCAAATGGAAAATCTTTTCAAATTTTACGATTGATGATTTTTTTTCGACCTACAGCACGGTCTTTCCTCACTTGCCCAAGAAATTTTCAAATAACAACAAAACTGGTTATACCAAAGATTGGAAAGACGTTTCTGAAGCCTACAGAAAACAAAAATCATTCATTTGCGAGTGTTGCAGCCTGGACTTAAATTCACACAAAAAGCTGTTGCATACGCACCATATGGATGGAAACAAGCACAATAACAAAGAACAAAACCTGCAAGCACTTTGCATTGACTGTCATCGTAAACAGCCACTCCATGAGCAAATGTTTATTAAGCAAAGTGATATGCAAACTATAACCTTACTTAGAAAAGAGCAAGGCCTACTAGATGAACTGACTTGGTCAACAGTCCTCGATATGTCAGATTCTTCACTGCATGGACTGCTCATGTTCTACCAAAAAAAAGGAAAACAATTACCGGAGGTCGGATACCGTGTGGAACTGGGAAGTGAAGTAGTTCTGTTGGAATTAGCCTGGCCTTCTGCCATGGAGGGAGTCGTGATGACCTACCGGGATAAAGACAAGTTGCGGCAGCGTAATTGGAATATTAAAACTCTGGGTGAAGCTTTTGAGGAAATGAACCTTTAATGTAAACGACTCACAGGCATCAATCACACCTCTCTCTCCGATAAATGTCCACCAAGCTTTATCGTACTCGGGTTCATATCTCATCAAAGAAATGATACTGATTCAGGGGAAAAGTCAGTTGTAAAAAATTGGCCTGATTATGTGGTGAGCGAAAAAGTTTCTGGTAAGCTTTCAGCCTGATTCATCAAATGTATAAGGATTTACGTGTCGAAATTTACATGGATTCCAGCTTTCAGTGCTCTTTCTGAATGGTTGGAAACGCAGCAAGACCATCAATCAAATCTTATCGATACTCTTGAGTCTGTTGGCGTGAAAAACGGACTCATAGACCGAGACAACTCTGAACAAGAGTCCAGATTATCGGAAATGGATCCATTCACATTCTTCGCCATGCTGATGAAACAAGGGGAAGAAAAGCGTCTAATAATTTTTCAATCCTTAATTAAAGAATTGAATCTCGATGCTGTAGCTCCAGAAGATTTTGATGGCGTCCCTTCAGCACAAGCATTAAGGGCCTGGCTCTTCCCTTATAAAAGAACAAGAACACCAGATATGGTGGAGACTCTCTGGAAAGTTTTTTTCAAAGCCAAAACCAGGGATATTGGAGCCGATCGTTTTGATCAAGCGCTAACAGTACCCAATACTGGCTTCGCAAAGTTAACCCAATGTTTGTTTTATGCCTACCCTGAGACCTATCTCCCAATAGACAGTCAGACACGACCATGGTTGGAGAAAAACTCCATTCCAGAACCTAATCAGAGCTGGGGATCCTACATTGAGTGTTTGGACAAAGTTCGAGATAGATTTCCAGATAAATCATTTCCTGAGATTTCAAGGGAAGCCTGGCTGGAGAACAGAAATAATCCTTTTAATGCGGCGAGTGCGATCAGCCACCTCATAGATCGGTATCCTGACAGCCCAAAACCCACTCAACATATATTTGCAGTACAACTGGAAAATGGGAAAGAGCTTGCGCTTGACCCCAAAACATCCAGAAGTGCAAAGATATTTTTCTCCCAGATGCCCAGCAAGTCTATTTTTGATGGTGAGTTAAAGCATTACATGCCAGAGAAAAGCAGAAATCATCATCTCAAGCAAAGAGCACCATCACTCTCTATAGGCAATGATGCATATCTTCTGACAGTGACTTCACTGGAACAATTAGAACAGCTTTGTGATTGGTATGAAGAAAAAATCACCAAGGAAACAACAATGGAAGCGAGTACTAAGGAAAATCTCCCTGCAGAATTGAATCAAATTCTCTATGGTCCCCCTGGAACGGGTAAGACTTATGCGACCACAGAGCTTGCCGTTCAATTAGCTGAGCCGGATTGGTATGAGCAATTGATGCATCATGGCATGGTTAAAGGGCCAGCACCCAGGGATGAGATCAAAGAGAAATATGACGAATTGGTCCTTCAGGGAAGAATCGCTTTTACGACCTTTCATCAAAGCTTTTCTTATGAGGATTTCATCGAAGGGATCAGAGCTAAAACGGATGAAGAATCTTCAAATATTAGTTATGAAATTGAAAATGGTGTTTTCAAACGAATAGCAGAAAAAGCAAGTAAGGCGACTGATTCAGGTAGGCAGTTAGGCATCTCCGCAACACCAAAGATTTGGAAAATATCAATCGGGAAAAAAGATGAACATGCAATCAGAACAGCCTGTCTCAACAGTGGTGAGGCTAGAATCGGCTGGAATGATACGGGAGATCTCTCATTAGAAACAGAACAGCGATCGTCTGAGCAAATTGATTATTGGGAAAAGCTCTCTGAGCAGAACAAAAACACGATTCGAAACTTTTCTGAAGATATTGAGGTTGGTGACATACTCCTCTGCTTGAGAGACAAATCAACGATTCAAGCGGTCGGTGTTGTGACAGGTGATTATTTCTTTGATGAGGATGCAGAGAGCAATCCTGGAGAGACTCAATTTGCTCACTGTAGACCGGTCAATTGGCTCCTGAAAGATATAGAGCTGGATATTAAAGAGCTAAACCAAGGAACCAGACTTGTTCAGAAAACTGTTTATGCCCTAGACCGGATGAATTGGGATGGTGTTTTAAATGCCATTCATGAACAGGGGTATCAGATTGCTGTTGAGCGCCATGATTCTAAAAAGCCAAACTATGTTTTGATCATTGACGAGATTAATCGAGGCAATATTTCCAGGATTTTTGGCGAACTAATTACGCTCATTGAGGCCGATAAACGCATGGATGGGGAAGATGTCAGAAGTTCTCTGCTTCCATACTCAAAAGAGCGGTTCTCTGTTCCTTCCAACCTGTATTTGCTTGGAACAATGAATACTGCAGATAAATCGCTTGCTCACATCGATCTCGCCTTGAGAAGAAGGTTTTCTTTTGTTGAGCTCATGCCAGCACCAGAATTACTGGATGAAGTTGAAGTTTACGGTTTCAAGGTTGGCGATTTACTTAGAACAATCAATAATCGGATCGATGTTCTTTTGGATAGAGACCACCTCATCGGACACAGTTATTTTTGGCCATTAAGAGAATCCGACGGCTCCTCGAAAGAAGAAAAGCTTGCTTACATTTTTGAGAAGAAAATAATCCCCTTACTTCAGGAGTACTTTTTTGCAGATTGGGAAAGAATCAGTTGGGTGCTTAACGACATAGATAAAAACGAGGATGAACGTTTCATCATCCTACAAAATGGTGATAGTGATCTTGGTAAGCTTTTCAGTGACAAAGTCCTTGATACGCTTCAGGATCGACGATATCTGATAAATAAATCAGCTTTCTCAAACCCGCGCTCTTACTTGGGTATTTTTAAATAGTCCTTATGCCTGTGCAGGTAAGAGAATATGCGAGGCTGACTAAGTGCATTTCGCATGTACCATCAATTGATCTGGGGCTGATCTCAGAGACAACCTTTAATTGGATAACGAGGGAGTTAAGAGGTTCAGAACAATCTGCGAAAGTCTGGAAATATGAAACTCCTGATACTCTGAAGCTTGGCAGTTTTGTAGGTTACATAGAAACTCCAAATGGTGAGTCAATAGAGGTATTACCAAAGACTAGCCAAGGTTCTTCAGATATAGAGAAGGACCGTCTTTTATTAAGACGAATGCTACTTTCAGTCTTTGCCTTGCCTAGTCGTGAGATAGGACCTGCGGATCTGATGAGAACGGACCGCCCGATTCATGAGTGGATATTGGCTCAGTTTTTGGGTGAATTAAAGAAGCTCGTCAAACTCGGGTTCAGATTTGATTATGAGCGTGTAGAAGAAGAAAGCTATTACCTACGCGGTCAGTTGGATGTCGCTCGCCAACAGCGTCAGCCTGCTAACAAGGCGCATCAATTCCATATTCGTCACGATGTGTTCTCACCCAATAGAGTAGAAAACCAACTCATCAAGACGGCACTAGAATACTCACTAAAAGTCACAAAGGACAACGAGAACTGGCGTCTAGCGAATGAGCTTAATCACTATTTGGAAGACATTGAGTCCTTGACCAAACCACTGCATTTCATAGAGTCATGGACTCATTCAAAATTAATGCAGGCATACACTGACATCAAACCATGGTGCGTGCTCGTTTTGGAGAAATTGAACCCTATTTTTCAGAAAGGCAATCACAGAGGCATTTCGCTACTTTTCCCTATGGAGCAGTTGTTCGAAAAGTATGTGGTCCAATGCCTAAGAAAGTCTCTTCGCAGCCCAGCAAGATTACAAGAACAGGCGAAGTCAAAATACCTTGTCAGTCATCAACCATCGGGAAGAGCCGAGCCAACTAGGTGGTTCCAATTAAAGCCAGATATTCTCTTGTGGGGGAGCGAAACCTCTCATGTACTGGATACGAAGTGGAAGCTGATTAACGAGAGCTTGAATACCAGTGAGAATAAATACGGTGTCAGCCAGGCAGACATGTATCAAATGCTTGCTTATGGTTATCGTTACCAGTTAGGACAAGGCCACATGATGCTTATCTATCCAAAGCATTCAGGTTTTACTTTGCCTGTTGGTCAATTTAATTACTCAGATGATCTTAAATTATGGGTTGTTCCGTTTTGTTTAGAGTCTGGTTTATTAATCCAGGGGGAGTGGTCTGAATACTTTCCACCTCTACAATTTGAGGGCGGGTAATCTGCATTAGAACTTCTGACTTTTGAAGAGGTACTGATATGACAGAAAGACTTGAGATGACCAGAACTGAACTCTATGAGCTTGTTTGGTCAAAGCCGATGAGCAAATTAGCGAAAGAGTTTCATCTGAGCGATAAGGGATTAGCCAAGAAGTGCATCAAGCATCATATTCCTAGACCGCCTGTTGGCTATTGGGCACGAGTAGACAGTGGCCAGAAACCCAAGCAAACACCACTACCGAATACTAAAGATCCGATTTTAGACACAGTCCACTTTGAACTGAATGAGAGAAAAGGTGCTGACCAACTGTTGAGCAGTACCTTTGAAGTTGACCAGGACTTACTTGATAAAGCTAGAGAATTCAAACTCCTAAACTCAATAAAAAAATTCCACCACATCATCAGAGAAACTAGAAAAGCAAGGTTAGATCATGATGATAAATAAGGTGAATGAATTATTTACAAAAAGCCGGGGCAGCGCCGGTAGT
>CENV01046972.1_pt1 | contig 15426 bp, 13 predicted proteins | sample 530231 | NCBI WGS metagenome assembly CENV01 (sample SAMEA2619815, study PRJEB7988) | marine metagenome | biome: marine biome (ENVO:00000447); feature: surface water layer (ENVO:00002042); material: "saline water (ENVO:00002010), including plankton (ENVO:xxxxxxxx)" | depth 5 m | reverse complement strand
GAACAGCCGCGAAAAGCTGCTCACGTCCTGGTAGCCCACCTGCTCGGCCAGGTGGCTCAGATTGGTGGCGCCGCGCTCCAGCATCTTGCGCGCCGCCTCGATGCGCACCCGCTGCAGGTACTGCAACGGCGGCTCGCCCAGGGCATTGGTGAAGCGCCGCTGCAGCTGGCGCGGGCTCAGGTGGACCCGTTCCGCCAGGTCCGCCAGGGTGGTGCCTTCGGCGAAATGCTCGTGCAGCCAGGCCTGCACCTGCTGCACCTGCTCGTCCCGGTGGTAGGTTTTGGCCGGCAGGCCGGCGTACACGCTTTGCGGATCGTTGCGCACGTCGATAACGAACGCCTTGGCCAGCTCCCGGGCCAGGTCGGCGCCGCAGTAGCGTTCCACCAGCAGAATGGTCAGGTCGCGCCAGGCGGTGCCGCCGCCGGCGCAGAAGATATTGCCGTCGCGGGTGATCAGCTCCCGCTCGTCCAGGTTGACCTGCGGGTAGCGTTCCCGGAACAGACGGCTGTAGCCCCAGTGGGTGGTGGCGCGGCGGCCGTCCAGCAGGCCGGCCTCGGCGAGCAGGAAGGCGCCGGTGCAGTTACTGGCCATGTCGGCGCCGCCGGCGTGCAGGAAGCGCAGCCATTCCAGGCTTTCCTGTTCCTGCTGCAACACCTGGGTGATCTCGTTGCCGATGGTCGGCACGATCACCAGATCGCACTGGTCCACCCGCTCCAGGGCATTGTCCACGGCGATGCGCATGCCGGCGGTGCAGCGCACTGGCTGGCCGCCCCGGGACACCACCTCGACCTTGAACTGGCGGTTGAGCGGCTGGCCGTGGATGCGGTTCCAGGTGACACCGGTCAGGTTAAGCAGATCCATGACCCCGGTAAGGGCCGAGGCGAATACGCCGTCGTAGGCAAGTACACTGACTTGATACATATCGTCTTCGTTTCCGGGGCCAGGGCTGGGTTTGTCGCAAATGACCATGAATTAGTCACGGGCGACAATACCAGCCCGGGGCGCTGGCTGCCATCCTATCGGCCACTCTGAAACGCAAGAGATATCGTCATCAGGCTCGGGAGCCTGCTCCGGCAGGCATGCTATGACGGTAGTGCTTAAGCCCCGCTTCTTGGCGGGGCTTTTTTTTTGGGGGTTCATCGCGCTTTGGCGGGAAGTCTCGCTCCATCCGGGGCGCGGCTCAGGGCATGACGCCCTTCCGGGCCCCTTATGTAGGAGCGACTTTAGTCGCGATGAAAATGGCGCTGGAGCGGATCGCGGCTGAAGCCGCTCCTACAGCAATCCCCAACCTACGGAGCCGCTACCTCGAAGCGGGGCTGTGTGGCTCCGTTGTTGTAGGAGCGACTTTAGTCGCGATGGCGGCGCCGCCGGGGTTGATCGCGACTAAAGTCGCTCCTACCAAGGGGCCCGGGGGCGTCGCGCCCTGAGCCGCTTAGAAATTACCGTAGCGGTTCAGGTCCAGGATGCCGGCCTGGATCGGCTCGTGCCGTTCCATATAGCGCTGGGGGGTGTGGAACCGCTGCCAGAAATCGGTTTCCGTGCGGCGTACCCCGAAGCGTTCCACCAGAGCGGTGAAGTCCGCCTGGCTGGTGGTGTTCTTCATCGCCGTGGCGAACGCCGGCAGGTCCGCCGCCGATACCTGGAACATGAAGTTCGGGTAGCTGAGCAACACGCCCGGGTAGATCGTCAGGGTGTCCTTTTCCGGCTGGTAGCGCAGCGATTCACCGAACAGGAAGGCCACGTTGGAATGGGCCCGGTTACGCAGCAGCGAGTAGACGGTGCTGTCCCGGCCGTCGTCCACCAGCAGCAGGCTGGCTTCGGGCATCCAGTTGACCACCGGCAGATCCGCCGCCGGCCGTGACGCCAGCGGCGCCAGGGCGGTTTCCACCCGGCGTTCCAGGGCGCCGGCCTCCGGGCGCACGCAATCGCCGTCGGCGCAGCGGTTGATCGGGTCCGGGCGTGCGTTGATGTTGGCAAAGTGGCTGAGCAGGCCGGAGTTGAACTCGTCCATCGGCATGGCGCTGTGGTAGTCGATGGCGGTGGGCGTTTCGCCGTCCGCGTCGGCGTAACTGATCAGCAGCTTGATCTTGCCGGTGTTCTGGTACCAGTTGTCGAGGATCGTCTTGCGGGCGGTCGGCGGCAGAAAGCGCAGGGTGTTCTGCTCGGCGCCGTTGCGGATCAGATCGAAGTAAAGCCGGGTCTGGGCCTGGTGGGAGACCGAGCCGAACACGTCGAAATTGACCACCAGGTTGTAATAAGAGCGCTCGAACAGCGGGTAATCCATCACCCAGGTGGTCAGCGGATAGTCGCCGATCAGCCCCTGGCGCACCGAGGAATTGTCGTGGTGGCGGAAGATCGTCAGCAGCGCATTGGTGTTGTCGCCGTCGCCGTTCCAGATGCCGTTCCAGTCCGGCCCGGAGGGCGCGGACCGGGCATAGGCGTCGTGGCGCTGGCGCAGGTAGTCGTTGCGCCGCTTGCTGTAGCGAATCCATTGCGGGCCCAGGTCGAGCAGCGTGCCTTCCTGGCCGGGCAAACCGAGCAGGGGCGAGGTGCTGGCCCGGTAGTCCGCATCGGTGATGTAGAGATCGTGGTCCGGGTCCTGGAACACCGCCCAGAAGCGGTCGCGGATCACGTCGGTGGCGATCTGGCCACGGCATACCGGCCCGCGAATAAAGGTGCGCACGAAATACTCGGCGTCGTCCAGCATGATCTGGTAGCGCGCCCGGGCCGGCAGGGCGGCGAAGGTGGTGAACGGGTTGGCGCGTTCGTCCTCGCTATAGCCGGGCAGGGTGTTCACCGACCAGGGCTCGGCGAAGAACAGGTGCTCCAGGTGTCGCCGTTTGTCCTCGCTGAGCGCGTAGGTGATGTGGGTCTTGTGCACGATGGCGCCCCGCACCGGCCGCAGCCGGTACCAGAACTCGCCACCGGGCGGATCATTGGGGCGCGGCGTGGCCACCGGCACCACCGGCTTGCCCGGCGCCGTGCGCGAGCGCTCCAGGGTAAAGAAGTGATCCGGCCGCCGGCCGCTGCCATCCTCGAAATACAGATGCGCCAGGAACAGATGCTCGAACACCCAGCGGGCCACCAGTTGCTGGCGTTTGCCGTCCCGGTTGAGCCAGTTTTCCCAGGCACGGATCTGGCGTTGCTCGTCGGCGGAGAGGGTGACGCTGTCGTCCCCCGGTGGCGCGCCGGCGGCCAGCCAGGCGCGGATGGTGGCGAATTCCTGTTCGGTGAGCGCCGGCGTACCCAGCGGCATGCCGCCCATGGGATGGCTCTGGGCGTAGTCGTCCATGCGCTCCGGGGTGGGGCACTGATTGGTCCGCTTCAGCCCCAGCTGGATGTCGTCGGGCAATGGCTCGCCGGGGGTGAACTCATGGGCGCGGCCCAGGGCCAGCATGCGGTACAGCACCGATTCCTCCAGGCCCTCGGTGCTGTCGATCACCGAGAAGAAGCCGCGATCCCGCCACTGGGCGGTGGTGCTGGCGTCGATGAACAGGCGGGTGGGGTCGGCGGCCCGGGTGCGTTGCTTGTAGACCGGCTCGGTGGAGGCACCCCGGTCCAGGCCGGCGGCGGTTTCCAGCTTCAGCTGGCAGGGCGAGTCGTAGCAGCCGTGGCAGGCGATGCATTTGTCTTCCAGAATCGGGCGCACGTCGCTCTGGAAGCTGACCGGCGAAGCCGGCGGTGGCACCGCCGCCTTGGCGGCGTCGTCACAGGCGCCGAGCAATGGCAGGAAAAGCGTGATCAGCGCCGGCAAACGGGCCCCGAAAAGGGGAAAACGGCGAACGGCGGCCATGGGTCCCTCCAATATATTTGCGCCAAGTTTAGCGAAGCCGGCGGCCCGGGAAAACGCTAAAACATGGCCATCATGGCCGCCGCCCAGGCAATCATCAGGGCGAACACCGAGGCGCCGGTGAGCAGATGCCGCAGCCGCCGGTACCAGTCCGGCAGCGCGTCGAAGAACATCATCTGTTCGGTGCCCCACACCAGCACCAGGCCGGCGATCAGCATCGGCAGGGAGAACTCCACCGGCAGCAACAGGGCCAGCCAGCCCAGCAGTGCCGGCATCACGCCGAACGCCAGGGTGCCGATGTGGTTGCGACCGTCCAGCCCGGCCAGCGCCCGGCCCCAGTGCACGGCACCGAGAAACGCCAGGATCACCGCCGCGTACCCTTCCACGGCGGCCAGCGCCACGGCACACAGATCGTCCCGCCAGGCCAGCAGGGCCAACACATAGAACGGAATCAGACCGGCCACGCCCAGAATCCGGGCGGCCAGTACGTTGCGTGCGTGAAAACGGTCGGACACCGACTCACCCCCTGGTAACACACCGCAGTGATAAGCGGCGCATTGTGGCCAACCGGGGGTGAAGACCGTGCAAAGAATAGCGCTTGGGGTCGCTCAGGGCGGCGTCATCGGGAACGGCGTGAGGGTCTTGGGCAGATACAGCGGATGGGCCGGCTCGCCGGACCCGTTGAGCCGCAGGCAATGCAGATCCGGCAGGGTACGGCGTACCCGGGCGGCGCGGTCGCCATGGGTGCCGTGGTTGCCCCAGCCGGCCACCACCAGGGCGGCATCACCGGCCAGCCGCCGCAGCCACCAATCATTGCGGGGGCCCACCGGGTCCTCGGCGGCGAACAGATCGCGGGGGTAGGTGGCCCGGAAGGCGAACAGGTTGGCCACGCACAGACCGGAATAGCCCCAGTCCCGGGCGAAGCCCATGCAGCGGCGGATGGTCGGATCGTCCTGGCGATGGTCGGCGGTGGACGGATTGAGGCCCACCAGCAGCACATAGTCCTGGCCCTCGCCCCAGTGACGCCACAGGGCATACCGGTAGCGCCGGCAACGGGAAAAATTGGCGCCGCGTCGCAGGGTGGCGGTGATCGGATTGGTCGGTTTGCTGTCAGGCCGGGTCATGGCGGGCCAGTGTACGGATTTGCCACAATCGCGCCAGTCCCCCTATCGCACCAGTCCCCTGACGGAAGGCGCCATGGAATTTATTGATGTACTGAACGCCCGCCACAGTGTGCGGGCCTTCACCGGCCAGCCGGTGCCCGAGGCGGTGCTGCGGCGGTTGCTGGAGCGGGCGGCGGGCTCGCCCAGCTGGTCCAATACCCAGCCGTATCAGGTGGCGGTGGCCACCGGCCCGGTGCTGGAGGATTTGCGCCAGCAGCTCAGTAGCCGGTTCGAGCGTCTGGCGCCGCTGCAGAACGCCCCGGCCTGGAAAAAGGCGCTGGCGGTGCTGCGCCGGGACCCGGGCCTGCCGGACGGCGACTTTCGACCGGTGCAGCGTTACCCGGACGACCTGCAGCCCCGCCGCGTGGCCACCGGGCGTGGACTGTATGAATTGCTGGGCATCGGCCGCAAGGATCACCAGGCCCGCCACCGGCAGATGGCCGCCAACTTCCGTTTTTTTGACGCCCCGGCGGCCCTGTTTCTGTTCACCCATCGCGGGTTGGGCGTTTACAGCGTATTGGACGCGGGCATCTATCTGCAGACGCTGATGCTGGCGGCGGTGGACGAAGGGCTGGGCAGTTGCGCCCAGGGCGCCCTGGGCCTGTGGCGCTCGCCCCTGGAGCGGCACTTCGAGATTCCGCCGCACTATCAGTTGCTGTGCGGGCTCTCCCTGGGTTACCCGGATCTTGGGGCGCCGATCAACCGTTTCCGGCCAGAGAAACTGCCGGCGGCGTCGTTGACCCTGGCCCGCCGGGGTGGCCCCGGCGGGGATTGAGTCCGCTCAGCGGATATCGATGGTGCGGGTGCTGCGCGGGTGGTTTTCGTGGCGTGGCACGTCCAGGGTCAGCAGCCCGTTGTCGAAGGCGGCGCTGAGAGCGTCGCCGTCGGCGTCCGCGGGCAGCGTCAGTAACCGCTGAAAACGACCGAAGCGGCGTTCGCTATAGTGATAGCCGTCCTCGTCGTTGAGGCGGCTTTCTTCCTTGCGACCGGTGATCACCAGGGCATCGCCGTCCAGCTCCACCGACAGATCGTCGCGGCGCAGGCCCGGCACCTCCAAGGTGATGACATAGCGGTCCGGCTTTTCCACGATGTCGATGCTGGGGCGGAACGGCGCCGACGGCTCCGCGTGGGGCGCGGGAGTGGTCCAGGCCATGTCGCCGAGCATCTGTTCAAACCAGTTATCGAATTCCCGGTCCCAGCGCAGCAGCGGGTGGGAAGGGCGCCGCTGGGTGAGGGGCCGGTCGCGGCTGGTTTCCTTGCTCAACCAGTTCCAGGGATGCAGCTTGCTTTTGGTGCTCATGGTGCAACTCCTTCTGACAACCTCTTGGTTTCCACATTAAGGCCGGACGGCGTTGATTCAAGCCCTCCGCCCGTCGCTTTTTTGACCGGCGTCAGCATTGGTGATTTGCGAAATAACCGTAAAACCCTGGCCGCCGCCCTTGAAACAGGGGCGCCTGACAATCAAGCCTGGGGGAACAATCACGAAAGGAGGCAAACATGAGTGAGCACGTTTACAAGAAGCTGGAACTGGTCGGCTCATCCAAGGACAGCATCGAGGACGCGGTGCGCAACGCCGTGGCGGCGGCCGGCAAGACCGTGGATAACGTGGAATGGTTCGAGGTGAAGGAAACCCGGGGCCATGTGGAGAACGGGCAGGTCGCCCACTTCCAGGTGGTGGTCAAGGTGGGCTTTCGGGTGGACTGAACAGAACCGGGTGGACTGAACAGAGAGAGCGGGGCGGCGGGCTGCCGCCGCCCCGGATGGCTTACACCACTTCCAGTTCCAGCATTTTCTGACACACCCGGGCGGTGCGCAGCTGATGCAGCTGCTTGGCGCTGAGCGCCTCCGGCAGTTGCACGGTGCTGTGGTCCTGATGAATCTTGATCGCCCCGATCTGCGCGCTGCTCAAGCCCGCCTCATTGGCAATCGCCCCCACCAGATTTCCGGGTCGGACCCCGTGGGTCTCACCCACCGCGACACGATAGATTTTCATCGGGCCGGCGGGGCGGGCGCCCTTGCCCAGTTTCCGTTCCCGTTTGGCGGGTGCCTTGCGGTCGCCTTGCTTGGCGCGCGGCTCCCGGGCTTCGCGGGGCGGGCGCGGCGGCGCGGCCTTCAGGAACAGCGGCTCCTTCTCGAACATGAGGGTGGCCAGGGCCACCGCCAGGTCCTCGGCGGGCAGTTCCAGGTCCTGGGACAGTTCGGCCAGGAACGCCCGATTAGCGTCCACTTCCGCATGCTTAAGGGCCGCGCCAAGGCGGTCCCGGAAGCCGTCCCGGCGGCGCTGGTTCAGGTCGTCCACCGAGGGCAGATCCATCATCGTCAGACGCTGGCCGGTGGTGCGCTCGATGCCGCGCAGCAGGCCCTGCTCTCGGCGGGCCACGAACAGGATGGCCTCGCCGTCACGGCCGGCCCGGCCGGTGCGGCCGATGCGGTGCACATAGGCTTCCGGATCGGTGGGCATATCGTAGTTGAACACATGGGTGATACGCGGCACGTCCAGGCCCCGGGCGACCACGTCGGTGGCCACCAGCAGGTCGATGCGGTGCTCGCGCAGCCGTGCCACGGTGGTTTCGCGCTGGGCCTGCGGCATGTCGCCATTCAGTGCTTCGGCGCGGAAACCACGGCCCAGCAGCTGCTCGGCCAGGTTGATGGTGGCCTGCTTGGTGCGGGCGAACACGATCACGCCGTCGTGGCGTTCCGCTTCCAGAATCCGGCACAGGGCGTCCAGCTTGTTGATGCCGGCCACCGGCCAGTAGCGCTGGCGGATGTGTTCGCCGGTGCTGGCGCCGCCGCCATCGATGCGGATCCATTCCGGCGTTTTCAGATGCTGGTCGGCGATGGTCTTGATCGCCGGCGGCATGGTGGCGGAGAACAGCGCCAGCTGACAGGCGGCCGGGGTGCGTTCCAGCACCCAGCGCACGTCGTCAATAAAGCCCATGCGCAGCATCTCGTCCGCTTCGTCCAGCACCAGGGCGCGCAGCTGGTCCAGGCGCAGGCTGCCCCGCTCCATATGGTCCATGACCCGGCCGGGGGTGCCGACGATCACCTGGGAGCCGCTTTTCAGGGCGCGCAGCTGATCCCGGTAGCCACCGCCGCCGTAAATCGGCGTCACGGTGATGCCGGGCATACCGTAGGCGAAGGTTTCCAGGGCTTCCGCGACCTGCAGAGCCAGTTCACGGGTGGGAGCGAGCACCAGCATTTGCGGCGCTTTCAGGGCCGGATCAAGACGGGCCAGAAGGGGCAGGCCAAAGGCAGCGGTTTTACCGGTGCCGGTTTGCGCCTGACCCAACAGGTCGCGGCCTTCCAGCAGGGCGGGAATACTGCGTTCTTGAATCGGAGAAGGAGTTTCAAAGCCAAGACGGGCGATTGCGCCGAGCAAAGACTCGGGCAGACCCAGGGTATCGAACGACATGCACAGACCTTTCGGTGGACGGGCGCTAGGCCGGGCTTGTCGATCAGTGCGGTGCCGGCGTGGCCCTGAAATGAAGGGAGGCGGACTATACGTGAGGCGTGGCGGAAATGCACGCTTTTTCTGGGGTTAGGGTGTGGTGGGGGGAGGTTATCGCGACTGAAGTCGCTCCTACAAAGGCGTTGAATGCTGCTGTAGGAGCGACTTCAGTCGCGATAGGCGGCGGGTACCTGCTGTTACCCCTCCTGCTTCTTGGCAAAGGCGTCCGCTTCCACCGCTTCCACGGTGATGCGCACATCCAGTTCGTCGCTCACCGCCGGCACGTAGGCGTCCATGCCGAAGTCGGAGCGCTTCAGGGTGGTGGTGGCGTTGAAGCCGGCCGCCGGGGCGCCGTCGTACATGGGGTGGTTGCCCACTTTATTGACGGTGGTGTCCAGTACCACCTGCTTGGTGATGCCATTGACGGTCAGGTCGCCGACCAGCTCGAAGGACCGTTTATCCTTGGCCACGTTGCGCACGCCGGTGCTCTTGAAGGTAATGGTGGGGTGCTCCTTGGCCTTGAAGAATTCCGGCTTGTTGAGCAGGTGGTCATTAAGGGCGGGCACGTGGGTGTCGATGCTGTCCACCTGGATGGTCACGTTCACCCGGGCGTCGGTGGGGTTGTCCGGGTCTGCGGTGACGGTGCCGCTGATGTCATTGAAGTTGGCCTCCGGCACGGAGAAGCCGAAGTGATTCCAGGAAAAACGGACCTGGGTGTGGCCCGGGTCCAGGGTGTATTCGGTGGGGGCGGCCAGCGCCGGGGCAGCGGTGGCCAGCAGGGCGGCGGTGAACAGGCCGGCAAGTGCGGATCGCATAAACGTCTCCTTACGAAAAACTGTCTGAACGGGCGCCCAGAGTAGCCGGCCAGCGGGGCTGGAAACCAGCGTCTCACCGGCACGGTTTGTTCGGATTATTCGATCTTTGCCCGGAACGGGCGGGGTCGGACCTCCCGGAGAGGAGGCGGAAGCAGGGGAGGGGCGGCCCGGTGGCGGTCCACGCCCACCGGGCCGGACGCCAAACATCGCCTCTCCCCAAGCCTTATCAACCGCCGTTAGCGGTGTTCCTCGATACGCTCGCGCAGGCCGGCATCGTACTGGGCCAACTGGGCGATCTGATTGTACTTGCGCACTTCCAGGCCGGTGTCCTTCACCGCCTGCACCATCTTCTGTTGCGCCTCCCGTTGCACTTCCATGGCTTGCTGGGGCTGCTCGGTGTTTTCCTGCACCTTGACGCGGTACTGGCCTTTGATTTCCTCCACCTTCTGCTGGGCGTCGGCGAAGCGTGCCACCTCATCGTCGGAAATGTCCGAGGATTCGCCCAACGCCGGCTGCGCCGGGCGCGGCGTCTCGGCGGTGGGGGGCTGGCCGGTGGCGCCCTGCTGCTGCGACTGGGGCGGCTGCTGGGCGGCGACGGTGCCGCTGAGGCCGGCGGCGAGCAGCAGAGCGGACAGAGACAAAGCGGGTTTTTTCATAACGGTTGAACTCCTTTTCCGGTATAAGCACGTTTTCCGGTATAAGCCAGACGCCAGGATCAGCGCCTTCCTGTTAGGACCGGCGGCGGGGCGGGAGTTTCGCCCGGGCACCGTCAAATTGTGTAAAGCACGCCGCCCGCCCGGTGGCATATTCTCTAAGGGAATAAAAATAGCACCATATATTTCTTTTCAATGGTTCGCCCATCCTTATCATGGCGGTTTCTAGCTACCGATCTGGAACAAGGACAGGCAAAGCCATGGGTAACGCGCAGCTGATCACACGAGTGGGCGACAACAGCGCCGGCCTCTCCCGGGACGCCATCGAGGACCTTAACCGGACCTACGCGCCCCTGGATTTCGAGGCGCGCATCCGCCGTGTCTATCAGGATTTCGCCCCTGACAAGATCATGGTGACCTCGTCCTTCGCGGCGACCTCCGCCTATTTTCTGCACATTATTTCCAGCATCCGGCCCGAGCAGAAGATTCACTTCATCGACACCGGCTACCACTTCGAGCAGACCCTGGACTACAAGGACTACCTGATCGAACGGTTCAAGCTGGACGTGATCGACCTGCGCGCCGATTCCCGGCAGCACCAGATCACCCAGGACGAGCAAATGTGGCGCACCGACCCGGATCTGTGCTGCCAGGTCAATAAGGTGCAGCCCCTGGAAGACGCCAAGGAAAACTACGACCTGTGGATTTCCAGCCTGATGGGCTGGCAGACCGAGCACCGGGCGGGCCTGGAGATCTTTGAAGAGCGCCGCGGCATGATCAAATTCAACCCGATGATCGATGTCACCCGGGAGCAGCGCGACGCCTACATCGCCGACCACGACCTGCCGTTCCACCCGCTGGTCCAGGAAGGCTACCACTCCATCGGCTGCAGCCACTGCACCTGGAAGGGCGAAGGCCGCGAGGGCCGCTGGCAGGGTTCCAGCAAGACCGAGTGCGGCATCCACCTTTAAGCGTGCAGCGCAATTGAAAGAAACGGGCTTCGGCCCGTTTTTTTATGGCATCCGCTCTGGCGCCGGGGGTTCCATTTTTTTGCCGCTTCAGGGAAGCTTGCCGCCATGAACCGACCCTTCCGATTTCTGGCCATTGTCGGCCTGCTTATCCTGTCCCTGGTCGCCGCCTGGCGCGGCGGCCTGCTGCCCGGTGTGCCGGCCCCCTGGCACGATGATCTGCGCATTGTTCATGAAGTCCGGGGCGACACCCGGGTGATGGTGATCGAGCTGCGCAACACGGATACCCGAACCCACTGGCACAGCGAGGGAGAGGATCACCGCATCGACATTCGCCGCCGGGGGCCCACGCTGTATGAGCTGGACATTGCCCAACTGTATGACGAGGTGGACCCGCCGTTGCAGCGGCGCATGCAATCCGCGCTGCAGTTGGAGCCGGGCCGCACCGAGGTGGGCGGGTTCCGCTTCACCGAGCCGGGCAAGCCGGTGCAACGGCAGACCGTGGAGATCCTGCTGCCCGACCCCGCTTCCTGAGCCACTGCGACAAAACGCCGCATTCCCTTTCTTCCGCTGATCGCTAGGCTGGCGCGCGATATCACCCCCGTCTGGAGTATGCCGTGTCGCGCCTGCCCGCCCGTGCCGATCGTATCGGTTCGCTTGTCGTTCTGTCCCTGTTAATGCCCGCCGCCTGGGCGCAACCGCCGTCGCACCGGCTGGAAGCGGTGGAAGTGGCCGACCAGGTCGATGCGCCCGCGTCGCCCACCACCACCGATGGCCGCCTGGGGCTGAGTGAGCGCGAAACCCCGGCCACGGTGAGCACCGTGGACCGTGAGGATATCGAGCAGCTGGGACTGCGCAATCTGATCGAGCTGTACCGCAGCGCCCCGGGCGTGGCCGCCGGCAACATCCCCGGCTCGCCGGCGTCGGTGTCCATGCGCGGCCTCACCGATGTGGGCTATCTGTTCGACGGGGTGCGCGTGGCGGACCCGTCCATGGTGTCGCGCAACCTGGACACCTGGAATCTGGAGAAGGTGGAGATACTCAAGGGGCCGGCGTCGGTGTTGCACGGCAGCGGCGCCCTGGGCGGCACCATCAACCTGGTGACGCGTAAGCCTGATCTGGCCGGCAATCGCCAGGAAGGCATGATCGAATACGGCAGCCACGACAGCCTGCGTCTGGGTCTGGGCGCCAACCGGGTGGTGACGCCGAACGTGGCGGTGCGCGCCGACCTGAGCCATAGCCAGAGCAGCGGTTACGTGGACGACACCGATTCGGAAACCACCGCGCTGACCACCGGTATTCTGATCCAGGCCAGCGACCGGCTGACCCTGAGCGCGGCGCTGGACCTGTACACCGACCGTTACGCCACCCCCTACCAGGGCACGCCGCTGGTGCCGGCCAGCGTGGCCCGCGACCCCAGCGACGTGGTGTCCGGCGGCGGGCTGGTGCTGGATGAATCCATGCGTGACAACAACTACAACGTGCGCGACGGCAAGATGACCGCCGACAGCCAGTGGTTGCGCACCAAGGCCGACTACCAGCTCACCGGCCAGTGGCGGCTGGTCAACGAACTGAGCCTGTACAACGCCAACCGGGACTGGGCCAACTCCGAGGACTTCACCTACAACGACACCACCGGGGAACTGGATCGCGGTACCACGCGTATCAACCACCATCACCGTTTCGCCACCGACCGCTTCTACGGTGTCTATGACGGCCGGCTCGGCCAGCGCCGCCACCGCGTGGCGGTGGGCGCGGAATACCAGTACACCGATTTCGACAGCCGCCGCCGCTTTGGCACCACCACTTCGGTGGACCCGTTCGACCCGGATCGGGGTTACCTGCCGCCCAACAGTCCGGCCAACTACGGCTCCCGGGCGGATTACGACAGCCAGGTTTCCGGCGGCGCCCTGTTCGTGGAGGACGCGCTCAACCTGACGCCCAACTGGGTGCTGGTCAGCGGCCTGCGCTATGAATACCTGGACCTGGACCGGGGCATCGACGACCTGAGCGCCGGCACCCGGGAAACCTTCGGGCAAACCTACGAGGATCTGTCCTGGCGTCTGGGCACGGTCTACGACCTGAGCAACCGGGTGCAGGTGTTCGCCCAGTACAACCGGGCGGCGGCGCCGGTGAGCGGCTTGCTGCTGAGCCGGGCCAGCAGCGCCGGGTTCGATCTGAGCAAGGGGCGGTCCGTGGAAGTGGGCAGCCGGGCGGCGTTTCTGGATGACCGCGCGACCCTGACGGTATCCCTTTATCGCCTGGATCAGGACGACATTCTCACCCGCGACCCGGCCAACCCGTCCCTGTCGGTGCAGGGCGGCAGCCTGCGGGCCGAGGGCGTGGAAGTGGATCTCACCCTGCGCCCCCATGAGCGTTGGTGGATCAACCTCAATGGCGCCTACAACGACGCCGAATACGACGAGCTGCTGGGTGCCGGCGGCGTGGACCTGTCCGGCAACCGGCTCACCAATGTGCCGGAAAAAACCGCCAACCTGAGCAGCGCCTACACGCTGCCAGGCCTGCCGCTGACCCTGGGCGGCGCGGTGCGTTACACCGGTGATTTCTACACCAGCACCAGCAACCAATACCGCATTGACGAACGCACGTTGCTGGACGCCTGGGTCAGCTACCCGCTGGCCAAGGGCACCCTGACCCTGCGCGGCCGCAACCTCACCGATGAGTTCTACGCGGACTGGTCCGGCTACAGCGCCACCCAGGTCTATATCGGCGCGCCGCGCAGCGTGGAACTCGGCTGGACCGGCCGCTTCTGATGGCGGCCAACGGCTACGCCACGGTGTGGCGCTGGCACTTCTACGCGGGGCTGTTCACGGCCCCGTTTTTGTTGATCCTGTCGATCACCGGCGCCCTCTATCTGTTCAATGACGAACTGAACGACTGGATTTACCCGCAGCTGCGCTTCGCCCCCAGCGGCGACACGGTGCGGCCGGCCGGTGACCTGGTGGCCTCGGTGCGCACCCATTATCCCGACACCACCGTGACCCGCATTGATATGCCGGTGGAGCCGGGGCGCAGCGCCGAGGTGTTCGTCACGCCGGAACAGGGTGAGCCGTTCCGGGTGTTCGTCGACCCGGGCAACGGGGCGGTGCTCGGCGACTTCATCTATGCGCGCACCCTGGTGGGGTTCGCCGACCGCATGCACGGCTCCCTGCTGCTGGGGGAAGGCGGTGACGCGGTGGTGGAACTGGCGGCCAGCTGGGCGTTGGTGCTGATCGCCACCGGCCTCTACCTGTGGTGGCCCCGGGGCCGGGGCGTCGGCTTCCGGTTCAACCGTCAGCGCCGTGGTCGTGCCCGCTGGCGAGAGCTGCATCGGCTGACCGGCGTCTACGCCGCCGTGCTGATCGTATTCCTGATCATTACCGGCCTGCCCTGGGCCAGCTTCTGGGGCGACCGGGTGCTGACGCCGGTGAGCAACGCCCTCGGCCTGGGTTATCCGCCGCAATTGCGCCACCACGGCGGTGACAGCGGCAAGACGCTGCTGGACACCCTGGGCGAGGCGCCCTGGGCCCTGCAGCAAGCGCCGCTGCCCACGGTGCCAGCGGCCCATGACCATCACCACCATCATGGCCCGACGGCGGCGCTGGACACCTCCACGGCGGCCATCAACCGGGTGCACCGGGCCCTGGCCGCCAACGGTCTGCCGCTGGCCTACCGATTGTCGATCCCCACCGAGGCCGGCGACCCCTACAGCGCCTACACCTACCCGGCCCGCCCGCAAGGACAGCGCACCCTGCATTTTGACAGCGACGGCCAGGTGCTGGTGAACACCGGCTTCGCCGAGTACGGCGCCATCGCCAAGGCGGTGGAATACGGCGTCGCCCTGCACATGGGCAACTACTTCGGCCGCGCCAACCAACTGGTCATGCTGCTCGCCTGCATCGCCATCGTCGCCCTGGTGATCACCGGGCTGGTGATGTGGTGGCGCCGCCGCCCGGCCGGCGGTATCGGCGCCCCCGCCGCGCCGCCGGTGCGCGCACGCACGCTGGTGCTGCTGCTGGCGGCCCTGCTCGCGCTCCTGCCCCTGGCGGGCCTCAGCCTGCTGCTGGTACTGACCGCGGAAGCCCTATGGCGCCGCCTCACCCCCCGCCCTCCCGCCCCACCCGGGGTCGGACCCCGGTAAGGGGTTGATTTTGAAGGGGTAGTGCCACCCGGGGTCGGACCCCGATAAGGGGTTGATTTTGAAGGGGTAGGGTGGGGAATTGGCGGGGTTTTTGGGGCTTAGCGGCGGTTTTCGGTGAGGGAATCCGGGCTTTAAGACGGTGCGGTGTGACCGGTGGGGTGGGTCTGTGCGATAATCCGCCGCCTTTCGCCCCACCACTCCTGCTATTCGAGACCAACTTTGCTGACCACCGCCAATATCACCATGCAGTTCGGCGCCAAGCCGCTGTTCGAGAACGTGTCCGTGAAATTCGGGGACGGCAACCGTTACGGCCTGATCGGCGCCAATGGCTGCGGTAAATCCACCTTCATGAAAATCCTCGGCCGTGACCTGGAGCCTTCCGCGGGCAACGTGTCCAAGGAAGCCAACGAGCGCATCGGCAAGCTGCGCCAGGACCAGTTCGCCTACG
>CENV01044928.1_pt1 | contig 15430 bp, 13 predicted proteins | sample 530231 | NCBI WGS metagenome assembly CENV01 (sample SAMEA2619815, study PRJEB7988) | marine metagenome | biome: marine biome (ENVO:00000447); feature: surface water layer (ENVO:00002042); material: "saline water (ENVO:00002010), including plankton (ENVO:xxxxxxxx)" | depth 5 m | reverse complement strand
AACGCGAGTTCTGGCACTCGGCAAGCGCCGACAACCCGGGCAGCCGTAACTTCATCGGTCTCAAGGACCCGGCAGTCGACAGCCTTGTGGAAGGTTTGATAGGGGCCGATTCGCGCAAGGAATTGATCACCTACACCCGCGCGCTCGATCGTGCGCTGCTCTGGGGGCATTATGTAGTGCCGAACTGGCACATAAAGACCTGGCGCGTGGCGTACTGGAATCACCTCGCGCATCCAGAGGTGACGCCCCGGCAGGACATCGGCCTGATGACCTGGTGGCGCAAACCCGACGCCAAGCTGCCGGTTGCCGATCCCGTCGAAGCAAAGAAGGCCGAGGAAGCTGGCGCTGCCGCTCCGGCTGGTGATGGCGAGGCGGAGCGCTAAGCATGCTGGCTTACATCGTTCGCCGACTGCTGCTGATCATCCCCACGCTGTTCGGCATCCTGCTGATCAACTTCATCATCATCCAAGCCGCCCCCGGCGGCCCGGTGGAGCAGGCAATCGCCAAGCTGGAAGGCTTCGAAGGCGCCACCAGCCGGATCGCCGGCGGTGGCTCGGAAGTCGCGGTCGCCGGCACCAGTTACCGGGGTGGCCAGGGTCTGGACCCCGAGCTGATCGCCGAGATCGAGCGCCTGTACGGCTTCGACAAACCACCCGCAGAGCGCTTCTGGATCATGCTCAGCAACTATCTGCGGCTGGATTTCGGCGAGAGCTTCTTCCGTGACGCCAAGGTGACCGACCTGATCATCGAGAAGATGCCGGTTTCCATCTCGCTGGGTCTGTGGAGCACCTTGATCATGTACCTGGCCTCGATCCCGCTGGGCATCGCCAAGGCCACGCGTCACGGCAGCAAGTTCGACGTCTGGACCAGCTCGGCGATCATCGTCGGCTACGCCATACCGGCTTTCCTGTTCGCCATTCTGCTGATCGTGCTGTTCGCTGGCGGCAGTTACTGGAACTGGTTCCCCTTGCGCGGACTGACGTCGGCCAACTTCGATGATATGACCCTGGCCGGCAAGATCATCGACTACTTCTGGCACCTGGCCCTGCCCGTCACCGCGCTGGTGATCGGCAACTTCGCGACGCTGACGCTGCTGACCAAGAACAGCTTTCTCGACGAGATCAACAAGCAGTACGTGATCACGGCGCGGGCCAAGGGCCTGAGCAAGAATCGCGTGCTCTACGGCCATGTGTTCCGCAATGCCATGTTGATCATCATCGCCGGCTTTCCGTCTGCCTTCATCGGCATGTTCTTCACCGGCTCGCTGCTGATCGAGGTGATCTTCTCCCTTGACGGGCTCGGCCTGCTCAGCTTCGAGGCGGCAATCAACCGCGACTATCCGGTGGTGTTCGGCACCCTCTTCCTCTTCACCCTGCTCGGACTGGTGGTGAAGCTGATCGGCGACCTGACCTACACCCTGGTCGACCCGCGCATCGATTTCGAAAGCAGGGAGGCCTGAGATGCAGTTGTCCCCCCTCAACCAGCGCCGGCTGGCGCTGTTCAAGGCACACAAGCGTGGCTGGTGGTCGCTGTGGATCTTCCTCGCGCTGTTCGTACTCAGCCTTGGCGCGGAGATCATCGCCAACGACAAGCCGATCGTGGTGCGCTACGACGGCGAATGGTTCTTCCCGGTGTTCAAGCGTTATCCGGAAACGGCCTTCGGCGGCGAGTTCCCGCTGCAGGCGAACTACAAGAGCCCGTACATCCAGGAACTGATTGCCGAGAAGGACGGCTGGATGGTCTGGCCGGTCATTCCCTTCAACTATTCGAGCATCAACTACGAACTGCAGGTACCCGCGCCCGCGCCGCCGTCACTGGAGAACTGGCTGGGCACCGATGACCAGGGCCGCGATGTACTCGCCCGGGTGATCTACGGCTTTCGCATCTCGGTCCTGTTCGCCCTGACCCTGACCCTGATCAGCTCGGTGATCGGCGTTATCGCCGGCGCCCTGCAGGGCTTCTATGGCGGCTGGGTCGACCTGGTTGGCCAGCGCCTGCTGGAGATCTGGTCCGGGCTGCCGGTGCTCTATCTGCTGATCATTCTGGCCAGCTTCGTGCAGCCGAACTTCTGGTGGCTGCTGGGCATCATGCTGCTGTTTTCCTGGATGAGCCTGGTGGACGTGGTACGTGCCGAATTCCTCCGTGGGCGCAACCTCGAGTACGTGCGCGCCGCTCGTGCGCTGGGCATGCAGAACGGCGCCATCATGTTCCGCCACATCCTGCCGAACGCCATGGTTTCCACCATGACCTTCATGCCGTTCATCCTCACCGGCGCCATCGGCACGCTCACCGCGCTGGACTTTCTCGGTTTCGGTCTGCCGGCAGGTTCGCCGTCGCTCGGTGAACTGGTCGCCCAGGGCAAGGCCAATCTGCAGGCGCCCTGGCTGGGCATCAGCGCCTTCATGGTGCTGGCAATCATGCTGACCTTGCTGGTGTTTATCGGGGAGGCGGCGCGTGATGCCTTCGACCCAAGGAAATAACATGGCCGAACAACCGATAGCCGAGAATCTGGTCGAGGTCCGCGATCTGGCCGTCGAGTTCGTCACCGGTGAACAGGTCCAGCGTGTCGTCGAAGGCGTGACATTCGACATTCGCAAGGGCGAAACCCTGGCCCTGGTCGGCGAAAGCGGCTCGGGCAAGTCCGTGACGGCTCATTCCATCCTGCGACTGCTGCCCTACCCGCTCGCTCGCCATCCGCAAGGGCAGATCCTCTTCCACGGGCAGGACTTGCTCAAGGCCGACGAAAAGGCCATGCGTAAAATCCGTGGCAATCGCATCGCCATGGTCTTCCAGGAGCCGATGACCTCGCTCAACCCGCTGCACACCGTCGGCAAGCAGATCAACGAAGTGCTGGAGATTCACAAGGGCCTGCGCGGTAAGGCCGCAACCGCTCGCACCCTGGAGTTGCTGGAACTGGTCGGTATCCCGGAGCCGCGCAAGCGCATCCGCGCCTACCCGCACGAGCTGTCGGGCGGCCAGCGGCAACGGGTGGTCATCGCCATGGCGCTGGCCAACGAGCCTGAACTGCTGATCGCCGACGAGCCGACCACGGCCCTCGACGTCACCGTGCAGCTGAAAATCCTCGAACTGCTGAAGGAGTTGCAGGCACGCCTGGGCATGGCACTGCTGCTGATCAGCCACGACCTCAACCTGGTTCGGCGCATTGCCCATCGCGTATGTGTCATGCAGCGCGGTCGAGTCGTCGAACAGGCGTTGTGTGAAGATCTGTTCCGCGCACCTCAGCATCCGTATACCCAGGAACTGCTCGCGGCCGAGCCCAGTGGCGACCCGGTGGCGGTCGAAAAAGCGGCACCATTGCTGGAAGTGGACGACCTGCGGGTTTGGTTCCCGATCAAGAAGGGCTTGCTGCGTCGCACCGTCGACCACATCAAGGCAGTCGACGGCGTCAACTTCAGCCTGCCCAAGGGGCAGACACTGGGTATCGTCGGCGAGAGCGGCTCCGGCAAGTCCACGCTTGGTTTGGCTATTCTTCGCTTGCTGGGTAGTCGCGGTGAAATCCGTTTCCAGGGCCAGCAACTGCAAAGCATGTCGCAGCGCCAGGTACGGCCGTTGCGGCGGCAGATGCAGGTGGTCTTTCAGGACCCCTTCGGTAGCCTGAGCCCACGTATGTCGGTCGGGCAGATCATTGGCGAAGGGTTGCACATCCACCGGATGGGCAATGCCAAGGAGCAGGAACAGGCAATCATTGACGCGCTCGTGGAGGTTGGCCTCGATCCGGAAACCCGGCATCGCTATCCCCATGAGTTTTCCGGCGGACAACGGCAGCGCATTGCCATTGCCCGAGCTCTGGTGTTGAAGCCGGCGCTGATACTGCTCGACGAGCCGACCTCGGCGCTCGATCGCACGGTACAGCGCCAGGTGGTAGAGCTTCTGCGCTCGTTGCAGGCCAAGTACAACCTGACCTACCTGTTCATCAGCCATGACCTGGCGGTGGTCAGGGCGCTGAGCCACCAGATGATGGTGGTCAAGCAGGGCCAGGTGGTGGAACAAGGTGCGGCCGCTGACATTTTTGCGGCACCACAACATCCGTATACACAGCAGCTGCTGGAATCCGCCTTCATGGCGCCCGGCACTGCCGAACAACCAGAAGAGGGACAAGCACATGGGTTTTCTCACCGGTAAGCGCGTACTGATCGTCGGCGTTGCCAGCAAACTTTCGATTGCCTCCGGCATCGCCGCCGCCATGCATCGCGAAGGTGCAGAACTGGCTTTCACCTACCAGGGCGACAAGCTCAAGGGTCGCGTCGAGGAATTCGCTTCTGGTTGGGGCTCGAGCCCTGAGCTGTGCTTCCCCTGCGACGTCGCCAACGATGAAGAGATCGCGCGCGTATTCGAAGAACTGAGCAAGAAGTGGGACGGCCTGGACTGCATCGTGCACTCGGTCGGCTTCGCTCCGGGCGACCAGCTCAATGGCGACTTCACCGAAGTCACCACCCGTGAAGGCTTCAAGATCGCCCACGACATCAGCGCCTACAGCTTCGTCGCCCTGGCCAAGGCCGGTCGCGAGATGATGAAGGGCCGCAACGGCAGCCTGCTGACCCTCTCCTACCTGGGTGCCGAGCGCACCATGCCGAACTACAACGTCATGGGCATGGCCAAGGCCAGCCTGGAAGCCGGCGTTCGCTACCTGGCCGGCAGCCTCGGCCCGGAAGGCACCCGCGTGAACTGCATCTCTGCCGGCCCGATCCGTACCCTGGCCGCCTCCGGCATCGCCAGCTTCCGCAAGATGCTGGCTGCCAACGAGAAGCAGACCCCTATGCGTCGCAACGTCACTATCGACGAAGTCGGCAATGCCGGCGCCTTCCTCTGCTCGGACCTGGCTTCCGGCATCAGCGGTGAGATCCTCTACGTCGACGGCGGCTTCAACACCACCGCAATGGGCTCGCTGGAAGACTGATCCCGCGCCCGTCTACGTAAGCACCGAACCCCGCCTACTGGCGGGGTTCGTGTTTCTGCGCAGCGGCTCAGCCGGCCGTAACCGTCATGCCGCCATCGGCCATGACCACCGAGCCCACCATGAAGCTGGCCCGCTCCGAAGCGAGAAAGGCGACGATCTCGGCGATTTCCTCCGGTTGCGCCGCGCGCCCGATGGGTGCGGCTTCGCCATGCTGAGCAAGAAAGCCCGGGCCGTCCTCGACCACGTCGTTGAGGATGTTGGTCACCACATCGCCAACACCGATGGCGTTGACCCGGATGCCATGCTCGATCGCCTCCAGCGCCAGCGTGCGGGTCAGCTGGGCCAGCGCGCCTTTCGAGGCCGTGTACGCGGCGATGGTCGGGAAGGCGAAATAGGACGCGTAGGAAGCGATGTTGACGATCGCCCCTGAGCGGTTGGGCATCATCGCCTTGACCGCTTCGCGACAATGCAGGAACGCCGCCGTGGCATTGACCGCCTGGATGCGCTCCCAATCCTCGCGACTCATGTCCACCACTCGCTTGTTGATGATGATGCCGGCGTTGTTGACCAGGATATCCAGCCGGCCGAAATGCTCGATGGCCAGGCCGGCCGCACGTTCTGCTGCGCCATCCTCGGTAATGTCCGCCAGCAGCGGCACCAGCCCCGGTCGAGCGAGTTTCTCGACAGCCGGGTTGATGTCTTCGGCGATGACCTTGGCGCCCCGATCGTGCAGCAATAAGGCAATCGCCCTGCCGATGCCGCTGGCGGCGCCGGTGACCAGCGCGACCTTGCCTGCAACTTCCTGAACGACGATGTGATTCGAATCAGTCATGGTGCTCTCCTCTCTTTCGGGCTGCGCCACGAGGCGCGATGGGTTAACTGTCTCCCATCGCAGGAGGTCGGGCTTTCGCACGCTTGCGCTGGCTGTTGCGGTTTTGCGCGCAGCAGTGATCTGCCGGCGCGCAGGGTCCTGCGCTAACCTTTCGGCGCTGAACGCTTTCAAATGTTTGCCAGGAGCACGTCATGCCGCGGTTATCACAAGCCCCGCCACGGCCCCATGCGGGGCAGACCTGTCCCCAGTTGATGAGCCATTACCTGCCTGGTGAAGCGCGCGCGACCGCACAGCAGCCGCCGATGCAGGACGTGGTGGTGCAGCTGTTCAGCCATCGCACGATCGTCGAGCCGATACAGGTACCGGCAGTGTTGGAGCCGCTGCTGGTGCTGGTACTGGCCGGTGCGGCACGAGTCGAGGAACGTGCGCCGGGTGGGCAATGGAGCGCAGCAACCGTCAGCGCCGGCGACTTCTTCCTGACCGATACCCACGAGCCGTACGAAATGCGCTGGCAGACGCTGGAAGGTGAGCAATTCGAGGTGATGCACCTGTATCTCGGCCTGCCGCTCATCGACCAGGCCGCACGGGAACTGCTCGGGCCGCAGAGCACAGCGGTTGCCTTGCGGGACGTCTCCGGCGCCCACGACGACACGGTTCGCTGGTTGATGGAGAAGCTGCACCACGAGCTGGTCGAGCAGCGCCAGCCCAGCCCGCTCTGCGTTCGCGGCCTGGCCCAGGCACTGGCCGTGCATCTGGTGCGCCACTATCGGGATCGGCAAGACGCCGTCCGGCGCAGCAACGCCTTGCCGGCCTACAAGCTGCGCCGGGTCATCGAGGCGATGGATGCGCAGTTGGCCGACGATTTCAGTCTTGCTCAGCTGGCACGAACCGCCGAGCTGAGCGAGTACCACTTCAGCCGGATGTTCAAACGAGCCACCGGGCTTTCGCCGTCTCAGTACTTCATCGGCCTGCGCATGGCACGGGCGCGACGGCTGCTGATCGAAACGCAGCGCAGCGTCATCGATATCGGGCTGGAAGTGGGCTATTCGAGCCCTAGCCACTTCTCCCAGGTATTCCGCCGCGAGGTGGGCGTTACCCCCAGCGCCTATCGCCAGGCATGAGCTGCCTTTCCCTGGCGCCAGAACGACAAAACCCCGGCCATGACGACCGGGGTTCTGTTTGCGCAAACCCGACGGTCGCCGGGTTTGCGTAACGCAGGCTGATCAGCGCTTGGCGACCAGATCCTTCGGCAGCTTGAAGGTCCAGACCATACCGCCCTGGTTGAAGTCCTTCACGCGCTTGGCGACCTCGCCGCCCCACAGCGGTACCGCACCACCCCAGCCGGAGAGAACGGAAACGTACTGCTCGCCATCCATTTCCCAAGTGACCGGAGAACCGATGACGCCCGAGCCGGTGTTGAACTCGTAGACCTTCTTGCCGGTCTTGGCGTCGAAGGCCATCAGGTAGCCCTCAGGGTTGCCGGTGAATACCAGGTTGCCCTTGGTGGCCAACACGCCGCCCCACAGCGGAGCGTAGTTGTTGTAGCGCCAGACTTCCTTGCCGGTCTTCGGATCGATTGCGCGCAGCACACCGATGAAGTCGTCGTTGAGCGGCTTGATGGTGAAGCCGGCACCCAGGTAGGCGGCACCCTTCTTGTAGGATACGCCTTCGTTCCAGATGTCCATGCCCCACTCGTTGGACGGCACGTAGAACAGGCCGGTGTCCTGGCTGTAGGCCATTGGCATCCAGTTCTTGCCACCGAGGAAGGACGGTGCGACGAACACCGACTTGCCCTTGTCCGCGTCGGCAGGATTGCCCGGGCGGTGGGCTTCGTCGTAGATCGGACGGCCAGTCTTATCCAGGCCCTTGGCCCAGGTGATCTTGTCAACGAACGGGAAGCCACGGATGAACTTGCCGTTGGTGCGATCGAGCACGTAGAAGAAGCCGTTACGGTCTGCGGTGCCGGCAGCCTTGATGGTCTTGCCGCCGTCCTTGTAGTCGAAGGAGATCAGCTCGTTGACGCCGTCGAAGTCCCAGCCGTCATGCGGGGTGGACTGGAAGTGCCACTTGATCGAGCCGTCATTCGGGTCCAGCGCCAGACGCGAGGACGAGTACAGGTTGTCGCCAGGGCGCAGGTGCGAGTTCCACGGCGCCGGGTTACCGGTACCGAACAGCAGCGAATCGGTGTCCGGATCGTAGTAGCCGCCCAGCCATGGAGCGGCACCGCCGGTCTTCCACAGATCGCCCGGCCAAGTCTTGCCGGCTTCGCCGCCGGAGATACCGCTCTCGACCTTCTTGCCGTCTTTCCAGACGTAACCCATGTGGCCTTCCACTGTCGGACGGGTCCACAGCAGTTCACCGTTCTTCGCGTCGTAGGCTTCGATCTTACCGACCACGCCGAACTCACCACCGGAGACGCCGGTGATCAGCTTGCCATTCACCACCAGCGGCGCGGCGGTCAGCGAGTAACCGGCCTTGTAGTCGGCGACAGTCTTCTTCCAGACCACCTTGCCGGTGTCCTTGTTCAGGGCGACCAGCTTGGCATCCAGGGTGCCGAAGATCACCAGATCGCCATACAGCGCGACACCACGGTTGATCACGTCACAGCACGGCATGATGCCGTCGGGCAGGCGCGCATCGTACTGCCACAGTTCCTTGCCGGTACGGGCGTCCAGTGCATATACACGCGAGTAGGAGCCGGTGATGTACATCACGCCGTCCTTGATCAGCGGCTGCGCTTCCTGACCGCGCTGCTTTTCACCGCCGAGAGAGAAGCCCCAAACCGGTCGCAACTGATTGATGTTATTGGTGTTCAACGTATCCAGCGTACTGTAGCGCTGGCCCTGCAAACCCAGACCGTTGGTGACGATCTGATCGGTGGATTTGGCATCGTTGAGGATTTCCTGGTCGGTTACGGCCCAGGCGTGCAGGCTGGACATCGCCACCGCGGCGCATAGCGCCGTCAAGGCGAAGGGCTTGCGAAGACCGGTGTGCTTCATTGCGGCTACCTCTGCGGGTTCATTGTTATGCCGGGAAATTTTCCCGGTCTGTTGTTGATTCTTGGTTTGCACCGCCTCGCCAACAATTGCCCGCAGTACCGATTTTCCTCCTCCCTTGGTAGCAATACGCCGCCTCAGCCCACGAAAGACGCGTGATTCGGCCCGCCGTCAATGCCGGGCGGCACCGAAAGTCGCACCCATATGGCCGGAAAAGACTATTCCGCCGGGCCCACCCTACCCCCTAAAACGGATGCCCCCTCGCTCAGAAGGATAAGAGCCATGCTTCGCCCTACCCTGATCATCGCCTTCCTCGTCTTCACACTACAAAGCGCCCATGCGGCCGAACCGATCCGTCTGGGTCTCAACTACCCGAGCACCGGCAACTACAAGTCCGAAGGTCTGGAGCTACGCCGTGGCGCCCTGCTTGCCGTCGACCAGATCAACCAGGGTGGTGGTTTGCTGGGCCGACGCCTGGAGCTGGTCAGCCTGAATTCGGCGGCACGCGCGGAAAAGGCGCGTGCCAACGTCGACCGCTTCGCCAACCAGGGCGCAGCGATGATCTTCGGCGGCGCCAACAGTGAAGAGGCGCTGAGCGCCGGCCAGCGCGCCCGCGAACTCGGCCTGTTGTACTTCCCCACCCTCGGCTACGCCAACGAGATCACCGGGCGGGACGGCCATCGCCACCTGTTCCGCGAGTCCAACAGTGCCTGGATGAGCGCCCGGGTACTCGGTGAATACCTGAGCTGGCACATGCCCAATCGCCGCTACCACTACATCAGCCTCGACGATGCCTGGGGCCACAGCATGGAGCAGGCCCTGCGTGAAGCGACCAAGAGCCGCGACCGCGCACGCCATGGCTACTCGAAGATCGCCGCACGAGGTGCCCGTCGCGACGACTACCTGAGCGCACTGCAGAAGGCTGCCGCCAGCGACGCGGATGTGCTGGTGATCGTCCTGCTCGGCCAGGATCTGGTGCAGACCATGCGCCTGGCGCACACCCTGGAACTGGGCAAGCGCATGCAGATCATCGCGCCCAACCTCACCCAGAGCATCGTCGAGCAGGCCGGACCGCTGGTGATGGAAAACGTGATCGGCACCGAAGCCTGGACCTGGCGGGTGCCGCAGCGCGAGAAAAGCGAAACCGGCCAGGCGTTCGATCGCGTTGCATCAGGCCTACCCCGGCAGCACCGCAGCGTCAGCCTACGGCATCGTCCGGCAGTGGGCCGATGCCGTGGGGCGGGCTGGCCGACTGGATAGCGAAGCCGTCATCGCCGAGCTGGAGAACCATCGCTATAGCCTGTTGAAGGACGAGCAGTACTGGCGCGACTTCGACCACCAGAACGTCCAGAGCATTTACGCGGTAAAGGTTCGCAATCGCAGCGAGATCATGCAGGATCGCTTCAAGCAGGACTACTTCACCATCATCCATCGCATGGATGGCGAGGAAGCCGCGCCTAGCCTGGACGACTGGCAGCAGGAGCGTGGCGATCAGCTACAGCTGCAGTGACCGGATGCAGCGACTGGAGTGGAACAGCAATCGGCGCGCCGCGGGCGCGCCTTCACTCATCGACGCGCTGCAGCGCCATCGCTTCGTAACGCGGATACAGATGACTGACGCTGCGGATCAGCTCATAGCGGGTCAGGCTGATGCCGGCGAAGCGCTCGGGGATCGGGCTCTGGATCGCCTCGTTCATGTCCGCCCCGCCATTGGCGGCTTCTCGCAGCAAGCCGTCCAGCCAGCCGAGGTAGTCGCGCATCTGCAGGAACGGCGCGGCATCATCGGCCACCGGGCCGTGGCCAGCGACCAGGCGCTTCCAGGGCAACGCCTCTAGCGTATCCAGATCTTCCAGCCAGACATCCAGGCCTGGACTGTTCGGCGTGGTCAGCGCGCGCTGGTAGAACAGGATGTCGCCGGCGAAGAGCACGCCGCTGCGTTCGTCGAGAATGGCCAGATCGGCACCGGTGTGACCGCGCAGAGCGAGCAGACGCAAAGAGCGACCGCCGATATCCAGCGTGCCGGGTGCCAGAGTCTCGGTCGGCAACACCACCTCGGTGCCACGCATCCAGTCACCAACCAGGCGGTACATATTCTCGGCCATGGCATTGCCCTGCTCGCGCAACAGCTCGGTCGTACCGGCGAGCGCGGCGATGGGCACATCGGTAAATGCCTGGTTGCCGAGAACGTGGTCGGGATGATGATGCGTCAGCAACAGCTTGATGACCGGGCGATCGGTAACGCTCGCGATGGCCGCGCGCATCGCCTCGCCGTAAAGCCGCGACGGGCCGCTGTCGATCACCACCACACCGCTCTCGGTGACGATGAAGCCGGTGTTGACGATATTGCCGCCGTTGGCCTTGTCGAAGTTGTCCGTCGAGCCTTCCAGCAGCCACACGTCATCGGCGATCTGCCGCGGCTGCAGGGTGTAACGCAGCTCGGCGTGTGAGGGCAGGGTCAGACAGAACGCGAACATCAGGAGCAACAGGCGCATGACGCCTCCTTGGCTTGGTTGCTGGCTCTCGGAGAAAACGCGGGCTGGTCAGTTCAGAGCGCGGCTTCGAACTCGTTGCCGTTGTTGTCACGCAGCCACAGGCGAGTGTCCTGCGCGCCCTTCACTTCCAGGCTCAGACTCGGGTTTTCGGCGACCGCCGGATACAGTTCCAGCTCCGCCAGGACCTGACCGTCGGCATCGCGCAGCTCGGCCTGGTTGAGAAAGAACTCGGGAATGCCGCCGACCAGGCCGTTATCCATCGGATGGGAGACCTGCAGGCGCAAACGACTGAAATCGCCACGGGCGAAGCGCCCACCGATGACCTCACCGAGGCGGTCTTCCCAGCCTGGCTGGGCACGCACCACGCTCGGCGCCGTACAGCCGCCACCGGCAGCATCGACCTTGGCCGAGCCGATGTGCCAGACACCGTCACGGGTCAGCACCGCCGCGCGGATCGGTGTCGCCTGTTCCACACGTATGCGAATGGCGACCAGAGGCACGACCTGCTCGCCAGGCGTGAAGGTGAAAATCCGTGGGATGGGATTGAGGTCGGCCCAGGCCTCGATGCGCACCACCTCGTCACCGAGGGCTCTGGCATCGATGTGCACCGGCACCTGTCGCGAGTCCTCGGCGAATGGCGGCACCTGGACCTTTACGCGGTCGTCGAACACGTAGGGCTCGCTGTTGAGCAAGCCCTTGTGGTGGTATTCCCACATCACCGACTGCAGTGGATCGGCCTCGGCCGCCAGGGCGCCCGAGGCGTGAAGGACCATCATCAGCAGCAAGATTCGGACGCTCATGTCGACTCCTCGAACGGCGATCCGCAGCGGGATCGGCATGGCGCAACCGGTCAGCGCCCGGCCACGTCGCTCTCCACATCCTGGTACAACCCGGGCAACTCGTAGCTCAAGCCGTAGCTGGCGTAGAGTTTTTCCAGCTCGCCTTCAAGAATCAGCGGCTCCAACACCCCTTCCAGCGCGTAGGCCAGTTGGCGGTTGGATTCATGTACCGCCATGCCGAGATCCCATACCTGCTTGCCCATGTTCGGGTAAGCGTTCTCGGCGAGCTTCAGGTGCTCGTCGTCGGCCTGGTCGAGCAGCCACTCGATCTCTGCGCGCATGGCCATGGCCGCGTCCACCTCGCCGTCCTGAAGCGCAGCGAATGCCTCGCGGATGCTCGGGTAATGATGAGTGTGCTTCGCCAGCCGGCCCTCGAAGACCGAAGACAGGTAGAACGAGGGCACGCTGTCCACTTCAACGCCAATCGGGTGGTACTGAAAGACCGCCACGCTCGGCACCTCGTCGAGACGGCGATCGTCATACGCGGTCTGCCAGCGCTCGCGCTGATAGGGTGCGAACATCACCACCAGCTCGTTGATCACTTCACCCAGCTCGTTGCGCTTGTAGGCGAACTCGCGGTCGTACGGCACACGGAGCATCACGTCGGCCAGCACGCCAGGCCGCAGGTAGTGCCCCTTCCAGATGAAGTTGCGCAGGTCGTCGTCGAGGGTTTCGTCCGGCGTCACCCACAGCACTTCCAGCTTCAGGCCCAGCCCTTCGGCGAGCTTGCGCGCCAATTCCAAATCGACACCGCGTGGCTGGCCATCCTGCTGGTAGCTGTACGGCGGGAAGTTCTCGTACATCGCCACCTTGAGTACGCCGGACTCGATGATGTCATCGAAGGCGCGCACCTTGACCACATCCGCCTGCGCCAGTGCGCAGCACAGAGCCAGCCACAGCGACAGAACCAGCCGGACGGCGTTCATCACTGCTTAGCCGCTTCGCTTTCAATATAGGTGCGAATCGCCCACAGCGCTTCCTGGCTGAGGGTGTCGGCCATACGCGGCATGTACACGGCACCGTCACGGACCGCGCCATTGATCACACGCTCTTTGTACCACTCGTCGCCGTCGTAGCTGGCTTCAAGCTCACGCAGATCGGGCGCGATGCCGCCAGAAATGGCTTCCAGACCGTGGCAACGTGCGCAGTTCTGGTTGTAGGCGGAAGAACCGATTTCCACGGCCAGATCGTGGTGCTCGCTGGGCGCACGATAGGGGTTCTCGTCCAGCCATTCTTCACCGAGATCCGGCAGGCCCTTGGTGTTGACCGCCTGCGGCGTCACGTCACCATGCGCCAGAACCAGGCCGGACATACCGAGAACACCCGCTGCCAGCAGTGAGCGCAAAAAGATCTTGTTATTCATGACTACCACCCTCTATTCGAGAACCTGTGCAAGGCAGCCCCATCGGAGCGCATGGTGGTCATGTTGGCGGCGAGGACGGATTGGCAGAATCCTGCTTTGGGTGCCTGCATCTCCTCCCTTGGTACTAGGTTTTACTACCACCTTCGGCACTCCACTGGTAGCAAGGCCAAATCAGTGGGGCTTGGGAAGTATTCCCGGCATTCGCGGGACGTTTTCCGTGTCCGCACCCGTGGCGCGCTCCCAATAATCGAATCGCCAGGCCAGCCGGATGCGGCGGCCTCGTTCGAATCGACCAAGGGAATCGCAACCATGACAACAAGATCGCACCCCGGCACACCCCGTCCGCTCGCCCTCGCTGTGCAATGCCTGACGCTGGCTGGCAGCCTGGCGCTGGCCGCTGCCGCCCAGGCCAAGCCGGTCAGCTGGGAAGACATCGCCAAGGATCATCTGTCCACCGAAAACGTCCTGCAGTACGGCATGGGCACCAATGCACAGCGCTGGAGCCCCCTGGCGCAGGTCAACGAGAGCAACGTATTCAAGCTGACCCCGGCTTGGTCGTTCTCCTTCGGCGACGAGAAGCAGCGCGGCCAGGAATCCCAGGCCATCGTCCATGACGGCGTGATCTACGTGACCGGCTCCTACTCGCGCGTATTCGCCCTCGATGCCAAGACCGGCAAGCGCCTGTGGAGCTATGCCCATCGCCTGCCCGATGACATTCGCCCGTGCTGCGACGTGGTCAACCGCGGCGCCGCCATCTATGGCGACAAGATCTACTTCGGCACCCTCGACGCCCGCGTCGTGGCGCTGAACAAGGACACCGGCAAGGTCGTCTGGAACAAGAAGTTCGGCGATCACGGCGCTGGCTACACCATGACCGGCGCACCGACACTGGTCAAAGATGCCAAGACCGGCAAGGTGCTGCTGGTACACGGCAGCTCCGGTGACGAGTTCGGCGTCGTCGGCAAGCTGTTCGCCCGCGACCCGGATACGGGCGAAGAAGTCTGGATGCGCCCCTTCGTCGAGGGCCACATGGGCCGTCTCAACGGCAAGGACAGCACGCCGACCGGCGACATCAAGGCGCCGTCCTGGCCGGACGATCCCAACCACCCGACCGGCAAGAAGGAAGCCTGGAGTCAGGGCGGCGGCGCGCCATGGCAGAGTGCGAGCTTCGATCCGGAAACCAACACCATCATCGTCGGTGCGGGCAACCCCGCCCCGTGGAACGGCTGGGAGCGCACCAGCGATGGCGGCGACCCGAAGGACTACGACAGCCTCTACACCTCCGGGCAGGTCGGCGTCGATCCGAGCACCGGCGAGGTGAAGTGGTTCTACCAGCACACCCCGAACGATGCCTGGGACTTCTCCGGCAACAACGAGCTGGTGCTGTTCGACTACAAGGACAAGAACGGCAAGACCGTCAAGGCCACGGCCCACGCCGACCGCAACGGTTTCTTCTATGTCGTCGACCGCAAGGACGGCAAGCTGCAGAACGCCTTCCCCTTCGTCGACGGCATCACCTGGGCCAGCCATATCGACCTGAAAACCGGTCGGCCGGTGGAGAACGAGGGCCAGCGCCCACCCAAGCCGGAGCCGGGCGAGAAGCACGGCAAGTCGGTCGAAGTATCCCCGCCCTTCCTCGGTGGCAAGAACTGGAACCCCATGGCCTACAGCCAGGATACCGGCCTGTTCTACGTACCGGCCAACCACTGGAAGGAGGACTACTGGACCGAGGAAGTCAGCTACAAGAAAGGCTCGGCCTATCTCGGCCAGGGCTTCCGCATCAAGCGCATGTACGACGACCACGTCGGCATCCTGCGCGCCATGGACCCGACCACTGGCAAGGTAGCCTGGGAACACAAGGAAAAACTCCCGCTGTGGGCCGGCGTGCTGGCGACCAAGGGCAATCTCGTCTTCACCGGCACCAGCGACGGCTACTTCAAGGCCTTCAACGCGAAAACCGGCGACGAGCTGTGGAAGTTCCAGACCGGCA
>CENV01056493.1_pt1 | contig 15454 bp, 15 predicted proteins | sample 530231 | NCBI WGS metagenome assembly CENV01 (sample SAMEA2619815, study PRJEB7988) | marine metagenome | biome: marine biome (ENVO:00000447); feature: surface water layer (ENVO:00002042); material: "saline water (ENVO:00002010), including plankton (ENVO:xxxxxxxx)" | depth 5 m | reverse complement strand
GAAATGGGCGACATCGAGCGTATGGGTCACCCGGTGCGCCTCGCCCAGCCGGTTGAGCCCGGCCAGGGCAAGAAGCGTTGCATCGGCCACGCCGTCAGCGAGCTTTTTGAGCCGCGTCTGCACATTGCCGCGAAATTCGACCGTCCGGAAATCGGGCCGGAACCGCTTCATCTGCGCGCGACGGCGCAGGGAGGACGAGCCGATCACCGCGCCCTCGGGCAGATGGTCAGGGCTCTTGGCGATCAGGGACAGGAAAGCATCGCGCACATCCTCGCGCGGCAGAAAAGCGGGCAGGGCGAACAGGGGGTCGATTTCGGTCGCCACGTCCTTGGCCGAATGGACGGCGATATCGATCTCGCCATCGGCCAGCGCCTTTTCGATCTCCTTGGTGAACAGCCCCTTGCCGCCCACTTCAGAGAGCGGGCGGTCCAAAATGATGTCGCCGCTGGTCTTGATGACCTTTATCGCGATGGCGTCAGGCTCCAATCCGTTGATGGCGACCAGACGGTCGCGGACCTCCTCGGCCTGCTTGACCGCAAGGGGCGAACCGCGCGTGCCGATGGTGAAAACGGGGGTGGACGTCAAAGATTGCAATATGGCCTCGCAGGTGTCACAGATGTGCGCGCTTAAAAGAACAAGAAGCTAACGCGCCGAACGCGGGTTGCGATCCGCTTGTGCCATCAGACCACACGTTTTTGCCAGAGACCAGATCGCCGCAATGGATAACGATGTTTTCGTTTTGGGGATCGAGACCAGCTGCGACGAAACCGCGGCAGCCATCGTCCGGCGCCACCCAGACGGGCGCGGCGAGATCGTTTCCAATATCGTGCGCAGCCAGATCGACGAGCACAAGGCCTTTGGCGGCGTGGTGCCCGAGTTGGCGGCCCGCGCCCATGTCGTCCATCTCGATGCCATCATTGCGCGCGCGCTCGAAGAAGCCCGAATGGATCTCTCACAGGTCGATGCAATCGCCGCCACGGCCGGTCCGGGGCTGATCGGCGGCGTGCTCGTGGGGCTGACCACCGGCAAGGCACTGGCCGCCGCGAGCGGCAAGCCCCTGGTTGCCGTCAACCATCTCGAGGGCCACGCGCTGACCGCCCGGCTGACCGACGAAGTCAAATTCCCCTATCTGATGCTGCTCGTGTCAGGCGGGCATTCCCAGATCGTTCTGGTCAGGGGTGTCGGCGATTATGAGCGCTGGGGTTCGACCATCGACGACGCGCTGGGAGAGGCCTTCGACAAGGCCGCAAAACTTCTGGGGCTGGGCTATCCCGGCGGCCCGGAGGTCGAAAAGGCGGCCGCAAACGGCGATCCAACCCGATTCGATCTGCCGCGCCCCTTGCTGAGGGAAAAACGCCTCGATTTTTCCTTTTCGGGGCTCAAGACCGCCCTGCGGCTGGCCGCCGAATCGGTGGCGCCGATCACCGACACCGATATTGCCGATCTGTGCGCCAGCTTTCAGGCCGCCGTCACCGATATCGTTGCCGTCCGGTCCAGACAGGCGCTGGAGCGTTTCGCGGCCGAATATCCCGACATCGCTCCCACCTATGTGGTGGCCGGTGGCGTTGCCGCCAACACGGCAATCGGCACCGCTCTGCGCGAGGTCGCGGCCCGGACCGGCGCGCATCTGGTCATCCCGCCGCCTGCTTTGTGCACCGACAATGGCGCGATGATCGCCTGGGCGGGGGCCGAACGGTTTGCCCTGGGGCTTGTCGACGGGTTCGAGGTGGCGGCCCGCCCGCGCTGGCCGCTCGATGAACTGGGGCGGGGTGCGGCGTGAGCGCTAAGATCTTCGTCATCGGCGCGGGGGCCTGGGGCACCGCTCTGGCACAGGCCGCCCGGCTGGCCGGCAATGATGTCGTGCTGGTCGGCCGCGACCCGGCCGCCATCGATGAAATCAATTCCGCCCATACGCTGAAATCCTATCTCGGCGCCATCGGCCTTGATCCTTATCTCAAGGCCCAGACCGGAATTTCGGGGATCGAAGGGGCCGACGCCATTCTCATGGTGGTGCCTGCCCAGGCGACCCGCGCCACACTTGCTGCCATCGGCCCCGAAGCGCTGGCCGGCAAGCCGGTGATCCTGTGCGCCAAGGGTCTGGAGATGGCGACCAACGACCGCCAGAGCCAGATCCTTACCGAACTCGCCCCGGCTGCGGAGCCCTTCGTTCTTTCCGGCCCGAGCTTTGCCCATGACGTGGCGGCGGGAAAGCCCACGGCCGTTACTTTGGCCGGGCCCACCATCGAGCGCGCCGAGGCGATCGGGGCGCTTTTGGCCTCGGACAGTTTCCGCCCCTATGCCAGCGGCGATATTGTCGGGGTGGAAATGTGCGGCGCGCTCAAGAATGTCTATGCGCTCGGTGCCGGCGCCATCGAAGGTGCCGGGCTGGGCCTGTCGGCCCGCTCGGCCTTTCTGGCCCGGGCCTATGCGGAACTGGGCCGCATGATCGCGGCGATGGGCGGCAGCGAAGCGACGCTTTCGGGTCTCGCCGGTATCGGCGATCTGGCTCTGAGCTGCACGTCGAGCCAATCGCGCAACTACCGTTTTGGCGTGGCGCTGGGGCAGGGCCGCTCGGTCGATGATATTGCGGCTGCGGGCATGGGGTTGGCCGAGGGCCTGTTCACCACCCCGGTCGCCAGAGCCGTGGCCGAACGGGACGCCATAGATGCGCCGCTGGTGGGCGCCGTGGACCTTTTGATTTCAGGCCGGGCCCGGATCGAGGCCATCGTGCCCATGCTGATGAGACGACCACTCAAACGGGAAGAATGACATGACGATGATGTTTGCGGTCACCGCACTCGACAAGAACGACCATCTGGAAACGCGCCTTGCGACGCGCCCGGCCCATCTCCAGTTCTGGGACGATAACGCCGCCTCCATGGTGCTGGCCGGCCCGTTTCTCGACGCCGAGGGTAAGGCGACCGGCTCGCTGATGATCGTTAAGGCTGAAAATCAGGCCGCTGCCGAGGCGCTCGTTGCCAGCGATCCTTATGCCGAGGCCGGCCTGTTCGAAAGCGTCGTCGTCCGCCCCTGGAACTGGGTCATCAACAGGCCGGAGACCATTTGAAAATGGCATACTGGCTTTTCAAATCCGAACCGGAAACCTGGGGCTGGCACGATCAGGTCAAAAAGAGCGGCCCGGAAGAATGGGGCGGGGTGCGCAACTATCAGGCGCGCAACAATATGCGCGAGATGAAGAAGGGCGATCTGGGCTTTTTCTATCATTCGGTCAAGGAAAAGGCCGTGGTGGGGATCGTGCGCGTCGCCAATGAAATCCATCACGATTCCACCACCGACGACCCGCGCTGGGAATGCGTGGATATCGAGGCGGTCAAACCCTTCAAGCGTGCGGTGACGCTCGACGAGATCAAGGCCGCGCCCGAGCTTGAAAGCATGGTGCTGGTCAACAATTCGCGCCTCTCGGTCCAGCCGGTTTCCGAGGCGGAATGGGCATTCATCTGCAAGCTGGGAGGCGTTGAGGCCTGATTTACCGCTGCGGCGTTTTGGCGCACACTTCCCTCGGTCCGATTCGAAGAGAGCGGGTCCGGACCGGTTTTTGAGAGGGGAGAAAAGGGATGGATTATCTCAATGTGAACTGGCTGGCCGTGCTTTTGGCCATGATTGCCTCAATGGCTCTGGGCGCCGCCTGGTACATGATCTTGTCCAGGCAATGGATTGCCGCCACCGGCAAGACCACCGAACAGATCATGTCCGGCTCGGGCGGGCAGGCCACGCCCTTTATCTGGGGCGCGGTGATGCAGCTGGTGATGGCCTATTTTCTGGCCCTTTTTACCCCGGCCATCATGGGTGAGGTGACAGTGGCGTCCGCGGTTGTTGTGGGCATCCATGTGTGGGCCGGGTTCATGCTCACCTCGATGATCCTCAACCACCGCTATCAGGGGTCCAGCTGGTCGCTGGCCGTCATCGATGGCGGCTATCTTTTGGGCGTGATGGCTGTCCAGGGCGTGGTGATCGGGCTTATGGGTTAAGGCCGGTGACGGCGGGGTGTCCCGCCGTCAGAAGTCCGAGGAAATGCCCTTGATTTCCCAGTCGCCGTAGCGGGCCGGATCGAGCCCGCCGCGGCCATCGACTTCGCGCGGCGCGTTCGAGGTCCTGGCGTCGATCTCGGCGCGGCGCTTTTTCGCTTCCTCGAGGGCGCGTCTGGCGATTGCGGGATCGGGGCGTTTGGCCTTTGGCGCTTCGCGCATTTTTTCGAAACCACCTTGATGACGAAGAGTTTAGACATCGGGCCACTTGTGCAGGGGCCCGCCCGTTCCCATCATATAATCATCACAACCGGCTGAGGAAAGCCTGACCACAATGATGAATGCTCTGCGCACGACGATTTTGCTTGCCGGCATGACCGCGCTGTTCATGGGTGTTGGTTATATGATCGGCGGGACCGGCGGCATGGCCCTTGCGTTCCTGTTTGCGCTGGGCACCAACGCCTTTGCATACTGGAATTCGGACAAGATGGTGCTCTCGATGCAGGGCGCCAAAGAGATCGATCCGCGCTCGGCGCCCGATCTTTATCAGATGACCCGGCGGCTGGCCGACAATGCCGGCCTGCCCATGCCAAAGCTTTATCTCATTGCAACCGATCAGCCCAACGCGTTCGCCACGGGCCGCAGCCCGGACAGGGCGGTGGTCGCGGTGTCCTCGGGCCTTGTCAAATATCTCGACAGCCGCGAGGTCGCGGCGGTGATCGCGCACGAATTGGCCCATATCAAGAACCGCGACACGCTGACCATGACCGTCACGGCCACGCTGGCGGGTGCCATTTCCATGCTCGCCCAGTTCGGCCTGTTCTTCGGTGGCGCGCGCGACAACAACAACCCGCTTGGGTTTGTCGGTGTCATCGCCATGGTCATACTGGCCCCCATCGCCGCCATGCTCGTGCAGATGGCGGTTTCGCGCACACGTGAATACGAGGCCGACAAGGACGGTGCTGAAATCTGCGGCGATCCCATGGCGCTGGCCAGCGCGCTTGAAAAGATTTCCTCGCTGTCAAAACGCACGGTCAACGAGGCGGCCGAACGGGCGCCGGCCATGGCGCATATGTATATCTCCAACCCGCTCTCGGGTGCCCGCATGGACAATCTGTTTTCCACGCACCCCAATGTGGAAAACCGCATCAAGGCACTAACCGGGATCGCGTCGAGCGTGAGGGGCGGTGGTGGTGGTCAAACGCCGCGCCAGAGGGTAAACCCCATCGAGGCCAAAGTCCGGCCCGGTCAGAGCTGGCGCACGCCCGGCACCCGGCCGCGCTCGGATGATAACAAACCGTCGGGTCCCTGGGGATAAGGTGTAGGGGAGATTCGGTCCGCCCTGACCTGAAGCCCCACACACCCAAATTTAGGCGAAAAAAGTTTGAACGAAACACGCGATCTGCCCGGCCTCAAGCTTCGGCTTGAGGCCGCTTTTCATCTCAAATCGGTGCTGGAGGGTAAGCCGTTCGCCCCCATCGGGCCGGACCGGCTGTCCCAAAGCCGTGACCGGGCGCTGGCCAACCGCATGGTGACCATCGCCCTGCGCCATCATGGACAGATCGATGCCGTTTTTAAAGAGGTGCTCGCCAAGGGCGTTCCCCAGCGGGCCGGCATTTTGGAAGCGGTTCTGCGCATCGCCATCGCGCAATTGTTGTGGCTCGACGATATCGCTGCCCATTCGGCCATCCATCTGGGTGTCGAATCGGCGCGGGCCGACAAGCGGGCCGGTCGGTTCGACAAGCTGGTCAATGGAGTGTTGCGTTCGGTGCAACGCCAGAGCGAACAGTTCCAGGCACTCGGTGGCGATACGCTGATTCCCGATTGGCTGGCCGCGCAATGGGCCGGCACCTATGGCGCCGATGCCGTGGCGCGCTTTGCCGAAATCCTCATCCAGTCCCCGCCGCTCGATCTCACGCTCAAATCCCCCGATCCCGATCTGATTGCCGTCCTGGGCGGCCAGCCCGTGCTCGGTGAGACCGTGCGCCTTGCAGAACGCGATGCGGCGGTGGCCGATCTTGCCGGCTTTGCAGAGGGAAAATGGTGGGTGCAGGATGTTTCCGCCGCTTTGCCCGCCCGGCTTTTGAACGCTGGCGCCGGCGAAGCCATTCTCGATCTCTGCGCCGCGCCGGGCGGCAAGACCGCTCAATTGGCCTCCGCAGGGGCCAGGGTTACCGCGCTCGATATTTCGGCCGACCGCATGGCCCGCGTCCGGGCCAATCTCGACCGCCTCGAGCTGAACGCGGAGATCGTTGTCGCCGACGCTCTCGATTACGCGCCGGGGCCGGTTTTCGATGCCGTATTGCTCGATGCTCCCTGTTCGGCCACGGGCACGTTCCGCCGTCACCCCGAGGTGCTGTTGCACCGCAACGCCCAGGGCATTGCCGAGCGCGTGGCTTTGCAGCGCAAAATGCTGGCCCGCGCCACCGCGCTTCTCAAGCCGGGCGGGCGGCTCATCTATTGCGTGTGCTCGCTCGAGCGCGGCGAGGGTGAAGATCAACTGGCCTGGGTGCAATCGAGCTTGCCCGAACTCGAGCCGTCTGCGATCGCTGCCAGCGAACTTGACGGCTGGGATACGCCCCTCACGCCCCAGGGCGCTGTGCGGCTCACGCCGGCCATGGCGCTGCCCAACGGGGTTGGCGGCGCACTCGATGGCTTTTTCATCGCTCGCTTCATCAGAAAGCCGGTCTGAAATGGCGGCAAAGTGCGGCTCGAGCCCTGTGGTTAACGCAAAGTTGATGGTACAATCTGGCCCGCGAGTAGGGTTCGGGTATGGGCGTGTTTGAAGTTTTGCGTTTCGGTCTCAAGCGCGGCGGCATGGGTATTGCCGACCGGTGCGTGACCAATCCCCTGTTTTCCTGGACGTGGTCGGGAGCGGGCGAAATCCGTTTCGTTCCCCGCCTGGCCGAATTCCGGCCGGCCGATTCCCAGACCATTGTCGAGATGATGGAGGGCAAATATCTGCTCGCCGGCCGCATGGTGGAAACCGGCGGCACCTCGCCCTTTGCCGTCGAAAGCGATTTCGACGACTGGTTTGCCGATCTGCACGGCTTTGGCTGGCTGCGCCATTTTTCCGCTGTCACCGACCCCGGCCAGCGGGCCTTTGCCCGCACGCTGGTGCTCGACTGGATCGCCCGGTTCGGCGCGTTCGAGGCCGAGGCCTGGGACCTGTTCATCACGGCGCGGCGGGTGCTCAACTGGCTCAAATCGCTCTCGCTGCTGTTTGACGGCGCAACGCCAGATCAGTCCCGGACGATCCTGCGCTCGCTCTCGATCCAGGTGCAATCGCTCAAGGTGCGCGCGCCGCTGGTTTACGGGCCGGTCACGCGGCTGATGGTGGAAATCGCGCTGGTCGGGGCTGCATTGAGCGAAAGCGAGGAGCCAAAGGACCTCGTCGCGCATGTGGACAGGCTTGGAGCTCTGCTTGAAACCGTGCTTGGCGATGACGGGCTGGTGAAAAACCGCAATCCCTTCACCCAGATCCAGATCCTGTCCGAGATCATCCCGGTCAATCAGGCCCTCGGCCAGCGGCACGGCCACATGTCGGCTGCCATCGGGCTGCGGATCGAAGCCATGCACCGGGCGCTCGAAAAGCTGGTGCTGGGCACGCGCGAGCCGGTCTATGCCAATGGCTGCGGCCAGGTGCCGGTCGAACTGGTCCTTGCCATCACCGCCCAATCGGGCGTGCGCAGTTCGGGCTCGAGCCTGTGTGGCGGCTATGGCATTCTTGTGGACGGTCCGGGCAAGCTGATTGCCGATTGCGGGCTGGTCCCGCCGCTCCCTTTCGCCCGCGATGCCCATGCGGGGGGCCTCAGTTTCGAATATGCATCCGGTTCGACGCTGGTGGTGGGCAACTGCGGCCCGGCACCGGCCGGCTTGTCCGACAGCGGCAATCTGTTCCGCCACACATCCGCCCACAGCGCGCCGACCATCGACGACATGTCGAGTGCACGGATCGGGGGTGGGTCGATGGCGGGCAACGCCCTGCGCCGGCGCGGCCCTGAGCCGCTGATGTCGCTTGACGAGGCCGAAAACACCCTGGAGTTGACCACTGGCGCCTATCGTGACCGCTACGGGCTCGATATCGTCCGGCGCCTCACCCTGATGGGCGGCGGGCAGACGCTTGTGGGGCAGGACCGGTTCGTTGCGGCGGGGAACCGCTCCCGCCAGCAGGGCGCCTTCACCATCCGCTTCCATCTCGCCCCCGGCGTGGCGTTGGAGCGCTCGAGCGGGGAAGCGTTTTTCAGGCTCACCTATCGCAATGGTGAGGTCTGGGCGTTCCTGTGGGAAGGGGCCGAAGCCGATATCGACGACAGCGTGCGCCATTCGGCCTATTTCGGGCTCAACCGCACGCGACAGATTGTCCTGCACGGCCCGGCCCGCTCCGATACCGACATTGCCTGGGTTTTCACGCGGCAGAGCTAGTGCCGGGGCCTATTCCCGTTTGGGGAAAACCGTGATAGGCCCGCGCCCATCTTTCCCCTCTCAACAAAAAAGCGCAGGACTTCCCATGGCTCATGCTTGTGCAACCAAGGTCAAACGGGCGCTGCTCTCGGTCTCCGACAAGACCGGCATCATCGAATTTGCAACCTCGCTGGTGGCGCTCGGCGTTGAGATCGTTTCGACCGGCGGCACCCGCAAGGCGCTCGCCGAGGCCGGGCTGCCGGTGATCGACATTTCCGAGGTGACCGGATTTCCCGAAATCATGGACGGGCGGGTCAAGACGCTCCACCCCAAGGTGCATGGGGGTCTTCTGGGCATCCGCGGCAACGACGCTCACAAATCGGCCATGCGCATTCACGACATCTCGCCCATCGATCTCTTGGTCGTGAACCTTTATCCCTTCGCCCAGACCGTCGCCAAGGGCGGCGATTATGACGAAGTTATCGAAAATATCGACATCGGCGGCCCCGCCATGATCCGTGCCGCCGCCAAGAACCACGGCGATGTCACCGTCATCGTCGACCCCGACGACTACCGCGACGTGCTGGCTGCCCTCAAGGAGCGCGGCGAAGTCGCCTATGACGCGCGCCAGAAATATGCCGCCAAGGCCTATGCGCGCACCGCGGCATACGATGCGGGGGTTTCCAACTGGTTCGCCAAAACCCTCGATCTGCCCGATCTCACCTGGCGGTGCTTTTCGGGTAAATTGCGCGAAGTGATGCGCTATGGGGAAAACCCGCATCAATGGGCGGCGTTCTATGCCGATGGCTCCAACCGCCCCGGCGTTGCCACCGCCACCCAGATCCAGGGCAAACAGCTCTCGTTCAACAACATCAACGATACCGACGCTGCGTTCGAGCTGGTCGCTGAATTCGATCCCGAGCACGCCGCCGCCGTCGCCATCATCAAGCATGCCAATCCGTGCGGTGTGGGGCAGGGCAGAACGCTTGTCGAAGCCTATCAGGCGGCGCTCAAATGCGATCCGGTCTCGGCCTTTGGCGGCATCGTGGCGCTCAACCGTCCGCTCGACGAGGCGGCCGCGATCGAGATCGTCAAGCTCTTCACCGAAGTGATCATCGCCCCCGGCGCCACCGACGACGCCATCTCGATCATCGAATCCAAGAAAAACCTGCGCCTACTGGTCACCGACAGCCTGCCCGATGCCAAGGCCGAAGGGCTCACCGTCCGCTCTGTTGCCGGGGGCCTTCTGGTTCAGACCCGCGACAACCAGAACGCCGATGATTGTGAACTCAAAATCGTCACCAAGCGCGCGCCGACCGAAGCCGAAATGGCCGATCTGCTGGTCGCGGCCAAGGTCGCCAAGCACGTCAAGTCCAACGCCATCGTCTATGTCAAAGACGGTGCCACGGTCGGTATCGGGGCGGGCCAGATGTCCCGCGTCGATTCGGCCCGCATCGCGCACAAGAAATCAAGGGATGCCGCCAAGGCCGCAAAGGAAAAGGGCGCCTTGACCGAAGGCTCGGTCGTTGCGTCCGATGCCTTCTTCCCCTTCGCCGACGGGCTCGAAGCCTTGGTCGAAGCGGGCGCCACCGCTGTCATCCAGCCGGGCGGCTCGGTGCGCGACGAAGAGGTCATCGCCGCCGCCGACAAGGCGGGTCTGGCCATGGTGTTCACCGGCATGCGGCACTTCAGGCACTAGTCTGGCCTCACGGGCCGCTCCGCGAAAACCATGACGGGCTAAAGCCGCCCTATGGTTTTCGCTGGCCCTCCGGCGGGGCGGCGAACGGTCGCCGGGGTCCTCGCTCCGCTTGTCCGGCCCCACTCATGCTGAAAGCCTTGCTGGAGCGACGCCCCATCCTAACCCTCGCCCGTCGGGGAGAGGGTGGCTGGCAGGCCGGTGAGGGGGCCTTCCTCTCTTTAAGCCCCTACCGCTACGTCCAGCGCAATCTCCACCATATCGCTCAGCGACGTTTGCCTTGCCTCGGCGTCGATCTCGTCGCCGGTGATCAGGCAATCGGTCATCGTGCAGATGGTCAGCGCTTTCGCCCCGAACCGCGCGGCCAGCGTATAAAGCGTTGCTGCTTCCATCTCGACGCCCAGCACCCCGTGTTCGATCAGCTTGCTGTAAGCCTCAAGCCCGGAAGGATGATAGAAGATGTCGGACGAAACGATCCCGCCCACATGCACGGTTTTGCCCTTGGCTCGCGCCGCGTCGTCAGCGGCCCGCAGCAGGGAAAAATCGGCAGCGGGGGCATAATTGTAGTTCCCGAACGCGCCCGTAACGATTGTGGAATCGGTGGCCGCCGAGGCTCCGATCACCACGTCGCGCACTTTCACCTTGGTGTTGAGCCCGCCGCATGTGCCCACCCGGATCATGGTCTTGACGCCATAAGTGTTCAAAAGTTCATGCACATAAATCGCTGTCGAAGGCTGGCCCATGCCGGTTGCCTGCACCGAAACGGGCTTGCCGTTCCAGGTGCCGGTAAAGCCCAGGCAATTGCGCACCGAATTGACGAGTTTTGCGTCCTCGAGAAACGTCTCGGCGATCCATTTGGCGCGCAGCGGATCGCCGGGCAGCAGCACCGCTTCGGCATAATCGCCGGGATTGGCATGATTGTGCGGCGTCATCTTTTATCCTTTGGTCAAAATCTGGCGCGCACCATACTTTGCGGCCTTGGCCCGTGCAATGGTCCGAGCCTGCTTGGCAAGCGCGCGCGATTGCATTAGAGACAGACAAGCCAAATCGTACCGCCGGGTACGGTTGCGCCTTGCGCGACAGACCGGCGCCCTGTGGGAGAAAAAGTCATGGACAAGTTCACGACATTGACGGGCGTTGCTGCGCCCATGCCGATCATCAATATCGACACCGACATGATTATTCCCAAACAATACCTCAAGACCATCAAGCGCACCGGTCTGGGCACGGCGCTGTTCGCCGAGATGCGCTACAATGAGGATGGCAGCGAAAAGGCAGATTTCGTTCTCAACAAGCCCGCCTACCGCGAGTCGAAAATCGTCATCGCCGGCGACAATTTCGGCTGCGGCTCGTCGCGTGAACATGCCCCCTGGGCGCTGCTCGATTTCGGCATTCGTTGCGTCATCTCCACAAGCTTTGCCGACATCTTCTACAACAACTGCTTCAAGAACGGCATCCTGCCCATCGTGGTTACCCCCCAACAGCTCGAACTGCTGCTCGACGATGCCGATCGCGGCTCGAACGCCACGCTGACCGTCGATCTGGAAAACCAGACGATCTCCGGCCCCGATGGTGGCACCATCACTTTCGATATCGATCCCGGCCGCAAGCACATCCTGCTCGAAGGGCTCGACGATATCGCCATGACGCTGAAAAGGGACGAGTCAATCGCGGGGTACGAAGGCAAGATGGCTGAAAACCGGCCTTGGGTTTAGGTCGCTTTCCTTCCCACTTTCCTATTCCTATTGCCTGACAAGGATCACCATGGCCCCCAACACCCTCTTCCTCCTCCCCGGCGACGGCATCGGCACCGAGATCATGGCCGAGGTCGAAAAGCTCATTGCCCATCTCAACGGGACCGGCGCGACCGATTTTTCATATGAGAGCGGCCTTGTCGGCGGCTGCGCCTATGATGCGCATGGGGTGGCGATCTCCGAAGAGGATATGGGCAAGGCGCTGGCTGCCGATGCAGTGATCTTTGGCGCTGTTGGCGGGCCGAAATGGGATGATGTGCCCTATGATGTGCGCCCCGAGGCGGGGCTTTTGCGCCTGCGCAAGGATCTGGGGCTGTTTGCCAATCTGCGTCCCGCCATCTGCTATTCGGCGCTGGCCGATGCCTCCTCGCTCAAAAAAGAACTGGTCGAAGGTCTCGATATCCTGATCGTGCGCGAGTTGACCGGCGGGGTCTATTTCGGCGAACCCAAAGAAATTACCGATCTGGGCAATGGCCAGAAGCGCGCCATCGATACCCAGGTTTATGAAAGCTACGAGATCGACCGCATCGCGCGCGTCGCTTTCGATCTGGCCATGACGCGCGGCAAGAAGGTCCACTCGGCCGACAAGAAGAACGTGATGAAGTCGGGCGTTCTGTGGGACGAGGTGGTCAAGCAGGCGGGTAAGGACTATCCGCAAATCGATCTGCACCATATCCTGGCCGACAATGCGGCGATGCAGCTTGTGCGCAATCCAAAACAGTTCGACGTGATGGTCACCGACAATTTGTTCGGCGACATCCTTTCGGACGCCGCTGCCATGCTGACCGGCTCGCTGGGCATGCTGCCCTCGGCTTCGCTGGGCGCTCCCGATCCGGTAACCGGCAAGCGCAAGGCGCTTTATGAACCCGTCCATGGTTCGGCCCCCGATATCGCCGGGCAGGGCGTCGCCAACCCCATCGCCATGTTTGCCTCTTTCGCTATGGCGCTGCGCTATTCGTTCGGCATGGTCGATCTGGCAGGCAAACTGGAAACGGCGATTTCCGACGTCCTTGAAGACGGTTTGCGCACCGGCGACATAATGCAGACCGGAGCCCGTAAGGTCACGACCGGCGAAATGGGCGACGCGATCATCGCGAAACTGGGATAGCGCCGGTCGGTATCCACAACCCTGTGACCCCGGCCCCCGAGCCGGGTTCGCCTGCAAGTCTCATCGCGGCGCTTGCTGGCTCTGGCGTCCTTTGTGCGGGCGGTGGGGCGTGTCGAGTTCGTGCCAGGTGCCCTTGAGCGCGTCGTGCACCTCTTTGGGGTCAAGCCCGGCATCCTCGAGGATTCTTGGATCATGGCGTGCCAGGCGGGCCAATTCGAACAGGTGCTTTTGACGGTCTATCCATTTTGCAATGAAACCAAAATCGGGTGCAGGAACGCGCAATGGCTTGAGCGGCAGCCAGATATGGGGCGTCAGAAGCTTGGCAAGGTTGGGAATCGCCATTTGATATCTCTTCGACAGACACAATGAATCGATTCAATCCTCAACGAAAATGAAATTGAATCGATTCAAAACTGGATGCTGCCCAGCTTCGAGTCAAGCAAAACTTGAATCGGTTCAATCCATGCGCGATAGTGGTTGGAACAGATCGTGGAGCGTCAAGGGTGATGAATGGGTGAGGGCAAAGGCGCCAGATTGTCCGATGTGGCAAAAGCCGCCGGGGTCTCGCAAGGGACGGTGTCCAATGTCTTTAACAGGCCCCAGCTTGTGCGCGCCGAAGTGCGCGAGCAGGTCAGAATCGCTGCGGAAAGGCTCGGCTATGGCGGGCCTGACCCCAAGGGGCGGCTGTTGCGGGCAGGCAAGGTCAATGCGATTGGCGTGGCCACGTCCGAACCGCTCGGCTATTTCTTCGAGGACCCGTTCGCGCGGACCCTCATGCAGGGGATAACCGAGGCGTGCGACGCCAGCGGCACCGGCATTTCGCTGGTTTCGGCCGTCTCGGAAGATGCCCTTGCCTGGAACATGCACAACGCGCTTGTCGATGGGTTCATCCTGTTCTGCCTTGTGGGCGCCGACAAGCTGATTGCCCATTCGCTCGAACGCAAACTGCCCTTCGTTGCGCTGGCCTTCGGCGAAACCGACACCTCCATCTCCATCATCGGGATCGACAATGTCGCGGGTGCACGGCTTGCGGCCCGTCATCTGGTCGATCTCGGGCACAGGCGGTTCGCCGTTCTCGCGCTCGAATTCGAAGACGGCAGAGCGGGACCTGCCGACCTGTCGGATGTGGAGGCCGCGATCTATCCCGCGCCGCGCGAGCGCCTCAAAGGCTATTTCGAGGTCCTGGCCAACGCCGGCGTCGATGTTGCGACCGTGCCGATCTACAATACGCTCAACGAACCCGAGACGGTCGCGGCCGGTCTCGAGCACATTTTCTCCCTCAAAGAAAAGCCCACCGCCATTCTGGCCCAATCGGACAGGATCGCCTTGGAGGCGATGGCCTGGTTGCGCGATCACGGGTATGGGGTTCCGGGCGATGTCTCGGTTGTCGGCTTTGACGGCGTGCCCGAAGCCGCGGTCTCCGAGCCGCCCCTGACCACCATCAGCCAGCCGATAAAAGAACTCGGCCGGCGCGCTGTCAACGCCATTCTCAACCCACAGGCCCAGCCTGTTCAGGAGTATCTCGAAATCGCGTTGAGCGTGCGCGGTTCGACGGCTCCGCCGCGGTCATGAGCGTGCCGACAGGCCCGCTCACGCGTCCCAGATCTCCTTGAGCAGCCGGTAGCTCTCCAGTCGCTTGTCGTAATCATGGACGGTGGTTGAAACCATGACCTCGTCGGCATTGGTTTCAACCACCTTCTCGGCGATTTTCGCCTTCACCGTTTCGGGGCTGCCCACGATCCACAGGTTCGATTGCGTCTCGACAAAGGCGCGCTCCTGATCGGTCCAGGGATAATTGTCGGAATCTTCGGGCGGGGCGATCTTTTGCGGGTCGTTAGAGCGCAGGCGCAGCCAGGTCAACTCCATCGATTTCGAAAGGTGCTGCGCTTCCTCGTCGGTCGGCGCGCAGATCACCGCAACGCACAAAATTGCGTGCGGCGTCGCAAACTGGTCCGAGGGCCGAAAGCTGCGCCGGTAAGCATCAAAGGCCGGGCCGGCCGGGGTGGGCGAGAAATGCGAGGCAAACGCATAGCCGATCCCGTATTGCCCGGCCATCTGCGCCGATGCGCCCGAGGACCCTAAAAGCCAGATCGGGGGCAGGGGCACTTCGGCGGGCACGACCTTGACGCGTGCCAGCGGATGATCGTCTGGGAACCCGCCGCGCTCATAGGCCAGCATTTCGGCAAATTCGTGCGGGAAATCCTCGCCATTGGTCGAGCGCAGGGCGCGCAGGGTCAGCCCGTCCGAGCCACCGGCCCGCCCGATCCCCAGATCGATGCGGCCGGGATAAAGCCCCTCAAGGGTGCGATAGGTTTCGACCACTCGCAAGGGAACATGGTTGGGCAGCATCACTCCACCCGCGCCGACATTGATGCGCTTTGTATGCGCTGCCGCATGGGCGATGAGGATATCGGGAGCCGAGGAGGCAATCGAAGGCATGCCGTGATGTTCTGCGTACCAGAGGCGCACAAACCCCATCTCGTCGCCCAGCCGGGCCAGATCGAGG
>CENV01076426.1_pt1 | contig 15579 bp, 13 predicted proteins | sample 530231 | NCBI WGS metagenome assembly CENV01 (sample SAMEA2619815, study PRJEB7988) | marine metagenome | biome: marine biome (ENVO:00000447); feature: surface water layer (ENVO:00002042); material: "saline water (ENVO:00002010), including plankton (ENVO:xxxxxxxx)" | depth 5 m | reverse complement strand
ATTATACCTACACCCGGACGGTACTAGCCGAATGATAGACCAACATGGCAAGCCCATGAGCATGGCTGACGGTGAGAAAATGGAAACTGAGGATGGTCGGGTTCTCATGATGGAGAACAAGCGCATCTGGGTACGTTACGGCCCTCCTGGAAGAGAACGCGTTACGCAAAAAATTGATTGAGCCGGGAGTAACCGAGATCGTACTTCCGAGGGGCCGATAACATTATTTGTAATAGTCGCGACCTGATCTGACAGTTACCGGCTCGATAGCCGTATAGTTGTCAGATCAGTTCAATTCACTGACCTTTGCTACCCACAGCTCGCGTCCATCATACAACGTTTGCATGGGAGTTCTTCCGCAGCACATCTGACCCTGATGGCAGCGTTCGTTGGCGATTCACTCGCAGTGGATATTTTCCCAACAAATCGATGTGATTTCGCCGGTAGGGTGCAATACCTGCCAGCATGTCATCGGTAATGTCGAGGCCTTCCTTCCTGAGCTGTCGGATCACTTTAGTCATCGCGTTCACATTGTGCAAAATCACTAGATTGGCCACCAGGTGGTTGTAGTTGACCATCTTGTTTTGTTCGTGCCGGAGATTCTCCTGGATCTCGCCATTGTTGAAAAAGAACACCCACTTAACGCACTGAATGGTCTCCCATTCCTGCACGATAACATCCACGCAAATCGGCTTTTCAGGACAAGCATGGGTTTATCGTCATCACTGACATTGACGGTGAACATATCCTCAATGACGCCACTCAACTGGGAGTAGCGCCGTACAAAAGTATAGTCAAAGAGGGATACTAGTGACACCCTCGGGAAAAATCGCCTTGACTCCGTACCTGGGTACGGCTGCTAGCTTTAGTCTTACTCCCTCACTGAGGGAATCCTTGAACTATCACGGGAGAAGAAGTCATGGCCACCAAACGCAAAATTGAAATCTTCAGCGCCGGTTGTCCGGCCTGTGAAACCACCATTAGCCGCATCCGGGCACTTGCCTGCCCGTCCTGCGAAATTACCGTCCGTGATATGCACCAGGCGAGTTCCGCAGCCCGCGCCAGGAGCCTGGGTATTGAATCGGTCCCCGCCGTGGTTATCGACGGCAAGCTGGCGGATTGCTGTGCCGGTCGCGGGCCAGATGAAGAAGTTCTGAAAGCCGCCGGTCTCGGCACGCCGTTGTCTTGATCGGCTGTGAAGACATTGGAGAGAATATCATGAGGGCTATTTCACAGCCGGCTGCAGTCTTCCAGGCCCTCGTCGTGGCACTGCTAGTCGGCCTTTATTTCCCTGCCCCGGCAACAGCTGCCGAAGATAAAGCGGTTTACGCAGTGCAGGTCGACGGCCTTGCCTGCCCGTTTTGCGCCTATGGCATCGAAAAGCAGCTCACTCGCGTTGACGGTGTCGAATCCGTCCAGACTGATATAAAAAGCGGCAGCGTCGTTATCACGATGAAACCGGGTGCAACGCTGGATGAAGCCGACGCGAAACGCGCCGTTGAAGCCGCTGGTTTTACCCTGCGTGAATTCAGGAAGAAGGATACCGCTGGATGATATCTCGCACTCCAGTGCTGTTCTGTGCCCTGGTTGCCGGATTCGAGGTTGCTTCTACTGCCATCGCCGCGCCCCAGACGTTCAATACGGCGCTGCCGGTTGCGCAGGATGAGTTCGTGTTCCGCGAGCAGTTTGTCTACCGCAAGGCCACCGACGATCCGGGCCCGGCCGACAGAAAACTCCAGGTCCTCGGCGGCGTCTCCGTACTCGGGTACGGCGTGACCGGCGATGTTGCGGTGTTCGGCGTCCTGCCCTATCTCGATAAGGAATTGGACATGACCGCGCCCGGGGGCCGCGTCACGCGCGACACCTCCGGCATTGCCGATGCGCGTCTTTTCGGACGTTATACCGTCTATAAGGATGATGCGCCGGGACGGACCTTCCGCATCGCTCCTTTCATCGGTGTAGAGCTGCCGACCGGCGACGACAACGACCGCGACAGCCTCGGCAGGCTGCCCGCACCCTTACAGCTTGGCTCCGGCTCCTGGGACGGCTTTGGTGGCATTGTGCTGACCTACCAGACGCTCGATTACCAGATCGACGCACAGGCCAGCTATACACTCAATACCGAAGCCAACAACATTGAATTTGGCGATCAGGCCGGGCTTGATGCCTCCCTTCAGTACCGGGTTTGGCCACGAGAGCTGGACGTCGGCGTTCCGGGATTTCTGTACGCTGTTCTGGAAGGCAATCTTCTCTACGCGGACAACAACGAGATCAATGGTACTAAAGACCCTGACTCCGGGGGCACTGCGTTCTTTCTGTCTCCCGGCATTCAGTACGTCACCAAACGCTGGATCATCGAGGGCATCGTGCAACTGCCGGTCTCCCAGAACCTCAACGGCGCGGCGCTGGAGGACGATTTCACCGTCCGCGCCGGGTTTCGATTCAATTTCTGAAGTGGCCATGCCGCGCAGAACACTCATCAAATGGATCGCAGCACCGCTGCTCGCAATTGTTGCACTGCTGTTCATCGGTTTCCTCGCTTTTGTACCTTCCTCGCGGGAGCCCGGCTACACATTCGTTACCGCCTGGGGCGAGCCCGGTCGCGCACCCGGACAGTTTCGTGATCCGACCGGCATCGCCGTTGCCGACGGGGAAGTGTTCGTTGCCGATTCACGCAATGGCCGCATCCAGGTCTTCGATGCCAACGGCGGTTTCAAGCGCCAGTTCGGCACGCCCGGCGAGGCGCCTGGCGAACTCGGCCGCCCGATGAACCTCACAATCCATGATGACGAACTCTATGTCGCGGAATACTTCAATGACCGAATTCAGGTCTTCGACCTTGAGGGCAGTCCGAAACGCACCATCGGTGGGCCCGGTACAGGTCCCGGCCAGTTCAACGCGCCGGGCGGCGTTGTGGTAGCCAATGACGGCAGCATTTACGTCGCTGACTTCTATAATCAACGCGTCCAACACGGCTTTCTTGGCCCAGACCGCCGAAAAGGTGCAGTAGGGCAGGGAGCTCACCAGTAGTCCTTGTGCGGTTTATGGTTTCCGAGTGGAAAAATTGCCTCATCTGCGCCAATTGACCCCTTTTCGAGTAGACGGCACAAAAGCGCCTCCTCCCGACGCCGGGGACGAGTCATGAATAGTTTCACCCACCAACCAGGCGTGCTCCCATAGTGAATCCACGATTTGTGGTGACTGCTGTATTTGCGGCGAATGCGCCCATTGTGGTCGCGATCTCTCGCTTTGTTTTTGACGGACATGGCCATCTCCTAGGTGTGAATACCTAAAAGATGTCTTGCCCCCAGTAGAAAATGCCCATGATCGGCTCCTAAACTCCGCCGACCCAAATTTTGGCCGACCGCACAGGCTACGCCCCTGATATTTCTATTTCAAGTTTGTTGTTACTTCTCTGAGTAATCGCGCCGTTTGCTGAGGGCCGCAGCATTTCCTTAAGAACTCTTTCCTGGCTTACACGGGCAAAAGGTGAGGCAGGGCGGGGCGCGAACCGACTATTGGGTAATCCGTATGATGTGGCCACCACAATAGGAGGGTAGTCATGTCAGAGTCAAACAAGACCAGTAGTGAAGAACTTTTTCCCCAGAGTGAGCGTCTCCAGGCCCTGTCGCCTGAAGAGTATGAGCTACTGTGGGGCCAACCGGCGTTCTCGGACTCTGACCGAGACCTGTTCTTTCAGCTCAATTCTCGCGAGCAAAAATTCCTTGCACAGCTCAGGACACCTCGCACCAAGGCCAATTTTTTACTTCAACTGGGTTACTTTCGGGCGCGCCAACGATTTTTCCCATTGGATCTTGCGCTGGTCGCCGATGACCTTGACCACCTGAGCGACAGGTACCTTGATGGCGTAGCCGTCTCTACCTTGAAAATCTCAAAGCACACACGTCAGCAGCAACTGGAATGGATTCTTGAGCACTTTGGGTTTCAGAGTCTTTCTCCAGCGATGCGAAGCGACCTTGAAGCCCGAGCCCAGAGGATCGTCCGAATTTCGGGGCGCCCACTCTACATCATGCGGGACCTGATCGATTTCCTCCGACGTGAGCGAGTCGTCCTGCCAGGCTATACGACGCTACAGGACATCGTTCGCGTTGCTCTGAAGACTGAACGGCAGCGACTGGGCGATGTTCTCGAACGGACCATCTCATCCGAAGAAGAGGCTTTACTCAATGGGCTGTTTGCCAGCACGGACGGACTACACGCCGTCACGGCACTCAAACATGATCCAAAGGATTTCAGCTTTAATCAATTGAACAGGGAGGTTGCGCGAGGAACCAGGCTCAGGCCATTGTTTGGGCTGGCTCAGCGGATCATCGAGCAAACTGAACTCACGCCGGAGAGCGTGCGCTTCTATGCCTCCCTTGTAGATTACTACACCGTCTACAAACTCAAACGAATGGCGCATTCTACTAGCCGCCTGTATATCCTGTGCTTCATCCATGACCGCTACCGGCGACTTAATGACCACCTTCTTAACGCCCATTGTGCCCTGATTCGCCGCTATACGGAGGAGGTGACCGACGCGACGCGGGAGGCCATTCTGGGCCAACGGCAAGAGGTATCAGGCGATGTCGATCAAGGGGTGGATGTATTGCAGCTTTTTCTGGATCCAAGCCTGGATGATGGCGTGCCGTTTGGCGATGTCCGACAAATTGCCTTCAAGAAACTCTCGCCGGCGCGCTTGGCGCGGCTGTGCGAGCATTTGTCTCAGGACGGCGTCATCGATGAGCGCGCCCTGGAGTGGCACGCCATTGACAACATCATGCCCAAGGTAAAACGTAACCTGCGTCCTCTGTTACGTTTCCTGAACCTGAGTGGGTCACGTTCACAAGCCACCCTGGTGTCAGCACTGAATAAAATGGCGGCGGCGTTTCGAAATGGTCGCCAGGTGCCCGAGGAGATGCCGCTATCGATTATCCCTGAGCGGCAACGGCGGTATGTCCTACAGCCCGATGGCTCGCTCAACCGGAACCGCTACGAATATCTGGTCTATCGCCAGTTCCGCGATCGCCTCGAGGGTGTCGATATCTATTGTAGTGAGAGTACTCGGTATCGCAGTTTGGAAGACGACCTTGTCGATTCCAAGGTGCTCGAGAACAAAGGCGTGCTGCTACCTGAGCTCGGACTGGTGGAGGCCAGCTCGCCTATAAAGGAACAACTCGATCATCTACGTGACACGCTCGGTGCACGCTACGAGGAAGTCAATAACCGTATTGCGGCTGGGGCGAATCCCTATGTGCGTGTGAGAAAGGGTCGACTCGTTTGGTCACGGAGCTTTGAGGCGGACGATCCGGTAGAACATGAACCGTTATTTGACGGAGCAGATCGCATCGATATTGACCAGCTTATGCTACAGGTCGATCGACGCACGCACTTTCTATCCGCCTTTGAGCATGTGACGGGCCGTTATCAACGGGGGAGGGCGATCAAACCGCTACTGGTGGCAGGCCTCATGGCGTACGGCACCAACATGGGTCTGGGGCGCATGGCGGAAATCTCCAATTACACGCGGGATCAATTAAGTACTTCAACAGCCAATTTTGTCCGCCTGGAGACATTACGCGAAGCCAGTGATCGGCTGGCCGATGCCACGACCAAGCTCCCTATCTTCCGCTATTTCGATATAGGCGAGGTCGTTCACTCATCCAGTGATGGCCAGAAGTTCGAGACCGCCATTCCCACCATAAATTCTCGCCACTCGGCTAAGTACTTTGGTCTTAAAAAAGGAGTCGTGGGCTATACCATGCTGGCCAGCCATGTGCCCCTGAGTGCGCGGATCATCGGCGCCAACGAGCATGAGAGCCACTACGTCTTTGATGTTCTGTTCAATAATACGTCGGATATCCAGCCGAGCATGCATTCTACGGATACGCACGGTACCAACCAGGTCAACTTTGCCTTACTGCACTTCTTCGGGTACCGGTTTGCCCCGCGGTACCGCGATTTCAAGCACAAGATTGAAACCGGCTTGTATGGCTTTGAAAACCCGAAAAGTGTGGCGGGCCCCCTCAAGCCCATACGGCGAGTGCAGAAAGACCTGATGATTACAGAGTGGCCAAATATTGAACAGATATTGCTCTCACTGGCCATGAAAACCACCTCTCAGAGTGTCCTCGTATCCAAGCTGTCCACCTACCGGCGTCAAAACCGAACGAAGCAGGCATTGTGGGAGTTTGATCGCATCATTCAAAGCCTCTACCTCCTCGATTACATCGACTCACCGGTACTGCGGCAGAATGTTGGCAAGGCATTGAACCGGGGTGAGGCCTATCATCGTCTACGTCGGGCAATCGCCTATGCGAATGGTGGCCGGTTCCGGGTTCGATCACAGAATGAGCAGGAGATATGGAACGAGTGCGCCCGCCTAATCGCCAATGCGGTGGTGCACTACAATGCGATGCTGCTCTCTGAAATGGTGAAAGTCTTTGAAAAACAGAAAGATAGCGAATCTTTGAAGAATTTAGAGAGGATATCCCCACTCGCCTGGCAGCACGTTAATTTCTACGGTCGATACCAGTTTGACAGAGATCTCGAGCCGCTGAACCTTGCTCGAATGGCCCGACAAATCACAGATTCAGGCGCGCTGCCGTGGCGGAATCAGGGGTAGAAGGGTAGGGCCGATTTTGGCTACTGCACCTTTTCGGCGGTTTGGGCCAAAATAGCCCAATTTGAATACACCGAGGACAACCCGAACGGGCGCCACTACGTGACAAGGATACGCTACAACACGGATAAAACTGCACAGACCAACTGGAGTACCGCCAAAGTGGTGGTAGACTTTGTTTACGAAAGCCGCCCGGACAACATAACGACTTACGAGGCGGGCTCCAAGGTCCAGCGACATCCGGTCCGACTCAAGACCATACGCACCAAAGTGTCGGGTAACGTGGTCTCGAAGTACAACCTGAGCTATGAAACCGTGGGGGCCGATAGTCGGTCGCGGCTGACGCAAATTGAGCGGTGCGACGCATCCAATAACTGCCAGGATCCCATTGACCTGGCGTGGTGGCATGACGGTACAACGACATTTTCCGTTTCCAGTCGCGCCGTTCCGCATTATGCGGGCAATTCGTCGAACTACAATTCGGATGCAGCCAAGACGGGGTTCAGCTACAACATCCCGCGCTGGCACGACATGAACGGGGACAGTATCCCTGAATACGTGCATGCCGTGCCCAATACCAACGGCTATTATCCAAGCACTAACATGTCTTTTGAGATCCGAGAATTCACCGATGACAGTACGTACACCACAAGTACCTGGGCGTCGGGAGTTGGGGGTCATCCATCGGGGTTATTCTGGCTTGATGTCGACGGCGATGGACAAACGGATTTGGCGAGCTTTCGCTCGGTAGCGTTCGACAAGGTCGTTGACGTATCGTTATCTACAGGTTCTGGCTTTGATAACACCTCCGCGTTTGACGACTTCTCGTTCCCGAGTGGGAAGAGCCAACACTTCGCAGACATGAACGGCGATGGCTTGTTGGACATCGTCGTTATGCGGCCGACGAAGGTATTCTCCAGCCCCGGCTGCACGTGGGCGTTCTGTCCTAAAGTACAAGTAAAAGTCCGAGTAGATGTATACGCCAACAATGGCAACGGATTTGACCCAGTGGTCCAGTGGATTGGCGACGAAGTGGGCTCTTACGAGTCTCTCATGGATCTGACTGGTGATGGCCTGAAAGATTTGGTCGTTAACGGCAGGTATGTCTATATCAACGATGGGACCAAGTTCGATACAACGAGACATGACTTCGGAATGACTCCGGGTAACTATCCAACAGTGGCTTATGCCGATGTAGATGGTAATGGCGTGTTAGATCGAAAAGTCCGCAAGGCAGGCGGTGCATGTTGTGATGTCCAAATCAACACGGGGAAAGCGTTTATACATTGGAACAGCTCTGATGTGACCCCAACCACCACAATAGATGAGAACCGGCAGTGGGACGCCTACGTCAGAGATGGCCCCGGGCGATTATTGGAGTATTTGGCTTGGGTGCCAGGGTTGCTAACTACCGATGTTGAGCTGAAGCTGGCGCAGGATGACACCGGTTCAAACTACGAGTTATCGACGCTGACTTACGCCAGTGAGAACTTGACCGCCTTCGGCCAGTGGACGGACTTGAATGGCGACGGTCTAAAAGATCTGACCATGGCAACGACATCGGTATGCGAAACAGGCTCCAGAGTTACCTCGCCTCCCTTCGTGTGGACACTTCAGCAGAATTACTATTGCGAGACTGGCACACTGAAAGTGCTCACGCAGAATGGTCACCCAGATAACCTTCTCAAGAAGGTCACCCAGGGTGGAGACGTAGAAACCGTGTTCACCTACAAGCCCCTGAGCGATAGCAGTGTTTACACAAAGGGTAACTCCGCCGTCTTCCCCGACTACGACATTCAGGATACGTCCCGAGTCGTCTCACAGATGACGCAGTCTAACGGTATCGGCGGCGTGAGCACCGTGGACTACACCTACGAAGGGCTTATCCGCAATGTGCAGGGCAGGGGCGAACTCGGCTATGCCAGCATAACCGCCAACAATGTCACCAAAGGGTCGGTGAGCACCACCGAGTACGCCCAGCAGTATCCCTACAGTAGTCAGCCCATCAAGGTGCAAATGCGCCGTGCAAGCGATAATCGCTTGCTCAAACAGATCGATACCAGCTATGTGACCCGCATCACCGCGACACCCGATGTGCAGTATCCGTATGTTAGCAGCCGAGTAGAAAAATCCTACGCCCTGAGCGATGGCCGACTGCTGTCCACGCAGACCACGACCAATATGCAGGTCGATGCGTACGGCAATATCGGAGACACGCTGGTGGTCCTACAGGACCACGAAAATAGCCAGACGTTTCAAACCCAGACCGTTAACACCTTCAACATTCAAAACAGCTTTAGCACATGGCGCGTGGGTGAATTGGCGTCCACGGTATCCAGGGCATGGCTGAATGGCGGTAACGATCCTAGCAAGGACCGTCGAACGGACTATACATACGATGCGACCACGGGCCTACTTCTCACAGAGGTGCGTGAGCCGGGGAAGGGCGTAGGCATCGAGTTGACCAAAATGCTGGCCTATGACGCGGTGGGCAATGTTATTTCTGAGTCCCTGTCTGGGCCGGGCATGATAATACGGACTAACACAATTGCTTACGATGCTAATGGCCTGTTCCCGATAACGATGACCAACCCTTTGGGCCATGTGGTCGATCAGACGTGGGATGCCGCGTTTGGCGTGAAGCTCACTGAGACTGACGCAAACAACCAAACCACGACCTGGAGCTACAACAGCTTCGGGATGCTGGAAACCGAGACACGGCCGGACGGTGCGATGACTGATAACGCGCTGCAAAGGTGCGATTCGCAAAACGCGATGTGCGCAAGCTTGGGCGCGACGATCTACGTCGAGACACTAACCTCTGGCGCGGCACCCGCCCGAACTTACTTGGACCAACTGGGGCGCACAGTCAGAACCCGCTCCCAGGCGTTCGATGGCCGCTACGTCAATCAAGACACGCAGTACGATAGTCTCGGCAGGGCTTACCGTACGTCAGAACCGTTCTTTGATGGTGATCCTGTGGTGTGGAGCACACAGACTTATGACTTCTTGGATCGTGTAACAGCCCTTACCGCAGCAGACCCCGTTGCCTCGGGCACCACGGTCTACGACGGCTACACAGTCTCTATTTCAGATGCCGCCAGTCGCACGGAAACCCGTACGGTAAATGCAGCAGGAGAGGTGATTCAGGTCGTCGACAAGGCCGGTACAACCATGACCTTCCAGTATGACCCGGTAGGTAATCGCAAGCAGGTCAACAACGCGGTGGGGCTGCCTCAGGCAAGCAGTGTTTACTATAGCTATGATCGCCTGGGTCGACTGCTCAGCCAAAACGACCCCGATCACGGTGTTTATACCTACACCTACGACACGCTGGGCAACAAACTCAGTGAGGTGTCCCCGGAACTCGCTGCCGCTTCCCAGAGCATCACGTACCAATATGACCTGCTGAATCGCATGACGAGCCGAAGCGAGCCTGAAGGAACCACCAACTGGGCCTACGACAGCACGGTGGGCGGTAATCTCGGTGCCGGCAAACTGCACAGTGAATCGCAAACGGGCTTCACTCGCACGTATACGTATGCTTCCGGCAATTACGGGCGCTTGACTGATACGACAACCCAGATCGGTGCCAACACGTACACCTCCTCGGCTAGCTACGACGCGCTGGGTCGCATGCAAACACAAACCTACCCGGGTAGTGCAGCAGAGCCCAGTGGTTTCCAGATAGAGTACGTTTATAGCCCCGTGGGTATGCTTGAAGCCGTGCAGTCGCTGGGCGGTGGTACCGTGTTCTATCAGCTGCTGGGGACCGATGCATCCGGGCGATTAACGTCCGAGTGGATGGGCGACGGCTCGACGGTCAGCCAGTCGTATGCGGGCCACTCCAGCCGCATTGCGAGCCAACAGAGTGCACAGGGTGCCACAATCGTTCAGGACTTCAATTATACCTATGACGGGACGGGCAACATGCTGTCACGCACAGATGCGCGCCTGAGCCTGAGTGAGGCGTTCACGTTCGATACTCTGGACAGGCTGACTACCGCTCAGGTGGGTGCGAACCCCGTCGTGACCTATGGTTTTGATGTGACGGGCAGTATTACGCAGAAATCCGATGTTGCTACCGCCTATCTTTATACGACACCGGCCTTGCATGCTGTAGGGCAGGTTAACCAGATAGGCGGTCTGCCACCCAAAACCTATGGCTATAATGCCAACGGCAACCTCGAAACCGTCGACGGCACCCCGACGGTGAGCTGGTCCAGCTATAACAAGCCAACGCAGATCACCAGTGGCACGATTACCTACCAGTTCGAGTATGGGCCGGATAGGAAGCGTTTCAAGAAGACCCGAAACGGCACTGTGACCCACTACGTGGGTGAGAGCTTTGAGGCGATCGATCCTCAGGGCATCCTGGATACCTACCGTCACTACATACGGGCGAACGGCAAAACCGTTCTGGTCAGGGAAGATGTTGCTGGTGCAGTTAGTCACCGGTACGTGCACCGTGACCATTTAGGTAGTGTTACGACACTGACCGACGAGATCACCGGGAATGTGGTTGAGCGTTATAGCTATGATGCCTGGGGCATGCGTCGCAGTGCGGCTGATTGGCAATCCTCGGTCACATCAGCCTTAGAAAATCGTGGCTATACGGGTCATGAACACTTGGACGATGTGGGCATTATCCACATGAATGGTCGGATTTATTCCCCCAGTCTGGGTAGGATGCTCAGTCCAGATCCTGTCACGCAGGCACCGGAGAATGGACAAAACTATAATCGGTTTACCTACGCATTCAACAATCCTCTTAAGTACACTGACCCCAGTGGATTTGTGGTTGGTGTTGATGATGCAATTGTGGCCGCTGTTGTCAACGCCGTTATCACAGAGGCCATCGACAGGGTGCTGGATATGCTTTTTGGAGGCAGCAACTGTGGCAATTCTTGTAGACTAAAAAAAGTTTCTATTCGATGGTGTGAAAGCGATCCTGAATGTAGGGGGAATGTATCTAATGTTCGAGGCCGCGCACAACGTTGGAATGCAATGCGATACGAATTCGAGCGTTTTGTTTTTGATAATCAATTAGGCGATGAAATCTCACTAAAGAATGAAGTGAAGCAGCCGGCTCTGCCAGTTATAGAGCGTGGAAGTGGTGTCGCTTGGGACTTCAGCACTTACTGGAACAAAGCAGAAGGCGGCTGGAAAGAAGCGGAAGGCGAGAAAACACCTTACTTTGCCGTAGCTGCCAAAGGCGGAAACTATCGATTTAGGAAACTTAAAGGTATCACAGTAAGATCCCCGTACAAATATACAGATTACTGGGTATCGACGAGGTCTGACATGAAAAATGCTTTCCTCATCCGCGATGTTGTTTCAACACGTGCGTTTGATGCCGACGGTCAACCCTCCGTTTGGGGGCAAATAAGACCAGAGCCTTGTCGACGTGGTCGCATTGGATCTTCCTCCGGACAGGGTTGTGGCAGAGAACCAAAGTTTAAGGTGTTTAGGGTTCATAAGTATCCTCACACCGAACTCTGGGGGCGCATAGAGCAAGAGATTGCCACACAAGGCGGTAGTGAGGATAGCTAGCAATGAAAGCGATAGTTCTTATTTTCTTTTGTACATTTTTATTAGCTTGCCAAAGCGTAAAAGCAGATCAATGTATTTCTTTGTCGAGTATTGGCGTTAAGGTAAACGTTTCGTTTGAGCCTAGCGACGACTATTTCCTTGTCAACGTTTTGGTGGATACAGTTTTAAAGCAAGGTCTCGTGCCGATAAATATTCAGGCAGTATATCGCTCTGATGAACGCTTAGTACTAGGCGCAAATCTTTATTCTCGCTTCTTAGATCACGGACAGGCGGCAAGTGGCGCATCTGTTTATGTGGGAAGAAGCTTTATTGACGGCTTTGCACTATCTATTGAATTGGAGAGGGAATCGGAGCTTGATGCCTCTTCCGATAGGCTTCTGGAGATATTTTTGCCTGAAGAGATTTTCGATGATCAGGAACTTGCATACTCTTTCGACCCATGCTTAAGATTAGGCTCGGCGAATTTACTGGAGTAGGGGTCCGGCCACGATTCATGTAAAAACAGCCATTTCGCGCAGCTGGCCCGTGATTTGGCTTTCTTGGCCCAAACCGCCGAAAAGGTGCAGTAGGGCAGGGGAGTCACCAGTAATCCTTATGCGGCTTGCGGTTTCCCAGCGGAAAGGGTATTGCCAACTTAACTAGCTGTATTTGCTAGAATAGGGTGATGAATACATACAAGCGGCACCGATTCCCACCCGACATCATCAGTTATGCAGTCTGGATCTACTACCGCTTCAATTTGAGCCACCGTGATGTTGAAGACCTTTTGGCTGAACGAGGCGTTATTGTCACTCGAGAATCAATCCGCCTCTGGTGTATCAAGTTCGGTGCAATGTATTCTCGCCGCTTGAAGCAAAAGCACCGAGGTTATGGAGACACCTTTTTCATCGACGAGGTCTTCGTCAAGATAAATGGTAAGCAGCATTACCTGTGGCGAGCTGTTGATCAGGACGGCGAAGTGGTTGATGTTTTTCTCCAGGCGAGACGAAACGGTGCGGCAGCCAGGCGGTTTTTTAAACGGATATTGCGAAGTCATGGCGGCGAACCCAGAAAGATCGTGACCGACAAGCTGGGCAGCTATGGTGTTGCTCGTAGAGAACTTATACCGAGCGTCATTCACGACAACGCTCGGTATGCCAACAATCGGGCCGAGCAGTCGCATGAGCCGACGAGGGTGAGAGAGCGGGTGATGCGAAGATTCAAATCAGTTGGGCAGGCCCAAAAATTCTTGGGTGTTCATGCAGCCGTCTCAAATTTATTCAATTTGGGTAGGCATAAGGTTGGTGCTCAGCATCACCGTGATCTCAGGATAAGTGCGTTCACTGAATGGAGTAGAGCAGTGGCCTAAATTTACACGGCGTGTATTTTGCGACCTGTGAAAGTTAAGTTGCCAATACCAGAAAAAGACCGTCTGCACTGAGTGTGATGCGGTCGCTCCCAATGCCGGCCCAGGAGAGATAGAACATGTGCATGTTCCAGGAATGAACCTATCGGGGGGTGCGAGCGGAGGCGTGGAAGGCAACCGCTCTGCTCTCGATCACGCGACATATGGTGGCGAAGGGGTACCTCAAACCGCACCTGGCGATGTCAAAGACCCGGCTGGTGAGGCTTCGAAGAAAGCCGACCCTGTGAAAGAACCTACCGAAAACGGAATCGATTGTGAGAAAGAATGGTGTGTTCCGGCAGAATTGAGTCGGCTTCCCGAGAGAGACGCTGGAAGTATTGAAGCTCTACTTCAAGGAATTAAACCGTGGGGCCCGGGAGGAGCTAGTATTCCTGGCGGCAAAGGTGGCGGTTTTGCCTTAACCATATTTCTAAAGCTGATTTCTAAAACTTCAAAGTCAGAAAACCCTCACCCCGAACTTGATCAGGACCGAGAAACATTGGCAAATTGGTATTATCGGAACAATGACGAAGACATAAATAAGGGTTGCCGAAGGTGCCATCTTAAATGAAAGCTGCAAACATAAGCTTCAATAAAGATGATATGCCTATGCCTTTCTGGAGAGGGATCGCCATATTTGTTGGAGCACATTTTCTAGCATTCGTTAGCGTATATTTAAATGGTATGGATATTGCTTTCTTAAATATCTCTGAATCGCTAATCGTATATAGACTCTCGCTATTAATCGCGTCGATTTTACTACTACTTCTTATATTCAAATCATCCGCAGCGATTGTCGTTGGAGGGTGCTTACCTCGTGTCGGCGCTACAATATTGGTCACAGCTTTTACTACTTTATTTTTCTTCGCAGATTTTTTACTTAGCGTTTACACCTTAAGTTATCGTCCACTAAATCCCGAAGTAACACCCGCTTTTGCTGGTAGAGTAGAGTTTTTTTTCTCAATATGGCGTGGCCCGAACATTGGTTTTTGGGGTGTGATCAGTTTTCTCGTTCTTGCTCCGATATCGGAGGAGTTGCTATTTAGGGGTGTTTTGCAAAGAAGTCTAGTTTCTACAAAGTTAGGGGTTATTGGTGCAGTTTTCATAAGCAGTTCGTTATGGACCTTGGATCACCCCGGGTTGATTAATCTTTACAGCGTAGTGTCAGTGTTTGTCACAGGCTGCTTGCTTGGTTTTGTTATGCATAGATATAAGAGTCTTGCCTTGTGCATCGTTATACATGTTTTGTTAAACAGCTTTTGGTACCTATCGTGGAACGCGGCGCATAGCTGGCTTTAGGGGTAGTTGGAGAGTAGGACAAAGCGGGGGCAAATCTCAGTCCCCAGTTGAATAATCGAGCATAACTTTCTGAAACTGCTACGCTTATCCCATGGAAGGGTATTGCCAAGTTAATCAGCAGTAACTGCTAGAATCAGCTGATGAATAGAGGTCTGGCCAAGATTCGTGTAAAAAGTTCCGCTTTGGGAAGAATCTGACCAGATTCGCTGACTATAAACGAGTAAATCGCTTTCCAGAGCGCTTTGAAGTGTCGATCGTGTAGTCCCCAAGCAGGTTGATATGTTCAGTCCGGTAGGGCGATAAGCCTTTGAGAACCTCCGGTGTCACGGACAAACCATCCTTTTTCAGGTCGCGCAGCGTTTTGGTCATCGCATTGGCGTTGTACAAAATCACCTGGTTGGCCACGAGGTGGCTATAGCGGATCATCTTGTCTTGGGGGCCGGCCACGATTCATGTAAAAACAGCCACTTCGCGTAGCAGGCCCGTGATTTATGACAGTTGAAGCGCCTGCCGCGAGCGTCTTTTTCTGATTTTCAGACGGTATTCCCCTAATAGATCGATGTGTTCTCTCCGGTACGGGGCAGTCCCTCCGAGCATCTCATCGGTGATTTCCATGCCTTCTTTGCGCAGCCTTTTGATGACCTTCGTCATACTGTTGACGTTGTGCAGAATCACCAGGTTGGCAACCAGATGGTTATACTTGATCATCTTGTCTTGTTCG
>CENV01045725.1_pt1 | contig 15584 bp, 9 predicted proteins | sample 530231 | NCBI WGS metagenome assembly CENV01 (sample SAMEA2619815, study PRJEB7988) | marine metagenome | biome: marine biome (ENVO:00000447); feature: surface water layer (ENVO:00002042); material: "saline water (ENVO:00002010), including plankton (ENVO:xxxxxxxx)" | depth 5 m | reverse complement strand
CATCTGGAAGCCCGCCGAACACAACGGCACCTTCCGGGGCAACAATCATGCCTTCGTCACGGCCCGCGTGGCGCTGGAAAAATTCTGGCGCGACGATGCCTTCGCCAATTCGGTCAAGGCCAAGGGCGAGCATTTGAAGACCCGCCTCGGCGCCATTGCCAAACGGTACGGGCTGACCCTGCGCGGCCGCGGCATGATGATGGGCATCAACACCGAAAACGGTGATGTTGCATCCGACATCTGCGCCAAGTGCTTTGACAAGGGCCTCATCATCGAGACCTCGGGTGGCCGTGACGAAGTGGTCAAGGTGCTCTGCCCGCTCGTCATCGATATCGCGCAGCTCGACAAGGGCCTCGACATCATCGAGGACGCTTTCGAAGCCGTGCTCGACAAGGATGTTTCGCGCGCCGCGGCCGAATAGTCGGCAGCGCAGCGGACGGGAGCGCTCCCAGGTTTTGGAGCGCGACTGGGAAGAAAGAAAAAGGAAATACAAAATGATCGTTCGTGATCTCGAAGACGCCCGCCAGGGCGACCGGCTCGTCAATTCCAATGGTTGGGATTCCACTCGCCTGCTGCTTGCTGGCGACGGTATGGGATTTTCGTTCCACATCACCCGCATTCACGCCGGCACCAGCCACGAGTTCCACTACAAGCACCATTTCGAGAGCGTTTATTGCGTCTCGGGCGATGGTGAGATCGAGGATCTCGAGACCGGTACGGTTTACCAGATCAAGCCCGGCGTGATGTATGCGCTCGACAAGAACGACAAGCACCGCCTGACCGCCCGCGAGGAAATGGTCATGGCATGCTGCTTCAACCCTCCGGTGACCGGCACCGAAGTCCATCGTGAGGATGGTTCATATGCTCCGGCCGCCGAGTTGGCAAAAAGCGCGTAAGGCGCCCCCGCAAACCCGAACCAAGGAGTAGAGGAAGCAATGACACTCTCTGCAGTTCACACCCGATCGGATGCCTATCCAACACGACTTGCCGAGGAAGCTTGGCTCGAGCGCAAAGACCCTGTGTTTTGGGGCAACTGGACGCCGCAGGCGCCGTTGACCCGCGCCCAGACCGAAGACTTCGACAAGAACGGCTTCCTCGTCCTCAACAATGTTTTCTCACCCGCCGAGGTGGCAAAGCTTCAGGCCGAATCGCGCCGTCTGCGCTCGGGTGAAGCCGGCCTCAACTCCGATAATGTGGTGACCGAACCTGAATCGGATGCGGTGCGCACCATTTTCCGGCTTGAGGACGAAAGCGCCCTGTTCAACCGGGTGGCCCGCGACGAGCGGATTGCCGGCAAGATCCGTTTCCTGCTCGATGACGATCTCTATCTTCATCAGAGCAGGCTCAACTACAAGCCTGGCTTTACCGGCAAGGAATTCTACTGGCACTCGGATTTCGAGACCTGGCACGCCGAGGATGGCATGCCGCGCATGCGGGCCATCTCCGCTTCGATCCTTTTGACCGACAATGACGCGCTCAACGGGCCGCTGATGCTCATGCCCGGATCGCACAAGCATTACGTGTCCTGCGCGGGCGAAACCCCGGACGACAACCACAAATCCTCGCTCAAAAAGCAGGATGTGGGTGTCCCCAGCCACAAGGCGCTGTCCGATCTCGCCGAAAAGTTCGGCATCGAATACGCCTCGGGTAAGGCTGGAACGGTGATCCTGTTCGAATGCAATACGATCCACGGATCGAACGGCAACATCACCCCGTTCCCGCGCTCGAATGCGTTCTTTGTCTACAACGCCTGGTCCAACAGGGTCGAAGAACCGTTCGCGGCCAACAAACCACGTCCCGATTTCCTTTCGAACCGCGACCCCAGGGGTCCGTTCGAAATCGTCTCGGGCAAACTCGAATAGGCCCTGACCGGCCCATGAACCATTCGGCGGGATTTTACGGTCCCGCCGGGCACCCCGACCCAATCGGAGGCAACAAGTGACAGCCAAGACCCATACAGTCGAAAAAATCGGTGGCACGTCGATGTCGCGCAGCCAGGAGCTTTTGCGCACCGTGCTCGTCGGCGACCGGAAGGGCCCTGAGCTCTACAATCGCATTTTCGTCGTGTCAGCTTATGGCGGCATGACAGACGCCCTTCTCGAGCACAAGAAGTCCGACGAACCCGGCGTTTACGCGCTGTTTGCGAGCGCGGAAAGCGGCTGGCAATGGGGCGATGCGCTCTCTTCGGTTGCCTCGAAAATGGTCGAAAAGAACGCAGAAATCTTTCCTGACGCTGCAACGCGCGAGCAGGCCGACAAATTCATCCGCGAGCGGATCGAAGGCGTGCGCTCGTGTTTGATCGACCTTTCGCGCCTGTGCTCGTTCGGCCATTTCCAGCTCGAAGCCCATCTTCTGACCGTGCGTGAAATGCTCTCGGCTCTGGGCGAAGCGCAATCGGCGTTCAATACCGCCCTGCTGCTCAACCAGAACGGGGTCAACGCCCGCTTCATCGATCTGACAGGTTGGCGTCAGGATGGCGAATTGCCGCTCGACGAGCATATCGCACGCCAGTTCTCCGGCGTCGATTTCGCCACCGAACTGCCCATCGTCACCGGCTATGCCCAGTGCGCCGAACAGCTCATGAAGACCTATGATCGCGGCTATTCCGAAGTGACCCTGTCCCGCGTTGCGGTGGTGACCGGTGCCAAGGAAGCCATCATCCATAAGGAATTTCACCTCTCTTCGGCAGACCCCAAACTGGTCGGCTCGGACAAGGTGCAGGTGATCGGCGAAACCAATTACGACGTTGCCGACCAGCTCTCCAACATGGGCATGGAAGCGATCCACCCGCGCGCGGCCAAATCGCTGCGCCAGGCCGGCATCCCCCTGCGCGTCACCAATGCCTTCGAGCCCGACCATCCGGGCACCGTCATTGTGAGCGATCTGGCCCCCAAGACCCCGGGCGCCGAGATCATTACGGGTCTAAAGGGCGTGTTTGCCCTCGAGTTTTACGACCAGGACATGGTCGGGGTGAAGGGTTACGACACCAAGATTCTCGAATCCCTGACGCGCCACAAGGTCTGGATCATCTCCAAGACCTCGAACGCCAACACCATTACCCACTATCTCAAGGGCTCGATGAAGGCGATAAAGCGGGTTGAAACCGATCTGGCCAAAGCGTTCCCCACGGCAAGCACAACGCTGCGCAAGCTCGCCATGGTTTCGGCCATCGGCCGCGATCTGGGCGGCGTCCGCATCCTGCCGCGCGCCATTGCCGCGCTCGATGAAGCCGGAATCGAGCCGATCGGCCTCACCGACATGATCCGCAAGGTCGATCTGCAGGTGCTGGTCGAAGAAAAAGATTTCGACGCCGCGATCATCGCGCTGCACAAGGGTCTTGTGGAAGAGCGCGCCGAGCGCAAGGCGCGAGCCGACATTCGTCGCGTTGCCTGATGGATGCCTCTGACGGCAACGCAACGACAGGCCGGTCCCCTTCCGGGGGCCGGCTTTTTCTTTGCCTGTTGGCCTGGGCTTAAAAGGGCGGCTCGGACCGAAAAACGACAGGCGCTCCGCCGTTGGGGTGTCTGAATCCCAGTTCAGCTGCGTGCAATTGCAGCCGGTCGGCCGCCGCAAGCGCATCGCCTGTGGCATAGAATTCATCGCCAAGGATCGGATGTCCGATCTCGTTCATATGCACCCGTAATTGGTGCGTGCGGCCGGTGATGGGGATGAGCTTGAGCCGCGTCGCCTCCGCCTCGCGCCCTATGACCTGCCATCGCGTCTGGCTGGCCCGGCCACGCTCATGGTTGACCTCTTGGCGCGGTTTGTTCTCCCAGTCCGTCGCCAGCGGCAGATCGACGAGCCCTTCGTCCTCGCCCACATGGCCCCAGACCCGCGCGATATAGAATTTGGTTGTCTGGCGATATTCGAACTGCTTGCCGATATGGCCATGCGCTCCCTTGTGCTTGGCCATCACGACGATGCCCGAAGTGTCCTTGTCGAGCCTGTGAATCGTTCCGGCGCCCGGATACCGTTCCAGCGCCCGGCTTTGCAGGCTGTCGAACAGCGCCGGGTCCTTGCCCGGCACGCTGAGCAGGCCCGAGGGCTTTATGAAAACCACGATATCGGCATCCTCGTGGAGGATGTCGAGCCAGGGCTCGCGGGGCGGGTTGTAATCGAAGGTCTTGGGCATGGGATTGAGCATGGCTGACGCTCTATCAGCAATCTGGCGGGCCGAAAAGTTGTCGCATTGCCTGATTGTCGCCCACAATTTGCCACATCCGCTCCCATTATGGGGAAGCGTGTGCTATGCGCGCTGCTCAGGGTTCAATTTCTTTTTCGGGTCTCAATGATTGCAAAACGGCTCATCGCGCTGTTTGCCGCCCTCGTTCTGGGGTTTTCGGCCGTGCCTGCCAGCGCACAGAGCCATTCGCGCACGGAAGTCGAAATTCTCGCCCAGTATTACGCGCAATATTACGGCGTGCCGCTCGAACTGGTCCGCCGCGTCATCAATCGCGAGAGCACCTTCAACCCTGCAGCCCGCAACGGGCCCTATTACGGACTGATGCAGATTCTGCCCGCCACGGCCCGCACCATGGGGTTCCGTGGCCAGCCCTCCGATCTGCTCAACGCCGAAACCAACCTCATCTATGCCGTCAAATATCTGCGCGGCGCGTGGCTTTTGGCCAATGGCAGTCATGACCGCGCGGTCCAGCTCTATGCCAAGGGCTATTATTACGAGGCCAAGGCCGCCGGCCTGCTCGAAGAGACCGGCCTGCGCCCCGGCCCGGCAACCCCCATTGCCCCCATGCCGCCGACCGCCGCCGAGCCCGTGGTTGCCGCCGTCACGCCTCCGCCGCCCGTCACCGAGATCGTTCAGACACTTGAAGTTGCCGCCGCCGATCCGGTTGAGACCGCGTTTGAAAGCACCCCCTTGGGCTTTTTGCCGCCATCCCGCCCGCTCGGGTTGGGGGTGCAGGAGCAGGAGCCTGCACAACCCCAAACCGATGCCCTTGTTGCCATCGCCGCCGCCGAGGCGCCTGCTGCGATTCCACCACGCCCGCAAATCGGGACGCCCGAACCCGAGCCGGCCCGGCTGGCCTACGCCGAGCATCGCGCCACCCGAGACGTTCCCCAGCCTCAGATCGCCGCCGCCGAGGCGCCGCTGCGCCCCTCCATCGATCTGGTCACGAGCACCTTTGCCCTGCTCGATTCGATGGCCCCGGCGCAGCGCTGACCGTGCCCGGCCTGCGACACATAGATCACAATCGTTGTTTTGACCTGGCCGTCGGGGTTGCCGTTAACCCGTCCTGTGCTAGGATTTTGATCAAATTGGAGCCAGTTACCCCCCAACACGGATCTCCAGTTGAGCGGAATGGATAGTGTGGATTGCGTACCAGCCGTGAAAGCCAACAAGCGCTATAGCCTGATTGCCCTTTGTGTGGCCGGTACGCTTCTCACCGGCCCGGCGCTCGGATTCGAACTGTTCGGCATCCAGTTCTTCGGTTCCCAGACCGATGACGCTGATGCTGTGATTGCCGATCCGCGCACTTATGATCTGACCTTCGAGACCGGCACCGAGGGCGAGGTGGACGCCGCCCTGCGCGGAGCCTCCGGCCTCTGGGGTGACCGTGACGAGCCGGCATCGGGTGTACCAGGCCTTCTGGCCAAGGCGCGTGGCGATTATGCCCGCATGACCGGAGCGCTTTACAATCTGGGCTATTACGGCGGCGTGATCTCTATTTTGGTCAATGGCCGCGAAGCCGCCTCGATCCCGCCCGACGCCAGCCTGCCCGAACCCGCTCAGATCAGGGTTACCGTCGATCCAGGGCCTCAATTCGTCTTTGGCCCCCTGCGCGTTGACAACAGGGCGCCCATGCCCGTTGTCCAAGCCGATAGGGTCGAGGCGCCCTCCGAAATAGGGTTCGTGACGGGCCAGGTGGCCCGCGCCACGGTCATAGCCCAGGCCGAACAGCGTCTTGTCGAAGCCTGGCGCCAACTGGGTTACCCCAAGGCACAGATCGGCTCGCGCGATGTGATCGCCGATCACCCCAGCCGCACGCTCGAAGTCTCCATAGTGGTCGATCCGGGCGCCTACGCCGCCATTGGTCCCATAGGGGTCGAGGGCACACAGAACATGAGCCCGGCCTTCATCGTGCGTCAGACCGGGCTGGTCCAGGGCGCTGAGTACGATCCCGACGACATCGAGAGGGCCCGCGAACGGCTGACCCGGCTCGGCGTTTTCCGCTCGATGCGCATCGAGGCGGCCCAAAACGTCCAGCCCAACGGTCTGCTGCCCTACCAGATCATAGTACAGGAACAGGCTTTGCGCCGCTTTGGCATCGGCGCCAGCTACGGCACGCTCGACGGACTTGGTGTCGAAGGCTACTGGCTGCACCGCAACCTGTTCGGCGAGGCCGAGCGCCTGCGGCTCGATGCAAAGGTGGCCGGTATCAGCTTCCCCATCGACACCGCCGAGTTCGACTATGCCTTTGGCGGCACCTTCACCAAGCCGGGCATTTTCACCCCCGAGACCGACCTCGTCGCCGCGCTCAGCGCCGACCGTTCGGTCCTCCCGCTCTATACCGAAACGTCTGTGCAGGGGCGTCTGGGGATCGAACAGCTCTTTACCGACGATATTTCCGGGAGCGTCGGCCTTCAGTTCCAGCATTCCTATTTCGAGGACGACGCGACCTTCGGAAACCGCAATTTCACCACCGCCGGCCTTTACGGGCGCGGCGTGTTCGACAATCGCGATTCCGATCTCGATCCCACCGAGGGGTTCTATCTCGAAGCGACGGTCGACCCGCTCTACGAACTCGAGTACGAAAATTTCCTCGCCCGCGCGACGCTCGAAGGCCGCGCCTATTTCGCCTTCGACGAGGACGCCAACTATGTCCTTGCCGGCCGCGTCAAGGCGGGCGCTGTGGCTGGCCCCTCGCTGTCCGAAATCCCGCCGGACCTGTTGTTTTTCGCCGGCGGTGGCGGTTCGGTGCGCGGTTATGCCTATCGCTCCATCGGGGTTGATGACGGCATGGGCAACACAACCGGCGGCCGCTACCTCCTCGAAGCGTCTCTGGAGGGCCGCGTGCGGTTCAACGATCAGTTCGGCGCCGTCGCCTTCGTCGATGGCGGCTACGTGGCCGCCGACACCTTCCCCGATTTCGATCAGTTGCGCCTGGGGGCCGGCGTGGGCATCCGCTATTACACAGCGCTCGGGCCCTTGCGCCTCGACGTCGCCGTGCCTTTGAACAAGAGCCCGGGCGACCCCGATTATGCGCTCTATGTCGGTATAGGACAGTCGTTCTGATGCGCGTTCTGACCACCGCAATCGCCGTCGTCTCGCTCGCCATGCCGGTGCCGGCCATGGCCCAGGATGCCGAGCGCGAAAGCCTCATGGACATGCTGGCCCGCGCCAGCCAGCTCAATGAAAACGAGCAGCGCGGCGCGCTTGTCGGCTTCGTTGAAAACCAGATCTCCACGTCCGACCGCCAGATCCGGCTTACCGGCATCGACGGGGCGCTCTCATCCAACGCCTCGATTGACCAGATCACCATTTCCGACACCGAAGGCATCTGGCTGATCGTTGAAAACGCGCAATTGCAGTGGAACCAGGGCGCCTTGCTGTTCGGGCGGCTGGAAATCCAGTCGCTGTCGGCCGATTCCATTGCCTATATTCGCAATCCGGTTTCCAGTGAGGCGCCAGCGGCCCCGTCCCCCGAGGCGGGCGGGTTCTCCGTTCCAGAATTGCCCGTCGCGGTTATTCTTGAAAGCCTCTCCGTGCCCAATGTGCGGTTCGGTGAACAGGTCTTCGGGCTGGGTTCGGAAATCTCGCTGGCCGGATCGATGACGCTGGAGGGTGGCGCCATCGATGCCCAGCTCGATATCGAACGCCTGGACGGACCGGGCGGCACGCTCGACCTTGATCTGCAATACGCCAACGATACCCGCGAAATCGATCTCGGACTTGAGCTCATAGAGCCGGAAGATGGTATCGTCGCCAACCTCCTCGACATCGAGGGACGTCCAGAAATTGCGCTGGGCCTGCAAGGGGCCGGCCCCATCGACGATCTCGACATCGCTCTGACCTTCGATGCCGATGGCAACCGTATCCTGACGGGGGAGGGCACGCTCGACCAGAATGGGCAGGGCCTCGCCATCGCCGCCGATCTGCGCGGCCCGCTTTCCACGGTCCTGCCGGCCGCCTATCGCGACTTCTTCGGCGAACAGACCGCGCTTTCGCTCGAGGCGCTCATGCGCGATGCCGGCGGGTTTGAAATTTCCGATCTTTCGCTTTCGGGCGGCGAACTGTCGCTCTTGGCCAATGCCGCCACCACGGCAGATGGCTTTTTGAGCCGTCTCGATGTCACCGGGGAAATTTCTCCGGTCTCTGGCGACACGGTCACTCTGCCCGTGCCCGGCGCGTCCACCCGTATCCAGCGCGCCCGCTTCGATGTCGATTACGGCGATGAAGGGTCCGAACAATGGTCGGGACGCCTCCAATTGCTGGGCTTTGAAACCCCCGATTTCGCCGCCCGGAGCCTGGTGCTCGACACCTCGGGCGTTGCCGCCGATCTCGACGATCCTTCAGCCCGCCGCGTCACCTTCAATGGCGATGGCATGATCGAAGGCGTCACCTCATCATCGGAGGAAATTTCCCAGGCGCTTGGCACTTCCATCGGGTTCGGCCTCGCCGGCATGTGGGAGGCGGGTCAGCCCATAACGCTCGCTCAGCTCCGCCTCCTCGCCCAGGCGCTCAATTTCGAGGCAGCCGGCCAGATCGACGAAAACGTCTTTAGCGGCGATCTCGTGCTCACCACCGATTCGATAGCCCCCTTTTCCGGTCTTGCCGAACGGGAGCTATCGGGCGCCATTGCTCTTGATGCCACCGGAACGGTCTCGCCGCTGTCCGGTGGGTTCGATCTCACGCTCGACGGCACCGGCACCGACCTCTCGGTCGATGACGAGATCGCCGACAATTTGCTCGAAGGCACGGTTGCGCTATCGGGTCGCGTAGCGCGCAATGAAGCCGGGCTCGAGGCCCAAGATTTCCGCATCGCCAATAGCCAGGTCGAAATGGTCGCCGACGGCACCTATGCCACCGGCACCGCCGATTTCACCTTCGATCTGGCGCTGGCCGACCTTGCCCTGATCAATCCCGAAATGTCCGGCCAGCTGACCGCGACAGGCACCGCCCAGGGCGCCGAAGGCACCATAGCCTTGTCCGCCGACGTCGATATCCCGGAAGGCACATTGGGCGGGCGCACATTGCGCAACGCCAATATCGGCTTTGACGGCACCTCGCGCGAAGAGGGGCTTGTCGGTGCCCTCGCTGGTGCTGCATCGCTCGATGGGTTCCGCGTCTCTCTGGCCAGCGACATCGATAATAATGCCGAGCGCCTGCGCCTGTCAGACTTTGCGTTCGAGGCTCCCGGCACGGCGCTTTCGGGCAATCTTACCCGCTTTGCCAATGGCCTGCTCGATGGCCGGTTGACCCTTGATGCGCCAAATATCGAAACGGCGGCCGCCCTCGCGCTGGCCGACGCGAGCGGCGCGGCCAACGCCGATATCATCCTGGACCCGGAAGGCGAAACCCAGAACGCCGAGGTCACGGCCTCTCTCGACGCCGTAAGGTTCAACGACATCACAATCGGCTCGGCCAACGTCGAGGCAACGATTGCCGATCTGTTCGGCGTTCCGGTGATCGACGGGTCGATCGATGGCGCCGATATCGTTGCCGCGGGCACCAATGTGCAAACCGTTTCGCTCAATGCCACGGCCAGCCAGCAAACCACGCGGTTTTCAGGCAATGCTTCGCTCAATGCGGGAACCGAGGTCACTTTGGCCGGCCTGCTCGAACCCATTGCCGATGGATATCGTGTGGCACTGGACACGTTCGAGCTGACACAGGGCCAGCTTGCTGCCAGCCTCGCTCAACCTGCCGAACTGACCGTCGCCAACGAGACGGTATCGTTTTCGGGGGTCGAACTGGCCGTCGGGTCGGGCCGCATCATGGCGACAGGCAGCGCCGGGCAAAATCTCGATATCGCGCTCGATGTCACCGCCTTCCCGCTTAACATCGCCAACACCATCGTTCCCGATCTGGGGTTGGCCGGGACGGTTTCGGGCACCGCGCAGATCTCGGGCGCAGCCAGCGATCCGCGTGCCAGTTTCTCGGTCGAGGCGAACGGGATCAACGCCGCCACGATCTCCGAATTCGGTATCGCCCCGCTCACCCTTTCGGCCCAGGGCAGTTTCGCCGATAACACGATCACCCTCTCCCAGGCTCGCGCCAACGGCTCGGGCGGGCTCAGCGCCACCGCTCAGGGCACCATCCCGCTTGAAGGGGCCGGCCTCAATATCGCAGTCAACGGCTCGGCCCCGCTTTCGCTGGCCAATCGCTTCGTGGCCGATCGCGGCGCGCAGATTTCAGGCACGGCAAATCTGGACGCCCGTGTCACCGGACGCATCGATGATCCGCAGTTTTCGGGCACAGTGTCGGTCGCCAATGGCGAATTTATCGATCCCGGTCTCGCGCTCCGGCTGGTCGGCATAACCGGCACCGCTTCGCTCAACGCAGATCGTGTGACCATCAACACGCTCACGGCCAATCTCGCCACGGGCGGTTCGGTCTCGGCATCAGGCTTCGTTGGCCTCGATGCTGGGTTCAATTCCGACATCGCGATCAATTTCGACGCGGCGCGCTACGCCGACGGCAATCTCGTGGTCGCCACGCTCAACGGCGATCTGCGGCTCACCGGCCCCATCGCCAATGGCGGACGGCTGGCGGGCAACGTCGACGTCGCCCGCGCCGACATCACCGTGCCCGACGGCTTCGGCGGCGCGGTGAGTGTCATCGACGTCGATCACGTTCGTCCACCATCCCCGGTCGCCGCGACACTGGCCCGGGCCCGCATCGACCAGCGGGCATCGAGCACCACAACGGCCAGCGTGCCGCTCGAACTCGCCATCACCATTTCAGCGCCCAACCAGGTGTTCATCCGCGGTCGTGGGCTCGATGCAGAGGTGGGAGGCCAGGTTCAGATCAACGGCAATGTGGCCGATGTCCGGCCCGTCGGCGGGCTCGAATTGATCCGCGGCCGGCTCTCGATTTTGGGCCAGCGTATCGATTTCGACGAAGGCACCGTCACCCTGATCGGCGATCTCGATCCCTTTATCAACCTCGTCGCCCGCACACAGGGCAATGACATCACGGTTATCGTTACCGTTTCGGGCCGCGCATCATCGCCGGAGGTGACGTTCTCGTCCGATCCCATGCTGCCCCAGGACGAAGTTCTGGCTCGGCTGATCTTTGATCGCGGCGTGGGCGAGTTGTCTCCGCTGCAACTGGCCCAACTGGCTGCGGCAGCGGCCGAACTGGCCGGTGGCGGCAGTGGCTCGGGCTCGCTTCTGGGGTCCCTGCGCGAAGCTGTAGGGCTCGACGATCTCGATATCGTCACCGATTCCGAAGGCAATCTCGGGGTGCGTGCCGGCGCCTATATCGATGACAACATCTATCTCGGCGTCGAGGCCGGGGCCGCGGAAAGTCGGGTCACGATCGATCTCGACATCACCGAGCAGCTTCGGGCCCGCGGCACCACCAGCACGACGGGCAATTCCGGTGTCGGCCTGTTCTACGAACAGGATTACTGAGCAAGCCGATAGGGCGCAACGGTTGAAAGCGGCAGCGTGTCATGGACAGACTGTTGCCTTTTTTCGTCCCCTTTTCGACACCTTCTGCCCGGCCGATGGAACCAACCCACACCCGTGACTCTTAGTCCCTCACGATAAACACAGCGCACACAGTGCAATGAGGAACTCGGTTTCATGTTCGCAGGACTTTTGCTCTGGCTGATCGGCATCCCCCTGCCGCTGATCATTTTGCTTTTGATTTTCGTGCTCTAGCGAGTGCGCCAGATCGATTTCGACAAGATTTACCCCGGGCTTAGCGCGGGCAAATACAGACGGAGAACGACAATGAATTCCATCATCTATCTCGTCGGCCTTGTGGTCGTTGTCATGGCCATCCTGTCCTTCATCGGCCTCGCTTGAGCCCCAAACCACCAAGGACCAAAAGCCCATGACGACAATAACTCCCACCGAGCCGGCAACCGCGCAGGAAACATCGTCCTACGTCGATTGGCCGGCCATCCTGGCGGGTGGCATCGTCGCCGCCGCCATTTCCCTGGTCCTTCTTGCCTTCGGTTCGGCCATCGGGCTGTCCATGACCAACCCGTTCGGTCGTGAAGGTGTATCCCTGTTCTGGATCGCCATCGCCATGGCCATCTGGGTCATCTGGGTGCAGGTCTCCGCGCTGATGGTCGGGGGCTATCTCACCGGTCGCATGCGCAGGCGCAATTATGACGCGACCGAAGACGAATCCGACATCCGCGACGGCTTCCATGGTCTTTTGGTCTGGGCAACCGCCGTCGTCTTTACTGCTGCGCTCGCCTTTGGCGGCATCGGCACCGTTGCCAACAGCGTCGGCGCTGCCGTCGGCGGCGCCGCGCAGGGTGCAGGCGCTGCAGCCGGCCAGGCGATCAACGACGAATCCGGTCCGTTCCAGTCGAGCATCGACCGCCTGCTGCGCACGGCAACAGCCACCGAAGGCGATGCTGCCGCGACACGCGACGAGGTCGGCCGCATCCTGATCGATGGCGTCACCGGTGAGGGCGTCTCCGAGGACGATCGGGCCTATCTTGCCCAACTGGTCGCCGCACGCACCGATCTCGATCAGGCAGAAGCCGAAGCGCGGGTCGATGAGATCATCGCCCAGGCCCAGAGCGTGCAGGACGATCTTGTCGCCGCCGCCGATCAGGCTCGGACGGTGGGCATTCTCGGAGCCTTTCTCACCGCCGCCTCGCTGGCCATCGGTGCCGCCGGCGCCTGGTTTGCAGCCGTCACAGGGGGCAACCATCGCGATACGCACACGGTCACCGCATTCTTTGCCCGCCGGCGTACGCCCGTCGCCTGATCAAACCGGCAATCGAAACAAAAAAGCCCCGCTTTTGGCGGGGCTTTTTCATTTGGTTTCAATTTCGGTTCGAGTCTAGAACTCGGACCAGTCGGCTTCCACCGCTGCATTGCCCTGTGACACGCGGCGGGGCTGAGGCAGCGACGCGGGCGCTTCGGCTTCCTGGTCGAGATCCCACATCGCCTGATCCTCAACGACGGCGTTTCCATCGAGCGTAAAACGCGCCACGATCCCATCAAGTGTGGTCACCTGCGCCTCGGTCTGCTCGATCGTTGCGTTGGTTTCTTCCACCAGTGCGGCGTTATGCTGGGTCATCTCGTCGAGCAGCCGCACGGAAGAGGACACTTCCGAGATCGCGGCCGCCTGTTCGCGGCTTGCATTGGAAATGCCGCCCATGATCTCGGCGTTCTCGATCACCGCCGCGCGAATGTCGCGCAGCGTTTCGGTAGCCTGCGCGACAAGTCGCGAGCCGCCGCCCACTTCGTTGGCGCTCTCTTCGATCAGCACCTTGACTTCCGATGAGGCCTGGGCCGCAGATTGTGCCAGCCGGCGCACCTCGACGGCCACCACGGCAAACCCCTTGCCCGCTTCGCCGGCCCGCGCCGCTTCCACAGAAGCGTTGAGTGCCAGAAGGTTGGTCTGGAAGGCGATATCGTCGATCATCTTGATGATATCGGAAACCTTGGCCGAGGACGTGGTGATCCGTTCCATGGCCTGATTGGCTTCGCCCATCACCGCGCCGCCCTTTTGGGCCAGGTCCGATGCCGCCCGCGTCTTGTCGAGTGCATCCTGGGCCTTTTGCGCATTTCCGGTCACCGCCGCCGCCAGTTGCTCCATCGAGGCTGACGTCTCCTCGATGGTTGCCGCCTGCCGGGTCGTGCGTTCGGAAAGGTCGTTGGCGCCCGAAAGGATTTCGCCCGTCGCGATCTTGAGCGCCCGCGAGGTGTCCTTGAGCCGCCCCACGATTTCGGCAAACGTTTCGGCCATGGCGTTGGTGTCGTCCTTGAGCTGGCCAAAGGCGCCCTCATAAGTGCCATTGACCCGCAGCGACAGATCGGCGTCGGCCATGGCCGAAAGAACCTGCCCGGTTTCCGAAAGCCCCCGGTCGACGGTTTCCATCACCATGTTGACGCTTTGCGCGAAGCTCTCGAGCTCGGGATCTTCATAGCGTACGTCGATCCGGCCGGAGAAATCGCCGGCCACGGCGGCCGAAACCACGCTCTTGATGCGGGCCTGCAGGTCGGCGCGGATGCGATGTTCTTCGGCATCCTCTGCCGCCTGCCGGGCCTTTTCGCTGTCCATGTCGCGCATGGCACGCCCATTGTCGCGAAACACCGTCAGCGCTTCGACCATCTGGCCCACTTCGTGGCGCTGGCGCTGATCGAGCTCCAGGTCGAGATCGCCATCGGCCAGCTGGCGCATACGCCCGGCAATCTGCTTGATGGTGCCCGACAATCCTCTGCCGATCATCACCGCCAATACGATGCCGACGACCAGTGCCGCTATTCCCGCGAACAGGACCACATTGAGCGTCGTGGCCGCCATGGCCGCGCCCGAGGGCCCGAGCGCGTCCTGGCGCGCCTGCACCGAGGCCAGCATGGCCCCGAACGCTTCCTCCATCTGCGGCCCAAGCACGTCGAGCTGCCCGCTCATCACCGCGTTGCGGGCATAGATCGCCTCGGCCAGGCTGCCCGCCTGGGCCATATAGGTATCGAGCCCCTCCATCATGCGATTGGCTGTCGCCTTCTGGGAGTTGGAAATCACCGCATCATGCAGCTTTTGCAAATTCTCCTTGGCAAAGGCTCCGTGTTCAGCCGCCGCTTCCAGCCGCGCCGGATCGGCGGTCAAGAGGAACTGTTCGACCTCGAACTGAGTGAGGATCGTCGATTGCACGCCAAACCCGGCCGAGCCGGTGGCATTGAAATTTCCGCTCACCGCCCGCAAGGCCGCCGTCGCATCGGCACGCAACTGGTCGCCCACGGCGCGCAATTGGACAACATCGGCATCGATCTGGGATTGAAGTTCGGTCATTTCGACAAAGGCCGCCTGATAGGCCTGCGCGGAACCGGCAAATTCGGCAATCGCCGCTTCGGTTTCCGCATCGCCGTCAAACACCGCCATCACTTCGGGGTCGTTGGACTGCAGATTCGTGATTCGGTCGGCCAGCGCCTGCGCCTTTTCCGCCGAGGTTTCCAGCCGGTAGTCGAGATCGGCCAGCCGGGCTGCCGAAAGCTGCTCGACAAAGCTCGAAATGGCCAGCGTCTGCCGCGCGGCCACCCGATAATCGGTGAAGGTCTGCGACACCGCGTTGACCCCGAAATAGGCAAACATCACGATCGCCGCCAAAAGCGCAATCATGGCGCCAAATGATGCGTAGATGCGCTGCGCCACGCTCAGTCTGGACAGCATGATACCGGCCCCCTTTTTCCCTTCTGGGATAAATGCGTAAGGGCAGTAAGAAGGGATGCGGTTAACGAAGGCTCAATTTTGGCTCGAAACTGGCGTTTTCAGAAGCTAAATGCGCCATATGCTCAAATTTTAGGCCGCCCCAGGCGCGCCAAGGCAAAATTGGCGAACGTGCATACACGCCCGCGTGCCATTTTGCGGCGGGTCACAAAAACAAAAGGCGGCCTTTCGGCCACCTTTGCATGTGTGTACGGCAGATCGGGCG
>CENV01025847.1_pt1 | contig 15633 bp, 13 predicted proteins | sample 530231 | NCBI WGS metagenome assembly CENV01 (sample SAMEA2619815, study PRJEB7988) | marine metagenome | biome: marine biome (ENVO:00000447); feature: surface water layer (ENVO:00002042); material: "saline water (ENVO:00002010), including plankton (ENVO:xxxxxxxx)" | depth 5 m | reverse complement strand
ACGCCCGCCACGCCGATGGCCCAGGGCTGGACCCCGGCGGGAAGCAGTGAGGCCAGCGCCGTTATCAGCCGCTCGCCCAGCAGGCCGACAAGGCCCCCGGTCGAGGCGGGCAGGCTCCAGTCACGCGGGGTTGAAACCAGCGACAGCACCGAGGAAAGCAGCGCCATGGCCACCAGCAGCAGGCCGACGGTACGCCACCAGCGCCCATCCCAGTGCTCGTCTTCGTCAACGTCGCGCCACAGCTTGCGGCCGAATACGAAGGTGAGCGGAAGGAGCAAGGCTGAAACGAAGCCGAAGCTGCCCAGCGCCAGATCGGCCACCACGGCACCGGGAGCGCCCATCCAGTTGGCAATGGTGTCGCCTGCCGCAGTGGAAAGCGAGGCGTCGGTCTGAGTGTAGCTGACGAGCGCGAAGAACAGGAACAGCGTGAAGGCGAACAGCAACACGGCCCCGGTCAGCTGCAGGCTGCGGGTCAATGAATAGCGGAAGACGGCGCGCCAGTCTGCGCCGTCGCTGGTTCCCGCCGATGGGGCAGAGCGGCTTGCCATGTGCTTGTCCTCGAAAAACGTCGCACTGCGAGAATCGCAGACGGGAGGAGCCGGGTCAAGCTCGCTAGAGGTTTTGCCTTAGGACGTGCTCAGTCCGTCGATCGCTGCCCAGCGCGGTGCGCCGAGCCTGCGGGCGGTGGCGGCGCTCATTCCGCCGAGCGCGATAACGGGCATCTGCGCGTGCGCGGCGAGCAATCGCCAGCGCACGGGGCCGAGATGCGGCGCGCCGGGGTGCGAGCGGGTGGCGAAGGCGGGCGAGAGCATCACGGCATCGGCGCGCTTGCGGTTGGCCTGGGCGATCTCGCGCATGGAGTGGGCGGTGGCGATCTGGAGCAGGTCCCCCCGCTGCGGATAGAGCGCGAGCGGCGCGCCATAGGTGCCCTGTGCGCCCCATTCGCGCGCGGTCAGGGCGCTGTCGGCGAGGACCAGCAGGTGGCCGCGCGCGAGGCACAGGTCGCGCAAGGTCCACCAGCGGGCGATGCGCTCGCGCGGCGGCAGGTGGTAGTGCCGGTAGATAAAGGCGCTGCCGCGCGGCAGGCGGGTGAGGGCCGCTTCGAGCACGCCGTCGTTGCGTGCATCCGACAGCAGCCATAGGCGCGGGAGAGGGCTCCGACCGGGCTCAGGACAGGGCTGGCGTTGGTGCATGGCCTCGCTATAGCGGCCCTATGACTGAGAATGCGAGTTCCCGTTTGGCCGAAGTCCGCGCCGAAGTGGCCAAGGCCTGCAAAATCGCCCGCCGCAAGCCGGAAGACGTCACCCTGATCGCGATCAGCAAGACGCACCCGGCAGAGGCCATCACCCCGCTGATCGAGGCTGGCCAGACCGTCTTCGGCGAAAACCGCGTGCAGGAAGCGCAGGGCAAATGGCCCGCGCTGATCGAGCAACACAGCGACATCGCGCTGCATCTGGTTGGCCAGTTGCAGTCGAACAAGGCCGAGGATGCGGTGCAGCTGTTCGATTGCATCCACTCGCTTGACCGGCCCTCGCTGGTGAAGGCGCTGGCCAAGGCGATGGACAAGCTGGACAAGCGGGTCGACCTGTTCGTGCAGGTGAACATCGGGTCCGAGCCGCAAAAGGGCGGCTGCGCGATTGGCGATCTGCCCGGCTTGCTGGGCGAAGCGCGGCAGGCAGAGCTGCCGGTTGTCGGCCTTATGTGTGTGCCCCCGGCAGGGATCGAGGCGGCCCCGTTCTTCGCGCTGCTGGCGAAACTCGCTGACGACCACGGCTTGCCCGGCCGCAGCATGGGTATGAGCGGCGACTATGTCACTGCGACGAAGCTTGGCGCAACGCACCTGCGCGTCGGCAGTGCGCTATTCGGTGCCCGGGAGGGGTAAACGCTGCCATTTGGCCACACGTGCACCGGACTAGGGGTTTTTACACTATATGAATTGTTCCTGAGTGTCTCGTTGCGTTAATCATAATGCCTTTCATCCATAAGGGGGTATCTTATACGGGGCTGTTGGCCCGTGGAACCCGTTGGACAAAGGCTATCTATGGTGTTGGAGCCGCTTCATCCCAAAGTCTGGAGAAGAAGTCTTCAAGGTATCGCCACCTCGCTGACAACTCGCGAGGGAGTGGATGAGTTTTCGCGTCTGCGCAGGCTTTATCACCTCCTGGCGCTGACTCCGCCGCCGCTGCGGAGGTGGTTCGTGCCGAAGCTGCCCGAAGAGTTGTTCGAACTGGTGCTCCACCAATCGCTCCAGACCGCGGTCTTGTCCCTGACCGGTGAAGCGTTCGACCTTTCTGTCGCTCCTGACGGTAACGGTGATGGCGCTTCGATCACCATGCGGCTCGGCCCAGCAGACCTGGAAGTCGAGACACATGACAGCTCGATTGCACGCGCAATGGTGCGCGCCATCTGCGAGATGGGGCTGCAGCTGTCCGAACCCTGAGAGGCCTTGCCGACGGGCAGGCCTGCTTCGCCTAGCCTCTAGTCCTCGTCGAGACCGGCATAGATGCCGATCCGGATCGCATCCGAGGTCGATTGCATCGGCAGCTTCTTGAGCAGGTTGGCACGATGGATTTCGACCGTGCGCGGGCTGATGCCGAGGTTGATCGCAATCACCTTGTTGCAGTGGCCGCGCGTCATCTCGCGCAGCACATCGACTTCGCGCGGAGAAAGATGGCCAATGGCAGCGTTGGCGGCCGACTGCTTCGAGCGCAGGCGGGCAAGCGAAATCTGCTCCGGCGTCATTGTGACAGCACGCTTGAGATCTTCCTTGGTAAGCGGCCAGACATGATAGTTGAGGGCGCCGTTCAGCATGGCGGAAACAATCCGCTGGGGCGTCGGGTCTTCCGAATATACCGAGGCCGGAAGGCTGAATTCGGCAGCCTGGGTCGTCCGCATCACTTCGGCGATCGACGCAGTATCCTCGTGGTCGGCGGAAAGGACATAGCCGTCCCGGCGCACGAGCTTGGCAAATTCATCGAGATCCTGGCACGGCTCCGCATGGAGACCGACCTCATAACTCATCTTGGCGATCTGCGCCCGACGACGGCTGTCGGGATCGATAACATAAATGCGATCGAGGGGGGGCATGACCTGAGCTTTAGCGACCATTCTTGCTTTCCTTCATGTCACCAACCTACGTGACTTCACTTATCTGAACATGATTCACAATTTTTCACAACATATGAAATAAGTAAATATACCTATGCATCAAGCCAGGGTTAACCATTCATGTCTGCCTGAGGCGCAGAAAGATACATTATAACAGCAACTTGAAAGTTGCGCAGGCAATTGGGGAATTTCAACCACATCTCGAACGATCAACCAGATGGGCGATCTGATTAAGAGCCCGGCAAGGAATTCGGGCCTGCCAGCGGCACTTTCTTGCGCCTGAATGGGCGGCGCGCCCAGGGTGGAGGCTCTATTGCGCCGCTACGTCTTCACCTTCGAACTCGGGTTCGCCGGTGGCAATCGCGTCGAGCAACGCCACCCTGACCTTGTCGAGCCGTTCCTTGCTGGTGATCTTGTCGCCCAGCAGGTCGGTCACATAGAACGTGTCGACCGCCCGTTCGCCATATTGCGTGATGTGGGCAGAATTGATCAGCAGGCTGGTCTCGAACATCGCCCGGGTCAGCCGGTTGAGCAGCGCGGGCCGGTCGGTCGCGTTGACCTCGATCACGGTGAAGCGGTTCGATGCCTCGTTGTCGAACAGGATCAGCGGCTTGACGTGGAAGTTTTCCGCCCGGCGGCTCTTGAGCGGGCGCTTTTCAAGCCGTGGGACGATGTCGATCCGGTTGGCCAGCGCATCCTCAATCGCGGTCTTGAGGCGTTGCAGCTGCGCCGGTTCGTCAAACGGTTTGCCCAGCGGGTCCTGCACGAGGAAGTTGTCGACCGCCTTGCCCATGCGATTGGTGTGGATGCGCGCATCGATGATGTTGCCGCCCGCGAGATGGATCGCCCCGGCAATGCGGAAGAACAGGCCGGGATGGTCATTACCGATTACGGTGACGAGGGTCGCGCCGAGCGCGGGATAGAACTCAGTGTGGATCGAGAGCTTGTGATCCAGCTCCTTGGCCGCGGCATAGTGCGGCAGGTTGATGGCGATGATGTCCTCGGGCTCGGCGATCCAGTAGGAATCGTCGAACCGCTCCTCCAGCTCCTCGATGAGGCTTGCTTGCTGGCCGAGTATTTCGGCCACCCGCGCCTTCTTCTCGGCCACCCGCGCCTCGCGGCGGTGCGACTTGTGCCCGAGCCGGAGTCGCTCCTCGGTCAGCTCGTACAGCTCGGCCAGTAGCTGGCGCTTCCAGCTGTTCCAGATGCCGGGGCCGACCGCGCGGATATCGACGATGGTGAGCAGGGTTAGCAGCCGCAGCCGCTCCATCGAGCTGACCTCGCCGGCAAAGTCGGTGATGGTCTTGTAATCGGTCAGATCGCGCTTGAACGCGGTTGCGCTCATCAACAGGTGCTTGGCGACCAGCCAGCTCACCAGTTCGGTCTCGTCTTCGTCGAGCCCCAACCTCGGGCACACCTTCAGCGCCACTTCGGCGCCGAGCACCGAATGGTCGCCGCCACGACCCTTGGCGATATCGTGCAGCAGCGTGGCGACATAGAGCACCCGCCGATTGGCGATCTTGGGCAGGATTTCGGTGGCGAGCGGGTGATCCTCGGCAAACTCGCCGCGCTCGATCTTCGACAGCAGGCCGATCGCGCGGATGGTGTGCTCGTCGACCGTATAGTGGTGATACATGTCGAACTGCATCTGCCCGCCGACCTTGCCGAAATCGGGCAGGAAGCGGCCGAACACGCCCGCCTCGTTCATCGCGCGCAGCACGGTTTCGGGATCGTTGTGACCGCACAGGACATCGAGGAACAGCGCATTGGCGCGCGGTTCGCGGCGCAGCGTGCGGTCGATCAGGCCTGCATCGCGGCGCAGCATCCGTAAGGTCGCCGGATGGACCTCCACCCCCTGGGCCTCGGCAACGGCAAAGACTTCGATCAGCCGGACCGGATCGGCCTTGAACCAGTCGTCGTCGGGCGCAGCGAGGCGTCCGGATTCGAGCAGGTAGCCCGAAACGGTCTCCGCTTTCTTGCCGCGCAGCGATGAAAAGAACTCTGCGACCCGGCCCTTGTCCGCGGCCTCTTCCTCGAAATGGGCGAGAAACACGCCCGTGAGGTGGCCGACGCGCTGCACTTGCAGGAAATAGAACTGCATGAAGCGTTCGACCGAGCTTTTGCCGGGGCGGTCGGCATAGTTCATCCGCCGCGCTACCTCGCGCTGGAGGTCGAAGGTCAGGCGGTCTTCGCCGCGCTTGGCGATGGTGTGCAGATGCGCGCGGACCGCCAGCAGGAATGACTCCGCGCGGCGGAAGGTGCCGTATTCGCGCTGGGTGAACAGCCCCTTTTCGACCAGCTCGGCAGCGTTGCGAACGCGGTAAACGTACTTGCCGATCCAGTAGAGCGTCTGCAGGTCGCGCAGGGCGCCTTTGCCGTCCTTCACATTGGGTTCGACGACATAGCGCGAATCGCCCATCCGCTTGTGGCGGGCATCGCGCTCGGCCAGCTTCTCGGCCACGAACTTTTTCTCGCTCCCGCTCACCACCTCGGCGAAGAAGCGGGCGGTGGCCTCATCATAGAGCGCCTGATCGCCCCATAGGAAGCGCCCTTCGAGCAGCGCGGTGCGGATCGTCAGGTCTTCCTTGGCCATGCGCACCATCTCGTCGAGCGAGCGGCTCGAATGGCCCACGGTGAGATTAAGATCCCACAGGAAGTAGAGCATCGCCTCGATTGCCTGTTCGCACCAGGCGGTCGGCTTGTCGGGGGTGAGGAAGGCGATGTCGATGTCCGAATGCGGAGCCATCTCGTAACGCCCGTAGCCGCCCACTGCGACCAGTGCGAGCCGCTCGCCGGTGCTGCGGTTATGCGAGGGATAGACGTTGTCGATCACGTGATCATGGACCACGCGGATCAGCTGGTCGGCGAGGAAGGCATGGCCGTGCGCGATCTCATGGCCGGCGTTGGGGCGTTCGTCGAGGCGGCGGGCCATTTCTGCGCGGCCAGCGGCCAGCGCCGCGCGCAGCAGCTCGACAATATCGCCACGTCCGGCGTCGACCCCCTTGTCTTCGACAACGCGGGAAATCTTCTGGGCGAGGGCGCGTCGGTCGACGACCGCGCGTTGCTTGGGGATGGTCGGAAGGCTCACGGATAGCGCAGATAGAGGGAGCCATGGCGAATTGCAAAGCCGCTGGGCCTTCCAAGCTCATCCCGCCTGTGCCAAAGCGCAGTCCGGTCGCGGCCGGAATGCCGCAGCACAGGCAAGACAAAGGGCGAATATGCTGGAGATTGCGGCAAGTGCGGCAGGCGCGGCGACGAGTCAGCCGATCCACTGGGCGGACCTCGGGTTGGTCGAAGGGATCAACCTCGGGTTCTTCACCATCAAGTACTATTCGCTGGCCTACCTCGCGGGCATTCTGCTCGCCTACTGGCACCTTTCGAAGATGATCCGCCAGCCCGGCGCGCCGATGGCGCAGCGCCATGCTGACGACCTGTTCTTCTATTGCACGCTGGGCGTGATCATCGGCGGGCGGCTGGGCTATGCCACCTTCTACCAGCCAGAGCTGTGGACGACCTTCGTGCCGAATACCTTCGTCTCGTGGGGCGTGCTGCGCTTGTGGGACGGCGGCATGAGCTTCCACGGCGGATTGATCGGCGTGGTGATCGCGATTGCCTGGGTCTCGTGGAAGAACGGGCTCTCGTTCATCCGGGTGTGCGACTATATCTCGGTCAACGTCGGCTTCGGCATGATGTTCGGGCGCATTGCCAACTTCATCAACGGCGAGCTGTGGGGCCGTGCGGTCCGCTCGGACATTCCCTGGGCCATGGTGTTCCCCGGCGCCGGGCCGGAGCCGCGCCACCCCAGCCAGCTCTATCAGGCCTTCGGCGAAGGCTTCGTGGTGATCGTGGTGATGCTGAGCCTGTTCTGGCTGACCCGTGCGCGCTACCGCCCCGGCGTGATGGTCGGCACCTTTGCCGCAGTGATCTCGGTGGCGCGTTTCACGGTCGAGTTCTTCCGCGAGCCCGATGCCCAGCTGGCCGAGTTTGCCGCCCGCACTGGCCTTAGCATGGGGCAGTGGCTGACGATCCCGCTGATCCTTGCGGCTATCGCGCTGGTGGCATGGTCGCTCAGCCGCCCGGCTCCGCTTACTCCGCCTGACGAGACCAAGGATTGAGCGCGGCAAGCGAGCCGACTGCGGCGCTGGCCGATAGCTTCCGCCGCCTGATCCGGGCGCACGGGCCGATCAGCCTGATGCAGTTCATGGGCGAATCGAACGCCTATTATTATTCACGCCGCGAGCCTTTCGGCGAGGCGGGCGACTTCATCACCGCGCCCGAGATCAGCCAGATGTTCGGCGAGCTGATCGGCCTGTGGTTGGCCGACATCTGGATTCGCGCCGGGCGCACCGAGCCTGCCCACTATGTCGAGCTGGGGCCGGGGCGCGGCACGCTGGCTCGCGATGCGGCACGGGCCATGAAGCGCTATGGCCTGGAGCCGCGGCTGCATCTGGTCGAAGGCTCGGTGGCCCTGCGCAGCGAGCAGCTGAAGCAGGTGCCCGAGGCGCAGTTTCACGACGATCTGTCGAGTGTGCCAATGGAAGGGCCGGTGCTGCTGGTGGCGAACGAGTTTCTCGATGCGCTGCCGGTGCGTCAGCTGGTGATGACCGGGCAGGGCTGGCGCGAAGTCATGATCGGGCTTGATGGCGATGACAACTTCATCGAGGTGCCGGGACAGATGCCCATGGACGCCGCCGTGCCCGAAGCACGCCGCGATGCGCCGCCGGGCACCGTGATCGAGACGTGCCCCGGCGCGGCGGCGACTCTGTTCGAGGTGGCGGGCCGGCTGGCGAAGCAGGACGGCGCGGCGCTGTTCATCGACTATGGCTATGCGACGAGCCGCACCGGCTCATCGGTGCAGGCGGTGCGCGCCCATCGCAAGGTGGACTGGCTGGCCGAGCCGGGTGTCGCCGATATCTCCGCCCATGTCGACTTCGAACAGTGCGCGCGGGTGGCCCAGTCGCGCGGGGCGCGTTGGCTCGGCACGCAGGAGCAGGGGGCGTTTCTCAAGGCGCTCGGCATCGACGCGCGGGCCGAATCTCTGGCCAAGGTCGCCCCCCAGCACCGCGAGGCGCTGATGGCCGCGCGTGATCGGCTGACAGGGGCTGGTGAGATGGGCAGCCTGTTCAAGGTCTTGGGTCTGGCCGCTCCCGACTGGCCTGATGGTGCGGGCTTCGAGGCACCCTAGCCGCCGTTGCGCAGGCCGAGTTCGTCAAGCAACCAGCGCGCCGCTTCGTCCACGCTGCGCTTATCGTTCTCGCGGTCGACCATCAGGTTAGCCTCGCGCATCGTTTCAACATCGATTGCGCCGATCAGTGGGGCCAGCGCCGCAGCGAGCTTGCGATCCTTCGCAAGGCGCGGGCTGACCAGCAGGATCGCGTCGTAGCTGGGCAGCGCCTCCAGCGGGTCTTCCAGTATCACGAGATTGTCCGCCGCGATCCGTCCGTCAGAGGTGTAGGCGCTGATCACATCGGCGTCGCCCGACTTCAGCGCATTGTACATGAAGGTCGGCGCGAAGGTGCGCTGGGCCGCGAAGCGCAGGCCATAGGCTTGCGTCACCGCGCGCCATTCGGGCCGCTCGAACCACTCCGGGTCGCCGCCCACGGTCATGCCGGATGCCACGCCAGCCAGATCGCCGATGGTGACGATACCATCGCGGCTGGCCCGTGGCTGCGTCATGGCGAGGCCATAGGCGTTCTCGAACCCGAGCCTGCCGAGCACCTTCGCGCCGCTGGTGCGCTGCTCCCACGCTTCGATCTCGTCATACATGGCTTGGCGACCGGGGTTGTCGGTGCGTTTCAGCTCGTTGGCCCACAAGGTGCCGGTATAGTCGATGCTGAGGTCGATGGCAGAGCTGGCCACGGCCTCGTGCACCACCGCCGAGCCGAGCCCGTCGCGATAGTCCACCCGATAACCCGCATCCTCGAGCAGCATCCCGATGGCGCGGGCGAGGATATATTGTTCGGAAAACGACTTCGCGCCGATGGTCACAGTGTCGCGGCCAGCCTCACCGCCGGGGCGGACCTGCGCGACCCCGGCGGCAGCAAGGCCAAGCAGCGCCAGCGCACCGCCGATCCACGCAAGGCGCATGCGGCGCGTGGCGATCCCGCGCTCGACCAGCCCGAGTAGCGCGTCCGCCACCAGCGCGAGGGCGGCAGAGGCAATGCAGCCTGCCAGCACCAGCGCCCAGTTCTGCGTCTGCAGCCCAGCGAAGATCGGGTCGCCCAGGCTGGGCTGGCCGATGGTGGTGGCCAGCGTCGCCGCGCCGATGGTCCAGACGCTGGCCGTGCGGATGCCCGCCATCACATAGGGAGCGGCAAGCGGGGCCTCGACATGGCGCAGGCGCTGCCACCGCGTCATGCCGATACCGTCCGCCGCTTCGAGCGCTTCGGCATCGACGTGGGTGAGGGCGGTCACGGCGTTTCTGAGGATCGGCAGCAGGGCATAGAGGCCCAAGGCCAGCCATGCGGGCAGGAAGCCAAGCGTGGGCAAACCTTCACCGAACACGCTGCGCGCGGCGAGCAGGACCGGGAAGAACAGCGCCAGCAGCGCGAGCGCCGGGATCGTCTGCACGAGGCTGGCAAAGCCGAGCGCCACGCGCGCCACACTGCGCGAGCGCGCCGCCCACAGCGCCAGCGGCAGGGCCAGCACAAGGCCCAGCGCCACCGCGGCGGCACTCAACAACACGTGTTCCGCTAGTTGCGGGCCAAGGCCCAGCAGCGCGGTGACGAGGTCGCTCACGCCGACCCCCCAAGCCTGCGCGCCTGTTCGAGCGGAACTGCCACCAGCGTCTGCGCCGTCTCTCCGCCAGCACCGGCCAACAGCGCGGCGGGGGTCTCGTCGGCGACGATCCGGCCTGCCTCCATCACCAGCACGCGCGATGCGAGCAGCAGGGCTTCGGCCATGTCGTGCGTCACCATCACGGTGGTCAGGCCCAGTTCGTCGTGCAGCGCGCGCACCCGTTCGCCGAGGCTGGCGCGAGTGATCGGATCGAGCGCGCCGAACGGCTCGTCCATCAGCAGCAGGTGGCTGTCGCCCGCCAACGCGCGCGCAATGCCGACACGCTGGCGCTGCCCGCCCGACAGTTCATCGGGGTAGCGTGAGCCAATCTCGTGCGGCAGGTCCACCAGGTCGAGCAGCTCGCCGATCCGTGCGTGAGAAGGCCGCCCATCGCCCGAGATCAGCGGCACCATCGCGATGTTCTCGGCAATCGTGCGGTGCGCGAACAGTCCCACGCCCTGAAACACGTAACCGATCCGCCTGCGCAGCAGCGGGGCAGGGCCAGCCGCAACATCGGTGCCATCGATGAGAACGCGCCCCGCGTCGGGTTCGATCAGGCGGTTGGCGGTCTTGAGCAAGGTCGACTTGCCCGATCCCGATGCCCCAACCAGTGCGACGAAAGCGCCGCGCGCGATCGAGAGCGAAACGTTGTCCACCGCCAGCGTCGTGCCGAAGCGCTTCGAAACGTGGTCGAAGTCGAGGAACGGGGCTGGGGCGGCTGCCATGGCGGCAGACTAGGGGGCAATGGCCGCCTTGGAAACCGTCAGCTCGGCAACCAGCCCGTCCGGCTCGAAGCGACGCTCCCAGCTTCCCTGCAGCTGGCCGGTCACGCTCATCTCGATGAGGCGCGAGCCGAACCCGCTGTTGCTCGGCTCGCCGGTGAGCGGCGGGCCGCCGCGTTCGCACCATGCGAGCACGAGGTCATCGCCGCTGTCGGTGATGGTCAGGTCGACCGTGCCCTCTGCGTTCGAGAGCGCGCCGTACTTGGCCGAATTGGTCGCCAGTTCGTGGAACACCAGTGCCAGCGGGGTGGCGGCGCGCGCGCCAATGGCGCTGTCCATGCCGCTGATCGCCACGCGCGGTTGGCCCATGCGATCGCGATAGGGGCCGAACAGGGCGGCGAGCAGGCCCTGCAGGCGCTCCTCCCCCGGTTCGCTTGAAGGACGCACGAATTCGTGCGCGCGGTTCAGGGCATAGAGCGTCTCGGCCAGATCCTCGGCAAAGGCCTTGTGCTCGGGCGCATTGGCGGCCTTGAGCCGGGCCAGCCCGATCACCACGGCAAAGATGTTCTTGATCCGGTGCGACAGTTCGCTTGCCAGCAGATCGCGTGCTTCGATTGCCCGGTGCACTTCGTTGATATGGGTGAGGGTGCCGAACCAGCGGTGTTGCTGGCCCTCGCTCCGTGTCACCGGTGCGGCCTGGGCGAGCACCCAGCCCCACGTTCCGTCTGCCTGACGCAGGCGGAATTCCGACTCGAACGGTTCATCCTTGGCAAGCGCCTCGCGCCACATTTCGAGCGTCGCGTCTACATCCTCCGGGTGGATGAAGGGGCGCCAGTCTTCTGCAGTTTCAGGCGCTTCGGCCCCGGTCACTTCGTTCCAGCGGGAATTGACATAGTCGAGGCGGCCCGAGGCATCGAGCGCCCAGGCGATCTGCGGCACCCCATCGATCATCCGCCACAGCTGCTCTTCACGGTCGGCGATTGTGCGCCGGGCACGCAGGTCCTCGCGGCGGGCTTCGAGCAGCCGCATCACCGACTGCGCCAGCACCGCCAGCCCTTCGCGCTGGAAATCGTTGAGACCGTCTGGCCGCTCCTCCACATCGATCACGCACAGCGCGCCGAGCGGGGTGCCTTCTTGCGAGACCAGCGGCTGGCCCGCGTAATAGCGGATGTGGAGCGGCCCGGTGACCAGCGCATTGTCGGCAAACCGCGGGTCATCGGTGGCGTCGGGCACCTCCATGGCTTGCTCGCCGGTCATGGCATGGGCGCAGAACGAGACCTCGCGCGGTGTCTCACGCTCCTCCACACCCTCGCGTGCGAGGAACCGCTGGCGGGTGTCTTCGACGATGGAAACGAGCGCCACCGGCACGTTGCACAGCTTGGCAGCAAACTGCGTGATCGCCTGCAGTTCGGGATCGTCTTCAAGCCTGTCGAGCGCAAAGCTGGAGATGACCGCTTGGCGCGAGCCCTCTGCGGTAACATCGGCGGGGGCGGGTGAGTCGCCGCCTGGCGGAGGGGTATAGGACTGCATAATCGTGTTTCGGAGGGGCGTTCTATACATCGCGAAGGCTCAGGCCAAGCGCCCGTGTCGGGCTTTGTCAGCAAATGGCGGGGAGGGGCGAATTGGGATTGCCCTTCATGCCCCCATGGCTGTATCCGGGCCTCATATTAATTACTAAGAGGAATTGTTAGATGGTCAGGTATCTGGCGTCCGCTACTGTCGCCGCATTCGCCCTTGCTGCTGCCAGCCCGGCGCTCGCCCAGAATATCACCGCGCCCGATGCAGTGGTGCCGGCCGGGATCACGGTGGATAGTGTTGTGGTTCATGGCGCAACGCTGGAAGGCAATCTCGAAGGTAACAGCGCTGATCGCGAAGTGATGGTCGTCCTGCCGCCAAGCTATGGCAGTGACCCGACCCGGCATTACCCGGTGGTCTACTATCTGCACGGCTTTGCCATCTCGGGCCGCGATTTCTACGATTTCATGCAGGTGCCCACGGCGGTGGCCGACAACGCCGCAGCCGGGCGCGAATTCATCGTCGTGGTGCCCGATACACTGACCGCCATGGGCGGCTCGATGTATTCGAATTCGGTCACCACCGGCAATTTCCGCGACTTCGTCGCCACCGATCTGGTCGACTATATCGATGCGACCTATCGCACGATCCCCGAACGCGGATCGCGCGCGCTCGTCGGCCATTCGATGGGCGGCTATGGCACCTGGATGGTGGGCATGGCTCACCCCGAGCAGTTCGCGGTGATCTGGGCGCAGAGCGCGTGCTGTGTATCGCCGCGCCGGGAGACGCCCGAAAGCGGGGCGGCGATGGCTGCAGTGCCGCGCGAGGGTGCCGACGAATCGGGCTTTGGCATGCGTGCAGGGCTGGCCAGCGCTGTCGCCTGGGCACCCGATCCCAGCAATCCGCCCTTCTTCGTGGACTGGCCGGTCAATGCGGCGGGCGAGGTCGACGAACTGGTGATGGCCAAGTGGGCAAGCAATGCACCGCTGGCGCAGGTCGCCAGCCATGTCGCCCAACTGGAGAGCTTCACGGCGATCGGTGCCGATGTCGGCGATCAGGACGGGCTTATGGGCGATGACCTGCGGATGCACGAGGAGCTGGACAAGTTCGGCATCGCGCATGACTGGGCCGTCTACGAAGGCACGCACGTCGACAAGATCGGGCCGCGTTTCAACACGGTGGTCTTGCCCTGGGTGGCCGAACATATCGCGATGACCCGCGATTGACCGATGCTTTTCGCCGTTGCGCGGAACCCAGCAGCCCGGAGGCTCGTTTCTCCTGAGAGTGACAGGAGAATCCGATGTCCAAGTTCGCCAGCGCCCTGATTCCGCTCGCGCTGCTTGCCGCCTGCGGCAGCAAGGAATCAGCTGAGCAACAGGTTGCGGCTCCCGAGCAAACTGCCGGGCTTGGCAAGGAGCCCTATCCTGCGCAGATGCCGACCCCGAGTGCGGACGGGGTCGACACGGTCGACTATTCCGGCAGCTACACCTTAACGGGTGTGGATGGCTCGCAGTCCACGCTCACACTCGACAAGGATGCGGGGACTTACGAATATGTCAGCCCGGAGGGCACGACCTCGGGCAAGTACGAAAGGCTTGATGCCGGGCGCATCGCGATCACGGATCTGGATGGCAGCGCGGGCTATTTCTCGATCGCATCCGGCGCGCTCTATCGCCTCGCCGGCAAAAGCAGCCCGTTCGACGAGATCGATCCGGGCCGACTGTACCGCAGCTCGGACTATGGCGCCCACGCCGAGCAAGGCGAGGTCGAGCCCTCAGCCACCAGTACCGAGAGCCCCTCGGGCAAGGCGAAGTGATCGCAGGCCTGCCGTGTCATTTTTGGCGGAATTCCTAGCGAAGTTACGTGCAACCTCTTGGCAATGCGCGCCGTTTCCCTATAGGTCCGAGGCATGACGGCAAGCGGAAGTGGCACGGCTGACGGCAGGGCCAGAATTGGTCGTGAGCGCCGTGCGAAAACGCGGGCGGCGATCATTGCCGCCGCGTTCGACAAGTTCGGCGACCAGAACGGCCTCTATGTCAGCATCGAGGAAATCGCCGAGACGGCAGGTGTAACCCGGGCGACTTTTTACAACCACTTTGCGGGCATGCTCGAACTGCGCGATGCAGTGGCGCATGAGGCCACGCATGACTTCCTCAGGGCAGTCACGGTGGCCTTGAGCACTCTGCCCGACGCGCGCCACCGGGCAGCGGCCGGGGTGCGGCTTTACCTGCGCCGCGCCCGCCGCGATCCACGGTGGGGCTGGTCGATGCTCAATATGAGTGCGTCGGGCATGTTGTTCGGTCGCGAGACCTACCATCGGGCCGAGCGCACCGTTTCCAGAGGGATCACAGAAGGCGTGTTGCTGCTGCCGTCGAGTGCTGTCGGGCGCGACATTCTGCTTGGAACAACGCTTGCGGCAATGAGCGCGATGTTGCGCAACGATATGCCGCCAAACTATCCCGAAGCCATTGCCGGGTGCGCCTTGTGCGGTCTCGGTGTGAAGCGCGAGGATGCCTATCGCTTCGCGAACATGCCGCTGCCGCCGGTCGTGAGTGACCGGCGACTGGACGACTGATCCTCCCGGGGCGAGCCCGGCCTAGATGTCGAGATTGGCGACGTTCAGCGCATTGTCCTGAATGAATTCGCGGCGCGGTTCGACCACGTCGCCCATCAGGCGGGTGAAGATCTCGTCGGTGACATCGGCGTCCTCGACCTTCACCTGCAGCAGCTCGCGGTTTTCGGGGTCGAGCGTGGTCTCCCACAGCTGTTCCGCGTTCATCTCGCCAAGACCCTTGTAGCGGCTGATCGCGAGGCCCTTGCGGCCCGAGGCGAGCACGGCTTCGACGAGCTGCGAGGGGCGCGTGATGAAACCATCCGCGGAAGCCGCCGGGGCTTCACCCGCTTCGCCTGTCTCGTCCTCGACCGGCTCGGGTTCGGACACCTGCCCGGTACGCACCAGGCGCGAAGGGGAGGCATAGGCTTCGGCCTGCGCCGCACCGCGCGTGTGCAGCTTGCGTGCCTCGGCGCTGTCGAGGAAGCGCGCCTCGATCATGTGCACGTCGGTGACGCCGCGCCACACCCGGTCGAAGCGGACATCGCCGTTCTCGACGAGGCGGGCGCTCCATTCCGCTTCGGGATCGCTGCTGTGCAACCGCGCTGCAGCCCGGGCCAGCGCCTCATTGCGTGCCGCCGGGGCGAGGCCCGGCTCCAGCGCACCGGCCAGCGCCATCACTTCGATCACGCTGGTGTTGTACTTGCGCGGAGCGAAGCCGATCAGGTTGTTGAAATGCAGCGCCTGTTCGACGAGATCGGCAAGGTCTGCGCCCGAGCGCGCACCGCCGGACGTTTCGAGCAACCGGTCCTGCAGGCCGTTCGCGATCAGATAGCGATCGAGCGCGCCCTGATCCTTGAGGTAGACCTCGCTGCGGCCCTTCGCGACCTTGAACAGCGGCGGCTGGGCGATGAACAGGTGCCCGGCCTTGATGATCTCGGGCATCTGGCGGTGGAAGAA
>CENV01086142.1_pt1 | contig 15637 bp, 13 predicted proteins | sample 530231 | NCBI WGS metagenome assembly CENV01 (sample SAMEA2619815, study PRJEB7988) | marine metagenome | biome: marine biome (ENVO:00000447); feature: surface water layer (ENVO:00002042); material: "saline water (ENVO:00002010), including plankton (ENVO:xxxxxxxx)" | depth 5 m | reverse complement strand
CCTGGTGCCGGAAAACATCATGATCACCACCGGCGCCACCGAGGCCATCTATCTGGCGCTCACCGCCACCTCGGCGCCGGGCCGCGAGTTCATCGTGCCGGAGCCGTCGTTCATGCTGTACGCGCCGCTGATCCGCATGAACGGCGGCGTGGTCAAGACCATCCCCACCCGCGCCGAGAACCAGCATCAGCTCGATCCCCAGGAAGTGATCGACGCCATCGGCGCCAATACCTACGCCATCGTGCTGAACTCGCCCAGTAACCCCACCGGCACCGTCTATCCCCGGGAAACCGTGGAAGCGATTGTCCAGGAGGCGGCCTACCGGGGGGTCTATGTGATCAGCGACGAGGTCTATGACCATCTGCTCTATGACGGCCGGGAATACCCCAGCGTGCTGTCATGCTGCTCGGACCTGGACCACGTCATGGTGGTCTCCAGCTTTTCCAAGACGTTCAGCATGGCGGGCATGCGCATCGGCTGGCTAATGGCCAGCCAGGGGGCGATCAAGAAACTGCGCCGCTACCATATGTTCACCACCACGGTGGCGAACACGCCCTGCCAATGGGCCGGGGTGGCCGCCCTGCGCGGCGACCGCACCTTTATCGACGATATGCTCACCGAGTATCAGCGTCGCCGGGACCGGCTGGTGGACCTGGTGGAACAGACCCCGCACCTGACCGGCTACCGGCCGGACGGTGCCTTCTACCTGTTCCCGTCGCTGCCCGAAGGGGTCAACGGCGGCAATGTGGCGCTGAAACTGCTGCGGGAAACCGGGGTGTGCACGGTGGCCGGGGAGACCTTCGGCGACAGCTGCGCCAACGCGCTGAGAATCAGCTACTCCACCTCCCTGGATCAGATCGAGGCGGCGTTCGAGCGCATCATTCCGTGGATGGAAAAGCAGGACTGGTAGGAAAGGAAAGGAGACCGCCGTAGGAGCAGCTGGGAGGCATTCCGCTTCAGCCGCGATCGGGTCAGACGGTGATCGCGGCTGAAGCCGCTCCTACGACAGAGTGGGCGGGGCCCGCCCTCAGGGCATCTCGTCGATTTCTTCCTTCTCGGGGATCAGGAAGTCTTCCTTGGAAACGCCCAGGGTGAACAGCAGGTTGGCGACCACGTAGATGGACGAGTAGGTGCCCACGAAAATCCCCACCAGCAGCGCCTCGGAGAAGGCCCGCATCACCTCGCCGCCGAAGAAGAACAGCGCCACCAGCACCAGCATGGTGGTGAACGAGGTGTTGATGGTCCGCGTCAGGGTTTCGTTGATGGCGCCGTTGACGATCACATGGGGATCGGTTTCCCGGGTGTTGCGGAAGTTCTCGCGGATGCGGTCGGCGACCACGATGGAATCGTTCAGCGAGTAACCGATCAGCGCCAGCACCGCCGCCAGCACCGTCAGGTCGAACGGCCAGCGCAGCAGCGAGAACAGCCCCAGCACGATGATCACGTCGTGGAGCAGCGCCGCCACCGTGGCGATACCGAATTTGTTGGTGAAGCGGAACCACACGTACACCAGCATCAGCCCCAGGGCCATCAGCAGCGCCAGGCCGGACTGGTCACGCAGTTCATCACCCACCTGGGGGCCGACGAATTCCACCTGCTTGAGCTGCAGCTCCCCGACCTTGCCTTCCAGGGTCTGGAACACCCGTTGCCCGACCTGATCCGCCTCGATGCCCTCCTGGGGCGGCACGCGGATGCTGAGATCCCGCGACGAGCCGTATTGCTGCACCACCGCGTCCTCGAAACCGGCCTGCTCCAGGGTCTGGCGGGCCTTGGCGATGTCGATGTCGGTGCTGCTTTCCACCACCACGTTGGTGCCGCCGGTGAAATCCAGGCCCAGATTCAGGCCCCGGGTGGCGAGCAGGATGATGGAACCGATCACCAGGCAGATCGACATGGTGCCGAGTACCTTGCGCGCCCCCATGAAGTTGATCATTTTCTTGCTCCCGGACATAACCACCTCAGATGCTCAGTTTGGACGGCGCGCGAGCGCCGCGACCATAGGTCATTTCCACCAGCGCACGGGTGCCGATGATGGCCGTGAACATGGACGAGAGAATGCCGATGAACAGTGTCACGGCGAAGCCCTGCACCGAGCCGGTACCGGCGGAGAACAGGATCACGGCAACGATCATGGTGGTGATGTTGGCGTCCAGAATGGTGGTGAAGGCGCGGTTGTAGCCTTCATCGATGGCCTCACGGGGACGGCGCCCGTTGCGCAGTTCCTCGCGGATGCGTTCGTAGATCAGCACGTTGGCGTCCACCGCCATACCCACCGTCAGCACGATACCGGCGATGCCCGGCAGGGTCAGGGTAGCGCCCGGGATCAGTGACATAACACCGACGATGATCACCAGGTTACCGAGCAGGGCGATATTGGCGAAGATGCCAAAAACCTTGTACCACAGCAGCATGAACACCAGCACCAGGGCCATGCCCAGCACCATGGACTTGAGGCCCGCTTCGATGTTCTCGCGGCCCAGGCTCGGGCCGATGGTGCGTTCCTCGACGATGGTCACCGGCGCCGCCAGCGAACCGGCGCGCAGCAACAGCGCCAGCTCGGAAGCCTCCGCCGGGCTGTCCAGGCCGGTGATGCGGAAGCGGCTGCCCAGGGTATCCTGGATGGTGGCCACGTTGATCACATAGCGGTCGGTGGTGCTTTCCGGCACCTGGCGGCGCTCGCCGTTCTCGTCCTCGACGGTCTTCATGTCCGTCTTGGTTTCGATGAACAGCACCGCCATCGGGTTGCCCACGTTCTTGGAGGTCACCCGCTGCATGCTGCGGGCACCGGTGGAGTCCAGCTCCACGTTGACCTGGGGCGTGCCGCTCTGCTGATCGAAGCCCATCTGCGCGTTGGTGACCTGATCGCCGGTGGCGATCTTGGATTTCTCCAGAATCACCGGCCGGTTGTTCTGATCACGGAACGGGAAAATCTCGGTGCCCGGGGGGGCGATGCCGGTGGCGGCCCGCTGGGCGGAATACTGATCCGCCACCAGACGGAATTCCAGGGTGGCGGTGCGGCCCAGAATACGCCGCGCCTGGGAGGCGTCCTGCACGCCCGGCAACTGCACCACGATGCGGTCGGCGCCCTGGCGCTGCACCACCGCCTCGGCCACGCCCAGCTCGTTGACCCGGTTGTTGAGGGCGGTGCGGTTCTGCTCCACCGCGTAGTCCTGCAGTTCTTCCAGGGTCGAGGCGTTCAGGGTCAGCGTCAGGCGAGGGGTTTCCTCGGCCTGGTTCAGGGTGAACTCCGGCAGCGCCTTGCGCAGCGGCGCCCGGGCCGCGTCGGCGGCCACCTGGTCATCGAAGGTGGCCACCAGCTTGCGGCCGTCGATGGCCACATCGCGGTAGCGGATGCCCTCGTCGCGCAGCGCCATCTTGGCCTGGCCGGACCAGGCTTCCATGCGCTGCCCGATCACCGTTTCCATGTCCACCTGCAGCAGGAAATGCACCCCGCCGCGCAGGTCGAGACCCAGGTTCATGGGCGACGCGCCCACCGCGCGCAACCACTGCGGCGTGGTGGGGGCCAGGTTGAGGGCCACCACATAGTCGTCGCCGAGGCGGTCACTGATCAGTTGCCGTGCCCGCAGCTGGTCGTTGGTGCTGTCCAGCCTTACCAGCCAGGAAGTGTTAACGGTCTCGCCCGGGCCATGTTCCATGCCGGCCTGGTCCAGGGTCTCGGCCACCTGACGGCGTACCGACGCGGGCACTTCCTCACCGGCGGCATTGGCGCTGATCTGGACGGCGGGCACATCCGGAAAGATGTTCGGCAGGGCGTACAGGCCGCACCCCAAAAGCACGGCCAACAACAGAAAAAACTTCCAACGCGGATAGCGGGTCATAAGGCGTTACTTCAAATTGATTTGATGGTGCCCTTGGGCAGCGTGGCCTGGACACTCTGTTTTTGCAGCTTGATTTCCAGATTGTTGGCGATCTCGAGCACCACGAAGTCATCGGTGACCTTGGTGACGCGGCCGAGGATGCCGCCACTGGTCATCACTTCGTCGCCTTTATTCAGGCTCTGCACCAGATTCTTGTGCTCTTTGGCGCGCTTTTGCTGGGGGCGGATCAGGAAGAAGTAGAACACCACCACCATTACCACCAGCATGATCAGCTCAATGCCACCGCCGCCGGGTGCGGCGCCGCCAGCCTGAGCGTGGGCGGGAGAAATCAACCAATTCATTTACGTTACTCCACGTTATCGTCGTTAAAGCGCGGGTACGGGACGGCCCAGGGCCGCGTAGAAGTCACTTATAAAGGCGCTCAATGTACCCGCTTCGATTGCCCCCCGCAATCCAGCCATCAGGCGCTGATAGTAGCGCAGATTGTGGATTGTATTGAGCTGCGCGCCGAGCATCTCGTTGCAGCGATCCAGGTGATGCAGATAGCTGCGCGAGAAGTTCTGGCAGGTATAACAGTCGCAGTCTTGCTCGAGGGGCCCCAGATCGTGACGGTGCCGGGCGTTGCGAATCTTGATCACGCCCTCGGCGGTGAACAGATGACCATTGCGCGCGTTGCGCGTCGGCATCACGCAGTCAAACATGTCCACGCCACGGCGCACCGCCTCGACAATGTCCTCCGGCCGCCCCACCCCCATCAGGTATCGCGGCCGTTCACCGGGCATGTGCGGCGTCAGTTCGCCCAGGGTACGCAGCATTTCTTCCTGCGGTTCACCGACACTGAGCCCGCCGATGGCGTAGCCGTCGAAGCCAATATCGGTGAGCCCGGCCAGCGATTCCCGGCGCAGGTCGTCGTACATGCCCCCCTGTACGATGCCGAAACAGGCCGCATCGTTCCCGAGATCATCGAAATGGGCCCGTTTGGACCGTTCCGCCCAGCGCAGGGACAGCCGCATGGAGTCCGCCGCTTCCTTTTCGGTGGCCGGAAAGGGGGTGCATTCGTCGAAGATCATGCAGATATCGCTGCCCAGATCCCGCTGCACGCGCATGGCGATTTCCGGACCCAGCTCGATGCGGTCACCGTTGATCGGGCTGCGGAACACCACACCCTGCTCGCTGATCTTGCGCAATTCGCCCAGGCTGAACACCTGGAAGCCACCGGAGTCGGTGAGAATCGGCTTGTCCCAGCGCATGAAGCCGTGCAGGCCACCGTGGGCGCCGATCACCTCGGTACCCGGCCGCAGCATCAGGTGGAAGGTGTTGCCCAGGCAGATTTCCGCGCCGATATCGGCCAGATCCCGGGGCAGCATGGCCTTCACCGTGCCGTAGGTGCCCACCGGCATGAACGCCGGCGTTTCCACGGTGCCGCGCGGAAAGGTCAGACGGCCGCGCCGGGCGCGGCCGTCGTTGCCCAACAGGTCGAAGGTCAGTCGTGACATCAGGCCTCCCCGTCGCCGTGCCCGGCGCGTTCGATAAACATGGCGTCCCCATAACTGAAGAAACGGTATTGCTCTCGCACCGCTTCCCGGTAGGCCGCCAGCACCCGCTCACGGCCGGCGAAGGCGCTGATCAGCATCAGCAGCGTGGAGCGGGGCAAATGGAAATTGGTGACCAGGGCGTCCACCTGCCGGAAGCGATAGCCCGGGTAAATAAAGATGTCGGTCTCCGCCTCGCCGGCGCGCAGAGCGCCGTCCGCCGAGGCCGCCTCCAGGGCACGCAGGGCGGTGGTGCCCACCGCCACCACGCGGCCGCCACCGGCACGGGTGGCCGCCACCTGCTCCACCAGCGGCGCCGGCACCCGGAACCGCTCGCTGTGCATATGATGGTCCTCGACCCGGTCCACGCGCACCGGCTGGAAGGTGCCGGCGCCCACGTGCAGGGTCACGAAGCCGGTGTCCACGCCCTGATCGCGTAACTGATCCAGGAACGGCTCGTCGAAATGCAGCCCGGCGGTGGGCGCCGCCACGGCGCCCGGTTCCCGGGCATAAACCGTCTGGTAGCGTTCCAGGTCGGCGGCCTCGTCGGGCCGGTCTATATAAGGTGGCAGCGGCACATGGCCGATTCGCTCCAGGGCATCCAGCACACTGTCGCAGCCGGTGAACAGCAAATGGAACAGCTCGCCGCGCCGGCCCCGAACCTGGGCGGCCACGCCCTGCTCAAAATGCAGCCAGCCGCCGGGCTTCGGCGACTTGGAGGCGCGCACATGGGCCAGCGCCTCGTGGCCTTCCAACAGGCGCTCCACCAGCACTTCCACCCGGCCGCCACTGTCTTTCTGCCCGTGCAGCCGGGCCGGGATCACCCGGGTATCGTTGAACACCAGCAGATCGCCGGGGCGCAGGTGGTGGGCCAGATCGGGGAAGCGACGGTGCCCCAGACCGTCCCCGGTCAGGGTCAGCAGCCGGGCATCCCGCCGCTCGGCGGGCGGATGACGCGCGATCAGCGCATCGGGCAGCTCGAAATCGAAGTCGTCTACACGCACGGAACCGTCCTCACCGCTTGCCGCTTTTTCCGCTCTTGCCCTTCGCGCCGCCCTTGGCGGCGGCGCCGGGCCGGGGCAACACCACGGTGGCGGTCAGCGACAGGCGGTCATGCAGGGTCTGGTGGGGATGCACCAGGGCCACCAGGTAGCCGGCGCCGAGCAGCAGCCAGGACAGGCCGGCGGCGGCGAAGCGGGCCACCGTTTGCCACGGACGCACCGGGCCGCCGCGATAGTCACGCACCTGCAGCCGCCAGGCGCGCATGCCCAGGGTCTGGCCGCCGTGCAGCCAGAACCAGGCATAGAAGGCCCAGGTCTCGATCAGCAGCAGCGGGAACAGCACACCCTTGAGGATCACCGGGTCCGCCCGGGTCACGCCGTTGATGTCCTGGGTGGGCAGGCCGGAGTGGTTGTACAGAATCACGAACAGGCCGGCGCTGATGAACCACAGCGCCACCACCAGAAAGCCGTCGTAGACCAGGGCCATCAGGCGTTTGAACAGACCGGCGGGTTGGGCGTCTTGGGTCATGGCAGGGCAGCAGGCAGCAACTGAATAAAGCCCGCTCGGGGCATACGCGAAGACCGCGGACGACGTAAGGTGGGCCGGAAAACCACGGTAACAGTCAATATCGGCGGGATTGTAGCAGACGCCAGCGACGGAGTCCTACTGGTCGGCGCCGATACCCAACCGGCTCCAAGCTCGCCTTACCTCCCTGACGGGCATTCCGGCCACGGATCGTGGAGCGGCGTGCCGGCCCCACGCAGGCAGAGCGGCTCTCCTCAGGACGCGGCCCTCCCTCGCCGACGAAGGGAAGGCATCGCCGGTTCCACTCATGCTCCCGGCACCCGCGTGTGGCCGGAGAGGTTCGCATACACCGCCTCCATCGAACTCGCGTCGTACTCGTGCCATCCTTGAGCCAGCCCGATCATATGCATCTGATAAGCATTGGCAAACAGGGGCACGGGGTGGCGAAGCGAGCGCGCCAGATCGGCGATGGCCACACCGTCCTTGTCGAGCAAGATCTCGTATACGTTGGCCTTCGGATACTCACCGGTGACCATCCACTTACCCCGCACTTCGAACATCCGGGAAGAGCCGCCGCTCGCCACCACCAGTTCGTACAACCGCTCAGGCTCCAGGCCCGCCTTGGCAGCAAGCGTAATTGCCTCGGCGGCCGCGGCATTATGAATCATCAGCAGGTGGTTGATGATCAGCTTGGCCTTTGTTGCGTTACCGAACGCTCCGACATCGAACACTTTTGTCGCCAAGGCGCCGATCACCGTTCGAACAGCGTCGGCGTGGCGACCCTCACCGCTCACATAGAAACTGTAGGTGTCATCGAGCACCATCGCCGGGTTGCCACTGACCGCGCAATCGAGCATCACCCACCCCCCCGCGGCGAGATCATCCGACGCGGCGAGCTTGACGTCACCAGGGAGCGTGTTGGTATCAATCACCCATCCCGACCCAGTGGGGTTCGCCTTCAGTACGCTCAGCAAGTCGTCGAATGCGCCCCGGGTCGGCAGCGCGGACACGATCACCGAACATCGCCGCGCCACCTCGTCGGCGGATAACGTGGCATCACCGCCCATGGCCGTCAGACGCTCCCGCGCCTCGCCCGAAGGGTCATACCCGCATACGTCCAGGCCGCTGTCTATCAGTCGTCGAGCGTAGGCAGTGCCCATCGCTCCCAGACCGATAATGCCGACCATACTCACCACACCTTTATCGACCATGTGTGTAGTGATGGTATTCCCCTGACAGTCCACCGCGCCTAGAAGCGGTGGCCATATCCTCCCTGACGGGTTAAAGAAAGCGTTAGCAGACGTTATCTACAACCTGAAAGGAGTGGGATATGACCACCGATGAGAAAGTAGCACGGCGCAAGCTCAGCCTGCTAGAACTGGCCCAGGATCTGGGCAATGTCTCCAGAGCCTGCAAGGTAATGGGCTACTCCCGGCAGCAGTTCTATGAATCCGGCGGAACTTCCAAACCTATGGCTCAGAGGGCCTGATTGACCGCCTTCCTGGCGCCCGCGGCCCTCACCCCAACCGGGTCAGTGAGGAGATCGAGGAAGCCGTTCTGGCGTATTGCCTGAAGGAACCGACCCACGGCTGCTTGAGGGTCGCTCAGTCACTGGCCCTGGAGGGCGTTACGGTGTCTTCCATGGGCGTACGCGGAGTCTGGGCCCGGCACAACCTCCAGACCAAACACGAGAGACTGATGCGCCTGGAGCAGGCCACCCGGGAGAAGCGGGTGGAACTCACCGAACGCCAGGTCAGGCTCCTGGAACGCTTCAGCCCGGAGTTCAGGGAGCGACACATTATTACCAACCATACCGGGGAGTTAGTGGCCGTCGACACCTTCTACGTCGGCCAGCTCAAAGGGGTCGGAAAGGTCTATCTGCAGACCGTCATCGACTGCTTCAGCCGCTACGCCTGGGGCCGTCTCTATACCTCGAAACTGCCCATCACCGCCGTTCACGTACTCAACAATGATGTTCTGCCCTTCTTCGAGAAACACAATGCCCGCATCTCCACGATTTTGTCGGATAACGGGCGGGAATTCTGCGGGAGGCCCGACACCCACCCGTACGAACTGTTCCTCCAGCTCGAGGAGATCGAACACCGCACCACCCGGGTTCGGCGGCCACAATCCAATGGCTTCGTGGAACGGATGCATCGTACGTTGCTGGATGAACACTTCCGGATCAAAGGGCGCGAGAAGTGGTATGAGAGCGTCGACGAAATGCAGACCGACCTGGATGACTACCTGGTTCGCTACAACACCAAACGCCCTCATCAGGGACGCGACATGAAAGGTAGAACGCCCTATGCCGTGTTCATGAAGGGCCTGCCAAAGGAGAAGAAAGTCGTTGCAAAAACCGCCGCACAAACGGCATAACTGAAACTGTCCGTCAGGAGGGGACTGTCAGGTAATAACCATCACTGTACAGTCTGGATATGGTGCGAGTCCCCGGAATAACTCATCGTCAATCCGGTACGGCCAGCGATCTCCAAATTATCCAGCACCGATATGACCCGACCCAAACTGTCATAACTTAAGGAAATTCGATTCTGATAAGGATCCTGAATGTACTTCAACCTGGCGGTTTCATCCGGTGTAGTCACTAAATCCGAGGCTCCCGCTTCCTCGAAGACATACTTTACGCCGTTCCTAAACTGCAAGGTGTGCTGACCTGAAGCCGGTGTATTCAGCAACAGCGTGTCAAATTCCCCAGGCGGGTTCTCGGATATCACACGTTGCGCACTGTCATCCTCGTTGAGAATATACGTATGCTCCCCGCCCCGCTCATCGACATAGCTGATGGAGGACGGGATCTGATTATCATTCTCCTCTGCCGTCTGTTGATCGCAGTTAGGGCACTTCCCGTAGTCGTTGGACCGTAAACTCATATTGTAGGAATGGGTCCATCCATACCCCAAAGGACTGTCTGTCTCCACCTGGGCTTTTCGGGAGTTATAAGACCGGGTGAAAACGTAGGGCAGACCTCGCCCTTTAATGACCAAGTCGGTCTCATCATGGTACATATTGCCGGTGACCGTGGAGACGGGATCCGCGGTGGACGGCGTGCGAACGAGATCGTTATTGGTGACCGATACCAGGTTCTTATCCGTGAAGACCTCATTATCAAACTTCGGCTTAAGGATGGAATCGCCAACATCAGATTGAGTCAATCTTATGCTGCCGTCAACCCAACCGCCGCCTGCGGAAAAGCTGTCATTACTGATACTGTATGTCTGACTAACCAGGTCCCCTTCAACGTCGTCGTAGATTTTCTCAACATAAACCGTGAATCGATTAAACCCGGTTCGGGTTTTTCGGCTAGGAATTGCGTACTCCCACCGCGCGGGGTTGTTCCCAACCCATCCACCGAAAAGCAAATTATTACGTATGCGCTGAACCGTCGACAGATCATGCAGGATCTTATCGAAATCATAGAAGCCTACCTGAAAGACGAGATCATTAATCGGTGACCAATGCGCCCCCGAATTCAAGTTGAGATAATCAAACTTACCGCGTGAGCCCACACCGAAGAAGGCCCTAAAATACTGCTCAAAACCGTTTAAGAGCTGGTTCAGGGTCGTCCCCCCTACATAGCTATACCCACAAAGGTTTCCTGCATTGAGTGTGGCACCACCGCCATGCTCCGAAATCAGACCTCGTATCTGCCGCTCACACTGATACATGCTCTCAATGTTGCTGGCCCAGTTGTCATTGGAGTAGTAAAGAATCGGGGCGCGAAGATCCGTAGGCGAAGAGACCGTTTTTTTATAATACCAAAGTCCTATCGCCATTGGCATTAAAGTACTTCCAAAAATACGGAGCGGTGTGGTAGATAGGCCATTGCTTTCCATCGAATCCAGCCGGGGGCTCTTCATCAAGTCCAAATTGCTCATACATGGACTGCAGCGTGCTTTCAGAGCCGTTGTATAACCTCATAAGTGTTGCATCTTCACCAGCCAAGGCCATCTGGATCCCTCGAACGGTCGATATGGCATCGAAGCCGGTTAGTTCCTGCCAGATCTCATGTTCCAGGGAGGAGCCTTCGTGTCCCAGTAGCTCGAAGTGCGCATTGGCAAAAAAAGCGGGTTGATCAATCCGCCAAGAGCCGTTGAATTGAACCCCCTTCATGTCGATGAGCAAGCCACCAGGCATAACCGAGAAGGCCGTGTCTCCCAAGTAGTCAACTTCATAAGTGGAGCTCACCATGCCCACAAAGCCCGCAATGGGAGAAATGACGTGATTGAGCGCATCCAAACGTCGGGTATTTTCTGTAAAACGAGTAAAGTATTGGGTCATGGCAACATTCAATAACCCACCGGTCAGCTCATCCTGTGCTACTCGATCATCAATTAGTCGGCTTTCACCCTCATCTACGGCACCGTTACCATTGGAATCCACGTAGGGCACGCCTTCGCTATCGTTGATGATCGAAAACTCTTCATTGGCTTTCAGGAGCCGACCGGCAGCCCGATTGACCTGGGACCAGTTTGAGGTGTCACCGCCCGTGCCAATGAGGTAGTAGCCACCAAATATCAGGTTCCGGTAGGTAGCGGCAATAACGTGGTCTTCCTCGCCAGTGGTGGATGGAGCCCCGTCCATCTCGAACATCACGCTGAAGCGCGATCCGATGTAATCGACCTCCACATTAGAGGTCTCGACGACAATCGGGGTATCAATGATTTCACCATCCAATCGCAGAAGCATTTGATGGTGTTCAAACGGGTCACCTTCAATACCATTTCCGGGGAAGTAACTTAGGGTAATTCGCTTTGTTGACAGATCAGAAAGCGCTATCGGGTCCGAGGAAAAAACAGAGTCATCCGGTGCCCAATTTCCCAAGTCATAATTGATAACAAGATACTTTGCCCAATCAGGATCGTTGACATCATCGTGCTCTTCGATGCTATTAAAAGTTTCGACAGCGCTCAGTATCTGATAAGGCAGGGATGCAGGCAGAATGCCATCATGGACCGGAATGATAGTCCCAAGATCGATGATATCTTCTATATTGTAAGCCGTGTACCAGGAGATAAGTCCTTCATAGATTTCAAGCGGACCTTTATCACTGTAGAAAAAATCGTTATATTTAATTGCCTCATAATAATAATCATATTCAAATGGTATCTGCCCATAGATGTCGATATTTTTATTATGATACTCTCTTAGCTTCCAGGACGGGTCGACATCGATCCACTGACAACGACCTGGTGTGGCGGAGCAGTCCACTCTGGGCGGAAAGGCACCACGATAATCAGAGAATGGCACACTCACCTGAACCCAGGCATGTTCGAACTCGATAGTCGGGGTACCGTCCACATCAGCCAGATTCACATTTTGAATACCCTGGTCATCCATGATCGCCGCCGCCAGTTCGATGTTCTTCACACCGATCCAGTTGGCCACATCTTCGGCAGGCGCACTCACTGTCGCTTTGGCGTAACGGGCCGGAATATTCTGCGACCGGTACATGGCAATCAACACGGATGCGATGTCCACATCGCTGCCCCGCTGGCCCATGAATGTATTAATCGTGTTTGAACGGGATCCGTGATACAGCGCGTACTCGTGAGTGTTGCGGACGTATTCGTATATCGCGGCCGCACTTTCCAAGGCTTCAGCCTTCTGGGCGATCAGTCCCTGCTCGCAGCCCCCCTCTTCCGGAGGGCACTCGAACAGAATCTCCCGAGTTTGCGCCAGTGGGTCGGCATGCGCGCTCCGTGCGCCAAACAACGCGAATAGGCACAGCACAATGGTGTACGCCATCGCACTCAAGTACCGACGATAGACTAGGAACTCTCGGTTCCCCCCTAATGGAAAATTCGGCAGGCGATTCATGATCTCGTCCTTGATTTTTATGGGTTCAACTTGAACGTTCGGCGGTGTCGAGTGTGAGTCTGGAAGGTCGGCGTGGAGGGGAATCGCTCCGCCTTCGTCTCAATAAAGGCCGAACGACCCTCCGACATCTTGATCGGTTCAACGGGCAGGGGCTGCTTTCCAAGGGTGAAGCGCCTTGAAAGCCTCTCGATTGCTCGGGCACGGTCTTCAGGTGGCAGGGTCAATGCAGTGCCCACGTCCTCATCCAGACTATCCAGCGCCTCAAATACTGCGGGCGTGATGGGCTGGATGATCGATGAGCCCCGGTTCGGTGCGGTTGAGCCATTAAATAACGTCGTCAGTCGCCGCCATACTGAGCCCTCTTCTTGATCCTGAGGCTTCAGATGGTGGGTCATGCCCTTGAGCGTGTTGATTTCATTACGCAAGGCTGTCAGTGCCGCCTTGTCCGAATCCACCACTGCCACATTTTGAGTACGAGTCGTCGGCGCGACGTTCTGGCCGTTGGAGTCTTGAAGCGTCAAGGTTGAACCCGAAGGAACGGCCATGCGTTCAATTTCGCGCTTTACAGCACGCACCTGTGCCTTGATCGCTTCATACTCTTCCGGTCTTTCTTCAAGGCGGATAGCGTCAATGACTGAAGTGCCAATCGCCTGCACCGCCGCCCGGTCAGTGGCACTCAGTGGCGCGTTGTGGGGCCGTTCGTCTCCTACCGAAGCCACCGCCACGACCATGAGCGCGCTCGCGGCAATGCATTGTGTTTTCTTCATGGTTCTCATCCCTGTATCGATGCTTCAAGACGGTTCAACTTAGCCTCATGAGGCCGGAGTAGTTATCGGCTGATCCCCATCCGGCCAATAATCGGCGCACCATCGTAATCGCAGGCATTTGCCTCGATCGTCACGCGTTTTCCGGAGAGCATCGCGCCATAGGCCAGGGAAGCCAGTAGCTTCGTACCGCCGTCCTCAGTTCCCGCACCACCGAACACCGCCTGATTGTCGATACACCCAGTAGGGCCGACATCCTGATCAAAGTGGAGATGCACCTTGTTTGAAGCCGGCTCAACCACTACTTCAGTAATCAGGGCACTCTGCGACGCCGCATGGGTGGCCCCAATGGCAAATACGCCAATCAGTCCCAGTGTGGAAATCTGGATTGTCCGTTTCATCGTCATTTCTCCTTTTTTATTCCATGTAGAAAGAACTCACATCTTCCATTTGTCTCTACATAGAGGACATGAGAGGGATAAGTATTGTCGGGTCGAGATCCGCGGCTCCCACGGCTGGGGTGTCTTCCACCAACTCGGTATCCGTGACGCCCAAGGCACTTCCGTTACCGACACGGCCAGGGCTGGAGGAGCTTTCGGCGTACTGTTGCTCTACTCCCTCTCGGCCACTGCCGACGGGATTGCCTGATGTATCCAGTGTTTCCAGGCTCAATGATGCGATGGGATCGAGGGATACGATTTGATTGTCGGATACGTCCAGGTGGACAAGGTTAACGGCCCACTCCAAACCCGTGAGGTCTGTGATCCCTAAATTGCTGGCATCCAAGGTCGTCAACTGAGCAAGATCACCGCGATTCAGAGCATCCAGAGCACCACGGCCAAGGGCGACGTTGATCGCCCGCCTCAAATTGGCATCCGGAATGCTCACCACAGTGTGTAGATTTCCTGAGTCCAGTCCGTCGGCCGCCGCCATGGCGCGAACCACCAAGGCCGTGTCATACGCCCGCGCTTCCCAGCTCCCATTCGACGCCTGATTCGAGGCCATGGAAGACAGCCAAGCACTTGCGGCCGCGGTGTTGCCGACCAGCAGCGCCGCGTGGGCAGCCAGCGCCTGCAACACTATTGGCTCGGCACTATTCAATTGGCCAACCAGGTTAGCCACTCCGTCCTCTATGAGCGGCGTCAAGGCACTGTCTTGACTGACCCACGGTGCAAGCCCCTTTACCACCAGGGCCGTTACAAAGGGGTCAGAGCCACTCTGCTGCCCCAACGGCCAGCCATCCTGACCAACCTGTGCGTTCTTGAGGTAGTTCAGCGCGGGTTGGATGGACACATTCGAACCCCCGGCTGCAGTACCAATGCGAGCCAGGGCTTCCAAGGCGAGTGCGGTGTCCAAGGGGGATTCCAGGTAATGCGAACTGAGGCCCCAACCTTCGTGTCCGGAAAGGACTGGGTCTTGAACCTCACTGAGTCGAGGTATCCACCGACTGGTGGTATTGGTACCAGAAGCAGACAAAGCCACCGCGCGGCGGGCGTCATAGTCCACATTATTGCCGGCGCGATTCTGTAGCCAAGTCACGCCCCGATAATAGGCCTCTGTACGTGCGCCACTGGCATGGAGGGCCTTGACCACTTCTGTGGTCGCGATAAATCGCTCCGTTTCGAGCACACCCCAACTGCCGTCCGCATTCTGTTGCTGTGTCAGCCAGGAACGGGCCTGCTCAATGGCACTCTCGTAAAGAGCGGATGCGGATAACGGTGCCCCCAATAAAAACACCACCATAAACGGCAGCATAATGCGTCGCATAGCCTTATTCCCTTGGGATTCTTTATGGAGGCCCAATCTCCATAGGGCCTTGTTTCATCCCAAGCTAAGGCTTCTTAATGACACTTATACTCCGCTCTCCCCCGCAGAAAGCCGCAACATCCTGCTCTTTATTATGATTTTTTTATGATATTTTTTTCCTGCCTCCGTTATTTCCTACAGGTGGGCTGAGGCTTCTCTTGCTTCAGCGGCACGCCTATATCAGCCACCAGCAAAAGACTTCAGCCGATAAGGGTTTGGTCAATCAGGCCATCCACGACGTTAGCGCCGCAACCAAGCTTTTTCCCACAGAGCCTCTGCATCATCAGCACTGATGGGACGAACCCTCTAACAGGCTTTGGGTTGATGTCGA
>CENV01035203.1_pt1 | contig 15646 bp, 18 predicted proteins | sample 530231 | NCBI WGS metagenome assembly CENV01 (sample SAMEA2619815, study PRJEB7988) | marine metagenome | biome: marine biome (ENVO:00000447); feature: surface water layer (ENVO:00002042); material: "saline water (ENVO:00002010), including plankton (ENVO:xxxxxxxx)" | depth 5 m | reverse complement strand
CGCTGTTCGCCGAGGAGGCCGGCGCGGTGATCCAGGTGCGCGCCGAGGACGTGGCGGCGGTGCGCCAGCGCTACGAGGACGCCGGCCTGGCCGGCTGCGTGCACCATGTGGGCACCCCCAATGACGACGACGTGATGCGCCTGCGCCTGGGCGGCGCGGTGCTGCGCGAGCGGCCGCGCTGGGGCCTGCAGCGGCTGTGGTCGGAAACCAGCTATCGCATCCAGGCCCTGCGCGACAACCCGGACTGCGCCCGCCAGGAATTCGACGCCGTGCCCGACTCCAACGACCCGGGCCTGAACGTGCGGCTGACCTTCGACATGAGCGAGGACGTGGCCGCCCCCTACCTGAACCGGGGAGCCAGGCCCGCCATCGCCGTGCTCCGCGAGCAGGGCGTCAACGGCCATATGGAAATGGCCGCCGCCTTCGACCGCGCCGGCTTCCGCGCCGTGGACGTGCACATGAGCGACCTGCTGGCCGGCCGCGTGGACCTGGCCGACATGAAGGGCCTGGTGGCCTGCGGCGGCTTCTCCTATGGCGACGTGCTCGGCGCCGGCGAAGGCTGGGCCAAGACGGTGCTCTACAACGAACAGCTGCGTGACGCCTTCAACCGGTTCTTCTTCCGCGAGGACACCTTCGCCCTGGGCGTCTGCAACGGCTGTCAGATGCTCTCCAACCTGAAGGACCTGATCCCCGGGGCGGAACACTGGCCGCGCTTCGTGCGCAACCTGAGCGAACAGTTCGAGGCCCGCACCAGCCTGGTGGAAGTGCAGGATTCACCGTCCATTCTGCTCCGTGACATGGCCGGTACCCGTCTGCCCATCGCCGTGGCCCACGGCGAGGGCCGGGTGGAAATCAGCGATGACGCCCTCAACCGCAACGAGGAAAACCGCCTGCTGGCCATGCGCTTCGTGGACAACCTGGGCAACCCGGCGGAGCAGTACCCGGCCAACCCCAACGGCTCCGCCCGTGGCGCCACCGGCTTCACCACCCGCGACGGCCGCGTCACCATCATGATGCCGCACCCGGAACGGGTGTTCCGGGTCCTGCAGAACAGCTGGATACCGGACGACTGGCGCCGCTTCGAAAACGGCCCCTGGTACCGGATGTTCGCCAACGCGCGTAAGTGGGTTGGATAAAAAAACCAGTTGAAAGAGACAAGTTGAAAGTTACAAGCGCGGGCAGGGCCTTGCCTTCGGCACTGCCCGCGCCGCGTTTCAACTTTCAACTTTCAACTTTTCACTTTCTTCCAGCATGGAAGTTCCCATGACAGAGCAAACCTTCAACTACTTCGATCTCCCCATCGGCGAGTCCCCCGAGCCGACGCCGGTGTCCGAGCAGCGGCGGGAGCTGGCGCGGGAGTTGCTGGCGATCAGCGAGCAGCTGGTGCGTTTGGACGCGGATGAGTCGGCGCTGGCCGATTACACCGCCCAGGCCCGGGCCCTGCGCGAGCAGCTGGAAAGCCACGGGCATCGCAGCATGCGCGATATTCTGGGTCGTCTGATCACCGGCCAGGGCAGCCGCCAGGACGCCCTGGACATGGCCGAGTTCGAGATCCTGTCCGGGCCGGCCAGCCCGCTGTCGCCGCCCATGACCCTGTGGCTGGATGGCGACACCGTGCGCGGCAGCGCCACCTTCGGGCGGGTGTTCATGGGCCCGCCGGGCAAGGTGCACGGCGGGGTGCTGGCCCTGGCCCTGGACATGCTGATGGCCAAGACCCAGGATTTCGTCACCGGCCTGGGCATGACCGGCACCCTCAATATCCGCTACCTGGCGCCCACGCCGCTGAATACGGAGATCCGTTTCGAGGCGCGGCTGAACCGGCTGGAAGGGCGTAAGCTGTTCGTCGAAGCCAAGGTGTTCGCCGGCGACACCCAGACCGTGGAAGCCACCGGCATCTGGGTTTCCGCCCGGGGTGATTACCGCCTGCGTGATCGTTTCGCGCACCTGGCACCGGCGGACCAGCCGGCCTGATCGGGTCGCGGCGGATCGCGGCTGAAGCCGCTCCTACAGGGAGCAGCCGGCCCGGCCCGTAGGAGCGGCTTCAGCCGCGATAACCGCAGTCCCGAATACGCCACCCAACCGGAGACCGCCGCCATGATTGTCTACAAGCTCTGCTTCTACGTACCGGAAGACCACGCCGAAGCGGTCAAGACCGCCGTCTTCGAGGCCGGCGCCGGCCGTATCGGCAATTACGACCGCTGCAGCTTCCAGGTGCGGGGCCAGGGCCAGTTCCGGCCCCTGGAAGGCAGCCATCCCCATCTGGGCGAACACGATAAGGTGGAGACCGTGGACGAGTTCCGCGTCGAGATGATCTGTACCGACGATCACCTCAAGGCCGCCCTCAGCGCCCTGCGTCTTGCCCACCCCTATGAAGAGCCCGCCATCGATCTGTGGCGGCTCGAGGACTTGCCGGGCTGAGCGCGGCTTTGGGGTATCGCGACTGAAGTCGCTCCTACAATAAATGCTGTAGGAGCGACTTCAGTCGCGATACCCCACATTGTAGATCCTGCGAACAATCACATCGCGTCGTCCAGGGACGGCTTGCGCCGCAGCGGCTGGATGTCCTGGGTGCGCACCGGGAAGTCGCCGGCGCCGGCCCGGTCCTGAAAGTAGAACTTCAGGGTACGGCCGATGGTGGGGAAGGCCAGCTCGTCCCAGGGGATCTGGTCCTCGGTGAACAGGGCCGCGTCGGCGCTTTCGTCGCCCACGCCGTAGTCGCCGTTGACCATCTCGCTGAGGAAGAACATGTAGACCTGGTTGATGTGCGGCAGGTTGAACACCGTGTACAGGTCGCCGATGGCGACCGTGGCGCAGGCTTCTTCCCAGGTTTCCCGGGCCGCCCCTTCCTGCAGGGTCTCGCCGTTCTCCATATAGCCGGCGGGCAGGGTCCAGTAGCCGATGCGCGGTTCGATGGCCCTTTTGCAGAGCAGAATACGGCCTTCCCAGACCGGGATGGCGCCGACCACGATCTTGGGGTTCTGATAGTGGATGGTGCCGCACTGGTCGCACCAGTAGCGGGGACGGTTGTCGCCCTCGGGAACGGAAAACAGGATTTCATTGCCACAATGACTGCAGTATTTCATCGATAGGCTCGGCGGCTCCGGGTCGGCGAACGGCCAGACTACTGGCTCCGCGAGCCGGCGGCAATCTCATGTGGAGGTCGTTGGTGGCGCCAGGTTCGGCTTGCCCGACGGGCGACCTCTGTTCAAACTGTTGTTTGAAAGCGGTGTTGAATCAACCTCGGGAGCGTGGAAGTGTTGGACCTGTTGCGGCAGCGGATGGCGGCCTACCCCTATAACGACCTGCCGGTGGTACTGCCGGAGGCGGCCGTGCTGATGCCGTTCGTGGACCAGCCGGAACCGGAACTGATCCTGACGGTGCGCGCCCAGGGCCTGTCCACCCATGCCGGCCAGGTGGCGTTCCCCGGGGGCAAGCGCGACCCGGAGGACCTGGATCTGAGGGCCACCGCCCTGCGCGAGAGCCTGGAGGAGGTGGGCCTGCCGGACGACCAGGTGGAAGTGGTGGGCAATCTGTCGCCGGTGCCGTCCCGGTTCGGCATCAAGGTGACGCCGTTCGTGGGGCTGGTGCGCCCGGGGGTGTCGCTGGTGCCGGAGCCCGGCGAGATCGAGAGCATCTTCCATGTGCCGCTGAACTTCTTCCTGGACCAGCCGCCGCAGCTGTCGGCGCCGGTGGAGTTCTACGGGCGCCGGCTGCGCATGCCCAGCTACCATTACGAGGGCAAGCATATCTGGGGTCTGACCGCGTTCATGATCCTGGACCTGATCAACCATGTGTACGACGCCGATGTGCGTTTCGACCTGACGGGTGAACGATGATCTATAAATTGGGAGATCGGCGCGTGGAGCTGCGCGGCGAGGGACAGTGGGTCGCCCCCAATGCCACCGTGATCGGCTCGGTGGTGCTGGGCGAGAACGTGAGTGTCTGGTTCGGCGCGGTGATCCGTGGCGACAACGACCTGATCGAAATCGGCGACAACTCCAATGTTCAGGAAAACTCCGTGCTGCATGTGGACCCGGGCGTGCCGATGAAAATTGGCAAGGGGGTCACCATCGGCCACAAGGTCATGCTGCACGGCTGCACCATTGGTGATAACACCCTGATCGGCATTAATGCCGTGGTGCTCAACAAGGCCAGGATCGGCAACAACTGCATCATCGGCGCCCACGCCCTGGTGCCCGAGGGCATGGAGATCCCCGACAATTCCCTGGTGATGGGTGCCCCGGCCAAGGTGGTCAAGGAGATTTCCGACGGCCACAAGGCCATCCTCACCATGAGCAGCCAGCATTACGCCGCCCATGCCCGCCATTTCGAGGAGCATCTGGAGATCGATGAGCGTTTCCAGGACTGAACCCCGGGTGGTGTCCCCGTGTGTATCGATCTGCGCGCTGGACGGTGACGACGTGTGCGTGGGCTGTTTCCGCACCGGCCGCGAGATCAGCTATTGGGGCCGGCTGCCGGCGGATTGGCAGCGGGAAGTGCTGGCGCGCAGCCAGCGGCGCATGGCGGGCGAGGAGGCCCCCTGCGTGATGGAGGAAGTCACCCTTTCCTGAGCAATGGTCATGAGAGCGCGCCGATGAAATCCCCCCTTAACCTGCCCAGCCTGAAGAAGAGCGACGGTAACGAGCACGGCAGCGCGACCCCGCAGGTGCCGCGCCGGCCCCGGGTGGGGCTGGCGCTGGGCAGCGGCTCGGCCCGGGGCTGGGCGCACATCGGCATTATCCAGGGCCTGGAGGAACTGGGCGTGGACATCGATGTGGTGGCCGGTACCTCCATCGGCGCCCTGGTGGGGGGCGCCTATGTCAGCGGCGCGCTGGCGGAGTTCAGCGACTGGGTCAAGACGCTCACCACCCGGGATGTGTTCGGCCTGATGGACTTCACCTTCTCCGGCGGCGTGGTGAAGGGCGAAAAGCTGTTCGGCTTCTTCGAGGAGATGCACAGCAACCCGGACATCGAGCAGCTCGACAAGCGTTTCGTTACCGTGGCCACGGACATGAAAAGCGGCCGGGAAGTGTGGATCAGCAAGGGTCCGGTGCTGGATGCCGCCCGCGCCTCCTGCGCCCTGCCGGGCCTGTTCTCGCCGTTCCAGCACCAGACCCGCTGGATGCTCGACGGTGGTCTGGTGAATCCGGTGCCGGTGTCCGCCGCCCGCGCCTTTGGCGCCGACGTGGTGATCGCGGTGAACCTGAACGCCCAGTTGGTGGGGGCCCATCTGAGCCGCCAGCGGCCCCCGGACGATGAGCATCAGAGCGAGGAAGACCGCAGCCTGTGGCAGAAGATGGCCGGCTATTTCACCACCGGGGAAGGGCAGAGCCCGGGCTTTTTCGATGTGGTGGCTTCCAGCGTCAACATCATGCAGGACCGTATCACCCGGTCCCGGATGGCCGGTGACCCGCCGGAGATCACCCTGATCCCGCTGCTGGAGGACTTCGCCCTGATGGACTTCCACCGCGCCGGCGAGGCCATCGACGAGGGCCGGCGGCTGGTGGATCGCCACGAGGGCGATATTCGCGCCTGGATTGGTTCACCCCACGCGGTGGTGGACACCACCGCCGACCGCGACGACGGCTAGGTCGACGCCCGCCGCATCCGCGCGGTCTTCACCATATTGTCCTTCACCTGCACGATCTCGATCAGATAGTCGCCGATGCGGATCGAAATATTGGCGTCGGGGATGTCTTCCAGATGTTCCAGGATCAGCCCGTTGAGGGTTCGCGGGCCGCCGGTGGGCAGCTCCCACTCCAGGGACCGGTTGATGTCGCGCAGGTGGGTGGCGCCGTCGATCACGAAGCTGCCGTCCTCCTGGGGATGGATGTCCTGGCTGCTGGCGGCCAGATCGGTGGTGAACTCGCCGACGATCTCCTCGAGGATATCCTCCAGGGTCACCAGGCCCAGCACGTCGCCGTATTCGTCCACCACGATGCCGATGCGCCGCTTGGCGTTCTGGAAGTTGATCAGCTGGCGGTTCAGGGAGGTGCCTTCCGGCACGAAATACGGCTCCACCGTGTACTGCATCAGTTCCGCCTTGTTGATGTCTTCCTTGAGCAGCAGGCGGCTGAGCTTGCGCAGGTGCAGGGTGCCGAGCATGTTGTTCGGGTCGCCCCGGTAGACCGGCAGACGGGTGTGCTGGCTGGCGCGCAGGGTGGACATGATCTCGTCCATATCATCATCGATGTCCACGCCCACCATCTCGTTGCGCGGGATCATGATGTCCTCCACCGTGACGCTTTCCAGGTCGAGGATATTGAGCAGCATCTTCTGGTGTTTTTCCGGAATCAGGCCGCCGGCCTCGTTGACCACGGTGCGCAGTTCCTCCGGGCTGAGATGGTCGTCCTCGCCCTGGCCGGCGGGTGCGCCGGCCAGGCGCAGGAAGAACATGCTGACCCCGTTGACCAGCCACACCAGTGGTGCCAGCAGCACCTGCAGCGGCTTGAGCACCACACTGGCGGGAAAGGCGATGCGCTCCGGCTTCATGGCGGCGTAGGTCTTCGGCGTGATCTCGGCGAACACCAGCATCACCAGAGTGATCACCACCGGCGCCACCGCCGCGCCGGAATCCCCCAGCCAGCGGATCGCCAGGATCGCCGCCACCGTGGCGGTGAAGTTGTTGACGAAATTATTGCCAATCAGAATCACCGACAGCAGCCGGTCGGTGCGGCGCAACAGTTCCTCCACCCGCCGGGCGGCGCGGTGGCCTTGCCGGGCCAGATGGCGCAGTCGGTAGCGGTTGATCGCCACCATGCCGGTTTCACTGCTGGAGAAGAACGCGGAGGCGAGAATCAGGATGACCAGGGCGGTGATCAGCCACCCGTCGGAGAAACTGTCCAAGAGGGAGTCGTTTGGTTGCTTATTGGACGGCCATTGTTTGGTCGGGGCGCGGGGCTGTCAAGCGGCCATGCCGTTGGTGGCGGCGCCGGTCACGGCCGTCTCAGGATGACCTCCAGCACCAGCTGGGAGCCGAAGAAGGCCACCAGCAGCACCGCGAAACCGGTCAGGGTGAAGCGGATCGCGGTAAGGCCGCGCCAGCCCTTGAGGTGGCGGCCGGCCAGCAGCACCGCGAAGATCACCCAGGACGCCAGGGTCAGCACGGTCTTGTGCACCAGGTGCTGGGCGAACAGATCGTCCACGTAAAAAAAGCCGAACAGAATCGCCACGGTGAGTAGCGCCTCGCCCAGCCAGATGGTGTCGAACAGCATCGACTCCATGATCTGGATCGGCGGGAACACGCGCATCACGCCACGGATATGGCCGTCCTTCAGCTGGCGGTGCTGGATCAGCAGCAGAATCGCCTGGCAGGCGGAGATCACCAGCACCGAATAGGCCAGGATCGACAGCAGCACATGCAGGCCGATGCCATGTTCCATGGGGCGCACATAGCCGGTGTGTATCCACAGGCTGGCGGGCACGATCACCGCCGAGAACGGGAACACCAGGGCGCCGATCCATTGGAACGGGCGGTACAGGCTGGACACCACCACCATGCCGGTGACCGCCGCCGCCATGCACGAAGCCACCGGCAGCAGGCCCAGCATCAGGCCCTGGTCGGTGACCAGCAGGAAGTACAGCGATACCGCATGGGCCACCACCGCCACCGTGGCGGGCGCCAGCAAGCGCAGGCGCGAGGGGGCCGTCTGGCTGCCAAACTGCCGGTAAACCAGCAATGCGGCCAGAGCATAGAAAAGAGTAGCGATCAGGCCAAAGGCCACGGCAGGGTTCATAGGTGGTGATTTCTCCGCGAAAGCCGCCGAAGTCTGGCATAGGTGGGGAACCATTTGAAGCGCCGCCATGACGGCCGGGGGGTGGGTGCCCTATAATCGGCCCCCTGTCGCGCCGCGCCGTGCAATCCGGCCCGCGGGCGCCCGCAATTCTGGAGGTCGATGATCATGTTCGAGAATCTTACGGACCGTCTCGGTCAGTCGCTGAAGAGCCTGGCCGGTCAGGGGCAACTCACCGAGGACAACATCCGCGATACCCTGCGCGAGGTTCGCAAGGCACTGCTGGAGGCCGACGTGGCCCTGCCGGTGGTCAAGGAATTCGTCGAGCAGGTCAAGGAAAAGGCCCTGGGCCAGGAAGTGCTGAAGAGCCTCAACCCGGGTCAGGCGTTCGTCAAGATCGTCAACGACGAGCTGATCCACACCATGGGCGACGAGAACGACGCCCTCAATCTGGCCGTCAAGCCGCCGGCCATCATCCTGATGGCGGGTCTGCAGGGGGCCGGTAAAACCACCTCCGTGGCCAAGCTCGCCCGTTTCCTGCAAGAGCGTGAGAAGAAAAAGGTGATGGTGGTGTCCGCCGACGTTTACCGTCCGGCCGCCATCGATCAGCTGGAAACCCTGGCCGGTGAGGTCAAGGCGGAGTTCTTCCCGTCGCGCAGCGACCAGGACCCGGTGGAGATCGCCAACGGCGCCCTGCAGGCGGCGCGCAACAAATACATGGACGTGCTGATCGTCGATACCGCCGGCCGGTTGCACGTCGATGAAGACATGATGGCCGAGATCAAGCGTCTCAACAGCGCCATCAACCCCACCGAAACCCTGTTCGTGGTCGACGCCATGACCGGCCAGGACGCCGCTAACACGGCCCGCGCCTTCAACGAGGCGCTGCCGCTCACCGGCGTGATCCTGACCAAGGCCGACGGCGACTCCCGGGGCGGCGCCGCCCTGTCCGTGCGCCATCTCACCGGCAAGCCGATCAAGTTCATCGGCATGGGCGAGAAAACCGACGCTCTGGAGCCGTTCTACCCGGACCGGATCGCCAGCCGGATTCTCGGCATGGGCGACGTGCTGTCCCTGGTGGAGCAGGCCGAGCGCACCATCGACAAGAAGAAAGCGGACAAAATCGCCAAGAAGTTCAAGAAAGGCAAGGCGATGGACTTCGAGGACCTCAAGGACCAGTTCCAGCAGATGCGGAACATGGGCGGCCTCGGCAGTCTGCTCGACAAACTGCCCGGCATGGGCGGCATGATGCAGGCCGCCCAGGACCCGGCGGCGATGAAGCAAATGAAGCACATGGAAGCGTTGATCGACTCGATGACGCCCAAGGAGCGCCGTAACCCGGACCTGATCAAGGGCTCCCGCAAGAAGCGTATCTGCAGCGGCGCCGGCCTGGAGGTGCAGGATCTCAACCGCCTCATGAAGCAGCAGAAGATGATGGCGAAGATGATGAAGAAGATGCGCACCAAGGGCGGCATGAAAAACATGATGCGCGGCATGGAAGGCATGATGGGCGGCGGTGGTTCCGGCGGTGCCGGTGGCGGCGGCATGCCCCCCGGTGGTGGCGGTCTGCCGCCCATGGGCGGCGGCGGTGGTGGCCTGCCTCCCATGGGCGGGGGCCGCTAACCGCCGGCGGGACTTTATCTCGCCCCCTGAACGGCGTACAATCTGCGCCCTTCGCGATCCCCGGAGCCGATTCCGGTGGATTTTCAAGCGGATACGATGGCCGGCGCCTCGCCAACCAGGCGGGCACCGGTCGGGAAACCGGATTGAAATCAAGGTAGATAACTATGGTAGTGCTTCGTCTTGCCCGTGGTGGCTCCAAAAAACGCCCCTTCTATCGCATTGTCGCCGCCAACAGCCGCGACGCCCGTGATGGCCGCTTCATCGACAACCTGGGTTTCTTCAACCCCATCGCCCGTGGCGGTGAAATCCGTCTGAAGCTGGACGTTGAGGCGGTGGACGCTTGGGTTGCCAAGGGTGCCCAGGCTTCTGATCGCGTTAAGGCGCTGGTCAAGGAAGCCCGCCGGGAAGCCCAGCAGAGCGCCTGATCATGCTGACACCCGATGAGGTGTTGGTGGTGGGCCGCATTGTGTCGGTCCACGGCGTGAAAGGGTGGGTGAAGGTCTATTCCGATACCGACCCGATGGAAAACATCTTCGATTACCAGCCCTGGCATCTGCTCGAGGGCGGCGTCTGGAAACCGGTGAAACTCACCGGCAAGCGCCGCCAGGGTAAAGGTCTGGTGGCCGGCTTCGAGGGTTACGAGGACCGCGACCGCGCCGCCCGCGAACTGGTGGGGCGGGAAATCGCGGTGCTCCGTTCGCAACTGCCGGAGTCCGGCGACGGCGAGTATTACTGGCGGGACCTGATCGGTTTGCGCGTGAAACTCGACGACGGCCGGGACCTGGGCCGGGTGCACAGCCTGATGGAAACCGGCGCCAACGATGTATTGGTGGTGCGCGGCGACGGGGACAGCCTGGACCGACAGGAACGGCTGCTGCCCTGGACCCCCGGTCAGGTGGTGCGCGACGTGGACCTGGATGCCGGCGAACTGCGTGTGGACTGGGACCCGGAGTTCTAGTGCGGATCACGCTGGTCAGCCTGTTTCCGGAGATGGCCCGCGCCGTCACCGACTTCGGGGTTACCCGGCGGGCGGTGGAAAACGGCCTGCTGACGCTGGACACGGTGAACCCCCGGGATTTCACCGAGGACCGGCACCGTACCGTGGACGACCGGCCCTTTGGCGGCGGCCCCGGCATGGTGATGAAGGTGGCGCCGCTGGAGAAAGCACTGGCGGCGGCCCGGCAGGGCAACCCCGGTGCCCGGGTGGTCTATCTGTCGCCCCAGGGGCGGCCGTTGACCCAGGCCCGGGCGGCGCGGCTGGCGGCCACACCGGGGCTGATCCTGCTGGCCGGGCGCTATGAAGGCGTGGACGAGCGGCTGATCGAAACCGAGGTGGATGAACAGGTTTCCATCGGCGACTACGTACTCAGCGGCGGTGAACTGCCGGCGCTGGTGCTGATCGACGCGGTCACCCGGTTGTTGCCCGGAGTACTCGGGCATCAGGATTCGGCGGCCCAGGATTCGTTCTCCGGAGAACTGGAGAACCTGCTGGACTGCCCGCATTACACGCGGCCCGAGACCTATCGGGACCGCAGCGTGCCTGAGGTACTGCTCAGCGGCGATCACGAGCGGATTCGCCGCTGGCGGTTGAAACAGGCACTGGGACGCACCTGGCGGTGGCGTCCCGAACTGCTTGAGGCCCGCAAGGCGCGGGGCTTGAGCCAGGAAGAGAGCGAGTTGCTCGACGAATACATCCGTGAACATCAGGCGGACGGCGGCGAGTAGCGATACAGCGACAATGAACCGAGGAGCGCGCCATGAGCGGCAAGAAACCCCTGATTCAGGAAATCGAACAGGCACAGATGAAAGCGGATGTGCCCGAGTTCGGCGCCGGTGACACCGTCACCGTGCAAGTGAAAGTAAAGGAAGGCAACCGGGAGCGTCTGCAGGCGTTCCAGGGCGTGGTCATCGCCCGCCGTAACCGCGGCCTGAACTCCGCCTTCACGGTGCGTAAAGTGTCCCACGGCGTGGGCGTTGAGCGGGTGTTCCAACTGCACAGCCCGATCATCGATTCCATCGAAGTGAACCGCCGCGGTGACGTGCGTCGCGCCAAGCTGTACTACCTGCGCGAGCGCTCCGGCAAATCCGCGCGGATCAAGGAAAAAATCCGCTAGGAAACGGTCCCGCGGCGACCGCGTCCGCGAGCCACGTCGCTTCAGCCTTTGCTGTAGGGCTTTTGGAAGCGACCTCTGGTCCGGCGTGGAGACGACCACGGACCCAAAAAGAAGGGCCGCCCCGCAAAGGGCGGCCCTTCTTTTTTGTGCTTCCCTCTGTAGGAGCGGCTTCAGCCGCGATAACCACCACCGTCGAGGCGGATTATCGCGGCTGAAGCCGCTCCTGCATCGAAAGGATCAGCGGGCCACCGCCCGGAACACCGCCAGGACCACCAGGGCACCGACGATGGCGGTGAACAGGCTGCCCAGGCTGAACGAACTCACCGGTCCGCCAATGCCCGCCATGGCGCCCAGCCAGCCGCCCACGATGGCACCGATGATGCCCAGTAAGGTGGTTACGATAAAGCCGCCGCCGTCGCGCCCGGGAATGATCCACTTGGCGATGATGCCCGCCAGCAAGCCCAGAATGATCCACGACAGAATGCCCATAACGCTTGCTCCTCGCTTGTTGAATGGTTCCCTATCCCAGTATGCCAAGAGGGCGGCACCGGACCGGGTAATAAATGGTAAAAGCCCGCCACCGTTGAGTTTTTCCCGACCTTCGCCAATACTCCCGCCATGCCCACGCCAACCCCCGCCCCGCCGCTCCTGCCCGACGCCGACCAGGCCCTGATCGACGCCTGGCTGGACGGCCAGTGGCTGGAGCGGGGGCTGAGCCGCCATACCCTGGACAACTACGGCCGCGACCTGCGCCAGTTCGGCCAATGGCTGGCCGCCCGCCACCAGGGTCTGGCGCGCTGCCAGCGGTCCGATGTGCTCGACTACCTGGCCGGGCGGGTGGGCATCAGTGCCCGCTCGCTGGCCCGGCAACTGTCGGCGATGAGGAGCTTTTTCCGCTGGATGAAGCGTGAGAACCGCATCGCCGAGGACCCCACCCTGAACGTGGCGCGCCCGCGCCTGGGCCGGCCGCTGCCAAAGACCCTCTCGGAAGCGGAGGTGGAGGCCCTGCTGGCGGCGCCGGATCTGGACGATGCCCTGGGGCTGCGGGACCGGGCCATGCTGGAGGTGCTCTACGCCTCCGGTTTGCGGGTGTCGGAACTGGTGGGGCTGACCCTGGGGCAGGTAAACACCCGCCAGGGGCTGGTGCGGGTGGTCGGCAAGGGCGACAAGGAACGGCTGGTGCCCCTGGGCGAGGAGGCGCTGCACTGGCTGGAGCGCTACCTGCGCGACAGCCGGCCGGCGCTGCTCGGCGACGACCGGGAGGTGCTGTTTCCCAGCCGGCGAGGCACGCGCATGACGCGCCAGACCTTCTGGCACCGCATCAAGCAGCTGGCGGTGCGGGCGGGAGTGCAAAAGTCGCTTTCCCCCCATACACTCAGGCATGCCTTCGCCACGCACCTGCTCAATCATGGCGCCGATCTGAGAGTGGTGCAGCTGTTGCTGGGGCATAGCGATCTGTCCACCACCCAGATCTACACCCATGTGGCCCAGCAACGTCTGCGGGAGGTCTATGACGCCCACCATCCGCGCTCGGGAACCTGACTCCCGTGGCCTGAGTCCTATATCATCAAAGCCCGCCCCCGCCCGGCGGACAACATGGAACCGGAGAACGACACAATGAAAGCACTGACCGCCGCCGCCCTCGGCCTGCTGGCCGTTACGGCGATTGCCCGTGCCGATGGGGGCATCGACGAGAAAGCGTTCCGCGCCGAATTCAAGCAGGCGTTTCCGCGCGCCAACATCACCGCCATCGATCCTTCCCCGGCGGACGGTCTGGTGGAAGTGGAGATCAATGGCAGCGACATCATCTACGCCTCCACCGACGGCAAGCTGGTCTTCACCGGCGACGTGATCCAGATGCGCGACAGCGGGCCGGTGAACCTGAAGGAAGAGCGCTACGAGAAAGTGCGCCGCGACGGTCTGGCCGGTCTGGATAAATCCCGCATGATCACCTACCCCGCCAAGGGCAAGGAGAAAGCGGAGATCTTTGCCTTCACCGACATCACCTGCGGCTACTGCCGCAAGCTGCACCGTCATATCGAGGACTACACCAAGGCCGGCATCACCGTGCACTATCTGGCGTTCCCCCGGGGCGGGCCGGATTCCCAGGCCGCCGAGGACATGCGCCATATCTGGTGTGACGCCAAACCCGCCCAGGCGCTCACTGCCGCCAAGCTGAACGACAGCATTTCCGACGCGGACCTGGGCGACTGCGCCGAGGCGGTGGACCGGGACTACAAGATGGGCCTGGACTTCGGCGTGCGGGGCACCCCGGCGATCTACACCGCCGAGGGTCAGCAACTGGGTGGCTACGTGACGCCGGAGCAACTCCGGCAGCGCCTCGACCTGTAACCGGTCCGGCGGTCCGCAGGCCCCGCCAGACGGCGCTTTGCGCCGCGCTGGCGGGGCCTTTTACATTGACGGCGGCAGGTTGCCCCGTTAATGTGTCCGGCTTCCGATTCCCCCCGCCAAGGTGATGCCGTGGAAGCTGATTTTCAGCGCATCAAGCGCTTGCCCCCCTATGTCTTCAACATCGTCGGCGAGTTGAAGATGGCGGCGCGTGCCCGGGGTGAGGACATCATTGATTTCGGCATGGGCAACCCGGACCAGCCGACCCCCAAGCATATCGTCGACAAGCTCACCGAGGCGGCCCAGCGGGGCGACACCCACCGCTATTCCCAGTCCAAGGGGATTCCGCGGCTGCGCCGGGCGATCACCGACTGGTACCGGCGCCGTTACCAGGTGGAGCTGGACCCGGCCTCCGAGGCCATCGTCACCATCGGCTCCAAGGAAGGCCTGGCCCATCTGGCCCTGGCCACCATGGGCCCCGGCGACACCGTGCTGGTGCCCAACCCCAGCTATCCGATCCACCCCTATGGCTTTGTTATCGCCAACGCGGACATTCGTCATGTGCCGCTGGTGGAAGGCGTGGACTTCTTCGAGGAGCTGGTGCGCGCCATCAAGGAATCCTGGCCCAAGCCGAAACTGCTGGTGCTGAATTTTCCCGGCAACCCCACCGCCCAATGCGTGGACCTGGAGTTCTTCGAGAAGGTGGTGGCCATCGCCCGGGAATACGGCATCTGGGTGGTGCACGACATCGCCTACGCGGACATCGTGTTCGACGGCTACCAGGCGCCCTCGATTCTGCAGGTGGAAGGCGCCCGCGACGTGGCGGTGGAGTTCTTCTCCCTGTCCAAGAGCTACAACATGCCCGGCTGGCGGGTGGGCTTCTGCTGCGGCAACAAGGAGCTGATTCACGCCCTGGCGCGCATCAAGTCCTATCTGGACTACGGCACTTTCACGCCGATCCAGGTGGCCGCCATCGCCGCCCTGGAAGGCGATCAAAGCTGCGTCGGCGAGATCCGCGACCTCTACCAGCGGCGCCGCGACGTGCTCTGCGACGGCCTCTGCGAGCTGGGCTGGACGGTGGAAAAGCCCCGCGCCACCATGTTCGTATGGGCCCCCTTGCCGGCCGCGTACCGGGCCATGGGCTCCCTGGAGTTTTCCAAGAAACTGCTGAAGGAGGCCGGCGTGGCGGTTTCCCCCGGCATTGGCTTTGGCGAATACGGCGACGATCATGTGCGCTTCGCCCTGATTGAAAACGAACAACGCACCCGGCAGGCCCTGCGTGGCATCAAGAAGATGTTCCGCGCCGACGGCCTGCTGGACTGACTGAGAGGAAAGCGTGTGAACCCGGTAAAGGTCGGTATCGCGGGCCTGGGCACCGTGGGCTCAGGTACCGTCAACGTACTGAAACGCAACGCCCGGGAAATCGCCCGGCGGGTGGGCCGTCCCATTGAGATCGCCCATATTGGCGCGCGCCGTGACAATCCGGACTGCGACATCACCGGGGTGCGCGTTTCCCGGGATATCTTCGCGGTGGCCACCGATCCCGAGGTGGACATCCTGGTGGAACTGATCGGTGGCACCGACACCGCCCGGGAGCTGGTGCTCACGGCGATTCGCGCCGGCAAGCACATCGTCACCGCCAACAAGGCGCTGATCGCCGAGCACGGCAACGAGATCTTCCACGCCGCCCACGAGAACGGCGTGGACGTGGCGTTCGAAGCGGCGGTGGCCGGCGGTATCCCGATTCTCAAATCCCTGGGCGAGGGCCTGGCCGCCAACCATATCAACTGGGTGGCGGGCATCATCAACGGCACCGGCAACTACATC